>LFCJ01000773.1_pt1 | contig 20812 bp, 24 predicted proteins | sample 643141 | NCBI WGS metagenome assembly LFCJ01 (sample SAMN03766243, study PRJNA286221) | soda lake metagenome | biome: soda lake; feature: Kulunda steppe; material: water; isolation source: sample B1-Br-g2 brine of Lake Bitter-1 | place: Russia: Kulunda steppe | collected 2010-07
CGGCCTGCACACCAGCTCAGCGCCAGCTTCTGGCAAGTCTCCTGTGCCTGTGGCAGCGCTACGAGGGCCACGCCCCTGCCAGAGGGTGGCCAGGCTTCTCCTGCCGCCGCAGCCTCTGCTGCAGCTCCTCTGATGCCCTGAACTCTTGAGCGAAGGCAACACACACGTGCACACACGTCATCCTGTCGCAAGCGATGCCAGCGCGCGCACACAGGGTGTGTTGAGCAGGCCCACCGAGCGCGGCTGATGCGCACGCACGCACTTTTTGAGGTTGTTGAAGCCGATGCGGGGGCCGAAGCGCTCCTCATCAAAGCCGCCCTTCACGTTCTCCCTGAGGTGCTGGAAGATGGAGGCGTCGACCTCAGACATCTGCCGCCGCCACTCTGCACTTGACTGGATGGAGCGGTCCTGCGCACACATCGTGTAAGCATGAAATTCTGCGCGCGTGCATGCAAGCCTGCACTGACGCACATGCGCACACTCGCAAGCCCTGCATAAAATCACATGGCTAACAAGGAACAGGGGAACCCCGGTGGGTGTGCTGCTAGTGTTACAGCGCCGCGGGCAGGTTTGGGGTGTGGCAGAGCCCGTGTGCAACACCAGCAGGTGGTGGTGATCGCACAAGCACGCGTTCGTGCCCGGCACAGCTGCACAGGTGCACGCACATGCATAGACACCCACGCACAAGCAAAACAACATGCGTGCCGCGCGCGCACTTGTACCTTGGGCAGCGCCACGAAGAAGGGCCGCACTTTTGGAGGCAAGTACCCTGTGGCCGCCAGGTACTTGTCCACCTCCCAGCGCTCCGCAAACTCCTTCAGTCGGTTGTCAAACTTGCTGGCCACGAACACCTGGGCCGGAATGCGCAGGGGTGGGGGCATAACAAGCTTTGCCAGGAAGGCTGTGACTGCCTCACAGCCACAGGGGCACTCCCTTCCAGCCTGAGGATTGTGTGCAGGCCATGAGGCGGTGTAACACGGGGAGGAGATGGAGGGCCGCCCTCATCCCCTCCTTGATGGGATGACCCCACCCGCCCTGCATGAACCCAGCCTCCTGTTTTAACGCAGAGCCCTTCAAGAGGGGGCCCTTGGGCACTGCCTAAAAGTAACCCAAACCCCTGGCCAGCCAGTGCAGCTGAAGGTTGCGGCGCAGGGAATGCATGGCGCTTGGGCGGGAACCCTGCCTGACATCCCCAGGGCTCTGTTCAAGGTGCAGGGGTCAGCACCAACAGGTCCTTGCCACAGGTGCAAAAGCAGTGGTGGGCGTGCGCAAGGGCAGAGCTCCTCCTCTGACTCAATGTGGTAACTGAGCAGGTGAGCAGGATGCAATAGCACGCGGCGGAGGCGCCCAGCCAACGTTCTGCCCAAGGACAAGGGCCCTATACACGGACCATGCATCGCAGGGTGTGTGTGTGCGTGTGTGTGCGTGCGTGCGTGTGTGTGTGTGTGTGCGCGTATGGCTGTGTGTGTGTGCGCGTATGGGTGTGTACCGGCGTGCATGCGCGCGGGTGTGCGCATGTCTTTTGCAGGCAGCAGACGGACACACCGTGCGCTGGAAAGTGGGGTCCACCTCCTGCACGACGTTCAGCCAGAGGGAGCTCGCCCACTCCACGCTGCTCTGCTGCAGGAACAGGATCAGCCTGCACACGGGCGCGGCGAGCATGGCCCCGCTCTCACCAACGGGTAGCCATTCCCCTCCCCATCTAATTGCACTGCGTGCCCATCCTGTATCATCACAGGGCACCGCAGCATTCGATGATGATGATGATGATGATGATGATGATGATGATGATGAACATGCCTGTGGACAAACGCCACGCATGACAAACGCATGACAAACGCCACGCATAGGGCGTTGCTGGTGCGCGCGCAAGGCCCTGAGCAGGCGTCATGGTCTTGGCGGAATCAGCAGGTGTGACTCATACCCGCTGGTATCAGTAGAGTGCCCAGCAAGTCAATGGTATCAGTAGAGTGCCCAGCAAGTCAATGGTATCAGTAGAGTGCCCAGCAAGTCAACCGCCTGTAGCGTGCCTCATGCATAAACTACCCCCTTAGTCGGCCCTTCTTTAAAGCCAGTTCTTGAGGGCGTGGAATGGACGTCAGAAGGTCCGGGCGATTGTGCGCGCAAACACACACACACAACCAACACTGCCCTGCAAGGGAGGCTGCCCTGAGTGCAAGTGCCCCTCGCACTGCACTCGCCTGTGTGCAGGTTGTGCCTGCGCCTTGACCATGCTCAGGATGTCTTCTGGTGTGCGGTCAGCTTCTCCGTTCTTGGCCTACAGCATGAGCAGGCACGCATGCACACACACAAACATAAACTGTGTACATATGCATGTAAAACATGCTACTTACAATTTTTGTGTACAAGCATGCTGGCTTGCACGCACAAGCACAGCCTCATGCCTTGGGCGGCTTGCAAGACAGGGTGTTGAGTGGCGGAACGCACCCCTTTTACAGTCAGGGAAGACAGGGCCCTCAACAGCACCATGCTGCTGGGTTGTCGCTACAAGCTCACCCTGTGCCCTGTGGAGCCAGACCTATCATTGGAAGGAGTTGGTTGCCAGGCAACTCCTTCTTCTGACTAGAGTCAGATGATCGAGTGCACACCTTGAGGATGAAGCCCGGGGTGTCTATGATCGTCAGGTTAGGGCAGTATGCGTACCTGGAAAAAAAGGCAAGCATTGTGGGTGAGCTAGACACCCTCTGTGGTGGCAGGAAATGGAGGGGAAAGAGTAAAGGCAACGCACAAGCGTGCAGATCTTGGCTCATGTGGCTGGCCACCAGCTGGCACCATCCACTCTTTCACAACCTGGCTGATGAACACCCCTTTCTCTTAAATCAAGCTGTAGACAAAGCATGGCTAACAGGAAAGTCTGCACCTGCGCCTGGTGATCGCTTTGTGGCAGGCCAAGCAGCAGCTCTTGCTTGTGGGCTACAGGCCTGGGCACTCACTGCCCATGAGTTTGTGCAACCCTCTGCTGCCCCCTCCCAACCCCAAAACAGCACCCATCGCAGCGCCCAAACAATGTGGCAGCCCCTTCTCCCCTCCCGCACCCCACTCACTCGACTTTCATGACCACAGGTTTGGAGGACACCGTTACTCCACCTAGCTGTTGTAAATGCTCTTGTGTGCGGCGCATGATGGCGTCTGCCACTGCCGTCTCAGGCACAATTGGAGGCCCGTAGTCTTCTGTGTCCTCATCCTACGTGCAACCCATGCCAATTTTTTGTGTGGCAAGACAGCATGGCACGGGCACGCATGTTGCGAAGCTTGAAAAGGTCGTGCTGCAAAGTTTGCAATTCTGCAGCAGCTGTATCGTGCTGCATGCAAGTCAGCAACTCGGTGAAGCAATTGCACGCTCTAAGTTTGTTGCAGCTTATTCTTACAACGAGCAGCAGCGGAAATATCAGTGTATGGCAGCAGGCAAGAGTTCATGGGACGACAGTTGAGCATAGAGGCACATGAAAGCAACTCTTGCAGAACCTCAGGTAAATTTGGCATGACATCTCGATTCAGCACACTGCACGCAACTGCACTGCTTTGAACGCTCATCAGGCAGGCTCGTTCCTCAGCTTCTACACTCTGGCAATTGAGATTCTTTCTCGTATGCAACATTTTGCAAGGAACATTACCCAGCAAGTGCCTTAATCATTGCTGCCTGTTCAGCTGTGGAGGAAGGATGTGGCTGCTTGTTCTTTTCCAGGTACAGCCACGAGCCATTCTTATTTGACTAGGCAAGCTACCAGCTTCCATTTGCATTGACCATGAAGGCGGCAAGAACATTCGCTAGCGAAGTCTCCTAAGGGATGTCTCCTAAGGGTCGTTCCTCTCAATAAATCAATGATTCTAGGCCGTGCTTGATGATTGGAACATGACAACATAGAATCATAGCGTGCCACCCCGCCTCCACCTTACCTGAAGCCTGCAGCGTGGCTCATGTGCTGTGGGATCATGGTACATCTGTACAATGAGTGGCCTCCTGGTGCCCATCTCAACTTCTCGGACATTGAAACGGAACTGCATTGCACATGGCACAACCCAGCACATGCACACAGTCTGTGCGCAAAAGTGAGCACAACGAGATGACTGGACGTGCAGGACTCTTGCGCACCCCAAGGAACGCCTCCAATAGGCTGGACTTCCCATCAGATTGGCCTCCTACAGCAACAATCTCGGGAATGGGGAAGTTTTCCCCGATGGCGACAGATGTTGACTGCAGGCGGCTGCAAAGGAAGGCACATCAAGAAAGTTTGACTTTCAAATTGCAGCCTGAGCATGGCTGCTTCATGCAAAAACTGCATATGGTCATACACATAGCGTTAAATACGTCAGCAAGCGGTGTTAAATACAGATTGCAGAAACCAGCAAACCTGTAGGCCTCGTATCTGAGATACTCTGACCTGTAGACCTGATACCGCAGCTTGGCTTCAGGGTTTTCATAAGCAGGTAACTGAGCTGCAGCAATTTGGGAACTACGGGGCCTTGATGGCCTTTCAGGAGCAGGGGAAGGCATGGCCATGATGGAAACAAGGAGGTTTGACCGAGGGATAGAAGATCAATCTATAGCTCTATCAATCATCAATAATATACTTTCACTTCATCCATGATCTTGAGTTGAGTTTACCACGGAGTTTCAAGGTCAGCACCAAGCATGCATGGGTGACGGCCAGACTTTATTCAAAATTCAATATTCAAATATTTTTTACCTCACTTGCATGTGTGCGTGCATGCATGCACGCATGCGCGTGAGTGCGCGTGCGTATGTGTGTATTTGCGTGTGTTTGTGCATGCACACTGTTGCTCGTGCGAGTGCGCATATGCATGTGCATGTGCGTGTGCGCATGCGAGTCCGCGTAAGCATGTGCGTGTGCGAGTCTGCGTGAGCATGTGCGTGTGCGCGTGCGAGTCCGTGTAAGCATGTGCATGTGCGAGTTTGCGTGAGCATGTGCGCGTGTGTGCGTGCGTGTAAGCATGTGCGTGTGCGTGTGCATGTGTATGTGTGCACGCATGTGTGTGCATTTGCATGTATGTGCATGTATGTGCACGCGGAAATTTGTAGACATGTGTGTGCAGGAGTTCCGGCAAAGAAAGAAAAGAAAGCTTGCCATAGAGCTTGAGAAAAGTAATTTGAATGAGGTTCAGAGCTTAAGTTGCATTTGCTTGCAGTCGCATTTCCTGTCTAGTCTGAGGTTTAAATCATGGCAATTTAGTGACACTCTATAGTCCATTGTTTGATTGGCATATTTTTTTGTGTGGGGATATGGCATATTTTTTTGGTTGTGAAGGCTGACAAGGCTTTTGATTTCTGACAAGGTTTTCAATTTCTCGTTGGGTGAAGATGAAGGGCGTGCTTGTGATGCCTTCACACAAAAGCACATTGATGATTGCACATTCAGCAGCAAAAGAGAGAGCAGCTGTACTTGCTCATGTGAAGGCATAATTGTTTGATCTTAGTATTAAATCTTTTGTAGCAGTTTTTGTGACCGTTCATAGCCGCCGGAGTGCTCTGACAAGTTCAGGGACCTCCGTGTGACTTCACCAGACATGACGTGACAGTATTGTCTGAGAATGTAGCCAGAGTCTGACTGCCAGCCCCATGCTTGCAGCAACCTAGCTTCTATGTGGACTTGTGTGTGACACAAATTTACAAATTAAGATCAACCGCCAGCCTGGTCATCAGGCTTATTGGTTCGTGGCTGGTCACACCCGGCCAGAAAATAGTCCATGATATTGGCAGCATTGCTGTATTGTAATTGCATTGTACTTATGAAACTGAAAGATTGCATGTTTAAAACTGCAACTTCGCATGTATTAATCTGTAGAGTTTGTTGTGCCGCTGAGAAAGGAAATCAGAAACAGTCTGATCAGGCAAGGCATGCAAAGCTACAGCAAAAATACATTATGAAATTGTGATTGGCTCCAACAGAGAAAGCCTGGCAAAAAGGAAGAAAATGGAGGGCGTATTCCTTTCTGATGGAGCACACAAGTAAGTTTTGACAATGAAAAAATGTGTGCCCAATCTTGCACAGCAGGACATGAGCACTAATCACAACACCCATTCCGCCTCACCAGAGAAAGGATTCCACCGCGACATTGTGTGCATGCAAACAAAATCTACTCACATTACTCATAATTGCTCAGGAAGGTCAAGGTGCAACTAGCAAGGAGGCAGCAGAGGAGCACCCCCGTCCTGCATAGACGAGCACGTGACTCAGCCAGAAGGTCAAGAAGGGGAGAGGCAGACCAAGACTGGTAAGATGCAAGTTTGCTGTCGCAATCTTGAAGGTTCAAGCCCGCGATGTCCCTCCAAACTCTTATAGGTCAGCAGAGAAATATGATGAGCAAACAGGGTTCTCCTGCATGAAGCCTTGTGTATATGTGTTCACAGTCCCGTAGTCACTCTAAGGCGCGCAAGATGTCAAATGCCCAGCACTAAAATTGCCTTATGCGGCTGGACTTTTCCTTCTCTGTGGCTGGCTTAGACACATGCAGTTGCTGCGGGTTTGTATGGCAGTCAGGTTTGAAGTACAAAATCCGGTTCTCATCCGATATTACCAGAAGGGGTCATTGAGGCCCAGAATGGGTATGCTTTCAAACATTCCTGAGGCATATGGTCACAACTGGCACCCCTGAACCTTGCCACCAAGAATGTAGCCCTGATGGAAGCTTGTGATTAACCAAAAGCTGTAATGTTTGGCTAACTTCTATTTGCTGGTCATTGCTAGCTGGAGGGATTAAGAATGATAGCAACAGACAAAGCAGGAGAGGCATTAAGCTCTCAGGCATTTAAACAACCAAAATGGAACTTAGAGAAAGCAAAGGGGAAAGGGGAAAGACACACATCTGCCTCCATCAAATGACATGCACAGTGTGTTGGGTTTGTACAACAGATGTATGGCGCCTCAAGCAGCTCACAACCTTTCCATTTCAAGATTCCAAGGATTCTTATCATCTGAGCTATGAAGCCAAACATGGCCTCATGCGTCACCGGTTATATGGTTTGCACCCTAATTTTGACCCCCTTATCTCTACAGCAGATCACCCAGGGTACCAACTTGCATGATCTGTGGTGCATTGGTGTTCTTGGCATAGACAACGATCATTGCAAAACAAATGGAATGAGACTATGTAGCGGTTGGCAAGATGTTAAAGTCAGAGAAAGAACGACTGTTTTCAGCAATAATTTTACAGTAGGTTTACAGCTGGTGCAAGTACCAAGCAAACCCTCACCATCAAAAGGAGAGTGGACTGTCAGTGAGATTCAGAAGGGTTCTGGAATCGACACTTACTACTTATCAACAGTTGGTGTACTGACGCCTTGTTAGTTGGCGAGTTGGCTGGGAGGCCCAGGGCGGTTCTGGGCTCTGAAACCAGCCGTGTGATTTCTTTATATCATGCTTCCTGTCTACTTGTATAGATAATTCTTGCTCCTAGTGCTTCAATAGCTTAGGCTAGTGAAGGTCTAGCCTAAGCTTGTCCAGGCCAAACTTATTAAGGGGTAGCTACAAAGGACATTTATAGAAACTTTACAACCATTAAGGGTTAGTACTACTGCATAGTATGCAAGCTAACTTAATGGCATTTCTGTGCGAGTGTGTAATTCAATCTTCTCTGCTGTTTGGTTGCACTTGCTCCTTGTTCCTCTGGTTGTGTGATTGCAACATCTGACTTCAAAAAGGTTTACATCCCAGCGTGAAGGGTGTAAAACCTAATTGTTACTTTGATGGCCATTCAGCTTTCCAGCTAGAAATCTTAACATAGCATCTGGTCTAGAACAATGGAAGTGTTCATCTTCCTAAAGGCTTAGTAGAAGCCATTGGGGTGAAGTCCTGTTGGCTACATGTGCCGGCAAAACCAGACTTTATTGAGCCTTCCAGGTACCACTTCCAATGCCTGTGAAAAGAAAAGAAAAGAAAAGAAAAACTACGCAAGCAGCAAAAAGCTCCTCACGTCAATTCAGGAAAAGGGGCCACTTGGGAAGAAAAGCCCCTTCACTAGAAAAGAAACGGGGGTCAGTGAGGATCAGGAAGGTTGCGAGCAGACAAGCTAGCAGACCTCTCCTGATTGGTTTGAAGGTGGGGAGAATGCTCAAGAGAACGTCTGGTCTGAACAAGCTTATGAGCATTGTGCACAGAATGAGCATGGAGTTTGAGAGCAAGTTTTCTGCCATGACTCTTCAGAGGAACCAAAGTGTGAGGAACGTAAATAACACCCCCTACACCTAATAGAATAACATGAAGAAAATGGTCTCCTGCAATACTGCGTCTAAGGTGACCATGTTGAGCATGGGCGGCTTGGAGCTGCTGCTCAGGGCGAGTGTCTCCACAGTACTTGATCTCAATGAGATGGGTGGTACGACGCTGCCAAGGGAGGTTCTCGGGGCGAGCCTGTCTAGGCTGGTAAGCTGTGGCTGGTGAATGGGGTCTGCCTCCAGCTGCGGTGGCTGCCTGTGAAAATTGTGTTTCCTTCCAAGTTCACCTTTGCTCAAGGTTTTGATGATAAGCCTGGAAGTGAGGTTATGTCTTTCAATAACCATGTTCTGAGTTGAAGTATTCTGACAGCATATTTGACCATTTTTGGTATTTGACTATCTGGCTGATGACATAGCATGTGCGATGAACTAGTGGCTCTGCCATAGAGATGCGCCAGTCTCTGAGTGTATAGAGTGCCCATTCTAAATTTCATGGCATTCCTTTGTGATAAATTAATCTCATTGTTTCAGAAATTGCTAGTTCCAGGTTGACTGCTTGTCCAATGATTTGTAGTAATCTGAGCCAGTATAGAAACAGGAAGGTCTGTTATGCATGCTCATGTGAGCTTTCAGTTTGTCCTTTATGCTTTGTATCGGAGCAAGGCTGGTTTTAGTGGTAGGGTGGGTAGTCTCATCTTTCTCTTCTGTGATCCTGTAACATCTAAAGTCACGTCAAGGATGGCACAGCACGTCATACCTCTAGCGCCTTAAGAGTTGTCAATCCGTGGGACAAAGGACTGAGGGACCTGGCTCCATGCACGCCAGAGCCTGCCAGCGTCTCCGCTAGGTTCTATTTTCATCTTGAATAGCTGCCTGCACGCTGCCCAAGGGAAATCCCCCTCTCAGTCGAAACACCACAGTGGTTGATTAGGTAACACCTAAATTGTTACAGATCCAGTGTATTTGGATTAAGGATTGCCATCAGGTGAGGGTGGTGGGACTGTTTTATCATACTTATAATAATGAAGAGCAGCATGTTTTGCTATGGCATCAGCAGAATCATTTCCAACTACACCAGTGTGGGCTTTGTCAAAGTGTTTGAGAGTGTATGATCATCAGCGAATGAAATGCTGATCATGGAGACAGTTTGTTTCATAAGTTTAGCATGTGTGAGCTTCCTGTGTAGTCCAGGCAACAAGATTTGTTTCCTGAACTGATATGGCAAATGAGCACTGTCTGTTAATGCAATGTGCACGCACTCTGCCCTCAGTGCAAAGCTCTGCCAGAAAGTCCTGCTCTATTTAAAATGCTGCTTATCCCGACTCTACCAAATGCTGCTTATCCCAACTCCATGATGCTGCTTACCCGGTACGGGAGTCCCAACTCCATCAGAGTCAGAGCATAGATGGCTGTTTTAGTCTAAAGTGGAAAGAATCATGCTCTAACGACAAGTATTACTGGTACACTAGTGGTGTATGCTCACAATTGTCAGTCTGGAGCCTTAAGTTTTATATCAAAATTGTAAGCGCCGTGAGGCTGGGAGCCATAGTGATAACCATATAACAGATATTTCCAGAATTTCATATCGTGGAGCTATATGCTATGCCTTCCAATCTGGAATCCTTGTTGGTGGCAGGTCATTGAGGCCTGAGGAATACTACCTAAAGAAGTTCATGCTCCAGATGTTCTCATTGAATTGGTATCAAGCATCCGCACCATGGCCCTTCCAGTTTGTGCTTAGGCATGAAGGTAGCAGTGGCACCATATGGTCTTTCCGCTTATGCATAAGCGGAAACAGAGGAATGGATTGCATGGTGTGCCGCGTTGAGCATGGATTGCATGGTGTGTGCCGTGTTGAGCTTGACATCAAACAATCCAGCATGCTAAATGCGCATTTACCAACTTGGTGATCACATTAACATCTTCAATTGGGTAATCGCGTCCCTTTCCAGCTCGGCTGCCCGTTTGGACCAAGGAAAACCATAAATGTCATTTCCAGCATTTCACCAGGTTGACAATCTCCCTGTTTTCCAGCCTGGAAGCTGAGCTCTGAGCTGGAAAGTTCTAGTAGTAATACTCCTATAACCCAAGTCATTGAGGTGACCTTTTCGCATATTCTGCTAATTGGTTTCAAAGGGGACACTCCTGGTTTAATTTCCACCAATTGGCATTTCAAAACCATATCCTTGATTTTCATTCATTCATGTACGACTCATTTCCTCCATTTTGATTTCCTTACTGTAATAAACTCGGTCACTGACTCAATTGCCTATTTAGGAATCAAGTCAGCCTTTCCTCATCTTATAACAGCTAAGCTGCCCTCGTTCAGCAGGTACAGCTATGTAGCCTTACCTCAGTTCCTGAGCAGTGCACAGGTCTAGAGCAAGTGCGCTTTTTATTATCAAGTTCCTTGTGGTGTCCAATGCGTGGCCACCGCAGTGCCTCTGCCGCAGTGTGCTCTTTTGCAGCCCCCCGGTTGTGAACCAATTTTTCCTTGTAATTTGAGCAGCGCATTGCGAGCATTCCCTTGTAGACCCCTATGTTGACCCAGAGTGCGCTATGTGCTGCATGCCCCTAGGTAGGTGGCTCAGGGGAAGATTGTCCTCTTGGCTGTCTGTTGCAGGACCTGCAGTGTTGCTTGGTGTGCCATCCTTTCTGTTCTGTCCTCTCACTTGTGCAATTCACCTGTACAAACTTTCCTGAGTGCCCAATGTCCCTTATGTGTGCTTTCTTCAGATACTCTGCGGCTTTCCGTTCACTGACATTGCTTGAGTACAGGTACATGGTGCTGCAGAGAAATAATTGCTTAACCTAATTGCTTATCTACCTGGTGCTTGCATACAATCTAACAACATGCTTCTATGCACAAAATTTATCTACATGATTTACTCCATTTCAATGAGCAGCTTAGCAGTCAGACTTTTTGACTGAGGCTTATTGTAATTGGACACCTTATTCTGATACGCATCCTCGAGAGGGCAACAGCAAACGCTCTACTTATCTATATACTAGTACACATGCCTGCAACTCTCCTTTCTGATCTTCAAAGCCTGTATGCTGGTGATCAGTACCTCCTACCAGACGGGCATAAAGCTGCAAGGCTTAAGCTTACTGTGGGTGTGAAACAAGGATGCCCTTTCTCTCCACTGCTCTTCTCGTTGAACATTAATGACATTGATACGATTGCTGAGGGAGTGCAAGGGGCAGTAACCGGGTCAGAGGATGTATGGGTCACGAACATGTTGTATGCGGTTTACCTGACTCTGCTAGCTAATGCCCCTGATGCCGTGCAAACCATGCTAAACGGGCTTTTGGTCTACGCACGCTCCAACCACCTGACCATCAACACTGCAAAATCAGAGGTGGTCCATTTCAACTTTAAGTGCGGTGCTCAGGTGCCCACTTTAATGTTAGCCGGCGCTGCTTTGAAATGCTCTGACTCATTTAAGTACCCTGGCATGACTTATCACCGAACACTTAGAATGGCAGCCTCGTCTGAGCATGCAGCTATACCAATGCTTGCAGCAGCTCATCGAATACGTGGGTTTGTACAGGACACTGCCCTATGTGACAGACCTTATGCTTCCCTTTGACTAGCTAAGGCATATGTAGTGCCTGCTGGTACGTATGGCTGTCAGGTTTGGGGCTCAGGATTTTTGCTCGAAGGTGATGTATTTAGACCTACCCTCAAGACAATGCATTTGAATTTCTTAAAGGGCACCCAAGGTGTGAAGCGGTCTGCGCCTTACTTGGCTGTACTGCGTGAGTGTGTGCACGAACCTCTGCAATTCTATTGGTTTAGGGCTGCCATTAGGTTTTACATCAGCTTGCTGTCCTCTAACAGTTCCATTCTTAAGCAGGCCCTTCATGTAGACCTGAAGCTGGTGCCAAGACTAAAACATCTCGGACTGGACTGGACTGGGCGCTGCCACGCCTGTTGCCCCACAAGAGGGGTCTACTCCCTGGCGTACATGTTACAAGGTCGCTAGGAGCAAACAAGGTATTACTGCGAGTGCGTCTTTGACGTGCTCACATACGGCTATAGCTGAACTGACAAAGGGATCAAATACTCCTTCAACTGACTCAACTGTCCTCCGGACCACAATGCAGTATAAATTTGGCACTGCATAAATCTGGCGTGACAGCTGACCTGAGGTTTACTAAACCCTAGTAGGATGAGAAAAGTGTGGAGGGACATTGCTGACATGAACCCTCTGAAAAGCGACTATAAATTGGTGACTTATCATTCAATACTCGTGAAGTTCTTGGTTTGCCTGTCCCCTCTTAGATCTTCTAGCTGATTCACACACTCGGGTGCGGAATGGGGGTGCCCTTCATGATGCCACCTCGCTATCTGCACCTTGATCTTCCTAAGCATGTTATGAGGAATGTGAGCAGGTTTCGTTTGCGAGCACATACTCTCACGGTGGAATCCTCCATCTGGCGTGATGGAAATGGCCACTGTAACAAGTGTTCCAATGCTGTTCAAAATGAGGTGCATGTTTTTTTCCACTGTCAAGACTTGTTTGTGTGCTCTCTAAGAAGAAAGTACTTGTTCCTTTTCTTCCCTTTCTGCCAATCCTTTTCTATGGAGGCCCCATATATTAACATACCTTGCCTAGTCAGACTGTCTTATAATTTATTTTCTTTCTCAACAGTACAACAAACTCTGCCTGCCATTTCAGTTCATACATTATACTATTTTTGGGCTGGCAAAGACCGGCAACAAACTAATCAGCCTCACGACCTGGCTGGCAGTTAATCCTAACTTGTAACTAATCATGATGATGATAATAAATCAGATTGAGGCGCGCACTCGCACAGCGATGCCACAAACTGAGCCTGCCTACTTTCCTGCTTGGAGTGATTGTGACCATCTGTTAACACAATACTGAGCCACCCCTCAGTAAGCTTGGCCTAGACTGGTGTAAAGTCAAAAGAACTTTCTAGACCCGAACACACATTTAGGTGTTGCTTGCACTTAACGGCTGGTGGTTAAACCAACTTGTAAAAAAGTCTCTTACACGTTTAGACCTGAAGCCTCCAGGTTAACATGACACTCTAACTAGCACGACCCAGAAACAGGGATATCCGGCTAAACAGGTTGGAAAAAATGTTGGCCCATGCTGGCCAAGGCATGAAAAACAATGTCCTCTCCAAAGAACAGCAAACACAACATAGTACATGCAGTGGGTAGGGGCTTGATCTTGAGAATACTTGCCACCCACAATCCATTAAGTTTGAACATTGGTTTCAAAATAAAGCTACCCAGCAACCTGACGCAGCTAACTCGTATGACAAGACAGGGCACAGGTAAAGCAAGTGCCAAGAGCTTTCCCTCAACTGTACAGTATCAACTCACAGCACCTGTGCACTGATGCCCATCTGTTGCTCCAATTGCTCTCATAGGAAAAGTGCTAAAAAATCAGCTTCACACAACCAGGGATGAAATGTGGGGGCGCCAGCGTGCTCTGCAATTTCAAAATTCGGGCTGGACTTGGGTCCGCGCCGTCCTGCAACTTATTCAATACCCTCCGATGCAACTGCAAGCTCATGCATGCACTGAATGCGCATAGATGCATAAACTACGCCAGTAGACACCATGCACCGCCACCTAGCTGTAGCTCTGGTTCTCAAATGTTCGAAGGCACCTGCTGAACCAATTGTGTGCAGTCGAGACAGAAGCCAGCCATCAGTGAGTCACCGCCAGATGGCATGGGCTGGTCCTTTGTTATTGTCCAACCATGTGCACTTGTCCACGGTCCCACGCGGCATCGCGATCATGGGTGCTCTGCCAGAAGCCTACAGAAGGACATGCATTGTCTTGCGTCCTGCCCACACACAGCATTGGCGACTATGCACCTGGGGCCACCTTTTATTGCTCACGCGCAGCTCTAACTGGCGTCTAGGGGGGTGGCCGACACTGCTTGTTGCTGCTCCCCAGCCGACGAAGCAGACGGCATCTGGGACGGATCCAGCGGTGAGCTGGCATTGGTGGCCTCGCCCTGGCTGCCCTGAGGTTGCACATCCACCGCAAGCACAACAGAGAGGGGACAGGTCGAGGGGACAGGTTACGAGAGCATGGGGCAAAAGGTGCTGGTGTACACAATGGGGATAGGAGGCAAAGGATTGGCTCAGCCAGGGCCGCGCATGAGGCTGGCTGCAGCCGCACAGCCTCTTGTATGGCTTCCATGGGCGCAGGCGCCATGGAGGTGCGCGCGCGATGGGCGCGCTCTATGCCAGCCTGAGTGGTGTACAGTGCTGCCCACGGCACCCTTGACCAGTTGTAGCAGGACCCTTAGGCATAATTGAGCTTGCGCAGACTATCACTCAGCTTGCACGCACACACATACACACACGCACACGCACACGCACACACATGCAGGCGTGCACGTTGCGCAATTAGTGCTTGCAGGTGATGCGCCCACAAAGCAGTGCCAGCTCACACCCAGGTACCCACACTTGCGTCCACGGGTGCCACCCGAGGGCAGGCCTGCAGAGGCACGCTTGTTGCAGCACAACCCACCTGCGGGCCTGCGGGGGGCTGGCTGCTGAGCGGCGGCTCGGCCGCTGAGAGGGAGGCGATGCCATTGCCGTGCATGTCCAGTGGCTGGGGCAGCAGGGGGGAAGGCATGAGGGACGCGATGTTGGGTCCCAGCCCGCCTAGGTGCGCCTGCGACTGCAGGGGGTGCGCGCCCAACCCACCCAGCTGACCGCCGCCCAGTGGCAGCTGGGAGGTGGTAAGGAAGGCTGGCTGGCCTGCGGCTGAGCCCGCCAGGCCGGTCTGCAGGCCAGCTGCGAGCTGCAACAGCGGCGTGGGCTGCTGCAGCTGCTGCAGCAGCATGGGGTGCAAAGGCTGCGAGAACACAGGGGGCAGGCCGCTGTTCTGTGCGACGAGGGGGGCGGCAGGGTGAGACGCCAACGCGGTCGTCGAGGCGCCCATGAGAAAGGGCTGCTGTGGCGGCTGCTGCTGCAGGAGCATCTGCTGCGGTGGTGGGCGTGAGGCCCCTTGCAGCTGCAGCTGCAGCTGCTGCAGCTGCTGCAGCTGCTGGGCCTGCTGGCTGTGCTGCTGCTGCTGCAAGATGAGCAGCTGCGTCTGCAGAGGCAGCCCGGCTCTCAGCTGCGCATCCATTGGCACGCACACAGGGAGCTGGAGCGGGGGCGAGAGGCCCCTGTTTGTGTTCCTGGGAGGCAACTGCAGGCCGCCCGATGCAGGGCTGGGTGCTGACAGCTGGAGAAAGCCCTCTTGTTTTGACAAGTGGTTTGGCTGCACCTCTAGCTGCTGCTGCTGCTGCTGCTGCTGCTGCTGCTGCTGCTGTGGCTGTTGCTGCTGTGGCTGCTGTGGCTGCTGCTGCTGCTGTGGCTGCTGCTGTGGCTGCGGCAGAGGCGCCTGCACCTGGGTTGCTTGCTGGGCCTGTGGCTGAAGCTGCTGCTGGCTGAGCGCATGCAACACTGCCTCAAGCTTCTCGTTGCTGTCCTGGAGGTTGAGTATGTACTTAATCACCTGCACAGGAGGAGGCCGAGAGCAACAAGAATGCCTTGGGGCAAGCCCCAGCACACTTGCACAAGCAGCCTGAGCGCTGTTGTTCAACTCTCCACCGCCCAGCAGTGACATGCAAGCTCAAGGCCCCTATCAGTAGAGCTATGACCTTCCTGGTTCCTGGCAACAGAAGAGGGAAGCATAGTGTCCAAGACTCCCCTCTGTGGCGCATCAGGCAGAACCACACGTCACAAGGAGTGCGAGGCTGCTCAGGAGGCACAGGGCAATTGCATGGTGCATCTGCGTCAAACAGACATGGCTTGATTTGATGAACATAATAGACCAGCATGCACACCACTCACCTCTTCAAGGAAAGTGGCTGTATTGGCGCGTGGGTCGTTGGGGACAAGCTTCCGGAGGGCTTCGATCCTGCAGATTAGGCAAAACATGCGAGGTTGTGCCTTCGTCAACTTTTGTGTGGTAACCGGGCAACTCAAACGAGTGTTGGTGCAGCAAAATTGCGACTGTGAGCACGCAAATCACAGGAAGCCATCCTTGCCTGTCGTGCCTGTTGCAAGCGCAGCTGTTGTAGGACCTCCTGACCCTTTGGTGTTCCCCACCTCCTTATGAGAGGGGGGAGTGAGACCCGCACCGCATGCGCATGCAATTGTGCCACAGACTTGACAAACAAAGGAGGGAAGCAGAAGTGCCTGTTGGGCAGGAGAAAGAGGGGAAGAAAGTGATGCGCATGTGAGGGCCTGTGCTGCAGCTGCGTGCAGGTTTCAGGCTTAGGTGGGAGTCCCCCCAGGAATGTCCAGTGGTGCTTGCATGCAGGCAGGCAGGGCGATGGCGTGGGTGCATGGGTGGTTGCACAGCAAGTGGACTTGGCACAGCTTCCGAATTGGCAACGAGCCCTACACGCTCGCGAAATCCAGGCCAGCTGAGCCACTGGAACACGTGCAGCGTGTTACTGCACCAAGGATCGCGCGCGTTCATTATCCCTCACCGCTCGTTGATACGGTTGCGCCGCCTGGCCTCAGCCGCTTGGTGGCGCTGTGCGTACGTGTCTGAGCTTGAAGGACGCCGGCCGCGTTGTTTGGAGGAGGCCTGTTGTCGAGATGGAGCTGCACACCCCGGCAAAGACGGGTCGTTACCCTCTGCCTGCTGCAATAGGGCAGCATCCATGGCGTCCGGCGACGTTTGTCGGGCAGCTCCAGCGCTCGACGGACCCGCCTCTCCCAGGAGTGCCCTTAACGTGGCCTCAGGTCCCGCGTGAAGGGGCCCAGATGCCCCCGCTGCTGCTGCTCCAACTTGACCGTTAGCAATGCTGGCGTGCGTGTCCTGTTGGTCTGCGACAGCAGCCAGACGGTTGAGCGCCTGGACATCCATTCTGCAGCTGGACCGCAGGCTCCACCACAACTCTTCACCCCATGCACGCAGTGTGCCACATTGTTACAATATCCGCCTAAGCTCCCATATCGATTTGATTTCCTAGCATGCTGGGATGAATTTGTGTCATGTGTGCTGAATTTAACGATCGCCAAAAGGGCGCCTTTTCTTCTGAATTCGTGTGCATGTCTTGCGAGCTATACTATCTTGCAGCTTGGAAGCAAGCGCATTGCCTGCATCTGGTGCATGATTGAAAGCATTCTTGAGCGCAGCGCCAATCTGCATGTGCGCACACACTGTCAGTGGCACAGGCACATGCAGTGCATGCGCATGGCAACTTCGATCACTAGCCCAATCTATCACTGGCCCGTCTGATTTCCGCCTGATTCTTCCCAGCTCGCTGCCTCCTCCACTGCTTGAGCAGCAGCAATTGAACCACGTGCCCGCAGCGCAGCTGCAAGCGTGTCCACCTCCTGCGCGTAAGCACCAGTTGAGCTTGTCTAGGGACTTGTGCTCATGCAGGTACAGAGTTCGAGGAAACTTGGTGCATGACGCGGCTCTTGGAGAGTGTGTGCGTGTGGCTGCTCCCTAGGTGGGGGCTGTTGGTTGCGCTGACTGCAGCAGCACCACCCAGCGGCCCATGCAGCTGCTGTGACACCAGAACGCACGATGTTCATGGAATGCAAGCTCACCTGCTTAGGGATGCGATAAGGTGTGTACTGGGGGCTAGGAAATTGGCGGGAGGCAACCTCATCTCGATACTGTTGCAGAGCCACCTGCAGCAGGCGCGTCATACGGGAGGCATGCTTTTTCTTAGCTCCAAGTTGGACTGGGTCCCCTTTTTTTGCTTCTAGTAGGCAAATACTGCTGTTGCATGAAACACACATGTACAAACAGGTACATGTAAAGAAAAGGCAGAGCCTGTTGGAGTAGGTGTCGATGTTTACCGCATCCTTCAGCTTCAGCAATGCTCAAGTGCAAGGCACACAGAATGGCGAATTCTTAAATTTCAAGCATATGTCCTGCTTTGGGCACCTTGTTAAAATGATACTTCTCATGTGTGCATGCCAGGCTTTGTTCTGGCACCTGTATCCTTTACTGTCGCCATAGGCTTGAGGTCTTTTCAATTCGTTCGATCATGCACATTAAACGGTGCAAGGTGTAACCCAGTCAGAAGCCTGCCAGCGGAGGCACGCACCTGGATGTCCTTCCCGACATGCGCGTAAGACTTGCAAAACTTTGGGGTGACCTTGACATGGTGTGGGTGTGACATCATACCTAGAAGGTCGTGGTAGACTAGGACCTGCAAGACCAAGGCAACAGCTAGGTTTAGAAGTCTTATTAAGAATCGTGATGCGCTCAACTTGTCGCCTGACCAGGTGAAACCCTTTGACAGCGGCTACGAAAGATTGGAAGCTAAGGTCAAGCAAAGCCTTTTCTAAAGAGAGCAAGAAGCTTGCCTTTCTGCATTCTCAGGCCCTTAAGCACGCAATAATGATCACAATATTCATGAAGGCACCACATGCACGCCCAACACCTCCATTTAGTGAGGAATGAATAGCCTCTCCAGCCTGCTTTTGCTAGTTTGCTCCTCTTCAGCGTATCTGTTTATTGAATGAGGCACCATCGCATGTCACTGCACTGCCGCGATGGAAACCTCAAACCAGACAGGACATGCAAATGCAACCCTAGTCCAAGCTCCAAGTCTCATTCGAATTTCTTCCTCTGAAGCTCCATGGCAAGATAAATTATCCTAACCGTGCATTGACTTGCCCACTTACCCGCACACACACGCCTTCATGTATCCACATGCACACGCACACATGCGTGCACACACAACTTGCCAACACACGCGCGCACTCAGGCACACATGTGCGTGCATCTTGTATATGCGCGCATGCAGATGGAATTCACAGATGCACTTGGGTACATACACACCTGACCACTGGTTGAAGGCCCTGCCCCAATGCCAATGGTGGGAATGCCAACTGACTTGGTGATGGCGGCAGCGATGGGACCAGGTACGCACTCAAGGACAAGTGCAAAGCAGCCTGCACGCTGCAAGGCCTGCGCCTGGTCAAGCACCTGTAATGCCTCCTCTGCCACTTGCGCTTGTGGGCGAAAGCCACCTGCAAGGGAAGGGTGCCTAAGGGGAGGGGTTGCATGACTGGATTGGGAGGACGGCTAAGCATCAGTCAGGAGCCTTATCAGATAACTGGGATGTGCAGTGCATGTATATCTTTCCGCGCACACTTCCCGCCTTGTCTCCAGGGTCGTCCTGTCTTCAGAGTAGATACGAGTGCCTTCCTCAGTTAGCTTGTGCCACCAGTACAGTGTGATCAGCGCCGGCAGCGCCGAGGACAGATGTGTATTCTACATCTTTCAAACAAATGGATGAAGTTCGGCTCAATAAGAGTGCTCTTCCTGTGACTTCCGGTCAGCAGTGCTCCTGAACCTGAGAGGACTGCACCAGGTGGCACTTGCTTGCAGGTAAGACTCAGCTCAGCCAGCTGGTCAGCCGACGGGCATCACCCACAAACGGCCCGCGCCCCGATTTGCTCTCGGCAGAGTGCTGAGCCAACATGGCGCTGCCTGATTGGGGATCAGCTCGGCCAGGTATCCTGGTAGTTAACTCCCTCGCAGTGCCAGTGCCTTGATGCACACCAATCAGCACGGAGGGCCATCTCCTTGCCTACGCCGCTGCTCACCTATGACGCTGATTGACTGCGGCGTCAGCCCCACATGCCCCATCACCGCCACTCCTGCCTCAACAATTGCGTGGGCAGCCTCCACGCGCGCTGGGCTCCCACCTGCCCATGTGCAGAGGGGCAGGCTGGCGCTGAAAGGTCCCGCTCGTACACGCAGGTACAGGGGGGTGGACATGCCCATGTGCAGAGGGGCAGGCTGGCGCTGAAAGGTCCCGCTCGTACACGCAGGTACAGGGGGGTGGACATGCCCATTCAAGAACAAAACACACATGTTCTCAGGCACTGCATCAAAATCATTTGTTCCGAAAGGTACGCACGTGCAAGGGCATCTGTACAAGCATGCACATGAGTGGGCACATGTGCTTATGTGTCCATGCGTATGCATGTGTGCGAGAGTGTGTGTCTCCATAGGCGTGCACATGTGCCTAGTGCATGAGCGCACAGGTTCACATAAGTGCGTGCCACAGAGGTGCATGCCTCTGAATTCAATTCAAGGTGCACTTCATCAATGGTACCACCACCATCTACACCGCTCACTGTCCATTGCTGCTTCAGATCCATATCAGAGCATGAGCATTCGCGCTGGACAGCGCGCTTCTGCTGTGTGCCTCACAAGGCAGCGTGTGCAAAGCTGTGTCCTCAACACCATGTACCTCGTGCTTCACAGTGGCTACGCCTTCTCAAGCTGCATGCCCACGCACCCTCCAGTTTCACTGCATCCATCTGTCCCTCTTTCAGCAGGCGCGTGGCGCTGACAACGGCATCGCGCACGCTCGTCTCGTAACTGCCAAAAGGCAGGTCTCCCACCAGGAAGGCACGGCGCGCACCCCGGGCCACAGCTCTGCAGTACGGTCCAAGAGACTGTTTCCAGGCTTGCGCGCTTGGTCCCTTTTGTGGGGTGCATGCAATTCCGGGCAATACGGGGCTGTGCACAACACAACCCAAGCCAGGCATGGCTGGACATGGGCTTTGCCCTTCACAGCTTACCATTTCAGCAGCAGCAGCAGCAGCAGCAGCAGAAGCACCACCACCACCACCACC
>LFCJ01000774.1_pt1 | contig 20804 bp, 22 predicted proteins | sample 643141 | NCBI WGS metagenome assembly LFCJ01 (sample SAMN03766243, study PRJNA286221) | soda lake metagenome | biome: soda lake; feature: Kulunda steppe; material: water; isolation source: sample B1-Br-g2 brine of Lake Bitter-1 | place: Russia: Kulunda steppe | collected 2010-07
CCCGTGAAGCCGGCGCCGCGGCGGAGTACACTAGCGGCCGTCCACCCTCCCCCCATCCGAGGCCGCGCCGATGAGTTCCCACCTGCTCTCCGTCGATTCCCTGAACCGTGACCATGTCGACCATCTGCTGCGGGTGGCCGCCCGCATGGAGCCCATCGCCCAGCGGCGTCAGGTCACCCGAGTGCTGGAGGGCGCCGTGCTCGGCAACCTCTTCTTCGAGGCCAGTACCCGCACCCGGGTCAGCTTCAACGCCGCCTTCTGCCGGCTCGGCGGCAGCGTCTGCGACACCACCGGCTTCACTTTCTCCTCGATGGCCAAGGGCGAGTCGCTCTACGACACCAGCCGGGTGATGAGCGGCTACTGCGACGCCATCGTGATGCGCCACCCCGAGCTGGGCTCGGTGGCGGAGTTCGCCGCCGCTACCCACGTGCCGGTGATCAACGGCGGCGACGGCCCCGGCGAGCACCCCAGCCAGGCGCTGCTCGACTTCTACACCATTGACAAGGAGTTCACTCGGCTGGGCAAGCAGCTTTCCGGCGCCCATGTGCTGATGACCGGCGATCTGAAGTTCGGACGCACCGTGCACTCGCTGATCAAGCTGCTGTCGCTCTACGAGCCGCTGCGCATCACCCTGGTGGCCCCTCCGGGGCTGGAGATGCCGGGCCACCTGATCGATCTGGTCACCTCCCGCGGCCACCGCGTGGAGCAGCGTGACAGCCTGGCCAACGATTTCGGCGACGTGGACGTGGTCTACACCACCCGCATCCAGAAGGAGCGCTTCACCGAGGAGATGAGCGAGGGCTTCAGCCTCTCCCGGGACTTCACCGTCGATCGCGCCTTCCTGGACCGGCGCTGCGGCCGCGACACCCTGGTCATGCACCCCCTCCCCCGGGACAGCCGCCCCGACGCCAACGATCTGGACGTGGACCTCAACGGTGACCCTCGCCTGGCGATCTTCCGCCAGACCGACAACGGCATTCCCGTGCGCATGGCGATCTTCGCCACTCTGCTTCAGGTGGACGATCTGATCGAACAGGACCTGCGCCCGGTGCGCTGGTTCGTGCCGACCCGCGTGGGCGTTGACGACCGCTAGCGCTGACGGGAGGCGCTCCGGCGCGCTTCGCCTATGCTGATGTCTGACATCAGCCCGGGAGGAGAGAGTCATGAGCCTACAACGCGCCTACCGCCTGCTGGCGGTCTTCTACACCCTGCTGCTGGTCATCGGCCTGGTCGCCCTGCTCACCGGGGGCGGCACGCCGCTGGCCCCGGTGCAGCTGGTGGTCGGCGGCCTGGCGGTACTCGGGCTATGGGGGTATATCCTGCAGCGCGGCTTCATGGGACCGCGCATGTGGCGCCCGCTGGCAGCGGTGCTGGCGGTGGGCGCGACCGGTCAGCTCCTGATCCTGCTCGGTACGTCGCCGGACGGCGTCACCGCCACCTGGATGCTCACCAGCGCCGTCTTCTATGCGCTGGTGGTGGTGATCCTCTACCGCTATGGCAATCGCGATCAGGCGATCTGGGCCACCGAGAAGCAGCTCGCGGACGGCGAGCGGCTGGATGGCCGGCTTGCCGACAAGACGCCTCTGGAGGGCGAGACGCGCGCCGGCGGACGGGAGGCCAGCGTCAAGGTGGTGAAAGCGGGCAGCGAGTACCGCACCCAGGTCACCCGGCGGCGCGACGGCCGCAGTGAGGCGTTCGATATCACCTTCTACCACCCGGCGACTCTGGTGGCCTTCCTCGAACAGTTCACGGAGCTTTCGGTGGATGATCTGAGACCCGCAGCGCAGACCGTGAAGGCCGCTGCGTGACGCCGCTCAGCGCCCGGGCAGCCCCTCCCGGGCGGCAAACCAGCGCTCGACGATCAGCACCGCGCTGATGCCGTCGACGCCGTCATCCTTCCAGCTGCCGCGATGGCCGCGCTCCCGGGCGATCACCTTGGCCTCGCCGGTGGAGCCGCGCTCGTCGACCATCTCGCAGGGGACCCCGAAGCGGCCGAAGAGCCGCTTGCCGAACTTGCGGGCGCGGGTGCTCATCAGCTGCTCCTCGCCGTCGGCGGTCAGCGGCAGCCCCACCACGAAGAGATCGGGCTGCCACTCCTCCATCAGCCTGGCCACCTGCTGCCAGTCGGGGATGCCGTCACGGGCCGCCAGAGGGTCGAGCTCCCGGGCGCTGGCCAGCAGCTCATTGCCCACCGCCACGCCGATGCGCCGGGTGCCGAAATCGAAGCCCAGCACTAGCCGCTCGCCTGCTCGGGCCATCAGTCGCACCCCGGCATCACGAGTGCCCCGCCTCGCGGGTCATCAGGTTGAGGTCAACGCCGAGGATGCCGGCGGCGGCCCCCAGGCGCTGCTCCGGCGCCACCTCGAAGAGGATATCGGCGCGCCCCTCCACGGTGAGCCAGGCGTTTTCGAGGATCTCCTGCTCCAGCTGGCCGGCCTCCCAGCCGGCACAGCCCAGACAGACCAGGAAGTCCTCGGGGCCTTCGCCGGCGGCCAGCGCCTGGAGCATGTCCATGGAGGTGGTCAGGGCCAGCTCCTCGGTGACCTGAATGCTGGAGTCCCAGGGGGTGCTCGAGCCCCGATGCAGGATGAAGCCGCGGTCCTTGTGCACCGGTCCGCCATAGTAGACCGGCGCATTGCGATGGGGACTCTCCTCGCCGCCCAGCTCCAGCTGCTCGAAGAGCGCCTCGAGGGTCAGCTCCAGCGGCCGATTGACGATCACCCCCATGGTGCCCTTCTCGTCGTGATCGCACAGGTAGCTGAGGCTACCGGCGAAGTTGGGGTCTTCCAGGTGCGGCATCGCCATCAGGAAGTGGTCTTTCAAACCGAAATGTTGCATAAGACTCCCCGGCGGGTCCTATCGCACGCCGTAGTGATTGCCTTGGCCGAACCGCCAGACGCGAGTGATGGAGAGACTGTCCAGGCTGCCCATGCCCGCATCAAAGGGACGATAGGGCGTGGCCCCGCGCACGGTATCCAGCGCGGCCTGGTCGAGTTCGGCATGTCCCGAGGATTGTACCACCTCCGCCTGGCGAAGCTCGCCGTCGCGGCCGATCACCACGCGGATGCGCAGCTGCCCCTGTAGATGACGCGGCGCCGGATGCACACGATTGCCGTACTCCTCCACCCGGCGGGTCCAGTCGTCGATATAGCGGGCCTCGGCGGCGCGCTGGGCGGCCTGCCGCGGCTCATCGTCGGCGGGGCCGGGCGACTCCTGGCTGAGGCCCTGCTCACGAATGCTTCGCGTGGCCTGGGCCAGCAGATCGCGGCCGGAGGCCGAGGGCACGGTGTCGCTGGGTGGAGCGGCAGCACCTGCCGCCTGGGGAGCGCTTTCCCGGGGCTCGGGGAGCGCCTCCCCCGGCGGCTCGCTCTCGGCTTCGGGCGGCGCCGGCTCGTCGGGGCGCGCCTCGGTCTCGACCGGGGCCACCTCGCTGGCACTCTCCTGCACCATTGGCAGCTCCTCCAGGGGCGCGGCCAGGGACTCCGCGGGCACCGCCTCGTCCGGCTCACCGGCCGCCTGCTGGTCGGCCTCGGCGATGGCGTCGGCGTCTACCGGTGATTCGGCGGGACGCGTCACCAGCACCACGTCGAGGGTCGAGCGCGGCGCCGGGGGTGCGGCAAACTGCCAGCCGCCCACCGCACCGATCACCGCCAGATGCAGCAGCAGCGCCAGCGACAGGGCCAGCCAGCGCCGATAGGGCCGGGTGACCGGCGCATAGCGGATGGGATCGCTGGCGCAGGCGCTCATGGCTCCCGGGCCCTTGCGCTATCGCCGTCCGGCGAGCCGACGCTCGATGGCATCCAGCAGCAGCCCGGCGATATCGGTGCCGCGCTGGTCATCGATCTCGCGCACGCAGGTGGGGCTCGTCACGTTGATCTCGGTGATGTAGTCGCCGATCACGTCGAGACCGACGAACATCAGCCCCTTTTCGCGAATCACCGGCTGCACCTGGCCGATCAGCCAGTGGTCGCGCTCGGTGAGCTCGCGGCTGACCCCGGTGCCGCCGGCGGCCAGGTTGCCCCGGGTCTCCCCGGCCATGGGCACCCGAGCCAGGCCGTAGGGCACCGGCTCGCCCTCCACCAGCAGGATCCGGGTGTCACCCTCGCTGATCTCGGGGATGTAGCGCTGGGCCATGATCTGGCGGCGGCCGCGCTCGGTCAGGGTCTCGATGATGGCGCCGAGGTTGCGGCCTTCGGGACGCACGTGAAAGATCCCGCTGCCGCCCATGCCGTCCAGGGGCTTGAAGATCACGTCCTGATGCTCGGCGTGGAAGGCGCGCAGCTCGGGCTCGCTGCAGGCCACCAGGGTCGGCGTGCAGCACTGGGGAAACTGCTGGGCGAAGAGCTTCTCGTTGCACTCCAGCAGCGCCTGGGTGGGGTTGACCACCAGCACCCCTTCGCGCTCGGCGAAGCCCAGCAGGTAGACGGCATTGAGGAAATGGGCGTCCACCGGCGGGTCCTTGCGCATCAGGATCACGTCGAGCTCGGCCAGGGGGCGCGGCTCGGGCTCGCCCAGGTCGTACCAGCGGGCAGGGTCGCGATGCACGGTGAGGTCGCGCAGCCGACCGAAGGCGCGACCGTCGCGCAGGAAGAGATCCTCCTGCTCCAGGTAGTGCAGCGAGGCGCCGCGGTCCTGGGCGGCCCACAGCATGGCCATGGTGGTGTCTTTCTTGTAGGCGATATCGGCGATGGGGTCCATCACCACGCCGATCTTCAGGGCGCGTTCACTCATGGCGTCGAGGTTCCGTTCGAGAGTTTGGATGGCGCCAGTATGCCGGCTAGTCGCCGCCCGGCGCCAGCCGGATACCGGTCGCTTCCAGGGTGATCAGCCGGCGCTTGTAGAGCCGTCCGATGGCCTGCTTGAAGGCGCTCTTGCTCACCCCCAGCCGCGCCTTGATCTCGGCGGCGTCGCTCTTGTCGCCCAGCGGCAGGTAGCCGCCGCTCTCGCGCAGCGCCTTGAGCACCGTCTCGCCGACCACATCGAGGCGCGCCGACCCCGGCGGCAGCAGCGACAGATCCAGGCGGCCGTCATCACGCCGGCGTTTCACGTAGCCGGTGAGGCGCTGGCCGCGGCGTAGCGGACGAGTGATGTCGTCGCGGTAGAGCAGCCCCCAGCAGCAGTGGTCGACCACCGCCTTGAGGCCGAGGTCGGTCTGCTCGGCGATCACCAGGATCACCTCGTCGCCCGGGGCGTGACCGCCGGCTTCATCGGTGAGGAAACGATCGAGCTTCTGGGAAGCCACCGGCCGCCCCTGCTGATCCTCGTAGATGCGCACCAGCACCCGCTTGCCCACGCTGGGCCGGAAGCGCTGCTCGCCGAAGGGCAGCAGCAGGTCCTTGGGGTGTCCCCAGTCGAGGAAGGCGCCGGTCTCGTTGACGGTGACCACCTCCAGGTAGGCCACCTCGCCCACCGCACACCTGGGGGCACGGTAGCGCCGGCCGGCGGCGGGGCGCGGCGTGCGCGGTTCGCGTGAATCGGACATGGAGGGCTCCCTGAGAAGTGGGGATAGGAACGAAGTGAGCGCTTACAGATCGCCGAATCGGTACTGCAGCAGGCTCAGCGCCACCACCGGGGCAGTCTCGGTGCGCAGGATACGCGGCCCCAGGGTGAGCGGAGCGAAGCCGGCGTCCCGGGCGGTCTCGACCTCGCCCTCGGCGAGCCCGCCTTCGGGGCCGATCAGCAGGGCCGCGCTTGCCGGCGAGGCCGCCCGCTGCAGGGCATCCTCGGCAGCGGTGGCCGGATGCAGCACCAGGCGCAGGGCTTCATTGCGCTCGGCGAGCCAGTCGGCGAGCGCCAGCGGCGGGTGTATCGGCGGCACCACGGCCCGGCCGCACTGCTCGCAGGCGCTGGCGGCTACCGCCTGCCAGTGGGCCAGCTTCTTCGCCTCCCGCTCGCCCTTGAGGCGCACGTCGCCGTGCTCGGTATAGAGCGGCGTGATGGCCGCCACCCCCAGCTCGACGGCCTTCTGGATGGCGTAGTCCATGCGGTCCCCCTTGGAGATCGCCTGGCCCAGATGCACCGCCAGCGGCGACTCGCCGCCCCCCGTCGCGACGGACTCGACGCGCGCCACCACCCGCTTGCGGCCGGCCTCGACGAGCACCGCCTCGGCCTCCTGACCCGCACCGTCGAACAGGCGCAGCGGCGCCCCCTCGCCCAGGCGCAGCACTCGGGCCACGTGGCGGGCCGGCCCCTCGGGCAGAACGACGTCGCCGCCGACCCGAAAGTCGGCGGCGACGTGGATGCGCGGCGCTTTTCTCGCTGTCACCACGGGGCTCGAGCCTCCCTTACTGGGTGGTCTCGGCGCCCTGCTGCTGGGCCTGCTCGGCCTCGCGCTTCTTCTTCTGGGCGTAGATCGCCTCGAAGTTGACCGGCGCCAGCATCAGGGGCGGGAAGCCGCCGCGGTTGACCAGGTTGTCGATGCACTCCCGGGCGTAGGGGAAGAGCACGTTGGGGCAGAAGGCGCCCAGGGTGTGCTCCAGCTGGGCCCCCTCGATGCCGGCGATCTTGAACAGGCCGGCCTGCTCGATCTCGGCCAGGAAGGAGGTAGTGCCCTCCTCGCTGTGGGTCACCTGGGCGGTCACCTTGATGACGACCTCGTAGAGGCCCTCGCCCACCTGCTGGCTCGAGGTGTTGAGGTCCAGACCGACCTTGGGCTTGAAGGGCTGCTGGAAGACCGCCGGCGAATTGGGCGCCTCGAAGGAGATGTCCTTGACGTAGATGCGCTGCACGGAGAACTGCAGCTGGGGCTTGTCCTGCTGGCCGGCCGCCGGGTTGCCGGCAGCGGCGCTCTGGTTGTTCTCTTCCGCCATGGGAAAGGTCCTTTGACTCGGTGAACGAAGTTGAAACGATGAGTGAGGTTACTTGCGCACGACCGGCAGGCCGTCGGCCTGCCACTGCAGCATGCCGCCCTTGAGCTTGAGCACCCGCGGGTAGCCGCCCTTGGCCAGCTTGGCCACCGTCATCCCCGCCGTCTGGCCCGACTTGCAGACCACGATGATCGGCTTCTCCTTGACCTTCTGGAGCTCACCCATGCGCTCGTCGATACGGCTCTGGGGGATATTGCGGGCTCCGGCGATATGGCCGGCCTTGAAGGCGTCGGCATCGCGGGTGTCCACCACCACGGCATCCTCGCGGTTGATCAGCTGAGTCGCCTCGCTCGAGGTCACGCCGTTAGCGCTGCTGTTGCGGACCTCATAGAGGATCCAGGCGGTCAGCACCAACAGGAAGGCGCCCACCAGCAGCGGGTGGTTCTGCACGAATTCAAACAGCTGATCGATCATGGGTCCAGATAACTCTTGTCTCGGTGCACGAAAGGGAAGGCCGGGGCCATGCGGGCGCCGACTGAACGGCAGACAGTATACACGAGGTCCCGCGGGCTGCGGCCGGCAATGACGCCCGGCGGCGCCATGCGATATGATGCCGCAATCCACCATCTGCCGCGACCCTGCCCGCTTCCCGTCTGCCCCAGGAGGCAACACCCGGCATCGCGCCTGCGCCGCGAGCCACCCAGAGCATGGAGGTGTCGCCGGCAATGCCTCGAGGACAGCCCCATGAGCCAACCCGCACGCCAGAGCACCCCGCGCCCGGTCGCCCTGATCATACTGGACGGCTACGGCCACAACCCGGACCCGGCCCACAACGCCGTGCTGGCCGCCAACACCCCGGTGATGGACCGCCTCCACCGCGAGCATCCGGCCACCCTGATCCATACCGATGGCCGGCACGTGGGTCTGCCCGACGGGCAGATGGGCAACTCCGAGGTAGGCCACATGAACCTCGGCGCCGGCCGCGTGGTGTATCAGGATTTCACCCGCATCACCAAGGCGATCGAGGATGGCGACCTGGACACCATCGCCGCCCTTACCGCGCCCATCGACGCCGCCGTGGCGGCAGGCCGCGCGGTGCACCTGATGGGCCTGCTTTCGCCGGGCGGCGTGCACAGCCATGAAGACCACTTTATCGCCATGGCCGAGCTGGCCGCCCGGCGCGGCGCCCAGCGCATCTACTTCCACGGCTTCCTGGACGGCCGCGACATGCCGCCCAAGAGCGCCCTGGCCTCCATCGAGCGAGCCAACGAGCGCCTCTCCGAGCTGGTCGGCGCCGACAACGGCTTCGTTGCCTCCATCATCGGCCGCTACTATGCCATGGACCGCGACAACCGCTGGGATCGCGTCGAGAAGGCCTACCGTCTGCTTACCGAGGGGGTCGGCGAAGTCGAGGCGGTGAGCGCCGAGGAGGGGCTGCGCGCCGCCTACGATCGGGGCGAGACCGACGAGTTCGTCGCCGCCACCACGATCCGCCCCGCCGGCGTCCCGGTGGTGATCGAGGAGGGCGACGCCGCCATCTTCATGAACTTCCGCGCCGACCGCGCCCGGGAGCTGACCCGCGCTTTTGTCCAGGCGCACTTCGACGGCTTCGAGCGCCGCACCTGCCCCCGGCTCGCCGCCGACGGCCTGGTGATGCTGACCCAGTACGCCGCCGATATCCCCGCCCCCTCGGCCTTCCCGCCGGCCGAGCTGACCAACACCCTGGGCGAGGTAGTCGCCGAACGCGGCCTGACCCAGCTGCGCATCGCCGAGACCGAGAAGTATCCCCATGTGACCTTCTTCTTCTCCGGCGGCCAGGAGGCCGAGTATCCCGGCGAGACCCGCATCCTGGTGCCCTCGCCGCGGGACGTGAAGACCTACGACGAGAAGCCGGAGATGAGCGCCGTCGAGGTCACCGACAAGCTGGTGGCGGCCATCGAGTCCGGCGCCCATGACCTGATCATATGCAACTACGCCAACGGCGACATGGTCGGCCACACCGGCGACTTCGACGCCGCGGTGAAAGCCATCGAGGCCGTCGACAGCTGCGTCGGCCGGGTGGTGGAGGCGATCGAGACGGTAGGCGGCGCCTGCCTGGTCACCGCCGACCACGGCAACGCCGAGCAGATGGTCAACCCCGACACCGGCAACCCCCAGACCGCCCACACCACCTTCGAGGTGCCGCTGGTCTACGTGGGCGAGCGCCCGGCGCGCCTGCACGAGGATGGCAGCCTCTGCGACATCGCCCCCACCCTGCTGGCCATGATGGATCAGCCGGTGCCCGAGGAGATGACCGGCCGGGTGCTGATCGACCTCGACCCGGCCTCCTGAACAGGGCCGCCCCCATGCCCGGCCCACGGCGCTCGACCGGGCGTGCCAGGCGCCGCCGCGTCGGATATCTCGTCGTGCTGCTGGCCCTGACCCTGTGCCTGGGCGGCCCGCTGGCCGCCCAGCCCAGCGAGCAGGCGGCACGGGAGCGACTCGACAGCATCGGCGAGGAGCTTCAGGGCGTTTCGCGGCGCCTGGCGGCGACCCAGGAGGCTCGAGATGACGCCGGCCGCGAACTGCGGCGGATCGAAACGGCCCTGGCCGAGACCCACCGCCGCCTCGACGAGCTCCAGGCCGAACGCGGCGAGCTCGGCGACGAGATCGCCGCCCTGGAGCGCCGTCGCGACCTGCTGGAGGCGGAGCGCGCCGATCAGATCGAGGCGCTCAATATCCAGCTCGACGCCCTCTACCGCCTGGGCCAGAGCCCTCAGCTCAAGCTGCTGCTCAACCAGGACGACCCCGCACGCCTCGACCGTCTCCAGCACTACCTCAACCAGCTGGCCCGGGCCCGCAGTGCGCGCCTTGACGACCTGGCACGGCTCGATGCCAGCCTGGACGAGACCCATCGCGAGCTCGAGGGCCGCGGCGAGCGCCTCGACGCTCTCGCCGAAGAGCTGGCGACCCGCTCGAGCGACTTGGCCGAACAGATGCGCGAGCGCGCCAAGCTGGTGGCCGAACTCGACGCCCGCCACAGCAGCGAACAGGCCCGTCTGGACGACCTCGAGCAGGACCGCAGCGCCGCCGAGCGGGTGCTGCGCCAGGTGCAGGAAGAGCTGGCGAGGCTCGAGCGCCCCCCTCCCTCCACCGCCATCGAGCAGACCCGCGGCGACCTGCCCTGGCCGGTGCAGGGCAGCGTTGCCTCGCGCTTCCGGGCCGGCGACGGCGTGCACCGCAACGGCATCCTGATCCAGGCTGACGAGGGGACGCCGGTGGAGGCCGTGCATGCCGGCCGGGTGGTCTTCGCCGACTGGATGCGCGGCTTCGGCAACCTGCTCATCATCGATCACGGCGACCAGGTGATGACCCTGCACGCCCACCTGCAGCAGTTCGGCGTGCAGGTCGGTCAGGCGGTCTCCCGGGGCGACATGCTGGGCGCGGTGGGCGACAGTGGCGGCCAGAGCAGGCCGGCGCTCTACTTCGAGGTGCGCCGCGACGGCAATCCCATCGATCCGCAGTCGTGGATCGCCTCGCGCTGAGCGGCGCGCTATTTCCCTGCCCGGGGCCGGCGGGCTATGCTGGGCTCTCACCGTCACGCAACAGCGGAGATCGCATGACCCCAGCGCTTCACTTGCCTGGCAGGGCCGGCCTTGCCCTCTCGCCGCGGCGCCTGCTGGCATCGCTGCTGCCCGTCGCCCTGCTGGCACTGCCCCTTCCCGCCGTCAGCGCCGTGAATGACGACCTGCCGGTGGAGGAGATCCAGACCTTCGCCGAGGTGTTCGAGCGCATCAAGCGCGCCTACGTCGAGGAAGTCGACGATGCCACCCTGCTGCGCAACGCCATGCGCGGCATGCTCAGCGAGCTCGACCCCCACTCCGCCTATCTGGACAGCGAGCAGTTCCAGAGCCTGCGCGAGTCGACCCAGGGCGAGTTCGGCGGCATCGGCATCGAGGTGGGGCTGGAGGACGGCCAGCTGACGGTGATCACCCCCATCGACGAGACTCCGGCCTCCCGAGCCGGCCTGCAGGCTCGCGATCAGATTCTGCGCATCGATGACACCTCCACCGAGCGCCTCTCGCTGCAGGAGGCGGTCAACCTGATGCGCGGCGAACCGGGGTCGGAGATCGAGCTGACCATCCTGCGCCGCGGCGAGAGCTCGCCACGCACTGTCACCCTGACCCGCGAGGTGATCCGCACCGAGAGCGTGCGCAGCGAGCTGCTGGAAACGGGCTACGGCTATCTCAGGGTCAGCCAGTTCCAGTCCCGCACCGGCGACCAGGTGGGCGAACACATTCGCCGCCTGGAGCGTGAGGCGCCGCTGAAGGGCCTGGTACTGGACCTGCGCAACAACCCCGGCGGCGTGCTTCAGGCCGCGGTTGGCGTCGCCGACGCCTTCCTCGAGGATGGGCTGATCGTCTATACCGAGGGGCGCCTGTCGGACACCGAGATGCAGTTCAGCGCCAATCCCGACACCGCCGCACCGGAGGTGCCCCTGGTGGTACTGATCAACGGCGGCAGCGCCTCGGCGGCGGAGATCGTCGCCGGCGCCCTCCAGGACCAGCACCGCGCGGTGGTGATGGGCACCGAGAGCTTCGGCAAGGGCTCGGTGCAGCAGATCATGCCGCTGGGCAACGGCGAGGGGCTCAAGCTCACCACGGCGCTCTACTACACCCCCAGCGGCCGCTCCATCCAGGCCCAGGGCATCGAGCCCGACGTGGAGGTGGTGCGTGGCCGAGTGGAAGTGACCGAGAGTGGCCGCCAGGTGCGCGAGGCGGATCTGGAAGGCCACCTGCAGTCCCGGGAGGCCCCGAGGGAGCGCGCCGCGCTGAGCGAGCGCCTGCGCGAGGACTACCAGCTCGGCGAGGCACTCAACCTGCTCAAGGCGCTCAACGTGCTGAGCCGGCGCTAGGCCGGCTCGCACAGCCACCTGCTCTCAGCGGCAGGAGGCTGGCAACCTCCCCCGCCGGCCGATGGCCTGCTGCATCAGCAGCCCCTTGAGCGGGGTGAGCCGATCCACGGCCCCCATGCCCAGGTTGCGCGCCAGGGTCAGCGTCGGGTGACGAGCACCGAACAGCAGCCGGAAGCCATCCATCAGCGCCAGCATGCCGGCGTTGTCGCCGCGCCGTCGCCGGGCATAGCGGGCCAGGACCCGCTCATCGCCCAGCGGCGCACCGCGCCGACGTGCCGCCAGCAGCTCCTCGGCCAGCACCGCCGCATCCATCAGCCCCAGGTTCACCCCCTGGCCTGCCAGGGGGTGGATGCTGTGGGCGGCATCCCCCACCAGGGCCAGTCCCGGCATGACATAGCGCTGGGCGTGGCGCTGCACCAGCGGGAAGGTCACGGCCCGGTCCACCACCGTCACCTCGCCCAGGCGATGATCGATGGCGGCGGCCAGCTCGCCCCCCAGCGCCTCGGCCGAGAGCCCCTGCAGACGCTCGGCCTCCTCCGGGTCGGTGGACCAGACGATGGAGCAGTGTTGGCACTCGCCGTCCAGGCGCAGGGGCAGGAAGGCCAGCGGACCGCTGGGCAGAAAGACCTGTCGAGCCACCTCCCCGTGGGCGCGCTCCACTCTCACCGTGGTCACCACGGCCATGTGCCCGGTGTCGCGCTCGCGCGCTTCAATGCCGGCGAGCTCGCGCAGCGGCGAGCGCGATCCGTCCGCGGCTACCACCAGGGGAGCTATCAGGCAGCGGCCATCCTCCAGACGCACCCGAGGCGTCCCACCCTCGGCCGCCTCGAGAGCGGCCACGCGGCTCCCCAGCACCAGCCGCACCGAGGGCAGCGCGATCAGGCGCCGCTCCAGGGCGGCCAGGGTCACATCGTTCTCGACGATATGCCCAAGAGCCGCCACTCCGGCCTGCTCGGCGGAGAAATTCACCTCGCCGCTGCCCTCGCCGTCCCATACCTGCATGAAGCGGTAGGGGCTCACCCGCCGCGCCGCCATCCACCTCCAGGCGTCCAGCCCCTCCAGCAGCCGCCGGGAGACCGGCGTCAGGGCGCTGACGCGCATGGCGGACTGGCCGCACCCCACCCTATCCGGGTCCAGCAGGGCCTTGCGGGCATCCACCAGGGCCACCTCGACCCCCGCCTGACCGAGCAGGCAGGCCAGGGCAGCGCCCACCATGCCCGCCCCGACGACCACCACCTCGGCACGCGCCTCGTCGGCCGCCAGGCAGTCGCTGGACGTGCCTGGCACCGCTGTCTCGTCCATCGGCCGCTCACCGCTCGCTGCACTCATGATCGCTTCCTCATCGGGTTTCCCTCTATCGCTCCAGGCCCATGGCTCGGCGGGCCAGACCGCGGCGCAGCGGGCCGGCCAGGTTGAGACCGACCAGCCCCGCCGCCCGGGCGTGGGAGAGCAGGACGCTGTCGATGCCGAAGAGCCGCACCAGGCCATCGCTGAAGCGAATCACGTTATGCCGATCGGCGTCGCGGCGCGCCTCGAAATCGGCCAGCACCTCCGCGCTGCCCGCGGCTTCGCCGCGCTCTCGACCGGCCACCATGGCAGCCACCAGGTCCATCACTCCCCGCAGGGCCAGGTTGAAGCCCTGGCCCGCCACCGGATGCAGGGAGTGAGCGGCGTTGCCCAGCACCGCCAGGCCCGGCCGGGTGGTCTCCCGGGCGGTGACCAGGCTCAGCGGGTAGGCGTGGCGCTGCCCTACCCGCCGGAAGCGGCCGGCGCGGTCGCCGAAGGCCCGCTGCAGCTCGGCCAGGAAATCACCTTCCCCGAGGGCCATGCGGCGCTGCTCCTCGCCCAGGGGGTGGGTCCAGACCAGCTCCATGGCCTGGCCGCGTAGCGGCAGCAGGGCAATGGGTCCCTCGACGGTAAAGCGCTCCCAGGCCTCGCCATTGTGGGGACGGCTCAGCTCGACGCTGGCGATCAGCGCCACCTGGTCATAGGGGTGGCTGTCGCTGACGATCCCCAGCCGCTCCTTGAGCCCGGAGCGCCCACCGTCGGCCAGCACGGTGAGCCCGGCCTGGAGGCACTCGCCGTCCGAGAGGGTGAGCCGGTGGCCATCCGCCGTCGGCTCGATCTTCGCCACCCTGGCCGGGCAGTGCCACTCGATGGGGAGTTCGGCCAGGCGACGATGCAGCACCCGGCCCATCCAGGCGTTGGGGATCACGTGGCCCAGGGCCGCCACCCCCAGCTCCTCGCCGCTCAGCCGGGTCACGCCGAAGCGACCCCGCTCGCTGATGTGGATGCGCCGAATCGGCGCGGCATGCTCGGCCATGGCCTCCCACAGGCCCATAGCGGCGAAGCGATCTGCCGAGCCCTGGGCGATGGCGCTGGCGCGGGCATCGAAGCTGGGCTGGAAGGGGGCAGCGGCTCGATCGAGGAGAGGGGCGGCCTCGATGACCGCCACCGAGAGGCCATCGCGCGCGACCAGTGGCTCCAGGGCACAGGCCAGGCTGGCCCCCACCAGGCCACCGCCGACGATGGCGATATCCACCCGCCGCTCGGTGGCGCCGGACGACGCCGGGCGATCGCCGCCGGCCGGCGCTCGAGACTCACTCATGGTACCTCCTCGGAAGTTTCGTAATGTAAATTACATAACCCTATATCTTGAACAAATAACTCAGATCACTTTCCCGCCATCAGAGCTTCTATTTCATCCGGCTGCTTGGGCACCCCGGCGGTGAGCACCTCGTGACCATGAGCGGTGACCGCCACATCATCCTCGATGCGGATACCGATCCCGCGGAAGGCCTCGGGGATGTCATCGTCGGCGGGGACGTAGAGGCCCGGCTCCACGGTCAGCACCATGCCCGGCGCCAGGGCCCGAGGCTCCCCCGCCTGGCGGTAGGCCCCCACGTCATGGACATCCAGGCCCAGCCAGTGGGAGGTAGAGTGAAGATAGAAGCGGCGGTAGCTTTCGTCATCGATGCGCGCCTGCACCTCGCCTTCGAGTAGGCCCAGCTCGATCAGCCCCTCGGTGAGGCCGCGCACCACGCCATCGTGGAGCTCGGCCAGGGTCACGCCGGGGCGAATCGCAGCCACGGCCTGCTCCTGAACCCTCAGCACCCGCTCGTAGAGTGCCCGCTGGGCCTCGCTGAAGCGGCCGCTCACCGGAAAGGTGCGGGTGATATCGCCGGCGTAGAGGTCGAACTCGGCACCGGCGTCGATCAGCACCAGGTCGCCGTCCTGCAGCGTTGCCCGGTTCTCGATGTAGTGCAGCACGCAGGCGTTGGCACCGCCACCCACGATGCTGGCATAGGCGGGACCGCTGCCGCCCTGCCAGCGGAACTCGTGCTCCAGTTCGGCCTGGAGATGGTATTCGGCGAGCCCCGGCCGCACTGCCCGCATGGCCCGCACATGGGCCCTGGCGGAGATATCGCCGGCGTGGCGCAGCAGCGCCAGCTCCGCCCCGCTCTTGATCAGGCGCGCCTCATGGAGCAGCGGCGTCACATTGGCCAGCGCCTCCGGGGGGCGGGCGCCACGCCGCATCCTGGCCGACAGGGCGCTTCGCACCTCCTCGGCGATGGCCATGGCCTCGGCGCTGTCCAGTGGCAGGTAAAGCGTCCGACGGCCGTCCAGCAGCGCCTCGAGACGCTCCTCGCGCTCGGCGTTCTCGAAGGCCTGGTCCACGCCGTGCTCGCGAACCGCTCCCTCTGCGCCCAGGCGAATACCGGTCCAGGCCTCCATCAGCGGATTGCGATCCTGACAGAACAGCACGCTCTCGCCCTCGGGCCGACCCGGCAGCAGCAGCAGCAGGGCATCGGGCTCCGGGAAGCCGGTCAGGTAGTGGAAGTCGCTGTCCTGGCGAAAGGGAAATTCGCTGTCCCGGGAGCGGGTCACCAGGGCAGCGCCGGGCAGCAGCACGGCGCTGTCGGCGGGCAGGGCCGCCATCAGCGCCCGACGCCGAGCCAGGTACTCGTCGTTGGCGATGGGGGCGGGACGGGGCAGGATCTCGGGCAGCATGGGGGCTCCTCTGGATACGGCTGGGCTGAGGGTATGGCTGGCGCCGGCATGGCACTCAGTGGCGGGTGTCGTTCTCGGCATCCTCGACCTGGGGCAGACCGGGGTGCTGCTCGGTGTAGAGCAGCATGGCGGCCATGCGGACATGCTCGGTGAGGGCAAAGAGGTCATCCTCGTTCTCGCTGCTCTCCTCGAGCTCCACCTCCATGGCAGCCACGGCGGCAAGGTCGTCGAGGGCCTCGCGCAGGGCCGGCGACCAGGCCTCGCGAGGCGCATCACCCGCGTCCCGGATCACCTCCAGAAATCCCAGGGTCCACTCCTGGAGTCCCCTGGCCCGCTCGGCCAGGGAGAAGAGGTCGTCGGGCAGCAGCGGCTCGAAGCCGAGTTCGCTGCCGGAGAGGGTGTCCAGTGCCTGGCGCCGCCAGCCCAGAAATCGTTCGGCGGAGGGCTCGTCGCGGGGCTGCTCGACGCCCAGCGCCAGGCAGACCTCTTCGAGCCACGCCTCGGCGGAGAGGGCATGCATCGCCAGCCCGGCGCAGAGGCGACCGTCGAGAAAGGCCGGCGACTGCATGCTGCCATGCAGCAGAAAGAGGTCGGCGATGGTGGAGAAGTCCTGGCGTTCGTTGATCAGTGACATGAGAAGATCCATGACGGGTGCGGGCATGACAGAGCCTCGCCGGGGGTAGCGCGTTGACCGCCCCGGAAGGGCTCTCTTATAGTGAGGTCCGAAACCTTTCCTGCCATGGATGTTAACGCATCGGGCCACCGGAACGCGCGGCAGTGCGCCCGGCCGGCCGACCCGGAGTCTTCCGATGACCGACGCCTCGCGTCCGACGACCGAAATCACCCTGCTGGGTCGCCACTACGTGATCGCCTGCCCGCCCGACGAGCAGGACAAGCTGGAGCGCGCCGCCCGCTATCTGGAGCGCGCCATGAGCGGCATCCACGCCCAGAACACGCTGCTGGGCTCCGAGCGCGTCGCCATCATGGCGGCCCTGAACATCACCCACGAACTGCTCGAGGCGCTGGACGCCCAGCGCGCCAGCGAACGCAGCCTGGACGCGCTGAGCGCCCGCCTGGAGCGCGCCCTGGACGACACCCCCCAACGCTGACCGCCTGCCGCGGAATCCATTGGCCGGGCCTGCTCGCTCTGTTAGGATAAAGATGTTCCCTGGGGTGTTTGCCAGTCGTTATAGTCCCTCGAGCCTATGCGCAGTACCCAGGGGGCCAAATGCTAGCCGGACCCGTGTGCATGTCCGTGCGTCGGAAAGCCTGACGGTTCGGCTGCGGCCACCCACCTTGAACCTCTGGGTTCAAGGGCCAGAACGACAGCGGCACTCTGGGGAACCTCGTCCGCCATGACGCAACTCATGACGACATCTGCCGCACCCTATCATCTCGATGCCTTCGACGGCTCGCGACGCGAGCTGCGTGCCGAACTGCGCCGACGCCGCCGTGCCCTGACCCAGAAGCAGCGCCGAGAGGCCGGCGCGCGCCTGTGCCGACATCTACGACGCCTCCCCGAAGTGCAACGCGCTCGCCGCGTGGCGCTCTACCTGCCCAACGATGGCGAGATCGATCCCACGCCCCTCATCGACTGGCTGCGCCGTCGCGGCGCCCGGGCCTATCTGCCGGTACTCAAGCCGCTCTCACGCAATCGGCTATGGTTCGTGCACTACCACCCCGACACTCCCATGGTGACCAACCGCTACGGTATCCCGGAGCCCCAGGCACGTCATGGCGCCCACCGCGCCCGACGCCTGCCCGCCTGGGCCCTGGACCTGATCCTGCTCCCTCTGGTGGGCTTCGACGAACAGGGCCAGCGCATGGGCATGGGCGGCGGCTTCTACGACCGCAGCCTGGCCTTCACGCGCCGTCCGGGCCCGCGGCCGCGGCTGATCGGCCTGGCCCACGAGTGCCAGCGGGTCGCCTCCCTGCCGGCAGCCTCCTGGGATGTGCCGCTGGATGCCATCGTCAGCGATGCCCGGGTCATTCGCCCCTGACATTCGCCACCGCTGCGGCAAACTGAGGCCGCCAGGCATCAACGGAGAACGGGGCAATGCCTTTCGGCATCGCCCCGTTCATCAGCGGTCTTGCGTCATGGCGCTGTCGACCAGGCCCCGGGCTCAGCTGCCCGACAGCGCCTGAGCATAGCCGGTCGCCACCACACCGACACAGAACAGTAGCACCAATACCATGACCAGATCGGGCTTGCGCTTCATCGTTGACTCCGTAGAGGGTGGAACTGGTCGAGACTATAGGGCCATCCTGCCTTCACGACAACCACCCCTGCGCAATACTTGCAGATTGAAACCCCCGACTGCCGTGGCATGTGATGCAAGTCATCGCTCACTCCCCTGAGGACAGGCTCAGGCCATGAACAGCCGATAGGCGGCGTTGTCCGTCTCCTTCCAATAGCGATAGCCGATCTCGTCGAAGTGCTCCTCCACGTGGGAGCGGGCGCCATTGGGGATCTGCATACCCACCAGCACCCGGCCGTAGGCGGCACCGTGGTTGCGATAGTGGAACAGCGAGATATTCCAGTCGTGGGGCAGGTGGGTGAGGAAGTTCATCAGCGCTCCCGGACGTTCCGGGAACTCGAAGCGATAGGTCTCCTCATCGAACTGCTCCCTCGGGCGGCCGCCGCCCAGGTGGCGGATATGCAGCTTGGCCAGCTCGTTATCGGTGAGATCCTCAACGGGGTAGCCGGCCTCGCGCAGCCGCTCGATGACCGCCTGGCGGTCCTCGCCCCCCGGCTTGACCTGAAGCCCGACGAAGATATGGGCATGCTCGGGGTCCGCGTAGCGGTAGTTGAACTCGGTGACCATGCGCTTGCCGATGGTCTTGCAGAACTTCTTGAAGCTGCCGGGCTTCTCGGGAATGGTCACGGCCAGGATCGCCTCGCGCTGCTCCCCGAGCTCGGTGCGTTCGGCAATATGCTGCAGACGGTCGAAGTTGGTGTTGGCCCCGGAGTTGATGCAGAGCAGGGTCTGCCCCTCGGCGCCGGTCTGCTGAACATACTTCTTGAGGCCCGCGAGGGAGAGCGCGCCGGAGGTCTCCGCGACGGCCCGGGTATCCTCGAAGATATCCTTGACCGCGGCACACATCTCGTCGGTATTGACGGTGATCACCTCGTCGATCAGGTCGCGGATGATGGAGAAGGGCATCTTGCCGATCTGCGCCACCGCCACGCCCTCGGCGAAGACGCCGACCTGTTCCAGGGTGACCCGCCGGCCGGCCTCCAGGGCGGCCTTGAGGCAGGCGCTGTCCTCGGACTCGACGCCGATCACCTTGATATCCGGACGCAGGTACTTCACGTAGGCCGCCATCCCGGCGATCAGGCCGCCGCCGCCCACCGGCACGAAGATGGCATCCAGGCGGCCGCCATGCTGGCGCAGTATCTCCACCGCCACCGTGCCCTGACCGGCGATGACGTCGATATCATCGAAGGGCGGGATATAGGTGTAGCCGTGCTCCTGAACCAGCTCCTGGGCATGCTCGGCGGCCGCCGCGAAGGCATCACCCTTGAGCACCACCTTGCCCCCCCGGGCACGCACCGCCTGAACCTTGATATCCGGGGTGATGCGCGGCATCACGATCACCGCCTTGACGCCCATCTGCTTGGCCGCCATGGCCAGCCCCTGGGCATGATTGCCGGCGGACGCCGCGATCACGCCCTTGGCCTTCTGTGCCTCGCTGAGCTGGGCCATCTTGTTGTAGGCCCCGCGGATCTTGAAGGAGTAGACCGGCTGGAGATCCTCGCGCTTGATCAGGATGGTGTTGTGGAAGCGGCGGGAGAGAAAGGGAGCCGGGGAGATCGGCGTTTCCCGGGCGGCTTCATAGACCCGGGCCTGGAGAATCTTCTTGACGGTAGCTTCGAGCATCCTGATATCCCAGAGGCGTGACGCGGTGACGCGGGGGAGGCAGCCGGTTGCTGCACTGCAGAGAACCCCTATTGGTAGCATCCCGGCCGGCATGGCGTCCAGCGGCACCACGGCAGGCTGGGCTATCGCAATAACCGACAGGGTGATAGCGAAAGGCGCCAAGGGGACAGGTCGGAGAGGGGGTCCCTGGACCAGGGAAGGTCTAGGTAGCTCCCAGGGAGGGGTTAATGGCGCCCCCTCGAAGGCCTGTCCCCGGAACAGCCTTGAGCGGTGCTGCCATCTGCGATAGCCCCACATCGGCAGACCGGCCCCGCTGGCCTATAATGGCGCCCGACTTCCTGCCCAATCCCAATTTCACCCTGCACCTGCAACCATCGGAGAGCGACCATGACCCAGGACGGCCTATCCCAGGACCAGCTGAAGGACGCCGTGGCCGCGGCCGCCATCAACGAGATCACGCCCTGGCTCGAGCGCGATACCGTGCTCGGCATCGGCACCGGCTCCACCGCCAACCTCTTCATCGACCGGTTGGCCGCCCTGCGCGACGACTTCAAGGGGGCCGTGGCCAGCTCCGAGGCCAGCGCCGAGCGCCTGCGCGGTCACGGCATCGAGGTGTTCGAGCTCAACGGCGTGGGCACCGTACCCTTCTATGTCGACGGCGCCGACGAAGTGAACGCTCACCTACACATGATCAAGGGCGGTGGCGCGGCCCTGACCCGGGAGAAGATCGTCGCCGCCTGCGCGGAGCGGTTCATCTGCATTGCCGACGCCTCCAAGAAGGTCGAGCGACTGGGCGAATTCCCGCTGCCGGTAGAGGTGATCCCCATGGCGCGCTCCTATGTGGCCCGGGAGCTGGTCAAGCTGGGGGCCGATCCGGTCTATCGGGAAGGCGTGGTGACCGACAACGGCAACCAGATCATCGACTGCTTCGAGTTCATGATCGACGACCCGGTGGCCATGGAGGCGCGCCTCAACGCCATCGTCGGCGTGGTCACCAACGGTCTCTTTGCCGCCCGGGGCGCCGACGTGCTGCTGCTGGGTGGCGAGCAGGGAGTCGCGCGACTGACTCCCGCCTGATCCCCGCCCTGCCGCCGAAGCGAGCCCTTACTTCGGCGGTAGAAGCCGCGTCAGGCCCTCCAGGGTGCGCGCAAGCGCCCCGCGGTTGGCCTCCACCACGGCGCGGCCCGCCTCGCCCAGGCGGCGCCGCTCGGC
>LFCJ01000776.1_pt1 | contig 20766 bp, 24 predicted proteins | sample 643141 | NCBI WGS metagenome assembly LFCJ01 (sample SAMN03766243, study PRJNA286221) | soda lake metagenome | biome: soda lake; feature: Kulunda steppe; material: water; isolation source: sample B1-Br-g2 brine of Lake Bitter-1 | place: Russia: Kulunda steppe | collected 2010-07
CTATTAAAGGAGGTCGTGAGCTGGGTTTAGACCGTCGTGAGACAGGTCGGCTGCTATCTATTGGGGGTGTGAGGTATCTGACGGGAACGATCGTATAGTACGAGAGGAACTACGATTGGGTGCCACTCGTGTACCGGCTGTCCGAGAGGGCACGTGCCGGGCAGCGACGCACCACGGGGTAAGAGCTGAACGCATCTAAGCTCGAAACCCACCTGGAAAAGAGATACCACCAAGGTCACTCGTAGAAGACGAGATCGATAGACTCGGGGTGTACGCACCAAGGCAACGAGGTGTTGAGCCCGCGAGCACTAATCGACCAAGCCACACATTCATATTACATCGCATTGGATCCGTGATTCGAGAACGGGTCCGGACGCAAACTGGACTACACATACACATCGGTTACAGAAGCCACTGATTACGGTTTGACGGCGGTTCGATTCCGCTGATCAGCGTTACGGCGGCCACAGCGGCGGGGTTCCTCCCGTACCCATCCCGAACACGGAAGATAAGCCTGCCAGCGTGTCGGCGAGTACTGGAGTGGGAGACCCTCTGGGAAATCCGATTCGCCGCCTCCACTCATACTTCATATTAAGCCTCACACAGCAGCAGCTGTGTGGGGCTTTTTGTATTTTACAAGGACGATGAACCGTCCCGTTTCCAATCGTCTTCCCCGGTAGTACTCGACTGCGATCGATCGCTGCGGCCACGAATCCAGTGTCACTCAAAAGATTGTCGTACTGCCGGACACCATACGAGAGTCACTGAAGACAGTGCATCCGATCGCGCCGTCTGTGTCTCGATCGCTTCACTCATGAGTTCGCCGTTCACGGTACTGCGGGGTCCTCACTCACTTCGTTCACGGGTTGCTCTGTTTACGGCTCCCGCCGGTCAAAGCGCCGAAACAACGATCGGATTTGAGTGTGGTCATCGGCTCCAGTCAGTGGTAGAGCCATTGGAGAAATGAATGGCGAGCGATTTTCTCAAGCGGTAGGATATCGCCCGATTATGTTCGTACGAGACAGGCGGCTTTTTATACTCGACACTAGCGAGTTCGATCGCTTCGAAAATGTCACCCGGAACACTAACGTCCAGCCTCATCCCGTGGCGGCATGCCGCGTTGGCTGGCTAACCCTCGTGCCGGGCGGGGAACCTCGTATGCAGTTCCCGGGGTGAGACGACGGATGCCGTCTCGGTAGTGGTGTAACCCACCGTACGAATGTCACGTGTCCGGGTTCGCCGTGCTGTCATCGCACCCGTATGGGTTCGCTCGGCCGGGGACTTGGGACACGCACCTATACTAGAATCGTGCGACGGTTAAGTGTTCCACTCGGCATCGACGTCGTGCGCTGTCCTCGGCATGAGTACCCGTTGGTGATCGTCGTGGTATATGTGCAAGTAGGAGTGGCAGCCAGGATAGCTCTCAGCGATCGAGTCGCTCCAGCACGGACGATCGATCGCGTTCGGGAGCACGAGAGTGATCGTTTCCGACCGGCGCGTCGTCAGTATCGGTATCTATAGTAACAACTGGAACTGTTTACACACCGATCGTATAGCCGTCGTGCGATCGGGTGTACACTGACTTCCAGTGGCTACTATAGCTAGCCAACGAGTTACCGACGGTAGTTCTCGTGTGCAGACGACGAGGTTTTTCATTGGTGACTCCCGTACCTCGGATGCAGTGGAGTGATTGGTGTGGACGAAGACGGCACAAAAAAGCGGTCTGCAGCGAGATGTACGAACTGTGGCGCGATCGGGATCGTCCAGATCTGGCCGGACGGGACGATCCAGCCACTCGGACAGACGGAGCTCTGTCACTGCGTGGACAACGAGATTCATATTCTCGATGGCGACACGTGATAGCCGCCGAGAGACCCTCAGTCGAACCCTTGTCGCTGCTCAGTAGAAGTATTCGTCTTCGGTAAGCTGTACGTACGAGCCGTTGCGATACTGGTACTTCGTTTTCTTATATGCGGCGAGGACCTTCGTCGCACCGATCCCTGCAGTGTAGCGCTTGCTGACCAGGGCGTTGTCGCCATCGCGTTGCATGTCGTTGATAATACCGAAGATTCGATCCCAGTCGCCGGGTTCGTACTCCGCGACGAGCTCAGCAAAGGCGACGTTGCGCAGAATCTCGTCACCGATCGCACGCTTCCAGACGTCGTTGTAGGATTCGAGTGAGTCTGTCGCGGCGAGCCGGCCGGCGATCTTCCCAGTTCGGACGGCGACGTGGTAGCCACCTTCGTGGAACGCCGAGGTGGTTCCCATCGCGCCACCGGCAACGGCGATGTTCGCACCAACGGGTGACTCGATCGGTCGAGTCGAGGAGATCGGATAGGTTTCGGTCCCGTTGGTTTTGCCACAGTCTTCGACGACCGGAATGTCTTCGGCGATGTCGTACTCGTCGCCGTACTCGTGTTCGAGCAAGCGACTGATATATTCAGAGCCGGAGGGGATGCGATCGTCGCTCGGGTCGAGAAGCGCGTAGCTTCCGGGGTCGTCGACATCGTCGAGTTCCATCCCGATCGGCATCGTCAGGCCGACACGTGCAACCGAGCCGCTGTTGGGGAACACCCACGGGTAGGCGGTTTCGCCGGGCATGAATCCCCACCAGAATTTGAGCCGATCTTCGAACTCGGCAAACAGTTCTTCGGGAAACTCTCGGTACTCCTGGTAGGCGATGTGGTTTGCTTCTGGTGGCGAGAGGTAGTCGGACGCGCTCCGACCGGGGGCGGTAAATTGATCGAGCGCATCGAGTGTGATGCGACGCTGGGGGCCGTCTGCGAGAACGACGTACTGGGCCTCGAGCTGGTCCCCGTTCGAGAGTGTCAGTGTGTGGGTCGGTCCCTTCGGGCTCGACGCTCGGAGGTCCGTCTCGAGGGCGGTGACGCTGGTGCCGACCCGCAGGTCAGCGCCGGCGTCAGTGGCTCGCTCGTGGAGCCAATCATCCATCCGGGCCCGATGGAAGGTGTACCCGAAGTGGGGGTAGCTGGCGTCGATACCCGTCGACGTCAGTTCGAGGGCGCTGTTCGGTCCGACGAACTCCGTTGCATTGAGTTCTCGATGAATGACTTCGTCGGGGATTTCCCGGTAGTCGAAGTCCATGATATCGACCCAGTAGTCGAGGATTCCGGCAGCATCGGTCGAGTCCGGCCCGACTCCGTCCCGGTCTTCTCGGGGGACGCCCTGCTCGAACAGGACCGTTTCGGCGCCGTGTGCCGCGGCTCGTTCGGCTGCAGAGGCCCCCGCAGGGCCGCCACCGACGACCGCGACGTCTACGCGTTCCATACTCCCTTTGGACTCGACGAACCATATTAAATTGCCTGAAAGTCACGACGGCAGGGGGAGGCTACCGGGAACAGTGCGCCGATCCGAGCCAACGTTTTTCATTGCACCCGACAAGACACGCTATATGACGAGCAAGAGCGACGCTGCTGGCAGTCCGGATGTCCTCGTACTTCGGAAGGGAACCCACGGGACACCGATTGAACAGTACGCCGATGCGTTGAGCGAACGTCTCCCCGATCTGACAGTCGAACTTGCGCGGACGCCGGCCCAGGAGCGTGAGGCGATCGCGGACGCGTCGTTCGCCACCGGAATGACGCTCGATGAGGACCTGCTCGCGGTCGCCGAGAACCTGGAGGTGTTCGCGTGTGCGTACGCCGGGACGGGTCATCTGCCGCTCGACGCCCTCGCCGATCGCAGCGTTGCGGTGACGAACGCCTCGGGCGTGCACGGACCGAACATCGGCGAACACGTTCTCGGCACGATCCTCTATTTCACACGCCGATTCCACGTGGCCGAGCGCCGACAGCGCAGCCGGCAGTGGCGTCATTATCAGGCCCACGAACTCAAGGGTTCGACGGTCACGATCGTTGGGCTCGGCGCGATCGGACAGGCAGTCAGTGCGCGACTCGAGCCGTTCGGGATCGAAACGATCGGCGTGCGCTACTCGCCGGAGAAAGGCGGTCCGACGGATGAGGTGGTCGGCTTCGAGGCGGATGCGTTCCACGGTGCACTTGCCCGAGCCGACTACCTCGTTTTGGCCTGCCCGCTGACGGAGACGACGCGTGGGCTGGTCGATCAGGCCGCCTTCGAGACGCTCGATCCGGATGCCGTCATCGTCAACGTCGCTCGCGGGCCGGTCGTCGACACCGAGGCGCTCCTCAAAGCGATTCGGTCGAGTTGGATTCGCGGCGCCGCACTCGACGTCACCGATCCCGAACCGCTTCCTGAGGACCACCCGCTCTGGACGTTCGACAACGTCCAGATCACGCCCCACAACGCCGGCCATACGCCCTACTACTACGATCGGCTGGCAGATATCGTCGCCGAGAACGCGACGCGGTTCACAGCGGACGGGCCAGACGCCACGCTGGAGAACCAGGTACTCCCCCGGGACGAGTAGCCCCGGAACGTTCCGATCCCAGTGTTCTACACCAACGGGGACTCGCCGGTGTGGGACCGACGCGATCGGAAGCCATCCATGGAGCAACGCGGGAGAGACGCAAGCGAGAGCTGACGGTTCGTACTATTCCACCGAGCCTGGGCTGTTGTCGGAGCCGGCGATCGGGCGGGAGACGCCGCAAAAACGAGAGCGAACCTAGAGGTAGCCGTTCTCGAGCAGCAGTTCGCCGTTCAGGACGCTCGCGCCTGCAGCGCCGCGGATCGTGTTGTGGGCGAGACAGTTGTACTGCAGGCCAAAGGACGACTCGCGGATGCCGCCGGCGGCGATCGCCATCCCGTCGCCAAGCGTGCGGTCCATCCGTGGCTGTGGTCGATCGGGTTCATCGAAGACGTGGATGAGCGGGTCGGGCGAGGAGCGCAGATCGAGCGATGGGTACGCTCCCATGGCTTCGGCAGCGTCTTCAGGTGAGAGTTCGTCTTCGGTTTCGACCCAGACGTTCTCGAGGTGGCCGTCGATCGTTGGAATGCGGTTACAGGAGGCGGCGACTTCGACTGCATCGTGGCTGAGGGCGGCCCCGTCGAACTCGCCGAGCAGTTTTCGGGACTCGGTTTCGAGTTTCTCCTCTTCGCTGCCGATGTGGGGGATCGCGTTGTCGATGATCTCCATTGAGGTGACGCCGTCGTAGCCAGCGCCGGAGACGGCCTGTAGCGTCGAGACGTGGACCGTTTCGAGGCCGTAGTCGGCGAGTGCGGCGAGTGTCGGGACGAAGGTGATCGTCGAGCAGTTGGGGTTTTTGACCATCGCACCGTCCCAGCCGCGCTCGTCACGCTGGACCTCGATGAGGTCGAGGTGTTCGGCGTTGACTTCCGGGATGACCAGCGGAACGTCGTCGGCCATCCGGGCGTTCGATGAGTTCGAGGACATCACGTAGCCAGCCTCACAGAAGGCGGGTTCCACTCGTGCGCCGACGCTCGATGGGAGCGACGAAAAGAGGAGATCGACGTCGTCCGGGACCTCGTCCGGATCGGTCGCCGTGACCGTCGTGTCGGCGACGTCCTCGGGAATGGGACTGTCGACACGCCATTTGGCTGCCTCGCGGTACGTCTTGCCTGCGCTTGACTCGCTCGCGGTCAGTGCAGCGATCTCGAACTCCGGATGTGGGTCGAGAAGCTGAATCAGTCGCTGTCCAACTGCACCGGTCGCGCCGAGTACGCCTACTCGTACTGCCATTTTTCGTCTGTCCGAGTTGCGTCCGCAAAACCGTTTGGGTTTCCGCCTCGCACGATCGCTCGTCTGCGCCGGGGTCGATCTCGCCGCCTCCCGCTGTTCTGTCGGTTCGTGGCGCTTCGTGCCCGCATACGGTGGCCTGGGGGACTCGTCGTCGTTCGTATAGAAGCAATTAAGAAAGCGGAGTGGCACGTATTGATCGATGCACTACCAGGCGGACCGTCTTACCGACGTCGGGCCACGCCAATCCGGACCGACGACACGAGCACCGATGTCGAGCAACCGACCATCGCCGATGGAGGATCTCGATGACTGATACGGGGTCGGCCTCGGATTCCGGCGAGTTGAACCTGTTCGAGACCCCGTTCAATATCGCTGCGACGATCCTCGCAGCAGTCTCGCTCCTGCTCGCGATCGCCTTCCTCTGGCAGGGCTACCAAGAAATGAGCCTCCTGTTCGTCGGCCCCGATCTGACGGTGCTTACCGGGCTCGTCGGCGGGACGATCTCTCTCGGGATCGCCATCGTCGCGTGGGTCGCTGCAGTCTACATGGAGCCCGGCTTCGACGAATAACAGACGTCGGCTATCCTGTCGCTTTCTGCGTCACACTATCACGATCGTCTGCCTCGGTCGCTGTCTGCCCGACCGGTGGTTCGGGGACTGCTGTTGCTCTCGACTGGTGATTCAGAGACGAAACTATCGATTTATGCCGGCACTTGGGCGCCTTTCTTTCGCGTGACGTAGCCTGCGATCCGGTTTCGGACCCCTTTCGACTCGACGTTCGTGAGTTTCGTGACGCTGTCTTTGTTCTGCTCGAAGTCGGTTGTGAACGCTTCCGGGTACCGCTCCAAGAGGAGGTTCCCGGTCTTCTTGACGTAGGCCGGTTTGATTGCCATACAGGGAGTTCCGTCCAGCAGGCCTTAATGCCTTTCTCTTCGACGCTACGACGGTTGGGTGTGGCCCGTTACCGGGCTGGGTCGGCGGACGAACGCACCGGCGGAGCCTAAACGGGCTCCGCGATCGACGTCTTTGAGCGGCTGTTGACTCTGCCGTTCGAATTACCAGGACGAGTGTTCGCGAACCCGATCGATCGCCTCGCGTTCCCGTGGGCCACCGGCCCGATCGACGACCGACGCGAAGTAGTCGAGTCGATCCCGAAGCGTGTCGTCGTCGTAGCCTTCAACGCCGAGTCGTGAGGCGGCAACGGTGGCTTCGACGACGGCACCAACTCCCCGATCGATCGTCGGCACAGGTTTCCGTTCGACCGCAGCCTCGACGGGAGTGAGCGTCCACTCCTCCCACTGCGTCTCTCCCTCGGTCCCCGTCTCGACCTGCTCGACGCGGACACGCACCCATGCGTTTGCAGAGTCGAGGACAGGGTCCTCGTACTCGACGATCGAGAGTGCGGCATCGGTGAAGTCGACGGGGTCTCGCGTGAACTGGACGTAGCCCTCTCCCTGGCGGTGGAAGTTCCGACGCGTTCGGGTGTTTCCCCACGTCCGTGCGGTCACGGGATCGCCAGCGAAGAGACCGAGTGCGGCAGCGTTCCACAGCCCGTTCGGCCCAAGGGTGGTCACGATCGATTCCGTGACTCCGGACAGCGAGACAGGCCAGGCAACTCGATCGCCAGCGTCGCTTCCGTTTCCGTCATCGGTGCCGTCCCGATCGGCTGTCCTATCGTCGGTGCTGTCCCGATCGGCCGTCCCATCGTCGGCGCTGTCCCGATCGGCCGTCCTATCGTCGCTCATATCTCGACCGTTTCGTGTTCGAGGGCGATGAACAGTCCGGCTGCGGTCAGATCTGCAGTCGTCCCGGGGTTGACGCCCCGATCGACGAGGTCGTCGGCAAAGGCGTCGATTGCGCCGGGATCGGATTCGAGGGCATCCCGCTCTTCGAGGTCGGCAGCGCGATCGGTGACCTCGGCCGCGATCGCTTCGCTGTGGCGCGTGGCGACGAGCGTGTCGGGGCGCTCGGCGAGCAGGGTGAGGAAGACAGCAGCGGTGCGATCGGACAGCGTCCCATCGGCGGCGGCGAGCCGTTCGGCGGCGGTGAACGATCGATCGAAGCCACGGACCCACTCGCGGGCGACATCGTCGCCTGGCACGCTGCGATCCATCACGTCGAGCAACGTCAGCCCTCGCGTCTCGAGTTCCGGAACAGCGTCTGCGCCGCGGCGAACGTCGAGCGGTTCCAGTTCGTCGGGCGGATCAGCGACGAAGACGTCGACGTGCTCGAACGCTCGGTAGAACGCAGCGGCGTCGGCGACGGTCGTCCCCTCAACGACGGACTCGACGACCGGCTGTGAGAGGTCAGTTCGAGCGGCCCGAACCAGCGGGACGAGCAGGAGCAACGCACCGAACTGGGTGTTCTCACCGTGTGCGGCCATGCCCTCGACTGCGCGCTCGAAGGCTGGGCCGACCGCTGTGCCGTTTGCCGCGAGGTCGAGCCCGTCACGGGAGCCGACGGCACCGGCGAGAAAGTGCTCGAACCGGAGGTCGTCGAAATCTCGGCGTCGATCGACGTTGCCCGGCTTCGGGGTGCCCGCGACCTCAAGCAAGAGCGCGAGTTCTGCGTTGCGGGCTGGGTCGTCCATGCAGTGTCGTGCGTTCTGCTGGCACTTCACCGATTCGTTACCGGGGGTTGGTCTCAGCGCGGGTGTCACCGCCGATCTGCCGATCGATTGTACTGTCGGCGAGCCGCCGATCGACTGCCTCTCGAACTCGCCGGAGAACGATCGGGTTGTCGCTGGGCCGGCCGACGCTGACGGCATCGGCACCGTACTCGACGTACTCGCGGACAGTATCGTCGTCACGAACGCCGTTGTTAGCGATCACGAACAGGTCTGTCGCGTCGACGATGTCCGCGATCACCGATTCGGTATCCATCGCGTCGACGTGGACGAACGACGCGCCTGCCGTCTCGATCGTCTGGACGAGCGTGGATAGCTCGACGCCCGGCACCTCCGCGCGAACCTTGACGCCGACCGTCACACCGGTGTCTGCCGCCTGTTCGACATAGTTTGCCAGCCGATCGCCATCTCCGAGCAGCGTCTCACCACAGCCGACCGCACAGAGTTCGTCCTGCCGGCAGTGGGCGTTGAGCTCGAGGAACGCATCGCGATCGCGACAGATACGAGCGGCCTCGACGACCGGTTCGGGTGTCGAACTCCGGACATTGAACGCGGGCTGGATCGGGACGTCGTCGAGGGCAGCGAGCTGCCGATCGATGAACTGGAACGGGTCGGGGGGGAGGAACTCGGTTCGATCGCGGGCGACGAGCTCTCTGGCGGCCGCTCTGGCGTCGTCGTCGATGGCGATGCCGCCGAGGAACGCAGCCCCCGCGTCGTCGGCACCCGAACGGGCCCAGTCGGCGTCTGCTTCGCCGCTGAGACTCGCCAGGGCGAGTGGTGGTGTGAACATTACGAGCAGATCGTGATCGCTTCCTCGATCGCCCTGATGACACGCGTGGCGTCCTGTGGGGAATCGATCGTAATATCGGTCTGAATCGTCGGCCGATCGAACTCGGTGTCGTCGCTGTCGTCGACGATGAACGCATCGGCGAAGGGGTACGCGCTTGCCAGTCCCGCAGTACTTGGCTCTGCGTTGACCGCTTGCATGAGGTCTGCAACCGGTCCGGAAAAGGCCTCGTCACCGAGAAACGGCGAGACGGCGACGACCGTCGTCTGGCTGAGTGCGTCGGCGACGCCGGGTAGCGAGAGCATCGGCCCGATGCTCGTCACTGGGTTCGATGGGCCGATGATGACAGTATCGTCGAGCGCTTCGAGGACGCCAGGCGCGGGCTCAGCCGTCGATGAGCCACGGAACTCGACGGCGTCGACGGTCGGCTCGCCCCGGTGGCCAACCCAGTACTCCTGGAAGTGCATCAGTCCCTCCTCCGTATGGATGAGCGTCGCGATCGGGTCATCGCTCATCGGCACCAGATCGATCGTCAGTCCGAACCCGTCGGCCAGCCGCTGGATAGCCTCGCTCAACGTCGCCCCCTGATCGATGAGGCTCGTTCGGGTGATGTGGACGGCTCGATCCCGATCGCCGATCGTCATGAACTCGGCGACCCCCGAGAAGCGTCGCCAGGCGGCGAGTTCGCGGCCAGCAGTCTGTTGTTCTGCCGGGAGATACTGTGGTCCCTCCGGAAGCTCTGTCGCTGCCGCGATATCCATCAACGCCGAGTTGGTCCGGTGGGTGTCATCTTTGATTCCCCACCATGTCTCTCGATCGAGGATACCCCCGCCCTGAAAGAGCAGTGTGTCGACATCCGGTGAGACGAACAGCCCACCGAGTTCGATGTCGTCGCCCGTGTTGGCGACGACCGTGATCTCCTCCGGTGAAAAGCTGGCTCCCGCACCATCCAACAGCTTCGGCGTTCCGGTGCCACCGGAGAGGAACGTAACCATATCTCTCACTGTCGAGCGGAGATAGTTAAATCGCTTGGGGGGTGCCGTCGGCACCCATTCACACCGGGGGGACCTACAATCTGAACTCTGGGGGCAACTCGACCTGTTTGATCCCGTCTTGATCGGTGATCTGGAACCGGTAAAGCGTGGTTGCCGTCGACTCGGCGGCGCGCTCGAACAGTTCGGGTTTCCACGCGATATCCATCTGGTCGGCGATCGCCGCCTGCTCGTCGTCAGGCACCTCTTCGATCGTCCCCGTCAGCAGCGCACTCCGCCAGTTGAACGGGGTCTCCGTCCGGTAGACGAGGAATCTGGCGGCGGTGGCCTGCGCACTCGCCGTCTCCTTCCGGCTGTCAGAGCCGAGGACGTACGTAAAGTACAGCGAGGAGTCGCCGTCGAACCAGAAGCTCATCGGTCGTAGGCTCGGCAACTCGTCGGTCGGCAGCGCCAACACGCCCGTGTGCTGATTCGAGAGGAGTTGTTGGATCTCGTCGTCTGTCATGCGACTCATCCCGTACTCTTCGAGTTCGTCGATGGTCATAACCAACAGAACGTGGCCTGTTTCAATAAAACAGGTCGCCCGTTTCACCGACGCGAGAAAGTGTCAAACTTTCTACTGCTCCGATCGACAGATCAGTCCCCGATCCAGTCGGCGAAACTCCCCTCCAGCAGCGTCTCAGACTGCCGATCGATATACTGACACTGCATCGTCGTAATCGCCTCGTCGAGAGTCGCACCCTCGTCGACGGCGGCCCGGACCTGCTCGCGCTTCCAGGAGCCAGGGGTCACGTTCTGGCGAACCCGTCGCCGGAGCGGGTAGAGATATTTCGCGGCTTCTTCGTCGGTCAGCCCGCGGTTGGTCAGGCCGTCTTCGGCGTGGGCCAGCAGGTCCTCGTAGACGGCGAGTCGATCGGTGGTCTCCTTTCCGTCGTTGGTGATCCAGTCGAGTTCGGCGTCGAGCCCGTCTCGCATCGCAGCGTAGAAGTTCTCCCGAGCGAGTTGCCAGTCGAGTTCGACGACCGGATGTTCGAGCCGGGTGAGACTCTCCATGAGCCCCGCGAAGGCGGCGAGGAAGGCGATCGAGTCCCGCACCGTCGGCTGTGCCGGGATCGGCCGGAACTCGATACGGGCGTTTGCAGCCGATCGCGTCGGCCCGCCGAACACCGGCCGTACCCACCGCCAGTAGGTGCCGTGTTTGCGCCGAAAGTGGGGAAACTGATCGTCGAAGCGCTTGCCGCCGTCGACCGGCATTGGCACCATCGTATCGTCGCTTGCGATCCGATCGATCGCGTCGTCGACGCTGTCGAGATCGCGCGGGAACCGGACTTTCCCCTCGCCGGTCGTCGGATCGTTGAGCACCGTCTCGAAGACGCTGATACGGTGTTCCATCCAGCCGTCGCGGAGCACGTCCTCGGCTGTCGCGTCAGCGTCGTAGAGATCTGGCGGAAAGAACGGGGAGTTGACGCCGAGTGCGAGCAGTGGGCCGGCGATTCGGAGTGCGTAGTTGAAGTAGGTGGGGAGGTCGGGCGCGTGTGAGACCTGATAGTGGGGCTGGATCGAGGTGATGAGGCTTTCGGGCATGACGGTGTCGTCCTGCAGAGAGACGTGGGGTGCCTGGATGCACATACCGGCTGCCCCGGCCCGATCGGTGTTGGCCATCGCGTGGTAGCGTGCCGAATCGCTCATGTTGGTCGCGATGCGGATGGAGCGCTCGGTGCCGTCCGCGTCGGTCACGGTTCGTTCGATACTGTCGGTGAGGTACGTCCGCGCCTGTTCTCCTTCCGGTGGGATCGTCCACAGCCCGTCGCTAACCAGTCGCATCCGCTCGGAACTCGTCACGTCGAGGGCGGTTTGCAACCGCGCTTTGACCTCCGACTCCTGGGCTCGCAGCCCGTGGGCGTTCAGCGGCTGGGGACTGGTAGTCATCTCGGCGTTGTGAAGGCCGAGTTCCTTCTCGAAGCCAATCAGTTCGAGCAGGCGACGTGGCACCCGGCGAAGTGTGCAGCCGTCAGATTTGACCGCGTAGAACTCGTACTCGAAGCCGATGATCGCCTGGGGGTTGTCGAAGACACCCTTCTCGACTGCCTCCCTGATGACGTCGGCATCTTGCTGGGCTCGCTCGCGAAACTCGTCGCTTTCCACCCTGAGTACATCTGCAACCCGCGACGCGAGGTCCTCTGCTGACATACCTCCGAGTGTGGGTTCAACTGTCTTTAAAGGTAGCTCTCGAAGTCGGCGTTCTGTCCAGACCGATCCTGACTGATAGCGATCGGTCTCAGAACCGTTTTACTCCCGCCGACGATACACACTGCCGATGGAGTTCGCCACGTTCGCCGATCGAGCCGCCACGATCGAGGCCGAGCCTGCCGATTTGGAGATCATCGACCACGTGACCGAACTGTTCGTGGATGCCAACGCCGATCTCGGACCGATCGCTCGCTTCGTCCAGGGACGGGTGTTTCCCGCATGGGAGTCACGGACGCTCGATGTCGGTCCGACGGCGTGTTACGAGGCGATCGCCCGCGCTGCCGGGACGAACGTTGACGCCGACGCTGTCGAGGACCGGCTCGCAGAACAGGGCGAGATCGGCGAGGTGGCGGCAAGTTACGACTTCGGCGGGCAGCAGGGTCTGGGTGCGTTCACTGGCGGCAGCGATACCGGCGGGAGTCGTGGGAGCTCCGGCGACCTAACCGTTCGCGAGGTCCATGAGACGCTGACCGACCTCGCTGCGGCCGAGGGCGCTGGCAGCCAGGATCGTAAAGTCGACCTCCTCTTTAGCCTGTTCAACCGCTGTTCTGGTACAGAGGCGCGCTATCTTGCCCGCCTCGTTCTCTCGGAGATGCGCATCGGCGTCGGTGAAGGCACCGTCCGGGATGCGATCGCCGACGCATTCGACGTCCCGGTCGATCGGGTCGAGCGCGCCCTGCAAGTGTCGAACGATTACGGTGAGGTCGCACTGATCGCCCGCGAAGAGGGGGTGGACGGGCTCGACGCGATGGACCTCGAGATCGGCCGGCCCGTTCAGGCGATGCTCGCTCAGACCGGGACTGTCGCTGGCGTTCTCGAGGAGTGGCCGACCGCGGCAGTAGAATGGAAATATGACGGCGCCAGAATCCAACTGCACCACGACCCCGGCGGCGATCGATCGACACCAACGACACACGTCTTCTCCCGAAACATGGAGGCGGTCACCGACGCTCTCCCCGAAGTTGTCGAGTTCGCCAACGACCACCTCGATCGGCCTGCCATCCTCGACGGCGAAGTCGTCGCGATCGACGACGACGGCGCGCCGCTCCCGTTTCAGGAGGTGCTCAAACGCTTCCGACGCAAACACGATGTCGCGAAAGCCCGCGAGGACGTCACCGTTCGGCCGGTCTTTTTCGACTGTCTGCACGCCCAGGGCGACGACCTGCTCGACGAGCCGTTGACGACACGCCACGATCGGCTCACTGCACTCCTCGCCGACGATCCGAGCCAAGAGCCCGACGCCGTTCCCGGGCTCTCCCTGCTCTGGCGTACCGACGATCCGGACGAGATCGAAGCGATCGACGCCGACGCGCTTGCGGCAGGTCACGAGGGGATCATGCTCAAAAACCCCGAGTCGACGTACTCGCCCGGCCGACGCGGAAAGAACTGGCGCAAACGCAAGCCCGACGTGGAGACGCTCGACTGTATCGTCACCGGTGCCGAGTGGGGCGAAGGGCGGCGCGCGACCTATCTCGGCACGTTCGAACTCTCGGTTCGCGACAGCGAGGAACCCCGTTCCGCTGGCTCTGCGGTAGAACCACAGAACCTCGAGACGATCGGCAAGGTCGCGACCGGGATCACGGACGCAAAGCTGGCCGACCTGACCGAGCTACTGGAGCCACACATCACCGCCGAAGACGGACAAGACGTCGAGCTCGAACCGGCGATCGTCTTCGAGGTCGGCTACGAGGAGATCCAGACCTCGCCGACGTATTCGTCGGGCTACGCACTGCGATTCCCGCGGTTTCTGGGTGTCCGACACGACAAGGCTCCCGAAGACGCGGAGACGATCGATCGGCTCGAACGCCTCCAGCAGTAGTGTCTACGGCTCCGTGGTTCGATCGACTCAGCGATCGGTGTCGGTGCGGCCGAATTTTCGAAGCGACTTACTATAGTAGCCACTGCAAATCAATGCACACCTGATCGCACGACGGCTGTGCGATCAGTGTGTAAATAGTTGCAGTTGTTACTATAGAGATGACCTCCTCAGGCATGAGTGTGACACACATTCTCATACCATAGGAATTTGCAGAGGACTGTTTCATGCTTACGGAGATAGTATTTTTGTGGGAACCAATTGAAAAAACATACGACAGGCGAACACTCTTGCAGAGTGGAACTGTCGGTGCTGTTGCGCTTCTCGCCGGGTGTCTCGGCGCCGACGAACCCGGTGAGGAGACGTATTATGTCGTCGCCTACCACTGGGGGTTCGCTGCGTTCGACGAGGATGGGGTCGAACACGATCCGATCGACGTCCCGGAAGGGACCGAGGTGACGCTGGTCGCTGTCAACGATCACGCGACCGACGCGTTCGAAGCCCTGCCTGATCCTGTCGAAGCGGAATTAGAGGAGTTCGACGCGCTTGCCCGGACCCAACAGCACGTCGAGGACGGGATTATTCCGGAACCGGACGACACCACGATCGAGGAAGAGTACGAGGAGGCACACGATCACGCTCACGACGGCCACGGCCACGACGACGACGGCCACGGCCACGACGAGGCCCACGACAACGGCGATGCCGATGGCGACGACGATCACAACGACGACGATCACAACGACAACGGTGACGAGCTAACGATGCTGGATCACGAGGTCATTGTTCCAGCATACGATGTGGAACTGGAGGTGTTGAGCACCGCAGACGAACCTGTCGAAGCGTCGTTCGTCGCCGACGAACCTGGAACGTCCGAGATCATCTGTACCCACGACTGTGGGTACGGCCATCCATACATGAGCCACGAACTGCTCCGCGTCGAGTGACCCATCAGAAGAGGGCCGGGGCTTTCGGCCGATCGCGCCGCCGCGGACACGTTTTGCAAGCCTCGGCCGCCGCAGACACGTTTTGTAAGCCCCGGCCGTCGGGGGCACTCACCACTGGTTCGGCGCTACTAACCGTCTCAGAGATGGGTAACCGAACCAGATTCAGCGACCATATGTAAGCACCCTTAAGAGCTATCGGAAACAGCATTTTCGTATGCAACCGCGAGACCTGTCCGATCACGTCGCTTACCAGGCGGGTCGAGGCATCGAGGAGGTCGCCCGCGAACTCGGGCGTGACCCCTCGGAGTTCGTCAAACTCGCCTCGAACGAGAACCCACACGGCCCCTCGCCAGTAGCCGTCGTGGCGATCCGCGAGACCGCTTCGAGCGTCAACTCGTATCCGAAAGCTGCCCACGCCGACCTTACCGCCGCTGTCGCCGATCGATGGGACGTCGACGACGAGCAGGTCTGGTTGGGTAACGGTGGCGATGGGGCGATCGATTACCTCCACCGAGCAGCGCTCGAGCCAGGCGACGATATTCTTGTTCCTGAGCCGGGCTTTGCCTACTACGGGATGAGCGCCCGGTTCCACCACGGTGGGGTCCAGACGTACGCTCTTTCGGCCGACGACGATTTCGCCCAGACCGCAGAGACAGTTCTCGAGAGCTACGATGGCGAGCGTATCGTCTGGCTCACCAGTCCGCACAACCCCTCCGGCTCGACGATCGAACTGGAGGCGGTCGAACGCCTCGCCGATGCGACCGCCGAGGAGACGCTAGTCGTCGTCGACGAAGCATACGGCGAGTTCGCCGATGTCGACAGCGCCGTCTCGCTGGTCGAGGGTCGTGACGGCTACGAGTCGCGCGACGACGTGGCGATCCTGCGAACGTTCTCGAAGGCCTACGGGCTTGCAGGTGTCCGACTGGGGTACACAATCGTCCCCGAGGAGTGGGCAGATGCGTACGCACGCGTCAACACGCCGTTTGCAGCGAGCGAGCTTGCCTGCCGCGCCGGCCTCGCCGCGCTCGACGACGACGAACACGTCGAGCGGACCGTCGAGACCGCACGATCGGCTCGTGAGTTCATGCGCGATCAGATCGACGCCCGCGTCTGGCCGAGCGAGGGGAACTTCGTCCTCGTCGACGTCGGCGATGCAACCGCGGTCGCCGAGGCGATGCAGGAACGCGGTGTCATCGTTCGAGACTGTTCGAGCTTTGGTCTGCCCGGCTGTCTCCGCATCACCTGTGGCACCGACGAGGAGACCGAACGCGCAGTCGAGACGCTCAACGCCGTCCTCGCGGAGCTAGCTCCCGACCCGGACACGGCAGTCGAACCCGAAACGCGAACAGATGCCGACGGGACAGTCAGCGAAAACAAAGAGGTGCCCGATACGTGAGAGTCGCTGTAACGGGGACGCCCGGGACCGGAAAGACGACCGCGACAGCAATACTCGAGTCCCGACTCGAGGCCGACGACTCGCTCCCGGCACTCGAGGTAATCCATCTCAACGAGGTGCTCGAAGACGAGGAACTCTACACCGAGGTCGACGCCGACCGCGACAGTCTGATTGCCGATCTCGACGCGATCGAGGACTGGCTCGGGGCCCGTGACGATATCGTGATCGAGTCGCATCTGGCACACCACTTCGAGGCCGATCGGGTGGCTGTCCTTCGTTGTCACCCCGAAGCGCTCGAAGCCCGGCTTCGAGACCGCGGCGAGAGTGACGCGAAGGCGACGGAGAACGCAGAGAGTGAAGCGCTGGACGTCGTCCTCGCCGAGGCCGTCGAGCAACACGGCCTCGAGTCCGTGTACGAGATCGACACGACCGATCGGTCGCCGGAGGCTGTTGCAGACGAACTCGCTGCAGTCGTCGCGGGCAACCGTGAGCCACGCGCTGGAACGGTCGATTTCGTGGGGTATCTCGAATGACGCTGGACAAATTCCGCCCGTACATCTCCCAGTTTCTGGACCCGTTCGTCAAAGGGTTCGATCGGGTCGGGATGAGCCCCGATGGGGTGAGCATACTGGCGTTTGGCATGTCCGTTCTGGCCGCGGCTGCGTTTATGCTTGGCGGACGCGCGGATCCGATCTGGTACGTGGGTGCCGCGACGCTGGTCTTTCTGAACGGCTGGCTCGACATCGTCGATGGGGCACTCGCCCGCGAACAGGAGGTCGCCTCTCCAGGTGGTGACCTGCTCGATCACGTTCTCGATCGGTACGCCGATATCGTCATCATCGCTGGGCTGGCCGCCGGCATCGAGGACTATCTGCTCGGCTTCCTGGCGGTCACCGGTGTCGTGATGACGTCGTATCTGGGCACCCAGGCACAGGCGGTCGGTCTCGATCGAGTGTACGGTGGCCTCGTCGGCCGCGCCGATCGGCTGGCGATCATTGGGATCGTTGGCTTCCTCGCGTACCCATTGGCGGGCGAGTACGGTGGGCTCACGCTGGCCGGCTGGCTGCTGGTGTTTCTCGCCGTCGTCGGCCACCTGACCGCACTCCAGCGGTTTGCCTACGCCTGGTCTGCGCTCGACTGATCGGCGGTGGTCCTGGTTGGACTGCGCCGCATGGTTTATCAGGCGTCACGATATAGGTCAGTGCATGGTCCAGTGCGAGATGTGTGGCGCCGAGACGTCGTCCCCGAAGACTATCAAAGTCGAGGGTGCGAAGTTGGACGTGTGTTCGAACTGTACCGACTTCGGCACTGAGGTCAAACAACCGACGTCGTCGAGTTCGTCGACAAAGTATTCGACCGGGTCGAGTTCATCGTCGAGTTCGTCGAGTTCTGGCGGCCAGTCCGCCGGCGGAACGTCGACCGGGACGACGAGTTCGGGTGGCTCCCGACAGGACATGTTCGACGACATGGAACAACTCGCGACTGATTACGACGAGCGCGTCCGAAACGCCCGCGAGAAGAACGGACTCAGCCAGTCCGAACTCGCAAACGAACTCAACGAGAAGGCAAGCCTCATTCGAAAGATCGAACGGAGCGATACGCTCCCGAGCGATCGGGTCCAGTCGAAACTCGAGCGGTTCCTCGATATCGACCTGAGCGCCGAGGGCGCATCCGGCGACGACTCCGAGTGGTCCGGCGGCTCCTCGTCGGGGAGTTACACGCTGGGTGACGTCGTCAAGCGAAAAGACTGAGACTGCATCGTCGATCGCGTTCGGAGCCCCAATCGATCGGTAAGCGCGATCGAACCGGACGTATCGTGTGTTTTTCTGTATCAGTTCCCGTTCGTAACTCGCAAGCTATTTTGGGACTCGGAATCGAGTAACTGGTATGTTCGTCCTTGTCAACCTCAAGACGTATCCGTGTGATCCGGTCGCTGTCGCTGAAGCCGTCCGGGACGTCAACGAAACGACTGACGCCCGGCTGGCGGTCGCCCCACAGGCGGCCCACATCGGACAGGTCGCCGAGACGGGTGCCGAGACGTGGGCCCAACACGTCGATCCGATCGACTACGGCAGCAACACGGGCCACACCTTGGCGGAGTCCGTTGCGGAGGCGGGTGCGGTAGGGACCCTGATCAATCACTCCGAAAACCGCCTGAAGCTCGCCGATATCGACGGTTCGGTCCAGGCAGCCGAGCGGGCGGACCTGGAGACGGTCGTCTGTGCCAACAATCCAGCCCAGATCGGTGCCGCCGCGGCCCTCGGCCCAGACGCTGTCGCTGTCGAGCCACCCGAACTCATCGGGACGGGAACGCCGGTCAGTCAGGCCGATCCGGACGTCGTCGAAGACGCGGTTGCTGCCGCAGAGAGCGTCGACGACGAGGTTGACGTCCTCTGTGGAGCAGGTATCAGTACAGGCGATGACGTCGTCTCTGCTGCCGATCTTGGTTCGGAAGGCGTCCTGCTCGCAAGCGGTGTCGCAAAGGCTGACGACCCACAGGCCGCACTCGAAGATCTCGTCGCCCCGCTCTGAGGCAGGCATCGGTAGCGACGTTCCCGACCGACCGATCGTTTTTGCGTCTCCGTCCCGAACCGATCAGTATGTCAGACGAGCACCCCATTGGGGTTGCGCTGGAAAACCGTCTCATGAGCAACGGGATCTACATAACTGCCGTGACGTGGCTCGACGAGACTGCTACGACAGACCGCGACGAACGATACCCTCCCGACGGAGCCGGATTGGCCGTCGAGTACGAGACGGTCACCGAGACGTCGACCGTCACGTCCCAGGAAGTGAGCGCGGTGGTCCGGACGCTGCTGTCGATCGCCAACGAGCGCGAGTGGACGCCCGGACGACTCGAGGCAACCGCGGTGTACGACGATCGGCAGGGAGAGTGGTACGTCGATCGAACGTGGTTCGAGGAACTGGGGACGGAGTTGTCCGAACTCGAGTTTTCTGATCGGGTTCTGGATACTCGGCGGACTGTTCCGGTAGAACAGTAGATAGTTTAATAATGATTCGTCCGTGTATCTTGTGTAGATAGTCGAATGACCGGTGAACAGGTGTACGTGTCCCACGCCCCGTGTGATCTCGAACTCGTCCAGAACCTGTTCTCGACGGTCAAGAACTTTCCATTTGGCGTCCACATCGCGCTCGAAGAGATCGAGTCGGGACGGTCGCGAAAACGGCTCGAGGGGCGGCTCGCTAACAGCGACGTCGTTGTCGCCGTACTGACGAACGGCTCAGCAGGAAGCCGATGGATCAACCAGGAGATCGGCTACGCGCTGGCAAAAGGGATTCCCGTTCTCCCACTGTATGCCGACAAGAGCTACAGAGGAGGGTTTATCAGCGATGTCGAGGGGGTACAGATCGATCGAGAGAACCTCTCGTTTACGATCTTCAATCTGCTCTGTCGACTCCGGAGCGAACTCGCCCCACTGGGCGCACTCTCAGTACCGAACTGGTACATCCGGTTTCCGTGTACGGTCCCGGACTGCAACCATCCGGTAACGCTAGAGCTGGAACGGGGACAGACGAAGCTCTGGAAACTCTACAAACACGGACAGCTTCTCTCGACATCGTGTGAGGTGTGTGAGTCGACCTACTACTTCGATCCGGCGACGATCGGCTTCGTTCGGCGAGAGGACAGCGTTCAGTGATCGGCGTTCCGAAGTCGATCGTACGCCTCTTTGACGAGCTGAAACGCCGATCGGCTGCCGCTTGGCCGGTCGGGATGGGCACGCTTGATCTGTCTGTGATACGCCGTATGGATCCGTTCCTCACTAGCACCCGCCTCAACACCGAGTACCTCACAAGCCTGTGACAGCCGCATCTCGACATTTTTGATGACTCCGTCGGCTTCGGCGCGTTCTTTGCAGTTCGAACAGAGCCGTTCGGTGCGGCCATCGATCGTGGTGACCGAGAACAGTTCCTCTTCGACCCAGTTCGTACATTGCTGACAGAGGGTCGTGTCGGCGTCAGCGGCGCGATCGGCCGCTGACTCGTCTGCGTCGCTGAACTCGGTGGCCTCCTGGGTCGGGGCGGTGGCCGCACACGAGGGACAGCAGTTGATTCTCGTTCCATCAGTCAGTCTGATAGTTTCGAGTTCCGGTTCGAGAAACTCGCCGGTACAGCCGTCACAGGAACGGCGACGCTGGTCTCTCCCGGCCGATTTTTTGGCTGCGGCTTTGGAGCCTGTCCAAGAAATATCGGCAGAGAACTCACATGACGTAGACCTTATCTAGCAGAAACTCCTGTATAGCGTAAGGATTCACCCGTGACGTTCAATTTTATCCGATACGATCAAGATCAGCAA
>LFCJ01000777.1_pt1 | contig 20749 bp, 15 predicted proteins | sample 643141 | NCBI WGS metagenome assembly LFCJ01 (sample SAMN03766243, study PRJNA286221) | soda lake metagenome | biome: soda lake; feature: Kulunda steppe; material: water; isolation source: sample B1-Br-g2 brine of Lake Bitter-1 | place: Russia: Kulunda steppe | collected 2010-07
GGGCGCCGACGAACGTTCCCCCGTAGAGCCACCGGCTCGAGACGGGCCGGTTGAGGCCGGCTGCGGCGAGCCCGGCGAGCGCGACGGCCAGCACGCTCTGGAGGAGCCAGGCCAGCCCGAGCGGCGTGTCGGCGAATTCGACGAGCGTCCCGACCGAGAGCGACCCCATTCCGGCGGCCCTGACGACGCCGAGTGTGAGCGCACCCACCAGTGTGAGTCCGGCAGCGACCGCGAGCAGCACGGAGAGTCGACGGGAAACCGTCACTCGCCGGCCGGAGTCGGCTCGAGCGAACGCCGGTCCCACCGCGAACAACGCGACCGCCGGCACCCCGAGCAGGCCGACGACGCCGACGAGCAACACCGACTTCGCGCCCGCCTCGAGCGGCGGGATCGATTCGTCGGTCTCGTCGTCTTCGTACGCCTCGAGGACGGCGTCGCGATCGAGCGGCTCGTCGCCGACGGCGAAGAAGAACGATCCCGAGGTCGTGTGGCCGTCGTCGGCGAGCACCTCCCACTCGACCGTGTACATCCCCTCCTCACCGGTCGCGTCGCCGATGGGAACGTCGACGACCTGCGTGTCGTCGGGGTCGATCTCCGGCTCCTCGGAGACGACCTCGCCGTCGGGATCCTCGACGGTGATGTCGGCGTTGACGACGCCGTCGCCCGAGAAGTACAGCGTCACCTCGTCGGGGGGCGAGTCGAGCTGCTCGCCGTTGCCGGGATCGGTCTCGCTCAGGTAGGCGTGGGCCGCGACCGGCGTCGTGAAACTCAGCAGTAACAACGCTGCGAGGGTGAGGACGACCGCAAGAAGCGTTGCGTTCGAACGAATAGATCGGTCGCGCTCAGTCATCGGTATCGGCCTGTATACCCGGTTCCGGAGTCACCGACGTACTGGACGGTGTCGACGGAACCGCCGACCTCGATCAGCTCGACGTGCTGGGCGGTCATATCGATGACGGCGACCGACTCGTCGGCATCCGCTGGCGTGATGAAGTAGTCGTCCCCGGAGACAGCCATCCGATTCCGGCCGTCGATTTCACCGGCTTCGAGCCGGTCGACTTCTTCGAGTTCCTCGACATCGATAACGACGACGTCGTCCGATTCGGCGTTCGCAACGAAGGCGGTCTCTCCCTCGGGTTCGAAGCGGACCGTTGAGGGGCCCCCGTCGATTGCAAGGCTACCCAGTACGTCACTGTTTTCACTGGTTACGTCTACGAAATAGACCTCGTCGTCAACGATAGCGAGTCGGTCCTCCCCGGGCGAGAGGAACATTCCGCCGGTGAAGTCGAGTTCGTCGACGATATCCACCGTCTCGGTGTCGACGACAGTCGTCCCACCGACGTACTCGACGTACGCGAGACCGTTTCTCGGACCGTAGGCCTTGTAGTGAGTGCCACCCGCCTCGCCGAACTCGACGAACGCCGTTCGTTCGTAGGCCTCGAGGTCGATAACAGGTATTCCGGGATCGTTGACGTTCGTCGCGTACCCGGTGTCGCCCATCGCTTCGTGGTAGAGGAGCTTACCGTGGCCCTCGCCATCGAGGCCGGACTCGACGATTTCGCTCACCTCGAGGGCGTCGACATCGATAACGTAGAACGCACCCTCGTCGTCAGCGTGTACCCAGATTTCGTCGTCGACTGGGTGGTAGATGTGATTGATGCCCGGACCGACGTCAATTGCGGTTTCGTGCGTGCGCGTCTCGGTGTCGATAACGTGGACCTGACTGAGCGACTCCTCGACGACGAATATCTGTCCGTAGTCGTGGGTAATCTGTGGATCAGCCCACGACTCGCCGTCGAACTCGTCGGTGATTTCGTCGACGACCTCGCCCTCGGCGGGGTCGAGGATCGAGACCCGATCCGGAGCGAACGCGTAGACGAGTCCGTCACTACCGATAGCATCGGGTTCGTCTCCGTTGCTGTCGTTATCGCTGTCGTCTGCAGCGTCGTCGGAACCATTGCCGAGACAGCCAGCGAGAGACGTGATTGCGAGTCCGCCAGCGGCCCCGATAACCGATCGCCGCTCGACTGAGTCGTCCATATTCGGGTTCATTATCTGAGTCTGCCGGAGTAGCCGACGCCGGAGTCGCCGACGTACTGGACGGTGTCGACGCCCTCCTCGACCTCGACGTGTTCGACCTCGCGGGCCTCGATATCGACGACGGCGACGATCCCGTCGTCGTCGGCCGGCGAGACGAAGTAGCCGTCACCGGCAACGCCGGTCCGGTGGAGGTGGGGTGCGTCCTCGGGACGAACGATGTCACCGATGTCGACAGTGTCGACGACCTCGAGTTCGTCGACGTCGATGATCGAGGCCTCGTCGGTGTGCGTGTGAGCCGTGACCGCGTAGAGTGTGTCCTCACTCTCGTGGTACCGGAGGGCGTCGGGACCTTCGCCGACCGAGACGACGCCGAGTTCCTCGCTGTCCTCGCTGGTGGCGTCGAGGAATCGGACGTCGTCACCGTCGAGCACGCCCAGGACCTGCTCGTCGGGCGAGAGGTACATCCCGCCTGCGAACTCGAGCGTGTCGACGATGTCGTCGGTCTCGGTGTCGACGACGACCGTCTCGTCGCCGAACTCGACGTACGCGAGCCCCGTCTCGGGGCAGTACGCCTTGTAGTGGGTCCCCTGCTCGTCGTCGTCGGCGAACTCGATGAAATCGCTTCGCTCGTAATTCTCGAGGTCGATCACCGGCGCGCCGGGATCGTTGACGTTCGTTGCATAGCCCATCGATCCGAAGTCCTCGTGGTAGAGTAGTTTGCCGTGGCCCTCGTTCTCGAGGCCGGATTCGACGACCTCCGTCACCTCGTGGGAGTCGGTATCGACGACGTAGAACGTCCCCTCGTCGTCGCTGTGTGCCCACATCTCCTCGTCGTTCGGATGATACATGTGGGTCGCGTCGGGTCCGATGTCGACCTCGGCGACGATCTCTCGAGCCTCGGTGTCGATGACGAGCACCTGTGAGGGGGAGTCTCGGATCACGTAGATCTCGCTGTAGTCGGCCGTGATCCGCGGATCGCCCCAGCCCTCGTCGTCGAGGTCCTCGGTAATCTCGTCGACGACCTCGCCAGCTTCGGGGTCGATGATCGCGATGGTGTTCGGCGCGAAGGCGTAGACCATCCCGTCGCTGCCCTCGAGCTCCCCGTCGTCGCCATCGTCACCGTCGTCGTCCTCGTGGTCGTCGTCACTATCCTCGAGTTCTCCGTCGTCATCGTCGTCCCCGAGACAGCCGGCGAGGGCGACGACGGCGCCGCCGCCGGCAACCCGAACGAATCGTCGTCGGTCGATAGCGAAGCTCATACTCGGATTAGTAGGCCCGACATATACGGGGTTCTGGTTCGATCGTCGAAAGCATCCGCCCTGGTCGCAGGTGGCGTGCGTATCGATATCCATCGACGATTCGACGGCATCGAATCTCTCCGTCCGTAAAATCGCGAACACTTAGTACGGTGGTGTGCAACAGCTTCGACCATGGGATTCGACGAGATGGACGTCGACACGATCTGGATGGACGGGGAGTTCGTCGACTGGGACGACGCACAGATTCACGTGCTCACCCACGGGCTCCACTACGGGACCGGCGTCTTCGAAGGCGCGCGCTGTTACGACACCGAAAACGGGCCGGCTATCTTTCGCTGGGAAGAACACCTGGAACGACTCTTCCAGTCGGCCAAGCCGTACGAGATGGAGATCGACTTCACGGTGGAGGAACTGACCGAGGCGACGAAAGCACTCATCCGCCGGCAGGAACTGCCCTCCTGTTACATCCGCCCGATCGCATTCTACGGCTACAACTCGCTGGGCGTCAGCCCGAAGGACTGTCCGACCCGGGTCGCGATCGCCGTCTGGCCCTGGGGGGCCTACCTCGGCGAGGAGGCCCTGGAGACCGGCATCGACGTGATGATCTCCTCGTGGCGCAAACACGCCTCGAGTCAGATTCCGACGAACGCGAAGACGACGGGACTGTACGTCAATAGCATGCTCGCGGGCGAGGAGGCCCGTCGCAACGGCTACGCCGAGGCGATCGTCCTCAACAAGGAGGGGAACGTCGCCGAGGGCCCTGGTGAGAACGTCTTCCTCGTCCGGGACGGCGAGATTTACACGCCCGGTCTCTCGGAGTCGATCCTCGACGGCATCACCCGTGACACCGTGATCGAACTCGCCGAGGACCTGGGCTATACGGTCCACGACGACGTCTCGATCTCCCGCGGCGAGCTCAACACCGCCGACGAACTGTTCTTCACCGGGTCGGCGGCCGAAGTGACGCCCATCCGGAAAGTCGACAACGTCGTCATCGGCGACGGCTCGCGCGGACCGATCACTGAGGACATCCAGGGCGAGTTCTTCGACGTGGTCGAGCGCAAGACCGACGCCTACGACGACTGGTTCGAGTACGTCTAGACCGTCGGTTTCTCACTCGCTGCCCGAGTTTTCGCGCCGGTTCGTCTCGAGAGCTCCCACCGACTGCCCCGCCGTGGTTCGACGCTACCGGTGCATCGACTGGACGTGCTCCCAGCTGAACTCCCTGATCCGACCGGCGATCTCACCGTCCGGGTTCGCCTCGGTGTGCAGGTTGACGTAGGCCTCGCCGGCGTCCATCAGCTCGACCAGCTGCGCGACCGTCTGTGTCTCCGCCTCCTCGGCTCGGCCGGCGGCGATGGTCTCGTCGGTGATCGTGCCAGCGTCGAGGAGTCCAGAGAACTGACCGTCGACGAGTTCCTCGCCCTGGGTCTCGACGTCGTGGAGCCAGACCGCGATCGGGCCGAGCACTTCGGTCTCGTGAATGTGCGTCATGAACGCGTTCTCAACGTTCGACACCGCGAGTGCGAACGTCACGGCCTCCTCGCGAACCTGGAACGCGGCGAAGCCACCCGCTTTCGTCTCGACGCCCTCCTGGGGGGTGAGAAGCGCCACGTAGAGGTCCTCCGGAATGACGTGGTGGGCGTACCCGTCATCCGGCAGTTCGTCGCCGTCGCTCGCCGATGCGACGCCGGTCCCGGCCGTCGTGACCGCCCCCGCTGCGATGAGTCTGAGCGCTGTGCGTCGTGTTTGCTCGAGATCGTCCATCTGGAAGACACCCACGCCGACCCAGGGATAGGGGGTGCATAGTAATCGTTCACGTACACCATACGGGTCGAAATTCGCAAGCTGGCGTGGAGATGGGACGGGGACTGCTGAGCGGCCTCGGAAACCGGACCGGGAGGCTCCCTCACTGGACCGGCTCTGGCCTGTTCGTTCGGCCTACTGTGAGAAGTCGGTCGCTACTGCGTCGAGCCGTCGTGTCGGCGGTTTCGATAGCGGTTACCTCGTCGCCGAGACCGGAACGGGACGGACTCGAGTCGATACCGGATCAGTGTACGCGCTCGAGTGGGCCGCTGCTCGTCTACACCGGGCGACCTGACGCTCCTGCGGTCTCGGGTCCATCGGGACAGCAGCCCGTCTCAGTCGTCGTTCGCGTTCGCACTACTGCCAGTCGAGTCCTCGCTCGAGTCGGTGCGCCTGGCCGTCGACTGGCCGGACATCTCGTCGACGACGTCGATCTGGACGCCGGCGTCCATGCCGCGGCGATCCGCGTCGCCGAAGCCCGCACTGAGCACGCGGGTGAGGGCGTCCTCGACGTCTTCGTCGATCTCGGTGAACCGATCCGGGTGGACCTCGATGACGAACCCGGTCGTGATGTTCGGCGACGTCGGTAGAAAGAGCACGTGACGTCCGTCGTCGGTCTTCTTGCCCGTCATGAACGCGGTCATGCGGAGTCCGTTCCAGACCTCGAGTTTGACCGGTTTCTGGAGTGATTCCTGCTCGCCGAAGGCGGTTTCGGCGGCCATCTTCGAGGCGTTGTAGACCACCCGCATCACCGGAACGCGGTTGGCGACGTTGTCGACGACGCGTTCGACGAGGCCACCGACCGTCGTTCGCATGAGGTAGCCGACGGAGAGCGTGAGGATCGTAAAGACCGTCAGCGAGACCACGACGCGGAGAAACTGCGCGAGCTGTTCCCGGCTCTGGTGGGCCTGCGGGCCGTCGCCGGGAACGATCGGCTCGAGGGCGTCGGGCTCGAGGATGAGTCCGGGGGTGACCCCTGCCACGAGGCCGTAGAGCCAGTAGACGACGTAGAGCGTGATGAGGATGGGGCCGAGAACGATCAGCCCGCTCGCGAAGTCCCGTTTCCACGAAGCCATGTACCCCAACTCACACTAGGGGCTAAAGAGCCCTTCCTTTTCTCCGAGCGAGGTGGGCCCTCGACAGTCCCGCCCGTGTCTGCGAATCGACCAGGCCATCGCTCGCCGATTCCGTGCGAGTCGCTCGTCGAGCGCGGTCTCGCTCGTCCCGCCGATAAGATCTATCTCCACTCCAGCCACCAGACGTGGCTCCAATCCAATTTGGCACAATTTATTAGCACACAGTCCAAATTCATATACAATGTCTGAACACCACTCGAACTCGTCGGTCGTCGGTGGCTACGACGACCACGTGATGCCCATCTGGAAGTCCCTGCACGTCCCGGTAAAGCGGGCCGAGGGCTGTACCTTCGAAGACTTCGACGGTAACGAGTACCTCGATCTTTTCTCGGGAATCTCGGTCGCGAACGCCGGCCACGGCAACGAGGCCGTCGTCGAGGCTGCGACCGACCAGCTCGAGGCGTTCGTCCACGGTTGTTCGTATCTCCACCCGAGCGAGCCGGTCGCCGACCTCGCCGCGAAAATCGCCGACGTGACGCCGGGCGATCTCGAGAAGACCTTCTTCTGTAACTCCGGGACGGAGTCGGTCGAAGGTGCGGTCAAGCTCGCCCGCAAGTACACCGGCTCGACGGAAGTCGTCGCACTCGAGATGGGCTTTCACGGCCGAACCCTCGGGAGCCTCGCGCTCACCGGCAACAAGGGCTACAAGAAGGGCATGGCCCCGACGATCAACGACGTCTCCCACACCGCACCGCCGTACGGCTACCGTTGCTCGCGGTGTGACGGCGGCCCCTGTGATTCGAGCTGTGCAGACGACCTCGAGCGCGTGATCGGCGCCCACACGAGCGGCGACCTCGCGGCCATCGTCGTCGAGCCCGTGATGGGCGAAGCCGGCATCGTCGTCCCGCCGAAGGAGTGGCTCGGACGCGTCCAGGAGATCGCCCACGAACACGACGCGTTGCTCATCGCCGACGAGGTCCAGACCGGCTACGGCCGGACCGGCGAGCTGTTCGCGACCGAGCACTTCGACGTCGTCCCCGACATCCTCACCCAGGCGAAAGGGATCGCCAACGGCCTCCCGCTGGGCGCGTTTACGGCCCCAACGGAGATCGCCGACGCCTTCGAGTCCGGCGACCACCTCTCGACGTTCGGCGGCAACCCCGTCGCCTGTGCGGCCGCGCTCGCCACCATCGACGAACTCCAGGACGGGCTCGTCGACAACGCTCGCGAGCAGGGCGAGTGGCTCGCCTCGGAACTCGAGGCGCTCGAGTCGGAGTTCGACGAGGTCGGCGAGACCCGCGGGCTCGGACTGATGTGGGGCGTCGAACTCGTCGACCCGACCGCGGAGGGCCCACAGCAGGTCTCCCCGAAGCCCGACGCCGACCTCGCCGGCGCCGTCGGCGACTACCTGCGCGAGGAGTCGAACGTCGTGATGGGCGTCGGCGGCTACTACAAGAACGTCATGCGGTTCCAGCCGCCGTTGTCGATCAGCCGCGACCAGCTCGCCTACGCCGTCGACGAACTCCGAACCGCCCTCGAGACGGTCGCCTGAGCGTCCTCGAAGTAATCGCTTGAGCGTTCTCGAGACAATCGCCTGGGCGCACTCGAGCGTCCCCCGTCACCGACGCCTGTAGTAACAACTGCAACGAGTTACACACTGATCGCCGAACCGTCTGGCGATCAGGTGTGCACTGACGTGCAGTGGCCACTATAGCTATCGACCGCTGGCTGCTCGAAGGCCAAACCAGAGGTTCCCGCGACGCTTCAGTACCCGACCGCCCTGGACGGGTGATATAGCAACGACTGCAACGAGTCACACACCGATCGTATTCTCTCCGATTCTCGCTCGCTTCCGCTTCGAACCGTCCCCCCATCGTGGGGTCGAGTGTGCATCGACGTTCAGTGGCTACTACCTCATCGCGAGGAGCTGGTCCGGGCCACCGGGCTGGCCGACGTGTATTCAATATCTGTGTACTACCTGTGTGAATATCGTTGATAAAATATATACGCTCGTTCTGCGACGAGCTACGTATGACGGCAGGACCGCCGATCGAGGAGTTACACTACGACGACGCACCGTCCGTCGACGACGTTCCGGGACCGAAGACGCGGGCGCTGCTCGAGAAACAACGCGAGATCGACAGCAGCGCGGTCGCCTATCCGAACGACATCCCGATCGCCTTCGAGTCGGGCAAGGGCGCGACGATCCGCGACGCCGACGGCAACACCTACATCGACATGTTCGCCGGCATCGGCGTGCTCAACGTCGGCCACGCGAATCCCTACGTGCTCGAGGCCGTCCACGAGCAGGCCGACAAGTTCGTCCACACGGTCGACTTCCCGACCGAGGCCCGACTCGAGCTGATCGAGAAACTCGACGAGATCGCTCCCGACGGCCTGCAGGGCAACAACCGCGTCGTCTTCGGCGGCCCGACGGGCAGCGACGCCGTCGAGGCCTCGATCAAGCTCGCGAAGTACAACACCGGCGGCGACGGCCTGATCGCCTTCCGTGGCGCCTACCACGGCGCGACGCCGGGGGCGATGACGCTCACCTCGAACAAGAAGTTCAAGGAGGCGTACACGCCGCTCATGCCGGAGGTCACCCACGTCCGTTACCCGACGCCGTCGGCCGACGCCGGCTCCGGGGACGCCCAGGCGATCTGTTCCCGGCCTGCCTCCGAATGCTGTGGCTCGTTTTCCTGTGCCCGCGCGCTCGAGGAGGTCCAGGCGGTGCTCGAGGATCCCTACGGTGGGATGGCGAACCCGGCCGGCATCTTCGTCGAGCCGATCCAGGGCGAGGGCGGCATCATCGTCCCGCCGGAGGGGTTCCTGCAAGGGCTGCGCGACCTCGCCGACGACAACGACGTTCCGCTGATGTTCGACGAGATCCAGAGCGGCCTGGGCCGCACCGGCCAGTGGTGGGCCAGCGACTGGCACGGCGTCACGCCCGACATCATGACCTCTGCGAAGGCCCTCGGCGGGGTCGGCTTCCCGCTGTCGGCGACGATGTACCACGAGGGCCTCGACACCTGGGGGCCGGGCGACCACGCCGGCACGTACCGCGGCCACGTCGTCGGCATGCGTGCCGGCACCCGCGCGATCGAGTACATCCAGGACCACGACCTGCTCGCTCACGCCCGCGACGTCGGCGAGTACATCCGGGGTCGGCTACGGACGGCCGCCGACGGGACCGACCGGCTGGTCGACGTCCGCGGGAAGGGGCTGTTCATCGGCGCCGAGTTCGTCGACGCGGACGGCGCTCCGGACGGCGACGCCGTCGACGCCATCCAGCAGTACTGTTTCGAACACGGCGTGCTGGTCTGGACGGCCGGCCGCCACAGTAACGTGCTCCGGCTCATCCCGCCGCTCGTGTTGACCCACGAACTCGCCGAGGTCGCGATGGACGTCATCGTAGAGGCGATCGAACACGTGACCGCTGACGCAGCCTAAATCGCCTGATACGCCCGGCACAGCGACTCGACCGCAGGAGTTCGCGGTCGGGGCGAAACTCACGTGCAGTCGTCCGCCCGAGGCGGGTCGACGCAGTGTCCGATTTTTGACTATGGTTAAGTAGCTGCCGCGTAAACACCTGCCACGAATGCTCGAGGACGTACGAACGGACCTACGCGAGCTTCGGCGGGAGTTTCACCGCCGTCCCGAGCCCGGCTGGCGCGAGTTTCGGACGACCGGGCGGATCGTCGCGGAACTCGAGCGGATCGGCGTCGACGAGATCGCTGTCGGCCGGGAGTGTCTCGCGAGCGACGCGCGGATGGCGGTCCCCGACGACGAGGACCTCGAGCCCTGGCTCGAGCGTGCTCGCGAGGCGGGCGTCCGCGAGGAGCTCCTCGAGAAGACTGCCGGCGGGCACACGGGCGTCGTCGCCGTCCTCGAGCGCGGCGAGGGGCCGTCGGTCGGCTTGCGCGTTGACATGGACGCGACGGCGATCCGGGAGTCAGCCGATCCCGGCCACCGACCGGCCGACGAGGGGTTCCGGTCGGAACACGAGGGCTACATGCACGCCTGTGGCCACGACGCACACGTCGCGATGGGGATCGGGACGCTCGAGGCGGTCAAACGATCCGACTTCGAGGGGACGTTTACGGTCTTTTTCCAGCCGGCAGAGGAGATCAGCGGCGGCGGGAAGGCGATGGCCGAGGGTGGCTATCTCGACGGCGTCGAGTACCTGTTCGCGGTCCACCTCGGGTTAGACCACCCGACGGGGGCCGTCGTCGCTGGCGTCGGGAAGCCGCTTTCGATGGCTCACATCACCGCCACGTTCGAGGGGGCGAGTGCCCACGCCGGACGGGCGCCCAACGAGGGGGCGAACGCGATGCAGGCGGTCGCCACCGCGATTCAGAACGCCTACGCGATCCCACGGCACGCCGACGGCATGACCCGGGTGAACGTCGGCTCGATCCACGGCGGCACGGCGAGCAACGTCATCGCCGAGGAGATCACCCTCGAGTGTGAGGTCCGCGGCGAGACGACGGCGCTGATGGAGTATACGCGAACCGAACTCGAGCGCGTCCTCTATGCCGCCGCGGAGATGCACGACTGTGACGTCACGCCCCGCGTGATCAGCGAGTCGCCGAGCGTCGAGAGCGACCCCACGCTACGGGACCTCGTCGGCGAAGTCGCACGGGCGACGCAGTACGTCCACGAGGTCGTCGAGACGGCCGCGTTCAACGCGAGCGAGGACGCGACGTATCTCATGGAACGCGTCCAGAACGACGGCGGCCTGGCGTCGTACGTCCTCGTCGGCACCGACCACCCGACGAACCACCAGACGCCGACGTTCGACGTGGACGAGGCGAGCCTCGAGATCGGGGTTGCCGTGCTGACCGACGCCGTCCTCGAGTGTGGCCGTCGGCGGCCGTAGCCGACGGCAGCTCGGGCCAGCACAAACATGTATTAGGATCAACACGTCTGGCCGAACGGAAAGGTTAATCCTCGAGATACCCGACTGTCCTGTATGAGCCAGGACGACGTGCCGGAGTCACTTCGGCCAGCGGCCGACGCCGATCGACCGCGTGGGATCCTCACGCCTTCGGATCGCGATTTCCTCCTCGGGCGAAAGACCGATTACACCGATCACTCGAAAAAACAGAAGCGAAACCGGATCCGACGCCGCGTCAGGAACGCGATTCTCGATTTCAGCATCCTCTTTGCGTACCTAGAAGAACGAGATCGAAAGACCGTCTTCGACCCCGACGACGACGAACGCGACGCGTACACGCAGGGTATCACGGACATGCTCGCGTTCCTTCACCTCGGGACGATGGGGTATCACACCCCGTTCAAGGACATGCTTTCGGAAGGCGTCGGGAAGGCCGAACAGCGTCTTGCCGGTTCGAACTACCGGATGGTCAACGTCGAGTTCAACGTCGACCCGGTCGGGCAGATCGACGTCGACGAAGTGATCGAGAAACTCGAGAACGAGGAGTTCGCCCAGGTGACCGACGAGGAACTGCGCGCGTTCGTCCGGTTGCTGACCATGTCCGAGGAGTTCTCGCCGGAGTCGACTCGCGAGGAGATCAAAGACAGCGTCGACCAGTACACGCGAGCGGTCGCCGAGAGTGCCGAGGCTCGAGAACGGAGCGTCGAAGAGCTGACGAACTGACGCTCCGTCGAGGTAGCATACGGATCGTTGTCCCGGCGTACCGGTGATCGTTGTCCCGGTCGAGCGATCACCGGTACCGAATCACAACAGACCGTGTCACGACACGTCGTTCGGTCTGGAGTTTGCGGACGGTCGCCGCTCGTCCGGTCGACTGGTCAGCTGTCGGCTGCTCGAGGACGAAAACTGGCTACATTTGCGACAGTCTGCTCGAGAATACCAATTCGTCCAGATAATTCTGTCAGCAGGGACGTGTGTCCACTCGAGAAGGTGTCGGAAAGCCGATCGGCGAATCATTTCCAATAAACGCAATCTGTGTATGCGAGTTACGAAAAAGAAATATTTATGCACCACTTTCTCGTTTGACACGGTATGTCATCGCTCACCACGATGTACGAGCGGGGTAGGTGTACAAGAACGGCGGGCTGTCGGCCGAGCGCTCGAGGTGGGAATTCGTGAGCGCGGAGGACTCCGGCGCGGCCGAGCGGTTCTTCGAGGAACTCGATCCGATCGTCTTCGTTTTCGGTGCGTTGCTCTCGCTGGGCGTGATCGTCGCGTTCTTCCTCGATCGGGAGTTCGTCGCCGGCACGATCGAGCTGGTTCACGACGAGATGCTCAGTTATCTGAGCTGGGCGTTGCTGGTGATCGTGTTCCTGATCGTCGTCTTCCTCCTGTTTCTCATCGTCGGTCCGTGGGGGAAGATCAAACTCGGAGACGGTGATCCGGAGTACAGCTTTCTGTCGTTTTTCGCGATGTTGTACTCGGCCGGCTTCGCTGCGGGGGTCGTCTTCTGGGGACCGACCGAAGCACTGTTTTACTACGACGATCCGAATCCGCTGTTCGGCGTCGAAGGTGGCTCGGCGGAGGCGATTCCGCTAGCCGTCCAGCAGACGTTGTTCCACTGGGCGTTGCCCCAGCTCGCGGTGTTTACCATCATGGGCATCGCGATCGGCTACTTCGCGTACAACTATGACGGCGTCCCGTTGCGGGTGTCGTCGGCACTGACGCCGATCCTCGGCAAGGAGAACCTCGACGGCCCGGCCGCGAAGGTGATCGACGTTCTCGCGGTGTTCGCGACCATCGGCGGCGTCGCGACCTCGCTGGGCTTCATCGGAAGTCAGTTCGTGACCGGCCTCAACGAAGCCTGGGGCGTCGACCTGGGTGATAGCGGCATCCTGCTGGTCGTCACCGCGATGACGATTCTGTTTACGATTTCGATGGTGCTCGGAATCGACCGCGGGATCCGCCGGCTCTCGAACTTCAATATGGGGCTGTTCGCCGTGATGATGGTCGCGACGTTCATCGTCGGACCGACGATGTTTCTGTTATTGCTCGGCTCGCAGGCGATCGGCGGCATGATCAGCGATTTCGTCGCGATGAGTCTCTACACCGGTGCTGACGCCGGAGCAGACGGAGTCGCGTGGGTGGAAGGATGGACGGTCTTCTACTGGGCGTGGGCGCTCTCGTGGTCACCGTTTGCCGGGCTGTTCATCGCCCGGATCGCGAAGGGGCGAACCGTCCGAGAGGTGGCCTTTACTGGGATCGTCGCGACCTCGGCTGCCACGATCCCGTGGTTCGTCTTCGTCGGTGGCACAGCCGTCTTCTTCCAGCACGAGGGGATCGCCAGCTTCGCTGACGTGATGGCGTTCGAGGCCGGCGCAGAGGTGACCGGCTTCATCATGTTCGAGGCGTTCCCGTTCGGGGCAGCGTTCATGATCGCATTTCTCGTGCTCGTGACGACGTTCTTCGTCACCTCGGCGGACTCCTCGACGCTCGCAGTCTCGATGATGACCACCGGCGGGAAAGAGCAGCCGTCGAACGTCAACCGCATCTTCTGGGGCGTCGTGCTCGGGCTGACCGCCGCGATTCTCATGTTGCTGGGTGGCGAGGGTGGCGCTGGCGCACTCGAGCAGGCGGTCGTCATCACCGGCGCGCCGTTCGCGTTCGTCTGCCTCTTCGCGATGCTCTCGCTGGCCAAGAACTTTAGCGCCAACCACGGCAGGGTCCTCCTGCAGGATCGGTCCGTTCTGATCGGCTCGAGCCCGGACCGATCGGACGAGCCGGCACCGAGCGCGGAGCCGTCCGACGACGACTGAGACGGTCTGCTGTACCGATGTACGGGCCCGGCCGCAGGACGGCTCGCGGTCGGGCCGAAAATAACCTACAGTAGTCCGTACGACGCTCGACCGAACCTGTTTTCTCTCGTCGCTGCGACCGTCGGCTAACGGGCTATAGCGCGCCTGCCACCGGCACTCCATAACAATATTTAATGTACGCCGTACACATAATCTGTGTATGAACAGGGACACAGCGGAACCGGACGTGGACGCCTTTCCCGGCCCGAACGCCCGCGAGTGGGTCGCCTTCCACGGCGAGAACGCGGCACCGAGCGAGTACTCCCACGAGTTCGTCTGGGACATCACCCGCGAGGCCGACGGTCCGTTCGTCACCGACGTCGACGGCAACGTCCTCCTGGATTTTACCTGCCACATCGGCGCCGCTCCCCTCGGATACAACAACGAGAAGCTCACGTCGAAGCTCCGCGAGTTCGACCTCGTCGAGCCGATGAAAATCGCCGGCCAGGACATGTACTTCGGCGCCGGCCCGACCCCCGACGAGTCGTCGGTCCCGGGCTCGAGTCACCTGATGGAGAAACTGGTCGAGGTCTCGAGTCGCTACGGGATGGACACCGTGTTCCTCTCGAACTCCGGCGCGGAGGCGATCGAGAACGCGATGAAGATCACCCACGACCACCGTTCGCCGGCGAAGTACGGCTACGCCTTCGCCGGCAGTTTCCACGGTCGAACCCTCGGGACGCTCTCGCTGACGAAGTCGAAGGAGGTCTACACGCGCCACTACCCACAGATCGACGGCATCGAGACCGTCCAGTTCTGTGCGGATCGCGCCTGTGATCCCGACAGCTGTGACTGTGGCTTCTTCGCCGGCGAGGGCTCACAGCTCCGCAACGCCCTCGCGCCCGAGGGCGGCCACGTCAACCCCGAGGAGGTCGCGTTTATCGCGCTCGAGCCGATCCAGGGCGTCGGCGGCTACCGCTTCCCCAGCGACGAGTTCATGGCGGAGGTCGGCGCCGTCAGCGACGAGTACGACATTCCGCTCGTCGTCGACGAGATCCAGTCGGGTGTCGGCCGGACGGGCGAGATCTGGGCTTCGGATCACTACCCCATCGAACCGGACGTCATCTCGGCGGCGAAGGCGCTGCGCGTCGGTGCGACAATCTCGCGGTCGGAGCTCTTCCCGAGCGAGAAAAACCGGCTCGGGTCGACGTTCGGCGGCGGCGACCTGCTCGGCTCGATGATGGGGGCGTTCACCCTCGAGGCCATCGAGGAGTACGACCTCCTCGAGAACGCGACGACACGCGGCGAGCAGGCCAAAGAACTGCTGGCCGACGACGCGCCCGATTACGTCGAGGACGTCCGCGGGAAGGGGCTGATGCTCGCCATCGAGTTCGACACGCACGAGCGGCGCAACGCCGTCGTCGAAGCGTCGCTCAGACGCGGCCTGCTCACCCTCGGCTGTGGCACGAAGACGATTCGCCTGCTTCCGCCGCTCGACTCGAGCGCCCGCGAGATCGAACTCGGTGTCGGCATCTTCTGTGACGCCATCGCGGCCGTCGGGACGAACACGAAAGCCGCCTGACCGGCCCGCTGTCTCCACGTCTGTTTCTTAGCGTAGGCGAGGATGTCATAGCAATCCTCCTACGGTGGCAATTCCACTCCCTCTTTCGGTGATCTGCTCGCTAGGTGGATCTGTAAACAGATTTTCGATGGACGACTTTTCTCGTAGTCATCCGTCTTCTTCACGGATGCCGTACGAGGTGGGGTTGGTCGCCGGCCCCAGGACAATCAGGACCGTAATCTCCTCTGTAATCTTGAAAAAGTCGTGTTCGAGGGAGGCTTCGACGTGGACGAGGTCGCCCGCTTCGACATCGCGCGTGTCATCGCCGACTCGAATTTTACCCGATCCCGAAAGCACGTAGTACAGTTCCTCTTCGTTGTGAGGATTCTTCGGCACAGCGCTGTCGGCGGGATACTTCCCGACTTCAACGGTGATCGGCCCCGCGTCGAGGACTTCCCTGTGTTGGAGTTCGCGCGGTTCGAGGTCGTCGATTGCGTCGGTAATCGAAACGTGAGTCATGTGATATCGCGTAAGGCCTGGGTTGGCTTAATGCTTCTATCCGCCTCCTCGCGAACCGGTACGTGCCAGTTGGTCGGATAATCGCAGATCGAATGTGAAAACCGTTGTATGACCCGGTCGTAGGCTCCAGTTTGATACGCGCCCACGTCGACCCCTAGACGATGACGGCAGACGACGGCTTTCTGGCCGGCTTTCGGTCGCTCGAGACGGAGGTGACCGACCGTCCCCTCCCGACGAGCGGCTCGGTCCCGGACTGGCTCTCGGGTGCGTTGATCCGGAACGGACCGGGTCGGTTCGAAAGCGGCGACGAGCGGGTCGCCCACTGGTTCGACGGCCTCGCCATGTTGCGTCGATACGCGTTCGACGACGGGACGGTCCGATACACCAACCGATTCCTGCGAACCGAGGCGTACGCGGCCGCTCGAGACGGCAGCCTCGAGGGCCAGTTCGGGACCGACGTCGGCTTCGCTCGCCGACTCGCGGCCTGGGTCCGGGCCCGCGGTCCGCCGACGCCGACCGACAACGCCTCCGTCCACGTCGCCCGCCTCGACGACCACTACGTCGCACTCACCGAGGCGCCACGCCGGATCGCGTTCGATCCGGTCACGCTCGAGACCCGCGGGGAGTTTCGCTTTCGGGACGACCTCCCCGAACACCTCGCGACGGCCCACCTTACCGTCGACCCGACCAGCGGGGAGACGATCGGCTACGCCACGACGTTCGGCAGGAACCCCCAGTATCACGTCTACCGGATCGAAAACGGAACCGCGACCCGCGAGCTGATCGCCTCGGTTCCCGCGACCGGTCCCGGCTACGTCCACGACTGTTCCGTGACGCCGACCTACGTCGTCCTCGTCGAGACGCCGCTGCGGATCGCCATCTGGCGTGCGCTTGCCCCCTGGGGCGACGACGGGTTACTCGACGCCCTGGTCTACGACGAGGATCGACCGGTCCGCTTTCTGGTGATCGACCGCGACACCGGCGACCTCGTCGCCGAGCCCCGCACCGACCCGTTCTTTACGTTCCACCACGCGAACGCCTTCGAGGACGACGGCACGCTCGTCCTCGACCTCGTCGCCTTCCCCGACGGCGACGTCGTCGACGGCCTGACGCTCGAGCGCCTCTCCCGGGACGGGTTCGACGCGGCACCGGACGGTCGACTCCGCCGGTTCCGGATCGACCCACACGCGTCCGACGAGGGGCTCGTCCGCGAAGGGGCGCTGCAGTACCCCGGTGGCCTCGAGTTTCCCACCGTCGCACCGAGCGCTCGAAGTCGACCCTACCGGTTCCTCTACGGCCAGACGACCGACCGCCGCGGGGCGAACGGCCTCGTCAAGATCGATCTCGAGACAGGGAGCGCCATCGAGTGGTGGCAGTCAGACTGTTACGTCGAGGAGCCGCGGTTCGTCCCCCACCCGACGGGCGACGCCGAAGACGAGGGGGTCGTCCTCGCAACCGCGATCGACGTCGAGGCGGCGCAGTCGCTCTTGCTCGTCTTCGACGCCGAGACGCTCACGGAACTGGCACGGGCGACGCTCCCGCACGTCGCCCCGTTCGGCTTCCACGGCCGGTTCTTCCCGGACGCGGTTTGATCCTCCGGGATCGGTTCGAATCACCCCCCGTCGACGGCGTCCGCCCGCGGAATCGGGTGCTGTCGCTCGAGTTCCCGGATCGCACCGACGAGCACGTCGACGCCGTGGTCCAGGCTGGCTTCGTCGACGTCGAACGTCGGCGTGTGGTGGCTCCCCGGGTGGTCGGTGCCGACGATCAGGTAGGCGGCGAGGCCGCCCTCTCGCTGGACGCGATCCATGAGGAAGGTAGCGTCCTCGCTCGCGCCGAACTCGGCCGTGGGGACGACGCGCTCTACCCCCCGAACCTCGCCCGCGACCGCTGCGATCACGTCGACGAGTTCCGGGTCGCTGTCGGCCCGGGGCGACTCGCTGACCACGTCGACGTCCGCCTGACAGCCGTGCATTCGGGCCGCGGTTCGCATCACGCGCTCGAGTCGGGTTTTGGCGTACTCCATCAGCTCGGTCGTCTCGCCGCGGGCCTCGGCTTCCATGTGGGCTCGCTCGGCGATGACGTTGCTCGCGGTCCCGGCCTCCGCGTAGCCGACGTTGACGCGGGTCATGCCGTCCGCGTGCCGTGGAATCGCGTAGGTGTTCTCGATCGCCGTCCCCATCGCGTGCATGGCATTGTCGCCCTCGTTCGGCGCTTTTCCTGCATGGGCCGAGGTCCCCTCGATAGTCACGTCGACGTGACACATCGCCAGTGGCTTCTCGATGCCGGCGACGACCTCGCCCGTCGGGTGGTCGAGGCCGACGTGGGCGGCGAGCAGATAGTCTAAGTCGGCGGCGAACTCGCTTTCGGCCATCGGATGCCCACCGCCGCTTTGCTCTTCGGCGGGCTGGAAGAAGACGACGAACCGGCCCGAAAAGTCACTCTCGGCGACCGCCTCGAGGGCCGCGAGTCCCCAGGTCATGTGGACGTCGTGGCCGCAGGCGTGCATCGTCCCCTCGAACTCGGACCGAAAGCCCTCGGCGGCCGGATCGTGTTCGTCGCTCGTCGACTCCTCGATGAACAGGGCATCGATGTCCACGCGAAGACCGATGACGGGCCCGTCACCGCGGTCGAGCACCGCGATCGCACCCGTGTTCCCGCCGGCCATCCGCTCGAGCAGGTCCTCGTCGGCCCCTCGCTCCCGCGCCCGCTCGAGCCAGGGCTCGAGGGCCTCCGCCTCGGGGACGGCCATCCGGTCACCGGGGTCGTAGGCGTCTGGGCCGACGGCGAGTTCGTCGACGCCGATCGCACGGAGTTCCTCGACGAGTCGAGCGGTCGTGTAGAACTCTCGCCAGGCCGGTTCGGGGTGGCGGTGGAGCCCCCGTCGTACCGTCGCGAGCCGATCCCGTACGGGTTCGTTCATGTGGCTGTGTAGCGTCCCCCACTGACTTAATTATACACAATTGCTGTTGACGCGAGCTACACAAAAAGGATAAGTCGGGCGGAGGCAATCGTAACCCAACGCGTCCTCGAGACGCCCGATATCACCATGACTCAACCGGACGTCGTCGTCCTCCGAGAGGGGACCGAAGGCCTGTCGATGGAATCGTACGCCGAGACCCTGCGCGAGCACCTCCCGGATGCCGAGGTCGCGCTCGCTCGAACGCCGGCCGAGGAACGGGACCTCGTCCCACAGGCCCGCGTCGTCACCGGCATCACCATCGAGGAAGCGCTCCTCGAGGAGGCCGACCGCCTCGAGCTGTTCGCCTGTACGTTCGCCGGGACCGACCACGTGCCGATGGACGCCCTCGCAGAGCATGGCGTGACGGTGACGAACGCGGGCGGCATCCACGCACCCGGTATCGCCGAGCAGTCGATCGCGAACATGCTCGTCTTCGCGCGTAACCTCCACGAGGGGTGGCGGCGCAAGCGAAACGGCGAGTGGCGCCACTTCCAGTCGGACGAGTTCACGGGTTCGACGGTGACGATCGTCGGCCTCGGCTCGATCGGCCAGGAGATCGCCCAGCGCCTCGAGGGCTTCGAGGTCGAGACGATCGGCATCCGCTATACGCCCGAGAAAGGCGGCCCGACTGACGAGGTGTTCGGCTTCGACGAGGCGGACATCCACGAGGCGTTCGCCCGCAGTGAGTACGTCGTCCTCGCCTGCCCGCTGAACGACCTCACGCGCGGACTCGTCGGGAGCGAGGAACTCGCGACGCTGCCCCCGAACGCGGTCGTCGTCAACGCGGCCCGGGGCGGCATCGTCGACACCGACGCGCTCGTCTCGGCCCTCCAGTCGAACGCGATCCGGGGGGCCGCCCTCGACGTCACCGACCCCGAACCGCTGCCGAACGACCACCCGCTCTGGGACCTCGAGAACTGTCTGATCACGCCCCACACGGGCGGGCACACGCCGAAACACTGGGATCGATTAGCCGAAATCGTCGCACACAACGTCGCCGCACTCGAGGGTGACGGGGACCTCGAGAACGTCGTGCTCGATTCGACGTAGCTGCTCGAGGCGGCCATCGACGGCCGACCGACCACCTCCCGGCTTGCAAACGTATGGTGGGAGGATATGCCCCTCGTCGGACTAGCCGTGGTGATGAGTTCTCGACGCGCTTCCGACGAGCGACCAGTCACGTGCCAGGCCTGTGGCACGGAAAACGACGCCTTCTACACCTACTGCCGGAGCTGTCTGACGTCACTTCCCTCGAGGCCGAGCGCGTAACGCCGTACCGAGCGTGACCGGTCTGTCAGCGCACAAGCCACGATACGGGAGACGACCGATCCGACGCTCGAGGGCGGTCAGTCCCGATCGGCCAGGGACTGCTCAGCTCGTGAACAGCTTCCGCGGGAAGTCGGCGAGCGTCTCCGCGCCCGAGCCCGTGACGCGGAACGTCTCGCTGATCTCCATGCCGATCTCGTCGGTCCAGATGCCGGGGATCATGTGGAACGTCATATTCTCCTCCAGGATCGTCTCGTCGCCCGGCCGGATGCTCGCGGTGTGTTCGCCCCAGTCCGGCGGGTAGCCCAGCCCCATCGAGTAGCCGATCCGATCTTCCTTCTCGAGGCCGTACTGGGCGATCGTCTCGCGCCAGGCTTTCTCGACGACTTCGCAGGTGACTCCCGGCTCGACGACGTCGAGGGCGGCTTCGATCCCCTCGACGACGATGTCTGCGGTCCGCTCGAGTTCCTCGGGTGGGTCCCCGACGAACGTCGTCCGCGCAAGCGGCGAGTGATAGCGGTGCCGACAGCCCGAGAGTTCGATGATGACCGGGTCGCCGTCTTCGAAC
>LFCJ01000778.1_pt1 | contig 20745 bp, 16 predicted proteins | sample 643141 | NCBI WGS metagenome assembly LFCJ01 (sample SAMN03766243, study PRJNA286221) | soda lake metagenome | biome: soda lake; feature: Kulunda steppe; material: water; isolation source: sample B1-Br-g2 brine of Lake Bitter-1 | place: Russia: Kulunda steppe | collected 2010-07
ATTGATAGAAAAATACTCTCACAAGCGTCTGCACTTCCTCTTTCATTGGGAATTCGGTATGCCAATGGCTCAGAAGACACACTCAAGATACTTGGGGTTATTTCGGCCGAGTTCGCTGATACAGTGGGGATTGATGAAACATTGCTCTCAGTATCAGTAGGCTCTGAAACAGAGGTCGCCGGAGAGTACGGTTCGGTTATCCTCGTCTTCGAGAACAATCATGATCGTGAAGTCAAGGACGTCTCGGTTGCGGCGGATGGTGAGCCGATAGACGATATGTTTTATTCAGAGGCACGACGTGAAAGACTCGCTGCTGGAGACTGGATCGAACACTTCATTGATATAGAGTCTGGCATCCAAAACCCGCAGTTTGAGGCGACAGTCAGCTACACTATTGAAGACATAACAAAAGAGTATACCATTGAGGCTTCCGGACCAGCAGTCGACGACGAATCAGCATGGAACGATTCTCATCTGAATGCCTGGTCGATAAAACATCTTAGTACGCCTGATACTACTGATTCGAAGCTTCCATCAACAGTGTCGACAGGGTTCCGCAGAGTCGATTGAGGCTGACTGTCCAACACTAATATATTTTATAACTCCGGTTTATAGTAGGAAATCACCGTTCACTGTTTCGCGTGAATCTTGGACATACCAGTACATTTGTCGAGCTGTTCGGCCAATCAAAGTGATACTCAGTAGTCCGAATAGACTGGTTGATATGAATAATGACCCAGCCGCAATAGAGGTTCCTAACGATCGTGAGTCGTATTCATTGGCGACCGCTTCAGAACGGCTTGTCGCGCCAGCTTCATCGAAGGAGTCAATTGCACGCTCGTAGGAGGCGTCCATTTCCGCAGATCGTTCGCTAAACGTATCGTACTCTGCTGGATTGAACAGCAGCGGTTGGCCGAGCAGTGTCACGAACTGCTCAGACTCCATCGTAGACCAGACTGTATTAGCGTCTTGTACGTCTTGTTCAGCGTTAGATACCGTTTCGACGTAACTATCGAATGCCTCAGTCGATACGGCTTCTAGCTCGTCACCTCGTTCAGTATCACCCTGAAGTGTTGCAATTTGGGAGAGTTGTCGGTTGATCGTCGCCTCTTCAAGAAGAGTCAATTCACCGGAATCAAGCTGTCCTTCATAATATGTGGCCTGTTGGTCAACAAGACTCTCGACATCAGCTTCCCCTTTTTCAATAACTTGTTGGCTAGCTGAGTACTGCTCTGAACCACTGATTCCTTCGCTGTAGAGGCTCATTGTGTTGAGGGCAATTGCAGCACGAGCGATTTCCTGTTGAGCAGCCTCGTGGTCATCATCCTCAATATGGTCGTTCGCTTCTTTGATAGACGAGAGATACAGCGTTGCAGCATCACCGAAGGCCAATACGGCAGATACCTCGTCTTCATTGGGTTGTCCGTCGCGAATCTGTTCATCCATTGTGTTGACGATATCGAGAGTGTTGTCAGCAACAGTTCCATCGTAATCAGAGAGATCGTCCCGGATAGGATCAAGGTCCAGTGGAATTGGTGTCGCTGTGATCGTTACTCGTTCACTGTCGCGATCGCCATATATAGTGTAATCCCACTCGTACTCAGTGCCGAGATCCGCGCTCGTATCGAACTCAAGACCAAATTCGACTGTTTCCGACCCATTTGCATCGATAGAACTCGGCGTTGTCTCGGTACTGAGCCAGTCATCTGGACCGGTCGAATGACGGACGCTAATATCTGGAAGGTCATTGTATCCAAGCTCTTCGCTCACCTCCGTAGATGCTGTCTGGGCTTGTCCAATCGGAACATCTCCGAAATCAATGTTGTCAGCAGACAGTTCGGTTCCATGAACAATCTCGAACTCTCCGCTATAGCTTGCATCGTCAACATCTCTGTCATCCGCTCTCACATCAGCCTCAATGTCGTAGTTTCCTTCCGAGAGACTGGTGTCTGCAGTCACTGACAAATCGACTGTTTCAGTTGAGGTGCCATCAATCGAGTCTGGTTCATCAGGAACTGTGACTGAGATATCGTTGTTTGAGGCGTCGGCAGAAATACTTCTAATATCTAGTGGCTGGTCTCCGTCATTTCTGACTTCTAATCGCAGCCTTCGGGTCAGTTCGTCGTTTTCGTCTCGTGGTTCGTCAAAGGTCAATTCATCTTCGATATCAAGATCACCGAAGTAGCCAGGATAAATAACTCTCGCCTCAACGTCGACTTCTCGGGTTGCATATTCTTTGTCAACATGTCTTTGATCGGCAACTTCGACAGTCCACGATAGCGTCTCGTACTGGTCTACATTGTTATCGACATCGATCTCCCAGCTAGCTGTCCCCTCGCTCCCAGAGACTGTATTCATGTCACTAAACGAGAATTCTGCGTCTGAATCATCGTTTACAACCGACCACGAAACACCGTCGAGAGACCCATCGCCGCTAACCTCCTCGATAGTCACATCACCCTCTTCGCTTTCCCCGACGAGTACATCACCGAGGTCAAGGGGTTCATCTTCGAAACCAGCCAGTGGCGGTCTGTCTACTGTGAAATCAAACTGCTCGCTATCGACCTCTCCTTGAACGTTCTCGTTATCTACGGTATCGTCGGCATCGATATTGAGTTGCACCTCAGTAGTCTCGCCAGGTTCTAGTACCATTCCATCTTCAGGCGTAACATCAACACCGCTTGGTTCCTGGGTGATTTCGACGTCCACCTCCATTGATTCCTCGCCGGTGTTCTCTACTTCAATCACAGTGGTTGCGGTATCAGAGTCCATCTCGACGTCATCGGGTCCACTGACAATTGAAACGTTACCGGCCTGAACAACCGGTGCAGTCATGATACCAAACGCAACTATAACAACCAGTGCAGCTGCCAGTGATCTACGCATTGGTATCACCTACCGTCACAACAGAGCCAACTTGGGCTTTGTCGTACGTCCGTTTCCAGGCGAAAATCCGAACGAATAGAGCTGTACTCACTACTCCTAACACGATTCCATATCCAAGTAGTACGGTAACCGAAGCGACAAGCAGTGATAACCACGCGTTGTTGACAGTGCCGCCGAGTTCTTGTATCTCATCTGTTCGATCGGATAACCCATGATTCGTCGAATCTGATTCAGCGGTCTGCATCTCAGTAACAGCTGTTTGGGCCTGTTGATACTGTTCAAACGTTGAAACAGGATTAGTCAGTCCCGCGAGCGCGCTACCAACACTATCACAATCGGTGCAAGATTCGAGGAATGTTTGTGCAGTATCTTCGGAGTCATCTATGCGCTCAACTGCAGCTTCGTATTCGGCGTCTCGTTGCTCGGCCTCTTGATTAAATTGGGCGGCTACGTCTGGCCTGTTAGCCCGTTCATAGGCTGTTGCAGTCATCGACAACAGCTCAACCTGTGTGGGAGTATGGTCAGCGTCTTCTGCTTCGTCACGGAGACCAACTGCAAGGTCCTCGTAGAACCGAGCGAGTGCCAAGCTTGCGAGTGTTGCCTGTGTCTCTTCGTACTGAGCAAGTACCTCGATTGTGTCCTCGACACTTTCTGCAGTTTCAAGACTCTCCTCGTACTCACCGTCCTCTGACTGTTCATACGCCTGTTCAAATGTGATCATTGTCTCTTCAACCGCTGCAAATTGTGCACGTTGTTGGCTATCAAGTTCTCCTGCTTCTTGTGTTTGTGAGACTGCAAACGTCCGGATTGTCTCAAACTCCTCGTACTCTTGGTAAGCTTCACTGCCTTCCATCGCACGGAAGCTATCAAAGAAGTCGTCAGCCGTCTCGTCGCCGCTCGCAATGACAACCACCGGTGCAGTTGTTGTAATCAACATTCCAATTGTGATTACGATGAGGAGTATTCGGTATCTTGAGGTGGAATTCGCGCGAGCCATGCTAGAACACCGTCCTTGAAAGGCGTTCGCGGAGCGGATCATGATCAAACAGCGTTTCGATCGAATCCAGTAGGAGCAACGATCCGTAATGAACACCTTCAGCATCAATTCCTCGCCCGGCTTCTGAGATCATCTCCCAGGTTCGGTCATGCATCTCTAGAACCGGGGAGATTTCGGCGACCTCTGGTCGTTCGGTCTCAATCCGTTTGCGGACTGCTTCGTATCGTTCCTTGATTTCTCGACGGCTAGATTGTCCTGAGTCGAACGTATCGAGCCGATCAAGGAGTTCAATAAGATCACACCCTCCGTTCCAAGTGATATCCGTTGGCGGGAGATCTGAGCAGGCTGCAAACAGATCTACGTTTCGTTTTGTTGTCATTGCATTGTTGATCGCTGTTGTCGTTGCTTCCGCCATTGTTAGGATCGTCTCGATAGCGACCGCTGGCTCGGTTTCTGTTCCAACGAACGCGTGCCCCGAGTCCGGAACTGATTCGGCGGTCGCAAGCATTGACTCGACGACCGAACCGTAGTACTGCTGGATTGCTGTATCCTGACCCCTCCCGTCGGTAAGAGATCGTACATCGGCTCTGATCCGGTCGATCCGGGCGTGGTGGTCAGCAGTTAGCTGTCCAGTGAACCGTAGATCGATTTCGGCAGTCGTTGTTGTACCGTCTCGAACGGTGATCGTCGTCTCATCGCTCCGGAACGCATCTTTGTTCGATGAGAGTGCCGATGCGATTCGGTAGCGTCCGATCATCACCGATTCGGTGAACACGCCATCCGTCCCCGTTTCCGTCTTGTCAGCACGGTGCCGCATATTGGTCGGGTCTTCGTCCAACTCGATGTCCACCGGCACTGACCCGGTTGTGACGCCGTCGACACTGGAGACGATCTGTAGCTCACCCATATGTGCATTGAGGCGTACCGTCTGCTCACCGTTTACAACCGGAACCGTGACCCTCTGCGACTCATATTTGGGATGACTGATATCCGCTTTGACGTTGGCTGCATCACCTTGCAGCGTCACCGACACCGCCCCGTCTTGGTCGGTGGTGCCGCTGTTTTCGTCGTCGATCTGTACCGTTGCGTTCGGTACCTCCTTTCCGGCCGTATCGGTGACTGTAATCGTCTTCTGTACTGGGACTGTTATCGTCGCATTCGGGCTCTCTCGACTGATTGTGGCAATCGATGATGCTTTACCGCCTCGGATTGCGCGGATTTCCCACGTATTGGTGTTTGAGATATCTATCGAATATGATTTGGTACTGATACGCATGTCAGACTGCCACATATTCTGTCCAGCTTCCCGTTTCTCGAGGACGAATGAACCCTGTGATGGTTGATAGCCGTCGAAATCAATCTGTGCAGGAAACGTACCATTGGGGTCTATTGTGTCGGCTCCTCGCCATTCATATATCCCTACCGCTGTGACGGTTCCAATCAATATACCTACACCACCAATCATGTGGATCGAAGAGAAAGTAAGTGGATCTGTTTCTCTCACCAACATCACAAATACGATTGATAATATACCAAAAAGCAGACTGAATCCGACAATAATCAATTTATTGATGGTAGTCGTTCGATTCCCAGACAAAACACCGAACACGCCGACCAAGACACCGACCAATAACGGCGTGGTGAATGTGAGTCCAAACGGGACAAGGCTAAGTAATTGCGTGAGCCAACCAGTATCTTCGTCCGTTTGGATCTGGACGGCAGCAATACCAGCATCGGTCAAGACGAGGAGTGAGTCGTCCTCTTGAATTGTCTCATCAAGCAGGAACTGACCCTCACCGTCGATTTGTGTGTCAAGGGAGGTGTAATATGCCTCGCCGTGTTCAGGGTCGGCTGCGAGAGCAGTTATCGATAGATCAGCCAACGATCGGTCGAACTCTAGTGTCCCGCCATCATCAGTGATTGCTGCATCCATAATCAACGGCCCATTATAATTCAGGGCAATGTCTCCAGTCCGCTCGACAACCGAATTTCCGTCCTCTCTCACTGTCACCTCGATCTCACCGGGTTCGAGTGACGGTAGTTCTATATGGCCAGGGGCGACCGGTTGACTGGTTTCTTCGTATTGGTCGCCATTAGCGTCGACGGCATCGATTTCGTACGTCGTGTCTGGCTCGAACAGTGGTGACCAGACGACCAGATCGTTTTCATTCGACCGGATCTCTGGTTCGATCTCTTTTGGACCATTTATCGTCACCGAGCTATCACCGGTGGTATCCAACACGTCGATCGAAATTTCTTCAGAGTTGCTGGCTGCAATGAGAGTGTCCTGATCGATATCCAATTGTTCATTGTCGTACAGAACTGTTCCAGTCTCCTGCTGATCACCAATCGAGATTTTGACTCTGTCGTCAGTAGTGAGGCCAGTCGTCTCCGAACCATTGAGTGGGACTCGGACTGTCTCATTTTCGATCCAAACTGGCAACTCATTGTCGAAGGCAACACTATGTAACGAGAGTTGCGTCGTTATTGTATCCTCTTCAAGGACGCCGTTTTCAGTCTGGAACTCTACATTGACTGTTTCATTCGTCAGTGAGACACCGTCGACTGTTCCTGATGTCGGTCGGTTAACGAACATAGATACAGTATCATCACCCTCTTCTGGTGAATCCGTATACCTCACATCAGTAGCCTCTACGGCCATCTCGACCGTCTCGATTTCCTCGTCAGCATCTGGGAGTTCCACAGTCACCACATTTCCGCTCCGCTCTATTCCCTGTTGAGCCGTGGCAACATCTGCAACGACTAGCCCGCCGATGCAAGCCATAACCGTGACAACAATCAGAATCGAGAGACGCCTAGTCACTGCATTCCAACGATTTTGTGTGTTAACACTGTGTTCCATTTTCCGTTCACTCCGCGTTCTTTTCGACGTATGATTCTAGATTGTCGGTGATTTGGCTGAGCTCCGTATTTGAGAGAGAACCGCCTCTTGCACCATTACTACCGCCAGCAAGACTGTTGCCGAGTTGCTCGAACTGATCCCACGAGTGGTCCAACAGTGGGTTGAGATCGAAACCGCCGAGCAACAGCAGGACGTCGACATCGTTACCGCGTCCCGGTTTCGGCGTGAGACTCGCCTGGCCAGCGGCATTGATGTCGTGTTTGCCGGTCCAGTCTCGGAAGGCACTGTATACATCCGGTTCAGTGATTGTCCGATTGTTTATCATTCCTTCGGGCGCCCGAACGATCAAATAAGCCGTCGATGTCGTCCCAATATCCATCGGCACGTAGGTGTTTTCGGCAGCTTGATCCAGCATGTATTCGAGTTCGTATACTTCGCCGTTCATTTCAGTTGCAACCGCAGGTGTGAAATGGTAGGCATCTATCTGTGAGGGAATCGTCACGTAATCTCTAATATCGATCACGCTCCGTGTCTCACGTCCGGCACCGATCATCAGGTCAATCGCGGTAATGATGGCATCGTTGATCGAGTCGTAGTGGCGACTGCTGTTGGTATCTGCTTCGAGATGTGAGTTCGATGCGAGCAATACCATATCTGCATTCTGTGACCCATCCTGCGATCGTAACAGCCGCGATAGCCCACAGACCGCGTTGAAATGTCGCTGCGGCTGCTCGTAGTAGTATGGCCAGACGCCGAACGCCGAATGAATGACACTGTCCATCCAGTCTTTGGAGTTGCTTTCGTTATCCAGATCAGTGAGCCCACTTTTGAATTGATTTATTGCGTATGGAATCGATCCGTTACCCGTTCCGCCGCCGAGCGTTGCAATATGCATAAACGCATCTGTGTTCTCAAACAGAGAGATCTGGTATACGATCCGGTCAATATCTTCTTGTGCGCAGGCTTCCCCATTCGGGAAGAAATTGCCGGCACCTTGTCGGGTGCCGAATTGCAACGCATAGGTTTCCATGAGATCATCTTCATCTTGTCCGTTCTGGAGACTGTCACGCATTCGGTTGAGTGTGTTCCGGAGATCGGCCCGGTTCGTGTTCATCACCAGAATCCGGTCGTCGATGCCCGGATTCTCGGCCCGATCGAAGAACTGTGATGCGATTCGTCCGCCGCCCTCACCCGAGGCAATGACGCCCCATCGTGTAAACGTGTTTTGTGCCATTGTTATTGAATTTCGAGTCCGGTTTGTGTAGTTTCCACACTATGCTTACTGTCAATCTGGCTGATTAAATCACGAATGACCTCGTTTGAGACGGGGGCTGACAGGAAGTTCCGTCTGAGATCATCATACCGCAACTGGTCGCCTGCCTCGATGTTATACCGTAAGACATTGGTCAATTCTTCCATGAGTTGACCGTTATCGTAGACGATGATTTCAGTAGTGTCCCGACAGAGTCCACGGTTAGTTTGTTCGCTCCAGACTGCCAACAGGCACGGTGCGAACGCCGGTCGAACTGGGAGATCCATCTCGGAAGAAACGTATCCATCTTGATCCAACAATGATTCGAGACGCGGGCGCATTTCCGGCAACAGTGATTCAATATCAGCGTCAATATCTGAACACAATTGTTCGCGCAACCCGCGTTCGAAAAATTCGATCGTTACGGTCTGATTATCGTCGATCTGTATTTCCCTCTCAATGTAGTTGAAGTCGTCATCACCAGGATCAGCCGAAAGCGTATGCCTACCTTTAGGCACTGCTTCGAAACTTGCCGTTGCGGCGACCCGTGTCTCAATTGTTTTTGTTTCATTATGCCCTCCTCCATTGAGTTCGAGTGTCGCAGTTCGTGGTCTTTCGCTACCACGCTCATAGGTAACATCGACTGCTAAATCGTAAGTCTCGATATCGCCACGTCTAAGCACAGGCACCCTAGGATCGAACTCGACACCGTCGTTCTGTCGGAAGTACAGTCCAAGGAACTGATCAGGATACCGCATTGGCAGATCGTCACCAGTCACCTCTCCCTTTTGTTCCAGGGTCTGTTCTATTTGCTCGGCAACATCGTCGTATGCGCTAACGACTGCGGCCTTTGTTTGGGTCGTATCGACGGCTACTCGCAACTCTTCCGCAACGGTACGCCAATGGTCAGCAAAGGCGTTCAAGTCGTTGATACTATCGAAGCTATCAATTAAGTGTTCGCCAACGATTGCTGGCTCGGTATAGTAGCCCGGGGGTAATTCAGCGGTACGGAGTGTTTGAGCGTTTGAGTCGAGATCTGATTGCATCGTCTCTATCATTCCGACACAGATCTGTCGCAATTCTGCCCGAAGTAGGGTTAGCTCAGGGAGGTCCAACGCTGAGTCAATACCCTCTACTGTCGATTTGAGGTTGCTGAGATTATCCATTTCGGACGCCTCGACGAACGGATCGATATTTGCTTGTTCGACTGTTTTGATCAGGTTTAGAATATCGTCTTGCTGCGAATCGAATGACCCCGAGAACTGCTCTCGGAGCTGGTCACGAGCCTCAAGAATTGATTCAGTTGCGCCCTCAAAGTCGTACTGGTCAAGTGCAGCCGTTGCAGCATCAAGCTCTTGTTCGATTTGGTTGACATCGCTAGCCCTGGCTTCGCCGCGTCCCATCTCACGGACAGTTGCGATAGCTCCCTCAACATTCGTTGTCGCTTGATCACGAACTCCATCGACATGGTCTTGACACAGAGGTACGTCCTGACCGTCGCTTAGAGCACTGAATGAGTCGGTATCCTTGGTGAGGTCGATCTCATAGAGCCGGTTAAGAGCTTGGTCAATTCGAGATATTTCTTCGTTTGCGAACTCCCGAAACTCTGATTCTATCTGCTTATCAACACGTTCTACTTCGCTAGACAGTCGCTCGAATTCCTGGATATCCCCGTCACTAATATTCCCGAGATCGAAGGCTCCCGTTTCAACATTGAAACGGACACCTTGTGCATTGAAATCACCTCCAATTGAGTCAAGTGTAGCATCAACCTGTGGCTTGAAATTTGGATACCGAAGACGAAGTTCATTTATTTGACGTAGCACCGTTTGGTACTCCTCAGCAATTACACGCGCACGTGTGCGAACAAATTGTCCCTCGCTCGTCCCGGTTTGTGCGATGACACCACGAACGTACACCGTGATACCGCCAACGAGAATAAGCGGGATACCGATGAGAACGAACCAAGTAATTCCCTGTGAACCAGATAACACAAAAATAAGTGCACCGAGTGCCGCTGCAAGAGTGACTAATCCACCGATTATTGTTGCAGTTTTTTTGTTTGGTTTCATCGAACCACCACGAGAAGATCACTGAAGCCAACAAACTGATACAACACGATGATTCCAGCAACCGCCAGTATCACTCCAATGATGGCTGGGATAGCTGCGACTTTTTTATCGTAGGAGACATCACGGCTCAATCTCATCTTATTTTCAATTCTTCGTGCTGCTTTCACTGGCAGTGCTGCTCCGATAAGAACACCAACGAGAACACCACCAGCAAGAGAACCAAACAGTGATAGCTGTACTGTGAGCTTAGGCCCGCTTTGGTGATTTTCCAGCGTTCTCTGGTAGTTGTCGGCAGCGGCTGTCACTGACTCAGTTCGTTGCTCGCTGTCGTCACTAAGTGTCTGCATCGCGCTGAAGCCCCCAGCAACCTCTCCTGAGGCCGTTTCTTCAATCAAAGCGCTAACCACTCTCGTCTCTGCATCTTTGAGTGCCCCATGCTGGCTTTTGAAAGTGGTCAGCGTCTCTTGGGCCGACTCTAAATCGCCCTCTCCTTCTTCAAAATCTGCAATGGTTCCGTTCAGCTCCGTAGTAGTATTATCAAGGTCACCAGCCACTTCGCAGTACTGTGTTTCGTATGTTTCGTACGACCCACTTCCGACAACAGCTGGTGCGGTCTGATCGGTGCAATAGTTGTGTGTGGCCGCTGCAGTCGCTCCACTGAATGCTGCAACACCTGCCACCATAATTATTAGCGAGATGAATACGGTACGACAATACCTGGTCATTTGAGACGACTCCGGATTTGTTTATTTTTATGTCTGTAAGTGAATACACTCGAAACGACAATACTGAGTCCAAGCCCAACCAACAGGCCACCTCCTGCAATGACTACTACCTGATCAGCGAGTACGGTAGCAGTCATCGCAGACTCTGTTGCTGACAACGCCGAGTCAACCGGACCTTGATCGGTCGCCACAACTGTCCCTGTGAAAGTGAAAGCAACACAGATGAAGACGGCTACAAGTCCACGGCCACTAAGTATTGATTGCTGGACCAACTTCATGCCATCAACTCCTCTGTATCTCGTTCGTAGGCCTCAGCTGCCGCCTCAATCTCGTCAAGTCGCTGGATGTCTTCCCGCCGATAGGTGAGCAGTGTCGTCACTGACGCAAGGTTACGGTCGGTAAGAGCGACACCAATGTTGACTTCCCCCTGTTGACAGCTCTTTTCGAGGGATTGTTTTACTGTGCCTGTTTTGAGACTGTAATCTCCACCACCAAGATTTTTACTTGGGGCCCGAATCAACGAAATCGCTTTTTGAGCGTCCTCAACACTGACATTAGCGAGTGTCTGTTTTGCTGTCGACAACCGCAACAGAGCTGCACTGTCGATCTTTTGTTTACCAATGTAAGGCACCAGATAGCCGCTCAGTGATTTGGTCATCGTCACTGAGCGACCGATAGCGCCGTACCCCGCCTGGCTATCGTTTCCACTGACACCAAATGAGAGTGAGGTAACGATGTCACGAACGTCGATGTCAGGGGTGTCGACGCCGTCAACTTCACTAGCATCGACACTGTTCAGTACTGGACCAGCGACGAGATCGTGTATCGCTGCCGCAACGTACTCGTTGTACTCACTAAATTCTCCGCCAGCTGAGTCAAGGTACGAGATACGCTGGTTGTCGACGAGCACAATCCCATCAACTTCCGGTTCAAGTCTTTCTAATCCATAACGCGTATTCCACGCTTGTCGACCACCACTGGTTTTGTTATTATTATCTCCTGTGCTGTGATTTTGTGTATTTGGTAGAATTGTGACCGCTACAATTTTTGTCTGCCCATCAGTGAACTGATTAATTTGCCTTGCGATATGGGGTGCGATCCCACAGCCTGTACCTCCACCTAATCCTAAAAACAAGAAAGCAAATTGAATTGACTCGGTTTGTACTGGAGTGGGTTTTACGTCTTGATCGGCTGTATCGTCATCTGTACCGTCGCTGGCATCATCAGCTGTGTCGTTTGGTTTATTTGTCCCTCTCGCTCTACTACCGAACTTTTGACTAAAAATCGTTTGTAGCTCTGAGGCATGTTCGGTCATCACCTCATCAGCGTCGGTCGGTCGCCGCCCGAATCCGCCGGTCACCATTTCCTCAAAACCAGGTTCGGTTCCCTGGACTAACCCATGTTGTTGGGCGATCCCATACTGGTCTTCAAGAGGTACATTGGATAAGTTTTGTAGATCTCGCATCGTCGAATTGAAAACTAACGGACGTCCAAGTGTTGAAATGTCAGTTGATTCGAACATCCCCAATATCGAATCATCTGTATATTCAAATATTGCATCGACGATTGCACTCCCTGCTTGCCCCGCCCCAACGAACACATACGTCATTGTCCTAATTGTTCCATCTATGCTCCCCTACAAAAACATTCAACGAACCACACATATCTTTTCAACAAATATTCTTAGTCAGTATATAATAAAGATATTGGATACACCATATATTAGTCAACGCAGTGTATTCGATTTGGCTAAATATCTTGTATTGATATGCCGATAGTTCTTTGGCACTATACCATCCAGTCGTTCCATATGAGTCTCAAATATTCCGAACCTGCTCATCCCTCCTGGTTTGAGTGGTTTGGTATCGTCCGTGGAATTGATCCTATAAGAGCGCCTCCCCTTGTTGGCCAGTCTGAACTGACTCTTGTTGTGATTGGTATCGTTGGATTCCTTGTTGTAGTTGGAATTGGAGTGACAGTCGTTCGTCGTGGTAAGCAGGATGGTAATATCGAATCAACTACAACCGTAACGTCCGACACTAAGACCGAAGCGGCCTCCAAATCACTTGATTCACACGCAGCAGACCTTTCACCAAGTGGTAGTGGAAATGACACAGGTGAAATCTCCAAACCGCTCGGAGATCAGACGCTTGATCGATTGGAGTCAGTTGTTCCAGCAGCGGTATCGCGGGCTCGGGATCAAAGCTCAATTGACTGGGAGACGAGTGACCTCCGTTACGAACTTGAGGATGCGATCACCGCTGGCCGCCTTGATCCTACTGTCAACTCATCGTTTGGTGAGGAATATGAAGTTGTGAATCTTCCGAGCCGATATCGCGAAGTGACTCTGCCAGTGTCCGGAGAAACCATCCATATCTCGAATGTAGGTGCGGTCGCACGTGAGACTGTTTCGAACGATCCTCCCCGAGACGTCGCTCGAACGATTTCAGCAATAGATGATCACTGCCAACAAATCAATTCATACATCAACAAACAGGAATCGGAGTTTGTTGAAGCCTACAGTTCAGTCAATACAACTCTCGATGATATTCGGCAGTTGACTGATCGGTTCGAAGGCTCTTTCGGTAGTCGTTTGGTGGAGTTTCTCATTGAGGGTCGACATGAGGACCTTTCCAGTGTCGTTGAGGTTGAACGTTGTTTAGCGGATGCTCAAAGAATTTTGCACCGAGCATCGTTCGACGATGCCATGCGACAACTCGAAAACTCGGCTCAGACGGCTGACGAGTTGCTAATGGCTGTGGAATTTTTTGGTGGCCTCATCGGGACGATAGACCATGGCGGTGGAACAGTTCCAGTCCCTGACTGTGTTCCGAAGACTATGCTCGCTGAGCTCATTCCACTGGTCGAACAGCAGTATGGTTCGACTCTTGAACTCACTGATCAAAAGTTGGTAGTAACAGCGACGCCAACATCTAGTGACAATACTCTTGACTCATCTGAGTCATTCGAACACACAGACAATTCTGAGCAGTCAAATGACGGTTACGGGCAGTCCCCCCGTGAAAGTGTCAGGCTTGATGCTGTAGCCGATGAAGTATTATTTTTATTTCGTGAACTCGAAACAAATACTTCTCAAGACACTGTTGAATGTCAGACTGAACAGCTCCCGACTGCTATTAGTCGTCCCGAAATCCTTGCAGCTATTGTCTCGTTCTGCAATCGCCAGCCCGATATCGTCGACAGCGTGGAACTGCAAAAAAACGCGCCACCTGGCTTTCTTGAAATCAACTTCACGAACCGTGTTAATGCTAAGACTGGTCTGGAAACCCTTCACGAACGGTACGCATCCCAACATGGGCGTTCTTCTTAATTAGCATCCAATCCAGCGTTACCGCCTGTACATTTTTACATGGTATCAGAGTAAGTGACTCAGTAGTTGACTCCGAGTTCACTGATATTTTGAATGTCCTCATACACGTAATACTTTAGAGCATACCAAGAGAGGAATGTAGTATCCACTAACATGACCAACATTTGTAAAATATGTATGAAACGGACTGCAGCATGGGAAAATGATACACTTATCGAGCATATTCGGACTGCGCACGCCAACGAGCCATCCTCGGTTGAGCAGGTATATCCAGAACTGAAAGACGAAGCTCTTACTCAGGATACTATCGATGGTGATGGATCCTCGACCGCGGTTTCACAGACCGAACAAGCGTCTTCTTCTCAATCGGGCCGGCCATCGCAGTCCTCACAGACACCGAGTGATGAGTTGTTAGATACTTCTTACGGCAAAAAGTGGTTTCTGATAGGGGTTGGGGGTGCCGGGAATAACATTCTCGACTCGATTTTGCTCCGACGCGAGACGTTAGTGGATTCCAACAGTCCCCGCGCTAGAATTTGGCAAGGTGGACTCGCGGGGTATGGGCCACTTAATACAAATGTAAGCGAAGTAGAGCAGACTTACTACGCTCAAGAAGAAAAAGTGTTCACCCGGAACGATATCCTTCCCAATTGTATTATCGGGTTTGGAAAACATGACTATGCTGGAGCTGGATACCGATGGGATATAGGTCGAGATCTCATTGAAGCCGACTTCGCTGATGGAAAAAATCCAATTCAAGAACGATGGGATCTGTCAAAAACACAAATACAGGACTCACAAGCGGTCATGTTTCTTCACAGCGTTACCAAAGGAACGGGCTGCGGGTCGACGCCAGTTCTTGCCGAAAAGATCCGCAACACTGTTCTTGCAGACGATGTAGTCATCCCTAAACCCCTGTTCAGTAGTATCGTGATCCCTTCTAAGGGGACAGAGTACTCCGAATTTGGTGGGCGAGCAAAGGTAAACGGTGTTATTGGTCTTGCCCAAGCTTCTCGGACAGTCGATGCGATTATTCCATTCGACAACAATCGTCTGGAGAATGTGCAGGCAGATATTCGGCCACAGATTGATCGTATTGATTCTTACACACCACCACAGTACCGCGAACTAAACAAGCCACTGGTTGCATTTCTTGAAGCGTTCACCATGTCGTCGGTGCCACAGTTTCTTGACCGCGATGCGACAATGTCGATAATGGGGGACGTATTCGATCCGGCAGATAGCTTCCGGCCAGTTCAAGACAAGTATGAACAGAACCCTGACCGAGATTTTACTCCCGCAGTTATCCTCGCTCCTGTTCTTGGCCGCTCACGAGCACGCCATATCGACGAGTCGAAACTTGAGCTACTTGTCAGAAATGCGTTGTTCCAGAATAAACTCGCTGAGTTCGACCCCACGACTGCTTGGGGCGGCACTTTTCTTGTGTACGGTCCACCGGAGAAGATGGATGCTGTCTCAGAACTCATTGGTGATGGGACGCTACCGCGGATTATCTCTAGCGAGCAGTTCCTTGATGCTGGAGAAACAACCGGAATCGGCTCCGTTGATATCCATGTCAAACAACTTGTGACCCCACATATCGACGATGTTTATCTCTGGGGAACACTCTGGAACCCGGAGATGCCGTCTCTCAGAGAGATGTATGATCATGCACAGCGGATCAAACAGGAGGGTAACACCCAGCAAGCGGAACACATTCGGGATGCTTGGAATCATGTTGAAGCGTTGTTTTCCTGCCTCGGGCGAGAGAATATGGGGTGACATTTTATCCAATATACTGATATTTGGAACGGCGACCGCCGGGAACTCCACCCCATCTGAGAGGTCTAGATTCCAGTTGAGGACGCAGCCGGAGTCAAAAACGCTGGAATCGACCTCGGTATCAAAAACTACCTCGCCATCGCCTACGACGCCGGGAACTTCGAGTTGTATCCGGGGGCGTGTTGAAGCAGGCCAAGTACTACTTCACCCGAAACGAGTACGACACCGAGAACGAAAATGGCCCTTCTCGCCATGCGCTTCGCGCTCGACAGAAAGTTTCTCAGCGGAAAGGCTACTTTCTGCAAGCGTTTGCCAAACACATCCTAGAGCGGTGCATCGACCACGAGATCGGTCGCATCGCCATCGGTGACTTGAGGGAGGTTGAGGAGGACAAGAACAGCGAATCTCAAAACAGGGGCAAGCGAGGAAAAAAGAAACCCCACGGGTGGGAGGTCGACCGCTTCACTAATCTGCTCGAATACAAAGCAGAAGATCCGCAGAAAGATATTTCAGAATCATACATCAGGGGAGATGAGTAACGTTCGTTTGGCACGGCCAGTAGCCTACCTGTGCCACCAAACCTCCGGGTCGTACACTTGAAGGAGCAGGCGGGTTGTAAACCATAATATTCCAACGCTCGGGAATCCTCGCCCTTCACCGCGGGGAAGATGTCAACCACGTAAGCGACGAAGCATTACACTATACTCGTTTCGTTCGTAGAGCTGTTCGATGTTACCTAGAAGTTCAGCTGCGGCTGCCAAAACCCCAATCGCTTGCTGGGGTTGTTTTGGTTCAAGTCGTCGGGCACGACTACATAGGGAGTCGACTAATTTTAAAAAATGGTTAGGGATCGTATGGTTGTGATCGGCCCGAACGTTGATATATTCGGTTCTGATCGCCTCTGTTCGGGATTCAATATCATCTATCTGTTTCCCCACATCAATTGTATTAGATGAGCTATTCGTCCGAGACAGCCTTGGAATCAACGTTCTATCGTAGAACCGTGACTCTTGGTAGATAGCATATAGTTGGATGTCGTCAATGGTCTCCTGATCCAGCATTGCTTCTAACTCTCTGACGCGGTCTGCGAGATGTCGGTACACTTGATCATCTTTTTGCCGAAGATCTGCATCTAGTGAGTTAAGTTGTCTACGTACATCCTGGTTCGTGATATCATTTAGCGCACTTCGGAGTTGGTGATACTCATCTATCGTGTTGACTGTATTCTGAAGAATCTTTACGACCTCGGAGTTTTCACCTTCTTTGAGCCCCTCCAGAAGTTCTCTTGAGCGTCTTGTTTGAGGGTATGTTGAACGTTCCACCTCGTTAACGGCCGAACGTAACGGCGATTCTGCAGTTTCAATTACAAGCTCGCCTCTGTTGATTTTATTGGCCAATTCTACAGCCCTCGTATCGACACCGTTACTCTGAAGTTTCACTGCCTCACTGCGAGATGCTGCGTTACACACATCTTCAGCAGCCTGCTTGTATTGGGTGTGTTTTTGTTGTGACTGCTTCTGTTCAGTTTTGAGATGAATAGTATGGTTAATAATCGGAACTAGTGACATTGCAGTCTCTCCATCAAACTGTGAGAGTCGCCTCTCGGCCGACCGCAGTTGTTGTGTCGATGGTGAATCACCTAAATCACCGACTGCATCCGAAACTTCTGACGCATTCTCGGCTACCTTTACAATATTTCGAATTGCTAATTTGATACGGCTTGGGTCTGCCGTTGGATCTGACAGTACTTGACAGAATTGGTTTGCCACTTCTGATTCCGGGCGATCTTGTTGTAGGATGGTCTCTGCCCCAATTTTTACAGGATCTGTTTCTTCACTAGTTGACTGTGTTGGAGTAGATGGCTCACTTCTCGGTCCAGTGTGTTCATTATGAGCCCTCTTTCGTGATTCGTTTGGCTCTGTTGGAGATTTTATTCCACACTCGGGACAAAAGTGAACGTCTATTGGGATTGTAGTAGAGCACTGTGTGCACACCGCTGTTTCGGTATCGTGAATAGAATCACTTTCCTGTGATTGTGTTTCTGTTGCTGATTGGTTATTTTCTGTGGCAGAAGATGAGCTGATATCTGTGTTCTGCGTAACGTCTGTATTTTGTGATGAATCTGGTGGTTTCTCGTTATTTCCTATCTTGTTGGTGCTGTCAGAAGCTCCAGTGTTTTCCCCAATCTCGTCTTTTTTAGTATTGGTTTCACGCTCTTTGACATATGTCTGTTTTTCATCATCAGCTGTGTTGGTTGCTGTTGCGGTAGCCCTTGTCGCTGTATTTACTACATTAGCAGTTGCTTTTGCTGTTCCTTCTACAGACGTTGTTCGAACCCTCTGTGCAATACCTCCACTAATGAATCCACCAATCATTCCTAACGTAATTGAGTGAATGACAATTATAGTGACAATGAGCACTAAACTTCCTGCTAATAGATTTCCAATAATTGGAATAGCAGCTAATATATCTGTAAAAAAGATTCCGAGAATAATTGCGGGGAAAACCATAGCGAGTCCTTTCAAAAAGCCTGATTTAATCCCATCCCAAGGACCGTTATTAATTATATATGCAGTTACTGCGCCACCGAAGAGAGGTGCACCAATATTTATAATTGGTACAAAATAAAGTATTTTTGTCACAACCACTCCTAGAAAGATTGCTTTGACCCTCAGTTTCCGTTCCGGATTCATATGTTACTATCTCATTATTTCTTTGAATAATAAATTTACCTTCTGATGAAAAGATCTTCGTTGTTCAATCAACGTTACGCATATGAAAGGTAGGCAGTGGGCGTCTTACGTTAGTATGGATTCTTGAGCGTCTGTTTGGCGAGCGGTTCACTCTCTGCAGCCTCAACCATTGCGAGTACACTCGCTAGTGTGCCGCCACTTACGCCACCCTTGCCGTCTTCCATATAGATCCGGGCCAACTCACAAGATGTGTCATACTCGTCTCTAGCATGCATCTGGACAGGTTTTGTCCCGAAATCAGCTGGAATCAAATCGTTTCCCTGCGATCATCAAGAGCTACCAGTAAGCTCAGCAGATGTATATTCTTCTGTGAGATGTTCGGCAACGAGTCGACCAACGAAGCCGGTTGCACCCCAGATGATGTCTAACTCTCGAATATGGGGTCCCACGAATTACTCAAGTCTTGGGTGGCTGACGACTCAACTGTTTGGGCCTTTTTAGCGAAATATCGCGATCTGATAGTTGAAGTCGATAGTAGGTCATGCGCCAGTATCAAAGTTTGAAGGAATGAGTCGGAGCAATATTTACATGCGTTCCTGACGTATTCTGACATAGACTGACACAGATGCCAATCAAATTAGATTCGTATACCGACGCTCCACCGGTTACGCCCGGTACAAACGCCCACAAACTCCTTGCGGTTCTCATAGAGCACCCCGAGATGGGGTTCACTCCGAAAGAGCTGGTCGAACTGACCGATGTGGGCAATTCGAGTGTTCATAAAACGCTCGCCCGACTCCGGGAGAAAGGACTCGTCCGCCAGGTCGATTCCTACTGGGCAGTTGCCGAAGACGTTGCCGCCTCACAAATCGCGACCGTCGTGAGCCTCCAAGAGATCCAAGCGGAGTACGACGACGCCTATGGAAACGATGGCGACGACTGGGCGGAGACGGTTCCTGACCTCGGAGAAAACGCCTAACGAATGGCGTACGCACAGGGCAGCATTGTTCTCGCACCAGCGACGTTCAAGCGTGGCGTTCGGCCATATCTCATCGTCTCTAACCAGAATCGACCGTTCTACGGTGATCGGTACACTGTCGCAGTCATAACCTCTACCGAACGCCAACAAGCTGTCGAGGTGACGGCACCATCGCTTGCCGAGGGTGAACTCAAAACATACCCTAGTTACGTGAGTCCGTGGTCGCTGCACGTGTTTCCCAATCAAGAAATCGTCAAACGGGTCGCTCAACTCGACGAGGAAACAACGAGAACGGTCGCAGAGAGCATTCGCGAGTTAACCAGTGTACTCTGAGTTGTGGTGGTTGTCATGAATCAAGATATCAAATCCGACATCAATGAGTATGCAGAGGCTCACGACCTATCGAAAAGTGAGGCGACTCAAGCGTTACTCCATGCGGGCCTTGAGACTCGCCAAGAGGAGACTCGATCAGCATCTGCAGACGACTCGACACGGGCACAACTGGAACAGCAACAAGAAAACATAGTTTCCCAGCAGCGCAAGATAATCTCTTTCCAGAAACTCACCGTCTTTGTTGGAATTGGGTGGGCAGTGCTTACTATCGCCACCGGTGAAACGGGCCCACTCTGGACGGCCCTCGGTATGCTTACGATCGTCCTGATGGCTTCTTCACCGTACATCTGGCAGTATCTTCCAGCCTTCGTATATGGGTCAGAGAAGTGAAGAAGAGCTTGAATCGGATGGCGTTATCGAGGAAGTGACAGGCAAAGAACGAGGCAAAGAGTACAAAGCTGTCGAAGTGTTCGACATTCTGGATTAACCAAAACGACATCGCAATCGACCATCTCAATTGTTGTTTAGAGATCCTCCACAAACGGATTAAACACAGACTACGAACCGGCTAAGATATGCTCTCTATACGAGCCTCATCTCTCTGTCCAAGCGGCTCTCTCTCCGCCCACCGCGCTCTCTATGATTCTCTCTAGATCGGGTACGAAACTGAATCATTGAGATCAGGAGTGCGATTTGATGATGAAATGCCTTGTTTTGCCGCCGTGTGACGACAGTTTCAGACGCTCTAACGGCCATCTTCCGTCAGATTAACCGAGTATTGGACGCCGTCTGGCGATATGGTATCGCTCAGACGGCTTGCGTGGATGTGTCG
>LFCJ01000780.1_pt1 | contig 20737 bp, 20 predicted proteins | sample 643141 | NCBI WGS metagenome assembly LFCJ01 (sample SAMN03766243, study PRJNA286221) | soda lake metagenome | biome: soda lake; feature: Kulunda steppe; material: water; isolation source: sample B1-Br-g2 brine of Lake Bitter-1 | place: Russia: Kulunda steppe | collected 2010-07
CCGGGGCTCGCCAAACGCCGCCGATGGCGTTAGCATTTGCGAATCCAGAAACCCTTTTCGTATAGGAAAATTTCATGAGCTCGATTCCCGCCAACCTCCGCTATGCCAGCAGCCACGAATGGGTGCTCGACAACGGTGACGGCACCGTCACCGTCGGCATCAGCGACCATGCCCAGGAAGCGCTGGGCGACGTGGTGTTCGTGGAACTGCCCGACGTGGGCCGCACCCTCGCCCCGCAGGAAGAGTTCGGGGTGATCGAGTCGGTCAAGGCCGCCTCCGACCTCTACGCCCCGGTGGCCGGCGAGGTCATCGCCGTCAACGAAGCCCTCGAGGATGCCCCCGAGGCCGTCAACGAAGCCCCCTACGAAGGCGGCTGGATCATGAAGCTGCGCCTGGACGACAGCGCCCAGCTCGACGACCTCCTCGACGCCGACGGCTACGCCGCCGTGGCCCAAGCTGACGACTGAGCCCGGCGACTCATGTCGCTGCGCTACCCCGGAGGCCTCGGCCACCCCGGCCGGGGCCTGACTCTCGCATTCGCGTCGTCCCCGCGACGGCCCTGATCTACGCTACGGTGCCCCCATGCCGATCGACACTCGCCGCCTGGCCGACCTGGCCGCCCACGATGACTTTCTCAAGCGCCACAACGGCCCCCGCCAGGATGACGTGGCCGCCATGCTGGCTACCCTCGGGGTGGAGAGCCTGCCGGCGCTGATCGAGCGCACCGTGCCGGCGGATATCCGCCTGGGCCGTGAGCTCGACCTCGACCCGCCGCGCAGCGAGGCCGAAGCGCTCGACTACCTCAAGCGGCTGGCGCGCCAGAATCGGGTGTTCAAGAGCTATATCGGTCAGGGCTACCACGGCACGCACCTGCCGCCGGTGATTCAGCGTAACGTGCTGGAGAACCCGGGCTGGTACACCGCCTACACTCCCTACCAGCCGGAAATCTCCCAGGGGCGGCTGGAGGGGCTGCTCAACTTCCAGCAGATGGTCATGGACCTCACCGGCATGGAGCTGGCCAACGCCTCACTGCTCGACGAGGCGACCGCTGCCGCCGAGGCCATGGCGCTCTGCAAGCGGGCCAACCGCAAGAACAAGAGCAACGTCTTCTTCGTCGCCGATGACGTGCTGCCCCAGACCCTGGACGTGGTGAGCACCCGGGCGGCCTACTTCGGCTTCGAGCTGGTGGTGGCGCCGGCCACGCAGCTGCTCGAGGAGGAGGCCTTCGGGGCGCTGCTGCAGTATCCCGGCGAGAGCGGCCGAGTCCACGACCTGGCGCCGCTGCTGGCCGCCGCGGCCGAGCGCGGCACCATGACCTGCGTGGCCGCCGACATCATGAGCCTGGTCCTGCTCAAGGAGCCGGGGGCGCTGGGGGCCGATATGGTGGTGGGCACCACCCAGCGCTTCGGCGTCCCCATGGGCTTCGGCGGTCCTCATGCGGCCTTCTTCGCCACCACCGACAAGCTCAAGCGCTCGATTCCGGGTCGCATCATCGGCGTCTCCCGGGACAGCCGCGGCGGCCAGGCGCTGCGCATGGCGATGCAGACCCGGGAGCAGCATATCCGCCGCGAGAAGGCGACCTCCAACATCTGCACCGCCCAGGCGCTGCTGGCCAATATCGCCGGCTTCTATGCGGTCTATCACGGCGCTGAGGGACTCACCACCATCGCCTCGCGCATCCACCGCCTGACCACCCTCCTGGCCCTGGGCCTGCAGGAAAAGGGCGTGGCACTGGCCCACGACAGCTGGTTCGACACCCTGCGCCTGACCGGCGTGGATGCGGGCAAGCTCCACGGCCGCGCCCTGACCCGCGAGATCAACCTGCGCTACCACGCGGGCGGGGATGTGGGGGTGAGCCTCGACGAGACCACCACCGCCCACGATCTGGACGTGCTCTTCGATGTCCTGCTGGGCGAGGAGCACGGCCTCTCCGTCAGCGCCCTGGACGAGCGTGCCCTGGCCGAGGGGGTCAGCGGGATTCCAACGGCGTGTCGCCGCGAGTCGGATTTCCTGACCCACCCCACCTTCAACCGCTATCGCAGCGAGACCGAGATGCTGCGCTACCTCAAGCGCCTGGAGAACAAGGACCTCTCCCTGGCCCACGCCATGATCCCGCTGGGCTCCTGCACCATGAAGCTCAACGCCACCAGCGAGATGATTCCTATCAGCTGGCCGGAGTTCGCCAACGTGCACCCCTTCGTGCCCCGGGACCAGGTGGCCGGCTACCAGCAGATGATCGACGAGCTGGCCGCCTTCCTGGTGGAGGTGACCGGCTATGACCACATCTCCATGCAGCCCAACTCCGGCGCCCAGGGCGAGTACGCCGGCCTGGTGGCGATCCGCCGCTACCAGGCGTCCATCGGCGAGGGCCATCGCGACGTCTGCCTGATCCCCAGCTCCGCCCACGGCACCAACCCCGCTTCCGCTGCCATGGTCGGTCTCAAGGTGGTGGTGGTGGAGTGCGACGGCGACGGCAACATCGACGTGGAAGACCTGCGCGCCAAGGCCAGCCGGCACGGCGAGACGCTCTCCTCGATCATGATCACCTACCCCTCCACTCACGGGGTCTTCGAGGCCAGCGTCCGCGAAGTGTGCGCGATCGTCCACGAGCACGGCGGCCAGGTCTACGTTGACGGTGCCAACATGAATGCCAAGGTGGGGCTGACACGCCCCGGCGACTTCGGCGGCGATGTCAGCCACCTTAACCTGCACAAGACCTTCTGCATCCCTCACGGCGGCGGCGGTCCGGGCATGGGCCCGATCGGCGTCAAGGCCCACCTGGCGCCCTTCGTGTCCAATCACGTGGTCACGCCCATCGCCGGGGTCAACGCCGACTGTGGCGCGGTCTCGGCGGCCGCCTTCGGCTCGGCGTCGATCCTGCCGATCTCCTGGGCCTACATCAAGATGATGGGCGCCCGCGGCCTGCGCGAGGCCACCGAGCTCGCTATCCTCAACGCCAACTACATCGCCGCCCGGCTCGGCGAGCACTACCCGGTGCTCTACCGCGGCGAGAACGGCAGCGTGGCCCACGAGTGCATCATCGATATCCGGCCGCTCAAGGCGGCCTCCGGGATCAGCGAAGAGGATATCGCCAAGCGCCTGATGGACTACGGCTTCCACGCCCCGACCATGTCCTTCCCGGTACCGGGCACCCTGATGATCGAGCCTACCGAGTCGGAGTCGCGTTACGAGATCGACCGCTTCTGCGACGCCATGATCGCCATCCGCCAGGAGATCAGTCGGGTCGAGGCCGGCGACTGGCCGGCCGATGACAACCCCCTGGTCAAGGCGCCGCATACCCAGGCCGACCTGATGGACCCGGCCTGGGAGCGTCCCTACTCTCGGGAGCTGGCCGCCTTCCCCACCGCAGCCGTCAAGGCGGCGAAGTACTGGCCGGCCGTCAACCGGGTCGACAACGTCTTCGGCGACCGTCAGCTGATCTGCTCCTGCCCCAGCATCGACGAGTATCGCGAGTGATCCGCTCTCGCCCATGACGCTCAAGGCCCCGCCATCTGGCGGGGCCTGGTGTTCCTGGGATCGCCGGGGCCAGGAGCGCCGGCTCAGGGCTCCGCCGGCACCTCTCCGAAGCCGGACAGCGCCTGGCGGCGCTGTTCCCGGAAGTCCTCGAGCAGGCGCACATAGCGGCGCGGCATCTCGCTGCCGCTTCTGGTGACCCGGTGCAGGGTCTCGTGAACCGGGACCGGCAGGTCCAGCTCCTTGACCTGGCGCTGCCAGGGCGAGGTCTCCAGCACCAGCCGCGAGACCACGGTAAATCCCAGCCCCCGCGCCACGGCGTCCAGCACCATGCCCACCTCGTTGGTGAAGCCCTGCCGCCGAAAGTGGCTCATGGAGCGAAACTCCCTGGGGAAGTTGCTGCGCAGCAGGGCACTGGCGTGGTTCAGACCGTCGTAGTAGTTGATGAAGCCGATGCCCATCAGGTCGGCAAGCCCGCTGCCGGTAAAATCCGCCGGCACCACCAGGCAGAGGGGCTCACGGTGCCAGGCCTCCACCTTCAGATCGGGCTGGCGCAGGGTATCGGTGACGATACCCAGATCGTAGCGGCCGGCCAGCACGTCCTGGACGATCTCGTGGTTGAAGGCAAAGCTGTAGCTGACGCTCAGGCCGGGATACATCTGCTGCTGCCCGAGCAGGAAGGGGTAGAGCATCAGCCCCACGCTGCCCGGGGAGGCCAGGCGACACTCCCCCGAGAAGAGCGAGTCGGCATCCAGGGAGTGGCGGAACTGCTCGTGATCCGCGAACAGCTTCAGCGCATAGTCGTAGGCGCGCCGTCCCGCCTCGGTGAGGGTAAAGCGTCGACCGTGGCGCTCCAGCAGCGGCTTGTCGAGATAGTGCTCGAGCTTGCGCACGTGCTGGCTGACCCCGGGCTGGGTCATCTCCAGGCGCCGCGCCGTCTGGGTGAAGCTTCCCGTCTCTACCAGAGTGATAAAGGTGCGAAAGTAGAGCGCGTTGAACATGACGGACCCGATGTCGGAGGGACGCCCATTGTAGCACCGGCCGGGCGGGAGGCGTGATAGCATCGGCAGGGATGACCCCCGCGACAAGGACGCCTGAATGCCAGACACCATCTCCAGCATCATCTCGCCGGAAGGCAGCCTCGAGATTCTCTCCCAGCACGAGGTCAGCCGCCTGCACGATACCTCCCGGGCCGGCCTGCACGACCTGCTGCGCCGTTGTTCACTCGCGGTACTCAACTGCGGCTCGCCCACCGATGACAGCGTCGCGCTGATGGAGGCCTACCACGACTTCGACATCGAGGTGATCCCCCAGGACCGCGGCATCCGCCTCAAGCTGACCAACGCCCCGGCCGAGGCCTTCGTGGACGGCAAGATGATCCGCGGCATCCGCGAGCACCTCTCCTCGGTGCTGCGCGACATTGTCTACGTCTACAACGAGATCCAGGGGCACCAGCGCTTTGACCTGACCACCGCCGAGGGCACCACCAACGCGGTGTTTCACATCCTGCGCAAGGCCGGCACCCTCAAGCCCGCCCGGGACCCCAGCCTGGTGGTATGCTGGGGCGGTCACTCCATCTCCCGGGAGGAGTACGAATACAGCAAGGATGTGGGCTACCACCTGGGCCTGCGCGAAATGGATATCTGCACCGGCTGCGGCCCCGGCGCCATGAAGGGCCCCATGAAGGGGGCCAACGTGGCCCATGCCAAGCAGCGCCGCCGGGAGGGACGCTACCTGGGCGTCTCGGAGCCCGGCATCATCGCCGCCGAGGCCCCCAACCCCATCGTCAACGAGCTGGTGGTGATGCCGGACATCGAAAAGCGCCTGGAAGCCTTCGTGCGTCTGGGACACGGCATCCTCGTCTTCCCCGGCGGGGTGGGCACCGCCGAGGAGATTCTCTACCTGCTCGGCATCCTGCTCCACCCGGACAACGCCGACGTGGCACTGCCCGTGATCTTCAGCGGGCCGGCCAACAGCGCCGAGTACTTCGAGCGCATCGACGAGTTCCTGGTCTACACCCTCGGCGAAGCGGTCCGCCAGCGCTATCGCATCATCGTCGACGACCCCACCGAGGTGGCCCGCGCCATGCGCAAGGGCATCGATTCCGTGGCCGAGTACCGCCGGGCCCGGCAGGACGCCTTCTACTACAACTGGCGCCTGACCATCGACCGCCCCTTCCAGGAGACCTTCGAACCCACCCACGAGGCCATGGCCGGACTGGCCCTGCACCGCGACCAGCCGGTTCACGAGCTGGCCGCCAACCTGCGACGGGCCTTCTCGGGCATCGTCGCCGGCAACGTCAAGGAGCAGGGCATTCGCGCCATCCAGGCCCATGGCCCCTTCCGCCTGCACGCCGAGGCGGAACTGATGGCGCGCCTCGACGATCTGCTCGACTCCTTCGTCGCCCAGGGCCGCATGAAGCTCGCCGGCGACTACGAGCCCTGCTATACGCTCGGATAAGCGAAGCGCCACGGGGCACGGCGGCCGCCCATGACGCCGGCACCAACGAGAAGACCCCGCCGGGCCAGGCCCGACGGGGTCGTTCTTCCTGTACCGGGCACAGGACGCGCCTTGTCCGTCCGCTAGGCGCTGGGCGCCCTGAACCAGATCGACAGCGCATGGGTCAGCAGCCCCAGGGTGGCGCCGTGGGCGATCCACAGCTCCCAGCCGATAAAGTCGGTGAAGAGCGCGTGATAGAGCCCCATGCCGGCCAAGCCCGCCACCATGCACAGCCCCAGCCGCCCCATCAGGCGGGGCAGACGCAGACGCGCCTCGGCCTCGAGCATTCGCCAGTGGACGACGGCAACGCCGACCACCACCACCAGGGCGATCAGGATCAGATTGAAGCGGTTGTCATGACCGCCAACGATATAGCGCGGGAGCGTCGACAGCATCAGCAGCACCAGGCCGAGCATGAGGCTGAGCCGCTCGGGGGTAGACGGAGTCCCCATCTCAGGCCACCTTGAGCGATTGGGACTCGATCCACTCCTCGACCCAGGGCAGCGCGGCGTCATCGGCCATGAAGGTCTCCATGGCGTCGACTTCCAGCCGCTCTCCCAGGCGACTGGCGCCCTGATCCTGAAGCAGCTCGTCGAGCTGGCGACCGGCGCCGCAGAAGGTCTCGCCGTAGGAGCTGTCGCCCAGGGCGATCAGCCCGTAGCGCAGCGAGGCGAGCCCCGGGCTCCGTTCGGCGATGGAACGGGCAAAATTGGCAAAGGTGCCGGGATAGTCGCCGCTGCCGGTGGTGGAGACGCAGAACAGTGCCAGATCGGTGTCCGGCGCGGTCAGGTCCTCGAGGCTGGGGTCCTCGAAGATGGCGACCTGATAGCCGGCCTCCTCGAACAGCGGCTTGACCTGCTCGGCGACGTCCAGCGCGCCGCCATACATGGTGCCAACAAAGATCTTGAGCATGGACATGTGACGGATTTACCTGAGGAATTTGATCGGATATTAGCATAGCTCGCCAGCGACGCGCACCTTCGCGACACCACTTTGCGATCCCCGACATGGCCGGAATCAAGCATATTCCCCTCGCGGGCGGCGAGACATTTCGTCGCACCCCGGCGCCTGAAGCCGCGCCTATACCCAAGTATAATCGTCGGAAAACCTTCCCCCGACGGAGACTCCATGCAGCAGACCTTCGAGGCCTGGATCACCCCGATCATGATCGGCGGGCTGATCCTCTTCATGGCCTTCATCATCTGGGACCTGGCCAAGAAATCCAATGCCGGCCGCTTCGGCACCATCATGCTCTTCGTGGTGCTGGGTGCGGGCATGCTGGGCTATATCATCAAGGTAGTGATCACCTGGCTGCTGGAGAACGGTGGCGGCGTTTGACGCCACCGGCCACGGCAGCGCCCCACGCAGCAGCGCCACCCACAAGGGTGGCGCTGCTTTTCATCGGGCTGACGCAGGTTTCGACGACCGGGGCGGGCGACCGCTCAGCGCGGCTCCCCGCGATACCCCTCGACCTGACTCTTGAGCTTCTGTCCGGGTCGAAAGGTCACCACTCGCCGGGCGGAGATCGGAATCTCCTCGCCGGTCTTGGGGTTACGGCCCGGTCGCTCGCGCTTGTCGCGCAGATCGAAATTGCCGAACCCGGACAGCTTGACCTGCTCGTTCTCGCGCAGACAGGCGCGGATCTCCTCGAAGAAGGTCTCCACCATCGACTTGGCCTCGCGCTTGGAGAGGCCCAGTTCAGCATGCAGATGCTCGGCCAGCTCGGCCTTGGTCAGTGCACCCATGTTCACTCCTTCGTATGGGGTCCGCCCCGCCGAACCGGTTGTCCGCAGCGCTTATCCGCGAAGCTCCGCGCCCAGATGCTGACGTGACTCGGTGACGATGGCATCGACCAACTGATTGATTTCCTCGTCATTCAGCGTGCGCGAAGGATGCTGCCAGGTCAAGCCCAACGCTACGCTCTTGCGCCCTTCCGGCACGCCCTTGCCCTGGTAGACATCGAACAGGCGGCTCTCGGTGAGCCATTCGCCGGCCTGGCCGTGCAGGGTATCCAGCAGCGCCTGGACAGGCAGGTCCTCATCGACCAGGAAGGCCAGGTCGCGACGCACCTCCGGGAAGCGCGACAGCGGCGTGAAGGCCGGCACCTTGCCGTGGGTCAGGGCATCGAGACGCACCTCGAACAGCACGGCATCCACCTTCAGCCCCAGCTGGGCGCGCACCGCGGGGTGCAGGGTGCCGATCCAGCCGGCCTCCTCGCCGCGATGCAGAATCCGCGCGCACTGGCCCGGATGCAGCGCCGGGTGTTCCGCCGGCTCGAAGCGCCAGGCCTCGAGGTCACCGCCCATGGCCAGCAGGCTCTCCAGGTCGCCCTTGAGGTCGAAGAAATCGACTCGCTCGCGGTCGGCCGACCAGCCCTCGGGCTCGCGCGAGCCGCACACCAGTGCCCCCAGCATCGGCAGCTGCTGCAGGTCATCGAGTTCGCCGCGGAAGATCAGGCCGGTCTCGAACAGCCGCACCCGGCTCTGCTGACGGTTGAGGTTGTGGGTGAGCGCCCGCACCAGCCCCGGGAAGAGGCTCGCCCGCATCACCGACAGATCGCTTGAGATGGGGTTGGCCAGCACCGGCGAGACCGCCTCGGGCAGCAGCGTCTTCTGCAGCTCCGGGGCGACGAAGCTGTAGGTCACCGCCTCCTGATAGCCGCGGGCCACCATCTGGCGGCGCAGACGGCCCAGCGGGGTGCGCGCCTCGTGGTCGGGGCGCAGCGCCAGGCGTGCCGCCGGACGGCGCACCGGAAGCCGGTTGTAGCCGTGGATCCGCGCCACCTCCTCGATCAGGTCCTCCTCGATGGCGATATCGAAACGCCAGGTCGGCGCCATGGCGTCCCAGCCGAGCGCATCGGCGGTCACCGCCATGCCCAGGCGCTGGAGTATGTCGGTGACCTCCTCGGCGGGCAGCGCCTTGCTCAGCGCCTGCTCGAGACGGGCCGCGCGCAGGCGTACCGGACGTTCGCCGGGCAGGTGCTCGGCACTGGCCACCTCCACCAGGGGGCCGGGCTCACCGCCGGTGATCTCGAGCAGCAGCGCGGTGGCCCGCTCCGCCGCCTCCCGGGCCAGCGCCGGGTCCACGCCGCGCTCGAAACGATGGGAGGCATCGGTATGCAGGCCGTAGCGGCGGGCCTGACCGGCCACCGCCAGCGGGGCGAAGAAGGCCGACTCGAGGAAGATGTCGCGGGTCTCGCCATTCACCCCGGAGTGCTCGCCGCCCATCACCCCGGCGATGGCCAGGGGGCCGCGCTCGTCGGCGATCACCAGGGTGTCATCGGCCAGGGTGATCTCCTGACCGTCGAGCAGCACCAGGCGCTCGCCCTCGCGGGCCAGGCGCACGATCACCGCGCCGTGCAGATTGGCGCGATCGAAGGCGTGCAGCGGCTGGCCCAGCTCGAGCATCACGTAGTTGGTGACATCCACCACCGGATCGATGGCGCGGATACCGCTGCGGCGCAGGCGCTCCACCATCCACAGCGGCGTCTCGGCGGTGACATCCACCCCCTTGATCAGCCGACCGAGATAGCGCGGACAGTGCTCGGCATCCTCGACCCGCACCGGGAAGGTCTCGTCATGGGTCGCGGCCACCGGTGCGGTGGCGGGGCCCGCCACCGCCAGGCGGTTGAGCACGCCCACCTCCCGGGCCATGCCCTTGACGCTCAGGCAGTCGCCGCGATTGGGGGTCAGGTCAACCTCGATGGTGTGATCGTCCAGGCCCAGCCAGACGCGGAAATCCTCGCCCACCGGCGCCGAGGCCGGCAGCTCGAGAATACCCGGGGAGGTCTCCTCCTCGAGGCCGAGCTCCGAGGCGGAACAGATCATGCCGTGAGAGGCCTGGCCGCGCAGCTTGGCCCGCTTGATCTTGAAGTCGCCGGGGAGCACGGCGCCGACCCGGGCGAAGGGCACCTTCTGACCCGCCGCCACGTTGGGTGCCCCGCACACGACCTGGACCGGCTCGGCGGAGCCGTCGCTGACTCGGCAGACGCTCAGCTTGTCGGCATCGGGGTGCTGAACCCGCTCCAGCACCTCGGCCACCACCACGCCCTCGAAGACCGCCGCCACGGGCTCCACCGCATCCACCTCGAGACCTGCCATGGTGATCTGGTCGGCCAGGGCCTGGGTGGCAAGCTGCGGCGAGACCCATTCGCGCAGCCACTGTTCGGAAAATTTCATGACATATCCTGTGTTCTGCTGGTGCGAGGGGGTGTCAGGCGAACTGGCGCAGGAAGCGCAGATCGTTGTCGAAGAACAAGCGCAGGTCGTTGACGCCGTAACGCAGCATGGCCAGGCGCTCGGCGCCCATGCCGAAGGCGAAGCCGGTGTAGCGCTCGGCGTCGATGCCGGAATGACGGAACACCTCGGGATGCACCATGCCGCAGCCCATCACCTCGAGCCAGCCGCTGTGGGAGCAGACCCGACAGCCCTCGCCCGAGCACATCACACACTGGATATCGACCTCGGCGGAGGGCTCGGTGAAGGGGAAGTAGGAGGGACGAAAACGCACCGAGAGATCATCCCGCTCGAAGAAGGCGTGCAGGAAATCCTCGATGGTGCCCTTGAGGTCGGCGAAGCTGACGTCCTCGTCCACCAGCAGCCCCTCCACCTGATGAAACATGGGCGTGTGGGTCAGGTCGGAGTCGCTGCGATAGACGCGCCCCGGGCAGACGACGCGGATCGGCAGCCTGCCCTCCTTCATGGTGCGCACCTGGACCGGCGAGGTATGGGTACGCAGCAGGCGGGTCGCGTCGAAGTAGAAGGTATCGGCCATGCCCCGGGCCGGGTGGTGGGCCGGGATGTTGAGCGCCTCGAAGTTGTGGTAGTCGTCCTCGATCTCCGGCCCCACCGCCACGTCATAGCCGATGCGGGTGAAGAGCCCCTCGATGCGCTCCAGGGTGCGGGTCACCGGATGCAGGCCGCCGCTGGGCTGGCCGCGACCCGGCAGGGTCACGTCGATGCGCTCGGCGGAGAGCCGCGCCTCCAGGGCCGCCTTCTCCAGAGCCGCTCGGCGCCCCTCCAGCTCCTCGGCCAGCGCCTGCTTGGCCTGGTTGATGCGTTCGCCGGCCGCCGGCCGCTCGGCGCTCGGCAGCTTGCCGAGCCCCTTGAGCAGCGCGGTGATCTCGCCCTTCTTGCCGAGGTAGCGCACGCGCAGCTCGTCCAGGGCCGAGATGGTCTCGGCGGCCTGGATCGCCTGGCGGGCCTCGGTGACCAGAGTGGGAAGGTGGTCCATCCGTTGCGCTCCGAATTCGAGTATCTGTCTTCAAGAAAAAGGGGAAGAGCGGCTGCTCTTCCCCCTGAACGTCAGCATGTGCCCCGCCGCGGCAGGACACACACGGATGACGCGATCAACTTACTGGGCAGCCTTGGCCTTCTCGACGATGGCAGCGAAGGCTGCCTTCTCGTTCACGGCCAGGTCCGCCAGGACCTTGCGGTCGATCTCGATACCGGCCTTCTTCAGGCCGCCGACGAAGCGGCTGTAGGAGAGGCCGTGCTGACGCGCTGCGGCATTGATCCGCTGGATCCACAGGGCGCGGAACTGGCGCTTGCGGTTGCGACGGTCGCGGTAGGCGTACTGGCCAGCCTTGATGACGGCCTGCTTGGCGACGCGGAACACGCGGCTGCGGGCACCGTAGTAGCCCTTGGCCTGCTTGAGAATCTTCTTGTGACGACGACGGGCGACAACGCCACGCTTGACACGGGTCATAGCTTACTCCTGACGAAAAAAGGGTCTACCAAGGGTTACAGGTTGGGCAGCATCCGCTGGATGAGCGCCTTGTCGGCGTCATGGATCTGCTTCATGCCGCGCAGCTGACGCTTACGCTTGGTGGACTTCTTGGTCAGGATGTGGCTGCGGAACGACTGCTTGTGCTTGAAGCCGTTGGCCGTCTTCTTGAAGCGCTTGGCAGCGCCGCTGTTGCTCTTGATCTTCGGCATGGAAGAACACTCCATTACGAGGTTTTTTCAGAAAACCCGGGGCCGACGGCGGGTAGAGCCACCCACCATCCGTTGAACCGGCCGCCGGATCACTTTTTGGTACTGCTTACTGCTTCTTCTTGGGGGCAATGATCATGATCATCTGCCGACCTTCCATTTTCGGGAAGGACTCCACGGTCCCGATCTCCTCGAGATCGGCGGCGATCCGTTCCATCAGCTTGCGGCCGAGGTCCTGATGCGCCATCTCACGACCGCGGAAACGCAGCGTGACCTTGCCCTTGTCGCCACCTTCGAGGAAACGAATCAGGTTCTTCAGCTTGACCTGATAATCACCCTCGTCGGTGCCAGGCCGGAACTTGACTTCCTTGACCTGAATCTGCTTCGTCTTCTTCTTCTGAGCGGACTTCTGCTTCTTCTGCTCGAAGACGAACTTACCGTAATCCATGATCTTGCAGACGATGGGATCGGCATTGGATATCTGCACGAGGTCCAGTCCCGAGGCTTCGGCGCGCTCCAGTGCTTCACTGGTGGGCACGACGCCCAGCTGCTCGCCGTCGCTGTCGATCAGGCGAACCTGATCCTCGGTAATGCGCTCGTTCATCGGGGGGCGCTTATCCTGGACGCGCCCTCTTGGGTTGCTTCGCTTGATCGCTCAGTCTCCTTAAGACGATTGACGATGTCGTCAGCCGAGTTCGGCGTTCAGACGCTCGATGAGGTCATCGACCCGCATGGTGCCTAGATCCTCGCCGGTGCGTGTCCGCACGGCCACCGAGTCGGCCTCGACTTCCTTATCCCCCACCACGAGGAGATAGGGAACTTTCTGCAACGTATGCTCGCGGATTTTAAAGCCGATCTTCTCGTTCCTCAAGTCCGCCTTGACGCGAAGGCCGTCTTTCTGCAGCCGCTGCTCGAGATCCAGCACGAAATTGCGCTGTGAATCGGTGATATTGAGGATCACCGCCTGCTGGGGCGCCAGCCACAGCGGCATGGCCCCGGCATAGTGCTCGATCAGTATACCGAGGAAACGCTCGAAGGACCCGAGTATCGCACGATGCAGCATCACCGGCGTCTTGCGGGCGCCGTCCTCGTCGACGAACTGAGCGCCCAGGCGGCCCGGCAGGTTGAAGTCCAGCTGCAGGGTACCGCACTGCCAGACGCGATTGAGGCAGTCGCGCAGCGAGAATTCGATCTTGGGGCCGTAGAAGGCGCCCTCGCCCGGCTGCAGGTCCCACGCGAGCCCGGTCGCATTGAGCGCCGCCTCGAGGCCCGCCTCGGCGCGGTCCCACTTCTCCGGCTCGCCGAGAAAATCGTCGGGACGGGTGGAGAGCTTGAGCTCCACCTCGTCGAACCCCAGATCCTTGTAGACCTTGAGCGTCAGGGCAATGAAGGCCTCGGCCTCGGCCTGGATCTGCGCCTCGGTGCAGAAGATGTGGGCATCGTCCTGAGTGAAGGCGCGCACCCGCATCAGGCCGTGCAGCGACCCGGAGGGCTCGTTGCGGTGGCAGCTGCCGAACTCGGCCAGGCGCAGGGGCAGGTCCCGGTAACTCTTCAGGCCTTGATTGAACACCTGCACGTGGCAGGGGCAGTTCATCGGTTTCACCGCATAGTCGCGTTTCTCGGACTCGGTGGTGAACATCAGCTCGCTGTAGTGACCCCAGTGGCCCGACTTCTTCCACAGGGAAAGATCCACCACCTGGGGGGTCTTGATCTCCTGGTAGCCGTTCTCGATCTGCACCCGGCGCATGTACTGCTCGAGGGCCTGATAGATGGTCCAGCCGTTGGGATGCCAGAACACCATGCCGGGCGCTTCTTCCTGAAGGTGGAAGAGATCCATCTTCCTGGCCAGCTTGCGATGGTCGCGCTTCTCGGCCTCCTCGAGGCGCTTCAGGTAGGCCTTGAGCTGCTTCTTGTCCGGCCAGGCGGTGCCGTAGATGCGCGTGAGCATCGGCTTGCTGGCGTCGCCGCGCCAGTAGGCGCCGGCCAGCTTGGTCAGCTTGAACGCCTTCAGGTGCCGGGTATTGGGGACATGGGGGCCCCGGCACATGTCGGTGTACTCTTCATGATGGTAGAGACGGATGGTCTCGTCTTCCGGAATCTCGCGCACGATCTCCTGCTTGTAGGGCTCGTCGCGGTGCAGAAAGGTGAGCATCGCCCTGTCGCGATCGACATACTCGCGCACCACGTCGTAGTCCTGATCGATCAGCTGCTTCATGCGCTTCTCGATCGCCTCGAGGTCCTCGGGCGTCACCGAGCGGCCGAAATCGATGTCGTAGTAGAAGCCGTCGTCGATCACCGGGCCGATGGCCATCTTCGCCTCGGGGTAGAGCTGCTTGACGGCATGGCCGATCAGGTGGGCGCAGGAGTGGCGTATCACCTCGAGCCCTTCGGGATCACGGGCGGTGAGTATGGCGACCTCGGCGTCGCGATCGATCACATCGGCGGTATCCACCGGGATGCCGTCGATCTTGCCGGCCACGCAGGCCTTGGCAAGCCCGGGACCGATCTCCTCGGCCAGTTCCATCACGGTGAGCGGTTTATCGAAGGTTCTCTGACTGCCGTCGGGCAGGGTCACGATGGGCATGAAGGGTCCTTGTGCGCAGTGGTGGCCCATACGAGAGACCACGTGTCGCGGTAAACAGGGATGGAAAATCAGGGGGCTATCTTACCAGAACCGGCTCCCGGGGCGCCACCGGCCGACTGCTGCGCATTACGCAGCAGGGGCGCCCGAAGGCGCCCCTGCAGACGCCGGGCGATGCCTCGCCCGGGTCGCGACCGTCGATTACTGCCGGTCGATCTCGACCCGACGGTTGAGGGCACGCCCCTCGTCGGTCTCGTTGGTGGCGACCGGACGCTCCTCGCCGTAGCCCACGGCCATCATGCGATCGGCATCGATGCCCTGGCTGGCCAGGTAGTCACGCACGGACTCGGCGCGCCGCTCGGAGAGCCCCTGGTTGTACTGGGCGGAACCCACGGAGTCGGTATGGCCTTCGATGCGGATGCTCACCTCGGTGTGCTCGCGCAGGCGACGGGCCACCTCGTCGAGGGTCTCCTCGGCCTGGGGACGCAGCTCCGCGGAGTCGAACGCGAAGTTGACCTCGCTGGAGAGGGTCACCGGCTCGAACTCGGGCACCGGCTCGGGCTCGGGCTCGGGCTCGGGCATCGGCTCCGGCTCGGCGGGCGGCTCCGGCGCGCGGTCGGCGCACAGCAGCGCGCCGATGGCCGCACCGGCACCGGCGCCGATGGCAGCGCCCTCCTCTTCATCGGAGCTGCCGCTGGTGGCATAGCCGATGCTGCCACCGATCAGACTGCCGGCGATGCCGCAGGTCACCGGCTGCTGGTACCAGGGACGCTCGGACGAGGGGGTGGTGTTGGGGGTGGCACAGCCGGCAAGGCCAACCGCCAGAGCAGAACCGAGCAGCAAGCCAGTCGTGGATTTCTTCATGTGAAACTCCTTCTCATTTTTCATTCTTGGCTCCAGGTCAGGCGGCCGATGCGGGCGCCTCCCCAGATGATCCCGACGATTGGACGCCGCGGAATCCGCTCCGCCGCGACCGAACCGAACATGCCGACGGCACTAGCGTCTCGACAAGGTTCGGCACGGGTCAAGCTTGAAGCAGCCAGACCCATCTTTCAATCGCGCACACTGATGAACTTAGCAGACGGGAGCAGTATGCGCACAGTGTTCGAAAATGCAATACACCAAGTGGCACGATCAGTTCAGGCTTTGCGGCCAGTTGCGCCGGAATTCGATCACGGCGCCGGCCGCGACGAGCACCGCTTCACGCAGCTCATCTTCCACGGCCAGCCGCTCGCGGTCCTCCTTGAAGCGCTCCTTGGGCGTCAGCGCCTTGCGTGCCTCATGGGTATGCAGGTGGCGGGTACGCGCATGCACCTCGCCGAAGGGCCGGAAGGCCTCTCGCTCCATCAGGCTGGGGTCCAGGATTTCGAGCAGCACCTTGCACCGCCAGGATGCCTCGGTCACCTCTACCTGCCCCTGCAGCAGCGCCGAGGCGACCATCTGCAGGTTCTCGAGGCAGTTTTCTCGGGCGCGTCGCTCCTCCTCCTCGCGAAAGGCTTCACGGCGGCGAACTTCCTGGCGAAGGGTATAGGCGTAGGCGGCGAGGCCGGCGATGATGGCCAGCCCCAGGCCAGCCAGTATAAGCACGGTCGTTGTGGTCATCTGAAGCATCCAGATCGAGTGGCAAAAGTTGTACGCACATTATACACGGAGTAGCCCGTTCACCACACCCCCTGCGTCAACTCCCGGGGCTACCCTTCACTCATGCCGGTAGCGAGCCAGGACGCTCCTCCGCCGCGCCGGGGCGAAAGCAGCGGGATAATACTAAAGGCGTAGAAAAGGAGTCTGACGGTTTCCATCGACTTAAGTAGAATCCGCCATCGCTTCCAAGGCAACGTCATATCCAACTCAGGAGTCACTCATGCAGACGAGCCCCGACGCTCCCAAGAAGACCCAGGGCCCCGCCGGCCCGGGTCGCTTTGGCCTGTGGCTGGGCCCTGCCCTGCTGCTTGCCACCCTGATACTGCCGCCTCCCGCCGGCATGAGCGACCCCGCCTGGGCCTGTGTGGGCCTGGCCCTGCTGATGGCCACCTGGTGGTCCACCGAGGCCGTGCCCATCCCGGTCACCTCGCTGCTGCCCCTGGTGCTGGTGCCCGCGCTAGGGCTTGGCACCATGAGCGAGGCCTCCGGCAGCTACGCCAACCCGATCATCTACCTGTTCCTGGGCGGCTTCCTGCTCGGCATCTCGATGCAGCGCTGGAACCTCCACCGTCGCCTGGCGCTGCATGTGCTCAAGCTGGTGGGTCACCAGCCACGCCGTCAGATCGCCGGCTTCATGATCGCTACCGGCTTCCTGAGCATGTGGGTCTCCAACACCGCTACCGCCATCATGATGCTGCCCATCGGCATGTCGGTGATCAGCCTGCTCGGCGACAACGACCCCGTCGAGCTCAAGCGCTACGCCACGGCGCTGCTGCTGGCCATCGCCTACTCCGCCAGCATCGGCGGCGTGGCCACCCTGATCGGCACCCCGCCCAATGCGCTGCTGGCCGGCTATCTGGCCGAGGACCGCGGCATCGACATCGGCTTCGCCCAGTGGATGGTCATCGGCCTGCCCATCAGCATCGCCATGATGACCGTCGCCTGGTGGTGGCTGACCCGCGGCGGTTTCCGCCTCGAGGCCGGCGAAGACAGCACCGGGATGGTGGGCAAGGAGCTGGAAAAGCTCGGCCCCATGAGCCCGGCTGAAACGCGGGTGGGCATGGTCTTCTCGCTGGCGGCGCTGGCCTGGGTGACACGCCCTCTGCTCAATGACCTGGGCCTGACCTGGCTTTCCGACACCGGCATCGCCATCGCCGCCGGCGTGCTGCTGTTCCTGGTACCCAGCGGCCGCGGCGACGGCGAGCGCCTGATGATCTGGGAGGAAGCCCAGAAGCTGCCCTGGGGCATCCTGCTGCTGTTCGGCGGCGGCCTGGCGCTGGCCGGCACCATCACCCGCACCGGCCTGGCCGAGTGGATCGCCGAGCAGCTCGCCATCTTCGGCACCTTCCCGCTGCTGGCCATGATCGCCGTGGTGGTGCTGGTGATCATCTTCCTCACCGAGGTGACCTCCAATACCGCGACCGCCGCGGCCTTCCTGCCGCTCCTCGGTGCCCTGGCCCTGTCCCTGGACATCTCGCCGCTGCTGGTCACGGTGCCGGCCGCCATCGCCGCAAGCTGCGCCTTCATGATGCCGGTGGCCACGCCGCCCAATGCCATCGTGTTCGCCACGGGACACATGAAGATCCAGTCGATGATCCGTGCCGGCTTCATGCTCAACCTAGCCAGCACCGTGGTGGTGACCCTGATGGCCTACTTCCTGGTGATCACCTTCTGGTAACGGGTGCTGGTCGCACCCGCTGCTCCTCAACGACGACGCCCGGCCTTGGCCGGGCGTCGTCGTGTCCGAGCCCCGCCTCATGCCCAGAGGGACCAGGCCATGGCGTAGTGATCGAGCAGCAGTACGCCGAAGAGGGCCAGAATATAGCGAATCGAAAACCAGAAGGCGGCCAGGGGCGCCCGGGGATCCCGGCCCCGCCACACCTTCCAGTTCCAGAACATGAAGCGGGCATTGAGGACCGTCACCCCCACCAGGTAGACGGCCCCGCTCATGCCGATGACGAAGGGCATCAGGGTCACCGCCACGGTGAGCCAGCCATATAGCCACACCTGGAGCCGGGTGAAGGCCTCGCCGTGAGTCACCGGCAGCATCGGCACCCCGGCGCGGGCATACTCATCGCGCTTGTGCAGCGCCAGCGCCCAGAAGTGCGGCGGGGTCCAGGCAAAGACGATCAGCATCAGCAGCAGCGGTTCCGGCCCCAGCTGCCCGGTCACCGCGGTCCAGCCCAGCAGGGGGGGCGCCGCTCCCGCCACCCCGCCGATGACGATATTCTGGGGGGTGGCGTGCTTGAGGAAGGCGGTATAGACCAGCGCATAGCCGATCAGCGATCCCAGCGTCAGCCAGGCCGTGAGCGCATTGACCTGCCAGGCCAGCAGGCCGACGCCCGCCACCGAAAGCAGCGTCGCCCAGGCCAGCGCCACGGCATTGGGCATGCGGCGGGCCGCCAGCGGGCGTCGCGAGGTGCGCAGCATCACGGCATCCAGGCGGCGATCGACCACATGGTTGAAGGCCGCCGCACCACCGGCGGCCAGGCCGATGCCCGCCAACCCGAAGACCACCACGTCCAGGGATGGCAGCGTCGGCTGCGCCAGCGCCATGCCCACCAGCACGCACACCAGCATCACCATCACCACCCGCGGCTTGCAGAGCGTCAGCAGATCGCGCCACCCCCAGCGAGCCGACACCAGCGGCACGCTTGCCACCGCGGGAACTTGCGTCATCGTGGCTTCAGACATGGACCCACTCCTTCTCGGTCATTTGTTTTGCCGCGTGCTGTCGCGCCGACTCAGCGCCAGACTCACGCCAACACCAGATCGCCATGGCCATGGCGATCACCAACGCCACCGCCCCGGCGGTATGCAGCAGCGCCAGCCACAGCGGCAGCCACAGCAGCACGTTGGCGATTCCCAGCCCCAGCTGAACCCCGAAGCAGACCACCAGAGCCCCCAGCCAGGGCCTGAGCCGCGCCTCCCCCCGGTGGCGCACGGCCAGGGCCAGCAGCGCCAGCCCCAGGACCAGGGCACCCAGTCGATGTCCCATGTGAATGGCCGTGCGCGCATCGGCATGGAGCTGGCCATGCAGGTAGTTGGGCCCCACGCTCTGGGTCAGATGAAAGCCCTCGCTCCAGTCCATGGCAGGCCACCACTGGCCGTTGCAGGTAGGAAACCCCTGACAGGCGATGCCGGCATAGTTGCTGGAAACCCAGCCCCCCAGGGCGATCTGCGCCATCAGCAGCGCCACGGCGAGCCACCAGAGCGATGTCAGCGGACGCCGCGGCGGCGCCACCCCGCCGAGCGTCAGCCGCCCGGAGGCGAAGCGGCGCAGCCTCAGATACAGCCACAGGAACAGCAGCATCACCGCCAGCCCGCCCAGCAGGTGGAGCGTCACCACCTGGGGCCAGAGCTTGAGGGTCACGGTAAAGGCACCGAAGGCGCCCTGAACCAGAATTACCGCCAGCAGGGCCAGGCTCACTCCCCAGGGGTAGTCGGGCCGACGGCGCAGGGGCGCCCCCAGCGCGACCAGGGCGATCACCAGCAATCCCAGGGCCGAGGCCACGTAGCGGTGCACCATCTCCACCCAGGCCTTGAACACCTCGAGCGGCGCATCCGGCGAGTGCGCCATGGCCCGGGACGCATCCGGCACCACCAGATGACCGTAGCAGCCCGGCCAGTCCGGACACCCCAGACCGGCATCCACCAGCCGTGTGAAGACCCCCACCAGGATCACTGCCACGGTGAAGATCACCCCCGCCAGGCTGAGGGTCATCAGCCGCTGCAGGCGGCGGCGCGATGCGTCATCGATCATTGCCGTCATCCCTGTCGCCCCTATCGTTCCGCCAGATGGGTCTCGTCCCGACGCAGCACCTCGGGGTTCATGCGCAGCAGGCGATTCACATCATCGAGGACGTCGCGGGGCGACACCTCGGGCCCGTAGGCGAGCACCGGCACCCCCCGCGGATCCAGCACCCAGAGGTGATCGGGAGCGCGCCACACCGGGGTCTCCTGCCACTGCGCCACCGTCTCACCGGGCAGCGCCTCGGCTTCCCCGCCGAGGCGCAGCCGGCTGACCCGGGGCGCTTCGCGGCCCAGGGCACGATGCAGCCGCCACCACTGGTCGGACAGGTCCGGGCACCGAGCCCCGCAGTCGAAGGCCAGCACCCAGTCACCGGCCACGGCCGGTGCCAGCTCGGCATCCAGCGGCCAGGCCGCGAGGGATGGCAGGTCCGGCGCCAGCTCACCGTGGGCGGTGCGCTGCTCGGGGATGCCGACGCGCCAGGTCACCATGGTCCAGGCCACCAGCAGCGGCAGCGCGAAGAGCGACAGCACCGCCAGCACCTTGAGGCGGGATGCACGTGCTCGGGAGGTCTGACTCATCGCAAGCTCTCCTGCTTGTCCGCATGCAAGAATTCCGCATCGATCGCCCGCCGGTCACGCCCCAGACGCCGACCACCGATCACCATCACTACCAGAGCGGCCAGCGCCAGCCCCCACCACTGCACCGCATAGCCCAGGTGTCGGCTGGGCGGCATCACGCTGGGCGTCCACCATGGCGCCAGCTGCCCCGGGCCCTGTTCGAGGTGCAGCCAGCCCGCGTGGGCGAAGGGCATCTCCCAGGCGTCGAGCTGGATCCGCTGCAGGCGCTCCCCCTCGC
>LFCJ01000781.1_pt1 | contig 20731 bp, 21 predicted proteins | sample 643141 | NCBI WGS metagenome assembly LFCJ01 (sample SAMN03766243, study PRJNA286221) | soda lake metagenome | biome: soda lake; feature: Kulunda steppe; material: water; isolation source: sample B1-Br-g2 brine of Lake Bitter-1 | place: Russia: Kulunda steppe | collected 2010-07
AGCAACCCGCCAGAGAGCCTTTGCTGATGGCTTTCATGATGAGCCTGCAGGCAACATTATGGCGTTCAGTGATCATACCCGAGATGATTGTATGTCGACACCCTGAGAGAAAATGGAGAGCACTATCTTCTTGCTGACAGAGTGGACACTGAAGGCTGGTGGACATTTTGAAACGGACTGCATGTTTCTGATTAAGAAGGGTGCCTGTGCGGAAGTGGAAGATATTGCGCTTCATTTGGAGAGAAAGTTTGGACATGCTCCAAAAAGTGTTGCTTATGCCTTTGTGGACATGTGGAAGTAGACTCTGGTAATAAGAGTAGTTAAGGGCTGCTGAGCTTGCAGGCATTGCTGCAGCCGTTTCTCATGACTGCTTTCTAATAGCTACCGACAGTGAAAACTCAATGAGACAAATTGGAAAACAGATCAGGTACCAGAATTACACACATACCCACATCCACCACAACCTTTTAGAGACAATCATCAAAGCAATCCGCAACACTGCGCCATTCTCCATCAAATTCCTGAAAGTAAAAGCCCACACCGGCATTATTAGTAACGAGCGCGCTGATCAGATAGCAAAGCATGTGGCCAAACATCCTGAAGTTGCTGACACTGGAATAAGAATGGCAGGGCATGAAGGTAACCCTTTTCACAACATCATTTGGCTTGCAACCTCCACAGATGGTCCAAACACACAATGTCCTATTATTGACAACGGTGATCAATCCCAACCTTACCAAATGAAGTGAAGACATGGAAAAGCACTAGTTAGGGTGGGGGGTGGGGTAGCCTTGACGAGTGCTCCTGTTTGAGCTGTTTGGAAGCAGAAATGATGCAGGATATCCTTCATCGATGTACCATGAGGGAACAGGGTAGGAAGGAGAGCTTGAGAGAGCCGCATGCATCATGAACTGCCACATGAGCTGCCGGGGTCCTTCCTGTAGTGTGCTGCCATAAGCACTGGAAAGCAAAGCCTGTTGTACGTAGGACATGGAAAGGCAGTGGGTAAGCACAAGTTAGGAGGGGGGGGGGAGCCGGAATGAACGCTCCTGTTGGGATAACATAATGCGCACAAGTAATAGAGCGTGGAAAGACACGTCTGCTGTGGGTAGGGCAAGTTTTGTTTAAGCAAATGAATAATTCTGATGATGCTCTTGCTGTGAACGCTGTCCTGAAGACTTATATTCTCCTGCTGCTCAGAAAGGTACTACAGGCTCCTCTGCACCTCTTGCACTTCATCTAGTTTTGTGCCTCAGGTTATTCAAAAGCTCTCCAGGAGGGGCCGTGATGCCCAATGCAGACCATGCAGCAAAACAGAGGACTGCTCTCATTAGGCACAATGTGTGTTTCAGGTCACTTTTGTGTGTAAACATTCAGCTCAGAACCTGAACTAAAGTGACATTTAACATGAAGTTCTTCTGGAAAACTGAATCATCAGATTTTTGAAGTGATTGCATGAGCAATCACCTTACAATGCCTAGCCTGTGTTGGGTGCTCTACTTGTCAGATCAAAGTACCACTGGGATGATCAACCTACACATTCAATTTAGGTGCCCTCTCCAGTAAAGGCTCTTCTTCATCCAAGAAAAGCACTTGTCTGCTTCAGAAGATAGCTGGACATACTTATGTGTGATGATAGATGATTACTCATAATTAGCACCTTGTGTCAAATGGTTATTTCTTAGCAAACGTTAATCTGTGTGTAGACCAATCCAGACTTAAATCCCCCCCTACCCCACCCCTCTCTCTCTCTCTCACTCTCTCTCTCTCTCTCTCTCTCTCTCTCTCTCTTTCTTTATCCCTCTCACTATTTCTCTAAATTTTGTGTATCACAAAGCTGGAATTTGAACTACGTGGCTCATACTTGCATCATGCAAGAAGAAGCACCAAAAAAGCACGTCCGCTGCAATCAGACACCCTAAATAAGTTATATGCATGCAAATACTTGCATAAGTTTCTGCTTGTTGTTGCAATTCAAGCAAGAATTTTCATTTGCCCAAGGGTTATCACAGTCGTAATAAGGTTTTGCGTCTGGGGGACAAATCAATAGAACTTGTCAGACATGCACTGTTAAATGCTGGTATTGGATAACTGCTTGTTCATGTCAGGATACCCTGTGTACCAAATCTATCGTTTCCATTTGTTATGGAACAATGTGGTCCGCACTGGTACTGAGCAATAGCGGATGCAATTGCTCGGTACCAGTACTTGCGAGCGATACCGCAGGTACATCTACAGTCATGCGTGCATGTTCATGCACACATGCAAAAACATGATTATACAGTTGCTGACTACAATTCTGAGGTTGCCAAGCTTATTCACTTGGTCTGCCGTTATCGACACCTGTTCTGTTTGTCTTGCACTTTGTGCACGATGAACACATCTTTTACTTGCCTGATCACCTTATGCATATAAGAGGCAGATGGAACATTGCAGTCATTGCTGGCCCTGCAAATTTGCAGGAGTGCCTAAGAGTTATCCAGGAAATTTCACATCAAGTTGGCTAAACAACGACCAGTGTAAACATCTATTGATTGATTTATAATGATTAATCGTAAGGCTTTTCCGGGCCCTCTGGCTCCTTCAAAACGAATCATACGGTCATCGTTGCGTAGCACATGCAGTGCACAGCCATCATCCCGTGTAGCCGCAGCAGCGACCAGCAAACGTGTGGCCCTGCTCTTCGAGTAAGGCTTGCAGCAGGCCTGCAAGCAGACCTAGCCAGCTATCTTCTGAGTGGACATGCTGATTCACCCTCTCATTTGTGTGCAGCTGCGATGGAGTCATTGTAGAGACAGAGGAGCTGCACAGGTATCCAAAGAATTTTAGATATGCACATTGGAAGAAGACATGCATAGCTGACATACTTGCACACATGCCTCGTAGCAGGTGCACATCCTCATACGAATGCAGATTTTGCAAACCAGGAGCATCTTTCCACGAACCTTGCTCTGGCCCGCATATGTGCACATGCACACCAGGCTCCATGAGCAAGCACAGCTGCTTATGCCATGTTATCCCGTTTCATGTCCCATGGAAAGAACGGCAATCCCTCTTTAACAATGTTCGAGACAAATGCAAAGCCTTCCATTTCTTGCTTTGGAGTGCGCAGGCTAGCTTACAATGCTGCTTTTGCCGCGTTCAACCTGAAAATCAATGAAGAACCAGTAGTTTGGAGCACAGAGTACTATGTAAGAAAGTGAATCTGATGTGTAATTCATTCCTGACTTTTGTGTTTGCTCTCTGGATTGCACATTGACGTGCAGCACCACTCAATCACTGTAGCTTAGAAATAGGCACGCTGGGGCAAGCACACTCCTCTCCTGAATGATATGGCACTCTCGAGTTCAAAGTGTTTTACAGGTTGCATGTGAGCACTTGCGCATTGTAGGACATACTGCAAAACACAGTTGGCGGAGGAAAGCCGAAAATGAAGCACCACTTTAACAAGTTTGGTTGGCCCGCGAGTACTTTAGGCCCTGCACCAGACACTGAGGCAGCCAAGAACTCACTAGTCGATGATTTACAGGTCAGTGTCTGTTTCCAGGAGCCAGGTCACTTGCAATGTTTGCCGCTTATGAAAAGGACAGCACTTAGCCGCGTCAATTTGAGGCTTCGAAGCAGGCCTCCATGGCCGCGGTTCATTTCCTAGTTTCAGGTCTAACTCCTGGATTGCCTGATGAAATTGTTTTCCTTGCAAGGAGACAGTCAGGAGTTGAAACTCTGCAACATCCAGCGATTCTATCGTGCTATGCAACAATGCAGTGTATGATCAAAAGCTAGTTCAAATCAGTATCGTTTCAATTGCCAAGCAGACTAAGAATGCATTGTGCTGATATGTGCTTTGTTTTAGCTTGAATTTTGGCTTGCCTTTCGCTTGCCTCCTCACCCCTTGCCAATACAACGTAGGACCAAAAAACTGAGCATTACAAGACAATAGTTGAGCAAGCTGCTGAGGCACGTCCTGGTGTGCTCAAGCTCATGGATGAGGCCCTGGACCACCCTGATGTAGCAGTGTGCATCTGCTCTGCGGCTACGAAGGAAGGCTTCATCAAGGTCTTAGAGCAAGCCCAAGATCTTAAACAAGATTGCTTGAAAAGGCTAAGATTCTTTGCTGTGTACTGTCTCCATTAGTTTGGTCAGGGGACCGAGCGGCTTTGATTTTACAATTTGTATGCTTGATGCTGCACTTGACAGGTCAGCAGAGTGGCAAGTCCTGTTGCGATAACCCTTGCGCTTGTTTCCAAAGTTGGCTTTCACTGCATCTTGTCTTGCAGGTTGTAGATTCCATTGTTGGCACAGAGCGCTTGAATCGCTTTGATGTCATTCTTGCTGGGGACGATGTGACAAAGAAGAAGCCAGATCCTCTTATTTACAACATGGCACGCCAACGCCTTGGCATTTCAGCAGACAAGTAAGTTGGAACGTTTACATGCTTCTTGTGTCTGCACTTGGCTCTGCACGTTGAGGCGTGCCTCAAACTTACTATCTGAAATGAATCAACCTCAAACTAATCATTTGGTTTGAATATAAGACTTGTAAATCAAATGGAACTTCCTTTAACTAGCCAATTGGTCTCAGGATGGTTGAAATGGATTTCAATAGGGGTCGGCATATAGCGCTATATGAACAAATCTATAGCGCTATGTAGCGATATGACGCTATAATGCGCTTACAGGCGCTATATACGCCGGATCTCCTCCCGCCAGCCCGAATTTCTTCATCAAACTTGAATGTCGGATGGAATATGATGTATGCACCCCTCTTGCAAAGTTATAAAAATTTCATTTGTTCGCGTTGTATGGTGTTGTACGCTCCGATATAGCGCTACATTTGGTGCACCTGTGCTACCAGTAAGGGCTAGGAGCCTCATGCACACCATCCTCTCTGCACCCCTGCACCCCCATTTTGGCAGCTATCTACCTGGATGGGTTACCCATCACTAGCATGAATACATGAGCCACAGCTTGTTTGGGCCCTGTGCTTGTGCCCATAGCACAGCCGCACCAGCGCGTGAAAGCATGCGGAAGTACTTTGGGTGCATGCATGTGTCCTCGTGTGCAGGTATAGGAGTGTAGCTTGTGTGTTGTGTTAGCTATTGTGTATTGATGATAAGTGAGGCAAAGAGTTGTTCCAGTGAGGGAGAGAAGAAGAGAGCTGCGCCAGCAAAGAAGCGCCACTCTTGATGCCATGCCCAAGCTGCACTTCGCTGCTCCTGCTGCTGCTTGCACCCATTCCTTAGCCTTGAGCTCCAGCTACTGTATCTGGTCAAGGCTTTGGTGCGCTGCTTGCCCAGCGTGTTCACAACAGCAGCAGACATGACTAAGTTGGCACACATCGGAATCTGTCTGGGGCAACCCGGCCAGACGCAGGTTTCTTCTCCATGCACGACGTAATATTATCTGATTCCTAGTATTGATTAAGGCCAATCCGTCACGCAAGGGGAGGCTGAAACGAGCAAATCAGCAGGGCATCATTTTTGCATGTTATATCCTGAAAACTTTATAGCGTTATATAGCGCTGTACGCTATATAGCGCCATAAGCCAACGCCGACCCCTAGATAGCAATGCAATTTAGTATGCGTGAGAAAACTTTTTCATGGAAATGTGGGCTTGCCAGGGGGTGGATTACTGAATGCGACTTGGGAACAATGCATGCTCTTATACACAACACACTCAGCACGGACTGGTGCAGCCACTCTGATGGGTGCAGCCACTTTTATATGTGCTCCATCTTGCTTCACCAGCAAGAAGTTATTGGAGCATGTGGTTTGGATCAAGTTACAAAAGGCTTAATTGATCACATGTGCTATTTTCAGCAGGCCCTGCCTGGCCAATGGCGCACAGGTAGGTGTTAAATTGGCAACTTCATTATGAAGCAGCAGCACTTTGCTCGCAGGTGCATTGTGATCGAGGATAGCATGGTGGGATTGAGATCCGCCAAAGGTGCCGGCATGCACTGTGTAATCACCCCGGTGAGAAGCTTTTTATCAAGTTTTCATAGCTTTTTATCAAGTTACGTGATGGTTGGAAGCATCCGGTCAGCATCGTTATGAGGCACGGCACTGACCTCTGGACATCTGCAATGCTTTAGCTTGCCATGCACCAGGACTAGGGGCCGAGGAGACATTTGACTGACTTGCTGCATTTCCGTACTCCCGCATGCCCCTTGGTGTCCTAACTTTCTTGTTGTCTTAGTGCTCAACTTGCATGTAATGCCCTTTTGTGGATACGCATGCCCTCAACAGACCTCATCGACAGCCAGTGGTGCTTTTGAGGAGGAGGGAGCAGCTGCTGTATTGTCAACTCTAGAATCGGTATGTCTCAACATGTTACTAACGTGTTGTACTTGGGGTTTTGCCAAAGGGGGACATCTGAGGCCCCAACTGCATGTGCCTTTTAGGTGCTCTTTGCGCAGATTGGGCTGTCAGTGACATATCAGGCTCCATTGCTGCTGTTCTAACCTGTCGACAGCGAGGATGATCTTCTGGCATTTTTTGTTTACCTGTCTGCTGACTGCTTAAGGCCTGAGAGTGTCCATATCCGTGCATTTTGCTGCAGGTCAGCGTCAATGATTTGTTTGCCAAGGTCTTGGGCACGAGCTGGGAGCAGCTAGCGCCAGCTTCAACCTGAAGCCTGCAGCATTCTCAAGATCTTACATGCATGGATCCTTGCACAATTCGATGAAGCATTGCTGTAAATGTGCTGTTGAAGCTTGGCCAAGCTCATGGGTCCAAGATCGGATCTTCTTTGAGCACATCTATGCCTGCTAAACAAGGGCAGTTAGCAGCCTGCAACCAAAACCAACACAAAGTGCACACGAGTTCTATGCATGCAAGAAGATTACCTGAAACCTAATCATGATGCACAACGATTAGGGTTGCAAGGTCACAAGTTAGGGTTACCCGCCAGCCTGGCCTTTAGGCTAGTAGGTTTGTGGCTGGTCGTCGTTAGCCAGAATGTGTGAAATAAAATGGCTTAAAAGTTTGTGATGCTGCTGAGAAAGGAAATTTAAGACAGCCTGATTAGGCAAGGCGCCTGCCGGCATGCAGAATGTAAGGGGTTCACAGAACAAACCTGGCAAAAAAGGAGAGAAAGGAATTCCAAAAGTGAGAAAACATGCACCTCATTTTGCACAACACAAGAGCATTTGTCACTGTGTCCATTTCAAATGCAGAAGGCAGAAATTCTGCCGCGCCAAAGGGAGGATTCCACTATGAAAGTTTGAGCCAGTACGCGCAAACAAAACCTGCTCACGTTTCGAATGCTAAGCAAGTACGAAAATCAGCCTCAGAAGATCCAGGAGGGGAGACGCAAATCAAGACTGATAGGATGCAAGTTTTCAATAAATGGAGCGACTCCTCAAGTGTCTAGCTGACTGCCCGTTCAGCTTTCGAGAAGAGACGACCGTCACATAAACTAATCTAACTTTATTTGTTGCTACAGTTGTGAGCAAGCTCGTCTGCAAACTTCGTTCGTCCTCGACTATCTGAGCCATGTCCCAGAGAGCCATTTTCATCACGGAAGGAGTCGAAACGCTGTCTGGGATGAGGGGGGTAGGTGGCTCTGGTCTGTACAGACGATGCAGCGCTGGGTGGATCACAGAAGCAACGCTGAGTGAATCACAGAATCATTTTCCTCTGGCACGAGCTTGTGTAATTCCACCAAGGAGTTTCAAGAAATGCTGCCAAGACGATCCTGCCTGTGCATGAGGATCTTGCGTTGGACCCAGCAGATCTTCCTGCCGGACGGCATGCGTCATCCCATTTTTTAGCAAACAACTTTGGAGCATGCCTTTGCATTTTGAATTGTGCACAGGTTGCCTCGCGCTACCTGCAAGACTGGGTCAATGGTGTCTCCCAGCTTGATCCAGACATACTAAAAGAGGCAGCCTCTCAGGGGGCCAGTCCTGTCGGGGGCGAGACAAGCCCTGGCTTGCATGGGTCACCTGGCGAGAGAGCCTTTTCAGGTAGGTGTGTGTGAAGTTGAGGGCAAGGACATGGTAAACTCTAACCAACAACCCAGCAAAGCTTTCCAGACACGCGTGTAGCATAGCAAAGGGTGGCACAGCATCAGTGTGTTGCAGCGAGTGCAAGGCATTTGGCTTGATCTCTCTGCTCCTTATCTTTGTAAGCAGGGAGGCTAGGAGCTGCTCCAATAGGTGTCATGCCAGGAGGTGAGATGCCTTCTCTAGAAGGCCTCTCAGAGCCGTGGATTTCAGGCTCGCCAGCTCTCCTGTACGGTAAGATCACATTCATGATAAACACCTGACATGTTGTGAATTCGATGCTTCAAAGCTCTCCCGCCATTCTTATTGGAAGATTGCGCCCCTGTCTTAAGCGTATTATGTTGAGATCCTTTTGCTTCCTGTGATGCTGCAGCTAAGCGCACTACCCAGAACACAGCGCTTAGCAGATTGTGTGATCTCAAGTCTGGGAAAGAGCATGAGGGGCAATTGCTCCTGCGCAGGGCCAAGTGCAGCAGCGCAAGAGCCAGTAGCTACCATTCCAGCTGAGGCTCTGCCAATTGCAGAGACAGTCATGAGAAGCCTGCGCTCAAGGAGCCTTGCCTACATGCTCCAGGGTGTCACTTTCCATGGCGATGGAGTGCTGCACCACAAGGTTAGTGCTGAGCACGAAAGCTTCTATAATCAGTAGCAACTTTAAACTAAAGCAAGAGCCATTTTATTCTTCTGCAGCCTCATGATGGCTCCCTGCTGATAGTAATTACCCATGCTCATAGGGAGATCATGAGTGTCAGTCACTGGCAAATTGATCAAAGCATCAATAGACTTGCACATTTCAACATATGATGATCTTGTTTGGGCTGTGGGAAGGAAGGCTAGAGCCTGGAATGAAGTCCTGTTTAAATGCCTTGTTCTTGGCGCATTAGGCCCCATGGGACAAAGGTCGCTGTCGTGATTGACGGTGCAGGCCATGCAAGGCATAAACTGCTACATATCCTCAATGTTAGCCGCCGCACGTACATACCAGGTGGGTGTGCGATCACCAATGTTTCCGTGAGCAAAGGCATCTGGCCCACGAACGCAAGCACCAAGCCGGCCTGATTATTACATGCCTCAAAGAACAATGATGTTACCTTACCATGTCAGCAAAAGCGTCAGCTTTGAAACTCACACAGATCCTCAATGGGACTTATGTAGGGTGTCACAAAGGTCCAGCCGGCCCTGGCAATCCCACAAACATCATTCTCCTCAATAATGCAGTTGGTGGAATTGCGTCCTCTTGTTGTGCCTGCTGTGGACCTCAATCAAAGCATGGCCTTCATATTAAGCTCCTACAAGCTGAAGCACAGGGGTACTGGAAGGTATGGCACTGTGCAGTTATGCCTTGTCAATGTGCCATCCAGGCGCCCCCCCTGTCGCCGTCACTACTCACTACTCCTCATGCTCATCTTCCATTTATCAAGATGCACCAGCAACAAATTAAGTGATCTTTCTAAGGTTCACAGGCATTTGACTTTTGCATTTGATGTTGTCATGACAAGTTGGACAGAGCTGATCAGCTCTGTCCAATTTTGGTGGTTACCCTACTGCATGTAGCACAAGCCTCGGCATCCAGGTTGATGCAATCAAGTTCGACGAGGCGTTGAAGATTTCAGATGTTTGGGTTCGACGCCAGCTGACACTAGAGGAGCGAGAGCTCCTCCTCAAGGGAGGTGCGCTTGAGTCGCTTTATTTCTATATCCCCAAGGCGAGGATGAACTCGCCCCCATTCAATCATCAGCTTGTTGAATTGATCCAGATGCAAGCAACTGATGCAGACACACATTGCACCCAGGGCAAATCTGATTTGCCACGCTCCTCAACATATGGAGGCATGTCCTCATCTTGCCCGCACAACACAAACAGGCAAGCCAGCTCGCCCACTCAATGACCCAATCAAACATTCGCTCACGTGCTTTTTCTAACATTCACAGGTCCTGCAGCACACCCTGCCGCTGTATTTGACGAGACTGCCATCCAGGTGATATTTGCTTTCTCACTTGCTTGCTTGTCCACTCAGCATGCCACTTAATGCTTTGGTGGTGATGCATGAAATAAATGTCACATACTTGCCGCAATGAGCTGAAGATAGCCGCAAACCACTGCTCACTGGCCTGCAGGCCCCTGGAACAGATGAGGAGGGCCAAGACCGCTCTCCTGAGGCAATGGCAGCTGCAGCCTCAGCTGCAGGTGTAACTCTTTGTGCCGACAAAATGTCTGTGGAGTCCCTTGTTTGTATCTCTGTCACACTGGAGGCACAATGCCTGTGATATAACGGGTCTTTTTTGCTGCTGTCTTAGTGCCACAAGCTCCAGTCCAGGCAGATCAAGCTGAACGCACCAAACTTACAAGAACAAGCTTCTGGCACACATCTCTGCTCTGGCGCTTGGCAGGGGATGAGGGTGGTGTGGCCGAACAAGCCACAGGAGATGTTCTGCATCAGAAGATGGAACGTTATCTGGGTGCATGGCAACAGGTGGGTCACAACTTGGGCAAGCCTAAAATTTAGTGTGCAGCTCACCCTCCAAGCCCATAAAGCCCATGCCCATGTAGTTAGTCCTGCTGCTTGTTGCATTACGTGCTTGCCAGGTCGGCCACCAAGAATGGAATCAAAGTTTTTCCTTTTGTGCATCATGCAGGTATGGCAAGGAGCGCCAGGGACAGCTGCAGCTGTGTCAACTGGCGGGACAGAGGCGCAGCACCCTGAGTTGGACAACATACTCGAGGAGGGTTTCAACACTGTTGATGCCCTTGGCATCCACCAGCCAGGCAGCAGGGCGTATCAGGTTAACGCTCTCTGCTTTACAGAGTTGGTGTGCCTTGGCAAATCCAAATACGAGATCGATGCCTTGTGATGGCACAGAACCCATCGCCAGGCATTGAATCACATTCACTTCTTGAGCAATAAGCTAACTTGGCAATGCTGAATAGATTTTATGCAGAAGAGTGCTACTAGCTTCCACTTTGCAATTTTTTGAGCATTGGTAAGCAAAAACTACTTTGGCCTTAACATACCCATCTTGGTTGTCCTCCTGCAGCACATCCACGGAATTCAAGGTGCACGCAATGCTGTAAACGAAATGGTGGGTCGGAAAAGCTTGAAACTAAAGAGTCAGTTGCTGACATGCAAGTGAAGTGCCGTGCTTGTACTTTTTGGACATGACCAAGAGATTATTCTTATGACCACCGTTGACTTCAGGTGGCCTGCAATGAGATGCAAGAATGGGAGTATGCCCATGCTCTTTCTCCAAACTCAAATGTGGGCTTTGCAATGTGGCAAGCTCAAATCAGGCCGCGCCATAGGTGAGAGGATGAGCGACCTAGTGAGCGACCTAGTTCAGGCTTTTGAGACGCCGATGCCATTTCCTTAGTGAGGAGATCCTCTGTAGCGTCATCAATGCTGCTGCCTTGTGCATACCATGGCTTCTCACGAAGCTAGTAATGAAAACGCAGCTGCAGCATGATGCAATGACACAGAAAAAGATCTCTTTCCTTGGTTCATGCTACCAATTCTCTGATTTGCTTGCATCAATTGTTGTTGACAAATTGCTGAGGCCATGCATGTGGAGTGCCCACGCATACCTGTGTGAGACGACCCAAGCCAAGTAAGAGCATGTGATGATCGTACAGGAAGCATTTCTTGTATCAAAAAGGATACGCAGAGGCAAAGGAGTTTTGGTAGAGCTATGTTTGCTAAAAGGCGGACCCATGTCATCTCACGTTTTCTCTGCAAGGCACTACAGCCTTGGTGTCCTGCCAAGATAACATGGGATCAACCTATTTTACGCTGCTGAGGGAGGCCAATCGTTGCAGGTCCAGATCGCAATTTTGCACTTGCTCTTGTTGAATGCATATGTAGGCGTGGTGTGGGCAACACCCCCACAAGATCTGGGCCCCTTGTAGGCGCCACAGATGTGGGGAAATCAGGAGGGGCAACCGTCAGTCGAGGTGTTGGGCAGGGCAAAGATGCTGAGGGGGAGGCGTACGCGGTACAAGGTTTGGACGTGGTCTTGTTCAGGTGAGATGAGTCACCATGATGCCATTTTCGTTCTCCTAAGTTGTCTTAGTTTGTATTGGTCCAGGACCTTTCTTTCTCTGCTTCCCTACCTCCTTGCTGGATATTCTTATGGTCGGGTGGACGTTTTTTTGGTTGCCTGCCTTGCAGCCCAAACTCTGGCAAGCTGAGGTGTATCTACCAAATGCGCAGCCCCACACAGAGAGAGGAGAGGCATGTTTTGGAGCCCGCCCCGCCCGAGGCAGCGTATTAAATCCAAGAGCAAGAGTTGATGAAGCACAGTGTTAAAACTGACAATCAAATTGTATTTGTACATCAGATGTGGTGGAAGGGAGCGCATACCACAGACCCAACATCCAGAAATAAGATGGTGCTTGAGCGCATAGTGGCCAAACACAAGCTCAAGGTTTGCATGCATTTATGGGGTTCAAGTGCAGCTATGGGGTATAGGTATGATTCTTTTGAGGATGTGTGCAGCTGATACTTATGCATTGGATGGATACACGCTGGTGTATGTCATTTAGTAACAATAAGCCGGAGCTAAAAAAGCAGTCATACTTACCCAAAGAGTAGGCAGGGCGCTATGTGGAGTTCGAAATTTGATAGTGTTAACATTTATTCAATACATCGATATAAGCAGAACAGCCAAAGCACAATGCAAACTAGATCAATTTAGGCTCCATGCATGCTCCTTGCACAGGTTGTACCTCATTGGCATTTTCCAAGCATCATTCTGGATGTCTTTAAAGTCAAGCCAGGCATTGGTCTTAAAATTCAAGCTAGAAATGTGGCAGGAAAAGTACAGAAATGGTCAGCCTGTTCACAATTGAATTGTTTGAGGTCTACAGTGGACTCTGCTGGACTGAATGAGCTTCATGTCAAAGGTGGCCATGGCTTCCGGTCCAGTAGTTTGTGCGCATCATTATTTGTGCCTGTGTAGCGAGATACAGAAGCTAAATGTCCACCATTTTCCAGGGCCTTTCTTCAAAAGCAAGAAAATAAAAAAGCTGCCCCTAACAGCACTAAGGGCCAATGTTTCTCCTTTCTTAAATTGATGCAAGGGGCGTCTTGCTGCCTGCATGATTTCTTCTTAAAAGCAATTTGTTGTTTATGATTTTGATGCCTTCTTTTCTTTCTCTTTATTCTACCTCTAAGCCACCTTGCCACGTGAGGCATTGAGCCAGGTACCTGGCACCGGTGCGAACTTGCTTTTTGTTTCTTGATCTCCCTGGGCATATGTATCAGAGATGTGAGCAAATCTCCAAAACAGGTGATTTGCGTCTGCACATTCTAGTAGTAAGATCCTCTCTTTGGCGTAGCGGACCTGGTCATTGTGACAAGTGCTCTTATTCAGGTTCCTGCTGCACAAAATGAGGTGCATGCTCCTTGCTATTAGACTAGTGCGTATTCACCCTCAGAAAGAGGTAGTCGTTCCCTGTTTTCTTTTTTTGCTGGTCTTTTAAATTCTTATGCTGTGAAGGCCTCTAGCCTTTTGCGTGCCCTGCCTACTAGGCTCATTAGTAATAAGACTGCCTTTAATTCCGTCCCTTGGCGGCATAACTCTTCAGCACCATGACTGACTTTATCTTAGATGTCCTTTTACACGATTCATGTATAACTGAAGTATTACTTTTTGGCTGGCAGTGACTCATTGCCGTCGGTCTGACCAGCCACAAATCAATATGTGTAACGACCAAGCTGACAGGTGACAAAACTTTGTGTTTTTGCCTCTGATGTTGGTGCCTTTACAGACGTACTACACATCTAATCCTAGTAGGATCAGGTCGCAGGCTTGATGGACTAAAGCTAAGCTACCCTCATTCATCAGGTACAGCTATGTAACCCTTACCTTACTAACCAACGAAGCACCTTACTGGAGTCTATTAAACTAGTAGGGTCAACTCAAGCTTGCTCATTTTTGTTTGCATGGCACTGGCTAATTATTTGGATGGTATGAGTCAACAGGCCTGTTGACCCTTTAGGGGGGTGTCGATTGGTGTATGGAATGTGGGGCGCTATTGGGAAGTTTCAGTACTACTTGACACTGTTTGAAAGTAAATCCTGATACATTGCACTTCTTAAAGCCGCCTTGTATGGGATTAAAGTTTGGCAGTTTAAATTAACCTTGGGAATATCGACATCGTGGATCACACAGAGTACCAAACTGTGCAACCAATTATTTCTTTGTTAGAGTTTTGTTACTGACATTGATGAACTTGAAAAAGAATGGATGGGCGCAGTTTGCTGTCAAGGTCTTAGCCAGGAGCAGGGGGCGGCTTGTCACCCTCCAAATCCTAACTAGATCTTCTTTTTCTCTGGTGAAAGAGTCATGGCTCTTCGGGCCAATGTGTCTCCTCTTCCTCAATTGATGCTGGGGGCTTTTTGGCAGCCTGCATATTTTCTCCTTTCTTTACGTGGGTGCTGGGGTTTTAGAGTTGTGGGTTTTGGTCATTTACCAACTTTGAAATCAGCCTTACTAAGCCAAAGTAGTAAGTAGTAAGTAGGCCCTGACTTATAGTTTAAAAAGTGAATCCTTTCAGACTATAGATTCTGCCAGACGCTTCTCTCCAAGAGATCATGGTATGCAACCTTCAACTACTTAAAGTTTAAGTTCTAGAGTCGAAAACCTACTTAAAGGTTGCATACTATAATACCCGTAGTAGGGGTCCACAATGACGATGCATTTTTAGATACAAAACATAAAATATAGATATGCTTTCTCAAAGGTCACTTTGAGTCAGAAACTGGCGTGAAGGGCAACCTGGCGTCAGAAATTTCTGTCTGTGTGCTTGGTGTGAAAAGAAGCACGCCTAACTGGGGTGTGTTGTGAGAGTGTGGACAGGAGCCTCTGCTGAGCCTTTGCAGTTTTATTGGTTCTGTGCTGCTGCCAACCTGAAGTTTCTTTAACTCTCTACTTTGCGGAAACAGTGGCTTGCTCAAGATAGTTGTGCATGCAGATATTGCTCTCAGTGCTTCTCACAAAAAGTGCTGGACTGCGGAATTCAGAGACGTGTGTGAGGGTCTAGGTGCGGCAGATGTGTACACCAATTGTGTTGAAGGCTGCAATCCCCCTTCCACTACAAGACTTCAAGCTTGTGGTCAATTTGCGTGAGTGATTGCGTGCGGTAGGGAGGGAATTGGATGGCGCAGACCCTGGGACACACGCTCACGAACTGGCTGCTTATCATGCATGGATGGCCTCGCCTCCCAGGCCAAGCACTATGCAGGGCCCTCCCCATTTGCTGCCTGCTAGTGGATACCTACAACTGGAATTGAGTAGGCATGTGCTTCGTAACATCATGTTTCAATGATTGCTCGTTTTAGCTTGCGTGCCCATGCCCTGAGAGTTGAGACTGGCTGTTCAACAGCCAAGTTGGCAAATCCATAATTGGCACTGTAACAAATATGACTTGCATGTCCAGGATGGAAAACATGCATCCTTTTACTCGGCCCATGCTTGAAAATGTGCTATTTGAGAAGGAAATTCGCAGAACAATTTGCTTCAAGTTATACAATAAGCTATTATACTGGGACTGGTAGAATTTACATTGGTGACACAGGAGCTATTTACTTTGACAACATCAGCACTGAGGATGTGAAATAATTCCTTTTGAAGCAGACGTACATATCACTTCTTTTTCTTTTTGAGACTATGGATATTTTTGGTCTGGCTGGCAGTGCCCAGCAAGCCCAGCAGTCAACCCATCTGGCTGGAGGTATAAACCCGTGATTACTTAACTTAGGCGCAGATTAGCCAGACATTGGAGGTCCTTGGACCTAGCCTGCATGCAGGGAATACAGCTTTTGCCAGCCTCCAGCCCTCCTGCCGGCAGCTAGGGCCCTTTGTACCTGATTATCTTATATATTTGCACCTTGGTTAGAAAATGATGAACTTGACTTGACAAAACTATTGAATAAGTGTAGCCTTGAGGCCCCAAGAAAGTTTGGGAAAAGGAATCCCCAAAAAAACTGCCTATCAACCCAATCAAAAAAAATTAGGCAAGATAATTTTAGTTAAATAAAGCAGTCTCTTGAGAGCTCCCAGCCTGGGCTGAGCTTGAGCTGACTGAGACACAACAAAAGAATGGACATGTCTTAAGCACTCACAAGTTGCTAGCAGTCATTATTTGGAATGGGTGGGACTTCAAGTGAGTTCAGGAGATACATGCAATGGTACTTTGCCCCATCATAGCAGGACTGATAAGGTAGGGGTGATAGAAAAGCTCAGAATCAATCTGGGGAAGCCAACTGAAAAAAAGACCCAACACAAATACAGGTGGATGCCTGGTGACGCAAGTGGTAGGCAGACCCATCAGGAGGGGCTTGGTGGTGTGGCTGTCTTGCTGCATCACCCTGCCCAAAAAGTGAAGGCAGTCAGAGACTGCCTACACTGATTGGCCAGGATCTCCAGCTCCTCCTGCACATGAGCAGTGTCCCCCCCCTTGCGCAGCCCACCGCTGGCGGTGTCAAGGCCACCGCTGTTGGCCCCTACAAAGCCCCCGAAAGGGACTGCTTCCACTCCCTGGTCTGGTGGGCCGTACACAGCTGCCAATGCGTAGGAGCTCGGCCCCTGCTTGCCCCTGGCCGCTCGCTCCTGTCCTGGATACACATACTGCTTTGGCAGCCTTGACCCTTTTCCTGCCCCAGCGCCACCGCTTGCACTCGGCGCGTGTGCGCTCCTGGGCCGCTGCCTTGGCACAGCAGCGCACATGGTATTCCTGAGGCCGCTTGTGGCCGACCGGGGACGTGCAGACGATGGGCGCGCGCTGGCAGCAGCCATGGATCCGTGTGACACTGCGGTGGCGCCCCTTGCGCCGTGCAGGAAGAAGGGGCCCCCCGACACAGCCACCTCCCTTGCCACCCCTGCCCCTGCCGCTTTTGCCCTGAGGCGCAGGTGGAGTGCCAGGAACTGCTTGATGGTGAGCTCCTTGGTGGAGGGTGCAGCAAGCGCCGCAACCTCTGCAGGGTCCTCCTCAAGCAAGGCCAGGCCCTCAGCCTCGCCACAGTTGTCCAAGGCTGGAGGCTGCCAGGTGCTGTCGTACACCTGTGTGGTGCACGCACAAATCGAGGCAGGGCCGACGGTGGGGGGTGTTGTGGGTGTGGCTGCAGCAGTTGGGGGGCTACACCTCCCAAAAGGAGCACTTGCTGGACTGGATGGGCGCGCTGGGCCTGACAAGGCGGCTGCTCTTTGCAAGACACCAGGCAAGTGCGAGGCATGGTGGGTAGCTGCCATTCCAGAGGCTCTGGAGTCTGTGGGAGGGCCTGCTGCACCTGACCGGCAGGCCCTGCGGCTGGTAGTCAGAAGGCCTTCAAGACTGTGCACTGTCCTGCGCATGCTGTGCTTGCACGTGATACCATGCTTGTTGCAACCCCACCCCCACCCACGTCCCCAACAGGAGGCCCCTGCAAGCTCCCACGCAGCATCCCACAGCAAGCAAACACTCCCAAGGCCCAAAGCCGATGTTCGCCAGTGGACTCCGACCTTGCCCTTCCTTCTTCCATTCTGCCCTCCCTTGGCAGTCCAGGGGGGGTGAAGATGGTAGGAGTGCAGGCAAGGGGTTAAGCGCATGCTGTGACTTGCGCGTGCGCTGCACGCGCTTGCATGGATGCGCACACCCATCATGTGCCAGCCACGCAGCCCTGCTGCAGCGCTGGCAACCCAAAGGGAGCAGTCTGCAATGTCATTGCCTATCAAGGGTCCCAAGCACCGATGCAGCATCAAGCAGGGCTGGTGTTGTTGGCAGCCTTCCTGCAAGCTTGCATCGACCTGGACCTCTGCGCTCCACACACCTGCCTGCACGCGCCTTCTTGCTATGATGGTACAATTGCACCATTTATGCTTGAGTGCATGCAACCCTGACGCGCGCAATGGCCCGCGCAACGTCCAGGCTCTGCGCTTGCATCCGCCTGCGTCAACACCAAGTCTGGACCCAGATCCACACATAGGCAATCCGCGGCTTGTTCGCACCACCGCAAGACCAGCATTGCCGCAAAAATGGTGTCATCGCTCCACCTATTTGCCCCTGCCCAGTCGGTGCACCATTCGTCAGTAGACGCGCCGTTGCGAGTTACAAGTAAAGGCCTCCAGTCAAACTGACTGACTGCTAGCCTGCTAGATGTTTGTCGGTAGACATGCCAAGTGCTGGCATGTGGTATCCTGCCAAAGGGGCAATAGGCATAGGTCTTGTGTGCTGCAAACAAGCCCCATGTGTGCTCCTGCCCGCCAACCGCCACATGTGCTGAGTACACAAGACACAACACCAGCAATGCGCCAGCAGCAAGCCATCATCCATTCTTGCTGTGTTTGTGTGTACCTGAAGTAGTTTTGCATGTCCTGGGACACCTGCTTAGCGCGCCTGCACCTATGACAGGTGCCCGTCTGCATGAGCGCACGCCGCTGCCTGCAGGCAGCTGCTTCCTTTACACTGCATTTGCCAGTCTCCTGCTTGGCGTGCACTTCCTACTGTGCGCCCCCTGCACCCTTGCCCCTCCTCCTCCAGCGAGATGAGGTGCTGGCAGCTCACCTGGACAAACATATTGGACAGCCTGCTACGGAGCCGGTAACGGCTGCGCAGCCCCAAGCCGGCCATCCACCGGTTGGCCTCCATGATGCGTCGCGATGTGTCCTCCACGTACACGCTCACTGTGGCATCCCCCACATTCACTGCAGCAGTGGAGTCCACCTGCAGACGCGCGCAGGGGGTGCGAGGGGTAACCCATGGGCTGAGTACAGAGGCAGCTGCATATGGTCCTCGGGCGCACATGCAGGAATTGTTTAGTGGATGGGTGACATGGATACACAAACAGGTGCACAAATACACGGACACGCACCCACTGCACGCATACAAAGCCCATGCAGCGTGGCGGAGGCCGCGAGCGCCACATGGGCGTATGCGGCACTCACCTTAAGCGGCAGGGGCGGCGCGACTGCTGGTGTGAAGGGTGGTGCTGCGAACTCCCACGCATGGGCAGGCTCCCCATATGAAGGGAAATGTGTTGTGTGCAGCGGAGGGCTGCCTGCGCCTGGCCCTTTCAGCCTGGCGTATGCTGAGGCTGGGCGGGTGGGCAGTGCGTAAGGATGGCCCGCAGCCCGCCCGGGGGCGCCTTGGCCAGCGCCGTGGCTGGAAGGGAAGGGGGATGGCCCACCACTTGCATAGGGTACATCAGATACCTGTGTGCACACACACACACATACACATGTGCATGCGAGTGTGTGCGTGGATGTGTGCACGTGTTTCCATGAATGGGTATGCAATAAGTGTGTGTGCATGCAAGAGCTCTGTGGATTTTGCAGGTTTTTAAACACATACCCGATTCACATGTATCCCTTTATGTGCATCCCCACACCCATAAGAAAAAGAGCCCGAAATCTGCCAAGGGATGCATGAGGTTGACTTTGGCTTTTTACACACAGTACGTTCTTATTCCAAGCTTCTGCTTCTGCTCACCTGTGCACAGCATCTCTATCCTTCTACCCACCCTGTCCTTGACAGATCTTGGGCACTAAGGGCAATATGCCGCAGCAGTGCACGGCAAGCGCACCCGCACACGCACATGCTTGAAAACACACACATGCGCGCACACACCTGTGGCAAGGCTGCTTGGCTCTGCCTGCCTCCAAAGCGCACGGAGGGCGCCGTGGAAGGGCGCGCCAGTCGCGTCGCGCTAACTCTGCCCTCCTGCTGCTGCTGCAGCTGCTGCTGCTGCTCATGGCTGCCATGGCCCATGGCCACGGCAGGCCTGGGCGGAGAGCCGGGCGCAGGCGCGTCACCCCCAGCCTCGCTGCTTGATGCTGCCATGTCGCTTTCTGTTGTGCTTTGCCTCAGCAACCCCTGGACGTCTCCCCCTTGCCTCACCACCACTGCCGGTTCTGCAGACTGTGCACCGCCCTCGGCCTCATTGACACTCCCCATCATCCGCGCAAACCACTCCTCGTACTTTAGGACGCCCCCAGCCTCCCCCGTGGCCCCCTCAGGCGGCGCATGCACGTGGCCTGCCTGTGCGGGCTCAGCTGCGCTCCTGCTGCCATCCTCGCTGTAGCTCTGGCCACCGCATCCAGCCCCGCCAGTGGCCGTGCCCCCAAAGCTGAACACGCCCGCCGGCGCCCCTGCCTGTATGCAGCCCCTGCCTGTCACGGCACCCGCCTCCGTCCCCGCACCTGCAGGCCCTTCCCAGGCCTGGGGCGCGCCAGGGCTGCCGCCCCCTGCGGCAGCTGCCCCATCTCCCCACCAGTGCACCACACCACCACTTGTAGAGGCCGCAGAGCAGGGACGGGCCGAGGCGCGGGCAGGCCGGGCGCTGCGGGGCCGCGCCCGGTCCGTGGCGGCCGAGGACAGGGGCCGCGTGCTCAGACCCAGGTGCTGCCGCAGCTGTGCAGGGCTCCAGCGTTCCCAGGCTCGCTCGTAGCGGCCTGCGCAGGTGGCGGCTACCGAGCCTGAGGGTGGGACTTGCGCCTGCCTATGGTTCACGCCTGCGGCTCTGGCGGGCGTGCTGGCAGCGGCGCCGGGCGGCGGGTCCGTGCAGAGATGGGCAGGGGTGCTGTGACTGACTGTGTGGGGCGCGGGGCCCATGGCGGCATCAGGTTCCAGGAAGCGTGAAAAAGGTGGGCCCACGGCGCCGGCTGCAGTGGCAGCAGCAGCTGTCGCGGCCGCCCCTGCTGCCACCGCGGCAGCAGCGGGGACGGAGCGGGGGGAGAGGGGCGGCTGACGTGG
>LFCJ01000782.1_pt1 | contig 20726 bp, 20 predicted proteins | sample 643141 | NCBI WGS metagenome assembly LFCJ01 (sample SAMN03766243, study PRJNA286221) | soda lake metagenome | biome: soda lake; feature: Kulunda steppe; material: water; isolation source: sample B1-Br-g2 brine of Lake Bitter-1 | place: Russia: Kulunda steppe | collected 2010-07
AGCCTTAATTTCGATAGACAGCATCCGTTGCTCCCGTTCGTTGATGAGGTATGGTCTGATACTGGTAGTAGTACGGAAACAGCTCTCCCACAAGTCGCATCTGCCCTAGATATGGGTACGCAACTTGAGCAGGGAGAATTCTCGCCGACTGATGCTCACTGTGTTCTCGATCGAATTGCGACGCTTCTCAATACTGAGTCACATGATCTCTCCCGGTTTGCCGGAGAAGTTGAGTCGATACACACGCGTGTCGCGGGCCTCATGCCAGGGCTGGACGATGACGACAGTATTGAGGATTCGGACTGGGATCCCGAAGCCACCGGGAGCGTGTCATAGAAAGAGTCTCACGAAAGGACTCAGGCTGTGGAAAGTGTGTCCAGCACAACCACAACCCTGCAAGACGTAGCTTCGGTCGACGACTTCTTGAATGTCGCGGCTACCGAGACAGTACCGCTGTTCGAGCATCTTGAGTTCGATTTTCTGCTGGAGTACGACGTGTTCGCCCCCTCGAAGCGGGGGCGAACACGAGTTCACCAACCACCAGACCTCTTTCGCGGCTTTCTGCACTGCTACTACAAGGATATCTACGGCACACGACCGGTTGCGCGAGAACTCCAGCACGGCCTCGTTTGGTACTACTGCGGACTCGACAAACCACCATCCAGAGATACGATTGACCGGTTTCTTACCGACCTCGAACACGTCATCGACGATGTCTTCGAAAGACTCGTCGAGCAGGCCGCCGCCCGCGGCCTGCTCGACTCGACGTACTCCATCGATTCGACGCACATCGAGGCGATCCAGTACAACGACGCCGCCTCGTGGAACTACGATCCAACAGCGGAAGAGTACTACTACGGCTTCGGCTGTACGATCGTCTCAACCGGCGCAAAGATTCCGATCGCAGCGGAGTTCACACAGGCCAAACAAGCAGACCAAGAGACGGCGATGCGCGTCACACGTGACGCGCTCGCCGTCAAAACACCGATCTGGATGCTTGGAGACAGCGCCTACGACATCCTCGATTGGCACGACCACCTGCTGACCGCAGGAGTCGTGCCGATCGCTCCATACAATCCGCGGAACACGAACGATCCGAAAGACATCAAGTACAGGGTCGAAGACCGAATCACCGAACACAGCGAGGACGTTCAGCTGAAACAATCCGTCTTGGACGAGACGTACAACAACCGGACAGGAGTTGAGCGAACCAACGACGCAGTCAAGGACTGCGGCCTCGGGCACGTCCGCGCCCGAGGCCGCGTCCATGCACGAACAGAAGTGTTCCTTGCGCTGTGTCTCCGACTCGTCGTTGCAATCACCAACTACGAGCGAGGAAACAATCCAGGCTGTGAGATACTATGAGATGGATTCTATGACACGCTCACCGGACTTAGCGAGGTTGATGTCCTCTGTCGTGTCGGTGATTCACATGACTTCTATCCTGCCGATGAGGCGTACTTTGTCCGATCACATAGTGCCCGAGAGCGGTATTCCAGTCTCGGTCTTCCGCTTATCACGTTATTCAAACAGGAAGCCCCTGGCTTCGGGACGCATATCGGTGCGACTGATATACAGGATGTTGTAACGGAAACTCCAATCCCTGGGACGGATTTCGGATTCCCGCTTACTATTGACGGTACTCAACTTGATGAAGACTGGATCGAAGTTGTTCTTACTGGGACGTTCCTTCGGCTCCGAATCGACCGGCTTTCAGATCAGGATGAAGCTAACACCCGTCGTTTCTTCGATCAGTTAGATTTTGTCAACGGACTTGATGTGGAGATACAGACGACTGGCGTAGCCGAACGAGAAGTCTCTGAAACTCGCCCCCGGTCCTACTATATCCAACGAGAACAGCAAAAAAAGACCGGCGTGTTTGTCGATGCGACACTTCCAGAGGATGGGTTCATTGACGCACTTGCGCGTGCCTACACGGACTACCTCGACGTATCGCAGTACTACGAAGGGATCTACAGTCTCATCGATCGGGCGTTTAACGCAACAGACCCACGCGGGGAAATTGTTGACCGACTTAGAGTGGTTGGAAGCGGTGCGACACCCAACCAGTTCGAAGCCACCCGAAACCAATTATTTAGTGAGGAATTCTCAACAGTTTCGATAGAAGACGACCCTATTGATGAGGGACCACCGTCGGAACAAGACTCCGAGGTAGAGACAAGACGAGATCCCAACCAAAAGACAAGAGCAGCATCGAATGGTGCAGGAACTGCTGCACGTTCGAACCGTGTGCCGGACCTGAATGCTCTCAAACAGGTAGGGAATCGCCGAGTCTTTCAGCCCGACTCGTCTGATGGGTCAGCAGGCCATTCAAGCGATGGCCCCTCAGGGCGAACATCATCTGGACACGTTAACACCGGGTCGATGACTCCTGCTTCCCAAGAGTACCGATCGCAGATTGATGCGTTCGGTATGAAGGTGACGATAGAATCTGAGATTGCGCGTCTCGAAGAGTCTGAGGATAATCGGTGGGGTGAGTCTACGCTCAACGAATACGAGGTGTGGGATGTCAGCACACCAGAGACCTACGATGATGCTCGGAAGGAATCCGGTCTCGTCCGCCAAGCTATCGAAAATTTCGTCACCGAAGCAGAACTCGACTCTGGCTCGAATCCATTCGACACGGATTGGCCAGGATTCGACGTACTCACAGTAGTGGCTGATGCGTCCGGAACACCGAGGATCGATCGCTGTATCGAACTCAAAACATCTGGAGTCAAAACTCGTAAGCCGTCACTTTCGTGGAACCAATGGAAGGCCGCCCGGAGTGAGCTAGCCGACCGGTATTACCTCTACGTGGTTCGGAATATCCGGAAGGGTAAGAGCGGAGATGCCACTTTATTAGAGATCCCCCGACCGTTTCAGACGCTCGCCGAGCATCGACGCGAACGTCGTGAGCGCGAGGTACAACTCGATCTCCGGAGCTTCGACTTAGAGGAAGAATCAATCATCCAACAGACTATCGAATGGGAAGAATAGCTGAGAATTCATAAGCAAGTGGCTTTCATCTATTGAGTGTTGTACCTTCGTTTACTTTCACTTTGCTTGACCGGCTTTTAAGAGGCAAAGCTCTGTATATTCAGGAACCATCAGGGATGGGGATTGACAGGTCGGACAGGGCGGACAAGTGATTCTACTCGAATCAGCGAATAATGCTCACGATAACCCACATCGCGGATACACACCTCGGCTACCGTCAGTATGGCGTAAAGCAGCGCGAAGATGACATGGTGTCCACGCTGCGGACCGCGCTCGACGAGATGCTCACTGAACACAACACTGATGCGATCCTATTGCCTGGAGACCTGTTCCATTCACGGGATCTTCGCCCCAAGGTACTGCATCAGACGGAGCAAGAACTGGCGCGCGTGCCGGACGACGTTCCGGTATTGGTATCGCGTGGGAATCACGACGAGAACCTGACGCCCCGAGATGTGACGTGGTTGAATTACCTGCACCAGCGGGGTCACATCGTGTTCCTGCAGGCTGAGTTGACTGCGGATCCGGAGACAGCATGGTTCAACCCATATGAACCGGACAACCCAGGGCAGTCAGCTGGGTTCTACGACATCGATGTCGAGGCGTTTGACGGGCCGGTGCGCGTGTTCGGGCTGCAGTGGCGCGGTGCGAAGACCGGGCAGGCACTCCAGCAAGTAGCGAACGGGATTGAGGAAACGAATGAGATGCACGGTGACCCGGCGTTTACCGTGCTTCTCGCGCATTTCGGAATGGAAGATGAGGTGCCAACGCTTGGCGGGACGGTGACGCACGCGGAGCTCCGTGACGTGAAAGAGCAGGTCGATTACCTGGCGCTTGGTCATATCCACAAGCGGTACGAGGCGGCCGATTGGATCTACAACCCCGGTTCGCCAGAGGCACACAACACGCGTGAAGGTCGGGACGACTGGGAGCATGGATACTACTCGATTACGCTCGACACCGATGGGTCGGCATCGGGTGGTGGTACGGTCGGATTCGACGTGGCGCATCACCCGACGAAGCGCCGGCCATACTACCGGGTTGAGTTCGATGTGACCCCACACGAGTCCCCGGGAGAGCTTGAAACGGCGTTCAAGGAACACGCACAGGACGAGCAGTCCGCGATGACGGAGTACTGTTCACAGGAGCGGTTCACGGCGAACGAAGAGCCACGAGCACCGATCGTCGATCTCCGTTTTACCGGGACACTGCAGTTCAGTCGCGGGGATTTCCGGACAGACGAGTTGTCCGCGTGGCTCGAAGAGGTGTGGGATGCGTTGTACGTGCAGGTGAATATGGGGATTCGAACGGCGAACATTCAGCAACTCATCTCGGAAATCGATGAGGAAGACGTGTTCAAGGATGGGAAGCTGAACACGGCGGTGTTAGAAGACCGAGTGTTCGAGACGATCGCCAAGGAATCGATATATGCTGAGCACGCGTCGGATGTCGCTGATGTACTCGGCAACGCACATCAGATGGCACAGGCTGAAGAAGCAGTTGAGGACATCCAAGAGTCGATCAGTTCAGCGCGGCGGGACCTGTTCCCGGAGCTAGCTGACGATGTCGTGCTGGACATAGACGAGGATCCATTCGACGATACCGAGGGTGCAGAGTCACCTAGTGAGGCAGTAGATGGTGAGTCGCCCACAGACGTTGATGATGCAATGGGGGTGAGTGAATAATGCGAATCATTGAGGTCGGGTTGACGGACATCAAGTCCTATGAGGGCCGCACAGTCGTTCCGATTGAGGGTGGGGTCACGGCAATTCTCGGTGAGAATGGTGCGGGGAAATCGACGATTCAGGAAGCGATCGGGTTCGCGTTGTTCGACTCACTGCCGTTCAATAACAAGGACTTCGTCCGAGAAGGCGAGAGTGCCGGGACTGTCGAGGTGACGTTCGAGCAGGATACGGTCGACGGGACACAGCGATTCCGAGTCACACGGTCAGCTGGCCGATCGAGTTACGCTGTGCATCGGTATGAGTTCGAGGCCGACGAGTGGATCGACCAGGATATTGATTCTAAGGCAGAGTTGATTCGCTGGTTGTGTGCACGGTTCGATGTTGCGGATGGTGATGAGTTGCGGAGCCTGTGGGAGTCGTGTATCGGTGTCCCGCAGACGCGATTCCTCTCGGATTTCGCGCAGACAGCGGCGAATCGAACGCAGACATTCGATGCATTGCTGGATCTGGACGCGTACGAAGATTCGTGGAATGTGTTGAAGGACGTGCCGGATGCGATCGAGAAGCAGCAGCAGGATCTCCGGGGCGACATTAACACACTGACTGGAGCGGTACAGGATCTGCCAGACGAACGTTCGAAGGCCGAGTCATTAGCTAATCAAGTGAACGAGCTTCAGTCGGAAATCGATCAGAAAGCCAGTGAGCTATCGGCGAAGGAAGAAGAGCACGACGCGTTGGCAGAAATCAAAGAGGAAATCGAGCAACTCCAGCAGGAGATTGACGCTCTCGACCAGAAGATCGATGCAACTGAACGAGAGCTAGAAACGGCCAAACGAGAGTTCGAAGACGCCGAAGAGGCTCAGCAGAAATGCGAGGAGCATCGTGAAGAGTACGAGCAGTACAAGCAAGCCCGTGAACGTCAAGAAGAGTTAGAAGAACGAGAAGCAGAGCGTGATGAGCTACAAGAGCAGAAAACTGAGCAAGAACAGGAAATCACGGCAATCAAGCTCAAAGTGGAACAGCTCGAAGAGGACTTAGAGGAGCTGGAAGGCGCGCGTGAGACGCTGGAGTCGCATAAAGAGGAGAAGGAGCGGTATGAGGAACTTGAAGAGCGGATTAACTCACTGCAGGATCGTGAAGATGATGTCGAGGAATTAGAAGAAGAGATCAAGCGGTTAGCCGGTGAGATTGAAGAGACAGAAGATGAGATTGAGTCGGTTGAAGAGACAATTGCAGAGATTGAGGATGAGTGGGAAGCGACGACCGATCCGGATGACATCGCTGAAGAGATCAACGAACGAGAGGCGCGACGGAAGCAACTTGCGAGCGAGCGTGAGCGGTTGGAAGAACAGTTAGAGCGATTGCGTGACACCGAAGTCGATGCACCGTGCCCAACGTGTGACCGACCATTAGACGAACAGCACCGATCGGAGACGATTGAGCAGCGTGAAGAACGCATCGAGGAAATCAAAGGAGAACGCACTGACCTTTCAGAAGAGCTTGATGCGTTGCGTGAGCGGCGTGACGCAGCGAAGGCCGTGAAACAGCGTTTTGATAAACTGCCTGTTCACCGGGAGAAACTCAAATCGCTAGAAGGTGACCTCGATGAACTGCAGACGGAGAAGGAAACCACGGAAGCGGAGCTATCAGAGTTGGAAGACGAGCTGGAAGAGCTACCGGAGCTGGAAGCCGAGCGAGATGCCTTAGAGGACGCATACGACGAGTATCAGACTGCTGAGTTCCGAGTTAAAGATCATTCTGACGTGCCTGAACAGTTAGAGGAAAAGCAGGCTGAGCTAGAAGACGAACAGACGGTCCTTGAAGAAATCGAGGACGATTTAGAAGCCTTCGATGGATTGGATGAGGAGTTAGTAGAAGTCGAAGAGACGCTTGCGGAGACAGAGTCGGGGTATAACACGTATCTGCAGTACGAGCAGCAGGCGTCGCAAGTCGAAGAGCGGCAGGAAACGGTCGAACGTCTGGAAGGTGAACTTGAGGAGCTCGATGCAGAACTCGACGAGACCGAAGAGGAATTAGTGGAGTTGGAAGCGTCGTTCGATGAAGAGCGGCTGGAGACACTCGACTCGGCGATCACCGACCTTAGAAGCGAAATCGACCAAACCAAAGGAACCCTTGGTGAGAAACAACAGAACCTGGAAGAGACGCGTGCCGAGATTGACCGGTTAGAGGCGAAGCTGGACGAGCGACAAGAGAAACTCCAGCAGCTGAAGGGGCTGAAAGCCGATCAGCAGTTTGCCGAGTGGGTGCGGGAGAACGTCCGGGAAGCCGGGCCGAAGATGCGGGAAATCATCACCGACCGGATCGGTGAACGGGCTAACGAGTTGTTCCGGTCGGTTCGCGGGGCATCTTCGGAGACGCTGGAATGGACGAGCGATTACGAAATCGTCGTCCACGATGCAGATGTCCGCAAGTCGTTCTCCACCCTGAGTGGTGGTGAGAAAATGGCGGCGGCACTCGCAGTACGGTTAGCGATTCTCGAACAATTAGCGTCAGTTGGGATCGCGTTCCTTGACGAGCCGACAGCGAATCTCGACCGGCAGAAGAAACGGAATTTGGTCACGCAGCTCAAGCAGCTGGATAGCTTCGAACAACTCACCGTCATTAGCCACGACGAGACGTTCGACTCGATGACTGACTACACCATCACCGTCGAGAAAGACCGTCAGACCTCAGAGGTGTACGTGAATTAATGCCGATTGATAAGCACGGCATTGCTGCCGAATTGGAATCGAACGTCGGCACAATCAAAGCGTATCTGGAAGACGATACGGGAATCGTTGAGCGGTATCAGGACGCGTTCCAACGGCTGCCGAATGAGTGGACAAGTGAGGAAATCCGCGCGGAACTCCAGGACACGTCGTACCCGGGAGCGTATCCGACCGAGGAGTTCGATGACGTAGAGAGTCTCATCGTCCCTCACTCGGAGAGTGATGGGTGGGAAAATCACGAGGAAGTCAACGAGTGGGCACGCGAAATTCTTCGAGATGTGCCGGCGATGGCTGTCGACGGGTCACAACTGCCGCCCACAACCAGCTTCAACGTCCCACTGGCGTACGTGCAAGCGGCGTGGGCGACCAATTACCACCATCCCGATGGCCGGCTTGAACGCGATGTCGAGGGGCGACTCTTGACGCCTGATGAGATTACACAGGAATCCGATGATGGCGATTACCGGTTTGTAGACTCGCAACTCGTCGGCCATCACCGATTCGAGCACGAGGGATCGCTCCTGATTGATCAACTCGTTGAGTTGGCAGAGGATCGTGATGCCGGCGAAATTGAGCACACCCCAGTCGTGTTCTACGATGGACCGTTGATCGCCTCGTTCGCAAACCCGCTGAAGCCGGAGACGCGCGAACGGTACATCTCAACGTTGAGTCGTATCGTCGCAGCGAGCCACCACCACGAGATCCCACTCGTCGGGTACGTAGCGGGGTCAAGTGCAACCGAGTTGGTGAAAATGACACGACTCCTGCTCCGCGAGGAGTTCGGTACGGATCGCGTTATCCCGGACGCCCACGTCCTGACCGAGTTGATGAGTCCGTGGGGCGATACGACCATCCCGTTCATTTCGAAGCGTGATGGGAGTGTTGATGCGCTCCAGGCCACGTATCAAGGCGAGTCCTATGAATTCCGGGATGACATCCTGTTTTCGTACCTGAACGTGCCGCCAGGTGCTGGACTTGACCGGATCGAATTCCCGGGCTGGCTGTGTCGCCGCGACGGTCCTGACGGGTACGAGTCAATGTACGAATACACCGTTGAGATCGTACGCGCGGAAGCCGGGATTGGCCGCGGCTATCCCGAAATCCTGCAGCAGGCCGATAGCGACGCCGTGCTGGATCATCAGGATCGCCAGCAATTCCACCGTATCATCCAGCGGTGGGCCGAATCGAATGACGTACCGATCGAATGGAACGCCAAAGCCCTAAGCAAAGAGCTACGCCGACGATGACAACCCACACCGCATCACGTTCGACAGCAGCACAGCTCGTCCGATCAACAACCCTCACAACAGGTGGATTCAATGACTGACAGTTCCCCAGAGACCGTGGCGGATGTTGATTCGTGCGTCCGTATTGGGAGTATCGTTTCCTCGAATAGCCACCTAGATTACGTCGTCGAGATATTCAAAGAACGGGACTGTGATCGGCCCCCGGAACTCCACGAGCGGGAATTCGGACAGCCGGTATTCATCAAGAAAACGGTTAACGGGACTGAGCACGCGGTGATGGGGGTGATTTACGACACGCAACTGGTCGATCCTGACCAAGGACGGACCGGGCCGCGATTAGCTCAGGACGACCAAGCGCAGTTCACGCCCGGATATATCGAGGAGCGAACGACACTCGCTGGTGTGGCCCTACTCGGTACAGCACCTATCACCGACGATCGGACAATTGCGAATCCCTCGCATCAAATGCCGCGCTGGACGCTGGAAGTCGAAGACACCGTCTTCCATTGCCCGGATGAACTCACTGCGAACTTCCACACCGTCGACGGTCAGATTCAGTTAGCGTACATCGATCGCCTCGTCGACATCGCAGGGGATCTTGGCGCAGAGGTCATCGTTGCCCTCATCGACCGGCTTCGAAACACGTTACCTGACGATGACCAGAGCCAACGCGTACTGGACGTGGTCGAGCAGAACATCCAGTGGCAGGCGCGCGAACGCCGTGGGGTGGTCTAATGTCGGGACGAACCACTGTGATTGGAACTGTCGCTGGTCCGGGTGACGATCCGAACGAGTTCGTCTTTGTAACCCCAGCAGACCGCTCGATCAAGACTGGTGAATTCATTACGTACACCGTCCCGGTCGACGGTGAGGATCGGTCAGTATTCGCTCGCGTCACGAACCGGGAACTTATTCGGGGGCTTCCAGAGGGGTTTCTCGCAGATCCGGACGTTGGTCCGGAAACAGTCGCTGCAACACTCGGTGTCCCAACCGATGATACCGAGCTGTACCGATTGACGGCAACGGTGATCGGCTACTACGACACCACGATGACGACGTTCACTAACCCGCGACAGCTTCCCGATCCTGGGACACCGCTGTCAATCGCACCCGATCAACAACTCGAAACCGTCCTTCCAAATCTCGGGTGCAAAACCGTCGAAACAGATGTCACAGCACTCCCGGGTGTCGCGCACATCGGGTGGCTATTGAATCGACAGCAAGAGTCGACAAACATCCATGTCCCAATCAAGGAGTTCGCCTCGACGCACTTGGCGATTCTCGCCTCAACGGGCAGCGGGAAATCATACACCGCGTCTGTCCTGATTGAGGAGATGATGCGGCCGAGCACACGGGCATCACTGCTCGTGTTCGATCCGCACGGCGAGTACGACACGCTGTCAGAAATCCAAGGCGAGGAGCAATTCCAAAGCGGGGACGGCTATGAACCGGATGTCGTGTTTTTCAACCCGGAACGACTCCGTATCCGAATTTCCGAACTTGAAATCGGTGACGTGATGGCGATTCTAGATAATCCCAGCAATCGGATGCAAGATCGCCTGTCAACCGCGTGGCGATCGATGCAGAATCGGGAAAGCCGCACGTGGGGCATCGATGAGCTCATCACGGAGATGGAAGCGGAATTCGGTGCTGATGACGCGAGTGTGGGTGCGTTGGAGTGGCGGCTTCGTCGGTCGATACAGCGCAACGACCTCTTCGATCCTGCGGAGAACGTTCCATTAGACGAAATCGTCGATCCAGGGCAGTGTACCGTTCTTCAAATGGATACGTTGAACCGACGGGACCAGCAGCTTATCACGACAGTTCTACTTCGTCGACTGTACCGTGAGCGACTCGACGATGTGCGGGGTCGAGACTCAGACATCGAACACCCCATTTTCGCCTTGTTCGAGGAAGGCCACCGATTCGCACCAGCTTCGGGTGACGCACCATCGCTCGGGATTATGCGGACGATCACCTCTGAAGGCCGTAAGTTCGGATTTGGACTTGGGATTATCAGTCAACGCCCCTCGAAAATCGATCAGGACGTGCTGTCACAGTGTGGGACGCAGATTTCGATGCAGATCCAGAACCCGAACGATCAGGATGCCATCAAAAACTCCGTTGAGGCGGCTGGTGAAGATGTGCTCCGTGAATTACCTGGATTGACTCCAGGTCAAGCTGTCGTGTCTGGTGACGCCATGAACACGCCTGCGCTGATTCAGGTTCGGAAACGGATTACGGAGCACGGTGCTGAGAGTCGTGATGTCATCGAAGAGTGGACCGAAGCGTATGAACAGCGACAGCGTGAGCCGACTCGATCGGAAAGCGCTGACTTCGGAGAGGGTGATTCTACTGGGGTTCAGAGTTTAGATTAACCACATCTCACGCCAGTTGCTCGTTATTCGGCGACCTCATTTTCCAAATCTATTTTTAAATGCAGGAGTGGTGCCATGTATGATGTTGATAACCAAAGACGACTATGGCACGATGATTGCGCAACGAAATCCAGGTGATCGAGCGGTACAGCGATTTAAAACGTGTGAGCAGGCTAGCCCGGATGATACCTGGAAAGACACGGCACGTGGATGGTTAGGATGGCTCCGCTGTCACCATTCGATTCAGTTTGGAATCTGCTGTTATCTTCACCGCGGTGATTGGCTAAGTTCGCAATCCAACAAGGGGGATATGTGATCGATATGTCATCATCATCTTCAGCGACGATACCTGAGACCAGTGCGGAGTGGTTTGCGCTAATCGAGCCGGAGATTACTGTGACGCCGGTTGAAGCAGACGCGAACGACGCTATTGAGTTGGCAAAGCAACACGCTGCGCAGGTCGTCGATCGGACGGGAATGGAGATAGATTTGAATCGAGTCGATTGGCAGGCGTCCTTGAAATTGCGATCGGCACGCGGGTGTGCGAATGGTCATCGAGTGAAGCTTTCGATGTATTCATTGAGAGCAAATGGATGGCAGTCGTTTTTTCAGCTAGTCCGACACGAACTCATCCACGTGTGGCAAGGGCAAAATAAGGACGTTAAATCCGGGCACGGCGAGTCGTTTGAGCAGTGGATGCCGATTCTAAATGTGGAAAAATCCGGCGGCAAAATGTACCCCGTATGGTCGATTGAATGCCCATCTTGTGAGTCGGTTGTTGACCGGATACAGGAACGGAAACAAAAACAAATTGCTGAACGGATCCATGGTCCGAATCCCATTATCTGCTATACGTGTGAAAAAGAACTATCAGAATATATTCTCAAATGCGAGGGCGAAGCTGTTCCAGTCGATGAATTGCCAGTGATTCCGTCACCAGCACAGAAACAGGTGGTTTTATACAATCGAACGGCGGGTGATTCACAGGCAAGCGAGCGTGACTGGGACCCCAAAACGCGCTCGTTGCTGAGTCTTACTGGGATAGGTGACAAAACCGTGCTGCAGATCGGTGACGATATACATCGAATTGAAGATCTAATAGAGACGAATGGGAAACATAGCGAGTGGCGGCTTGCCGAGACAGTTCGGGAAGCAGTTTCAGCCCAGTACCACGACGAGTTGCGCAAAGAGGTTCACGAGTGGTACCAAGAAGCTCTTGAACATCAGTCCGAAAATGAGGGAACCCTGTTTGAACGAGTGCTGGCTGAAACGGATGAGTGGTGGAAACCCATCGAATCTATGGACGGGACAGGCGAGATAGAGGTGATGTGTCGTAGACTGCGTGATGAGATTGCAGAAGACGATTACGTCCAACTCCTGTTTGAGGATCACGGCGAGCACGTGGTTCGAATCACAGAGAAAGTAACAGCCGGCCAAATACGACTTGGTGCAGAGATTGAGACTGAATTGCCACCGATTGGTCCAAAGGGAATTATTCAGGTTTCAGAGCCGTCACGTGGTTGTTTTCCAACATTCGAATATCGTCAAGATTTCGCAGGTAGCTCGTTTAAAACAAGGTGCCACGCGAAGATTATTGGCGTTGAAAGAGCCGATCGCAATAATCTGGATGGTTGAGAGACGACGTATACTCTATTCATCGATATACCCAGCAGACGTTGCGGTATACGTCACTACAACTCTGAAGAGCCACTCAGGCGCGCTGGATACGCCTACGTGGGAAGCATCGGGCCGAAGGTCGAGTCACGAGCTTTCAGCGAAGACGAACTGAAAGGCGTGGAAGTCGCCGTGACAGGAGTAATGAATCAGATCGCAGAGTCATCGTTCACCCAGTATATCGCTGATGACCATGTCAGTGGTGTCAGCATAATCAACTGCCCTGCGCAGCGGACTCGTTCACCGTTGGCCCGGGATTCAAAGAATAGGACTAAAACCACTCCTCAACGACGGATAGATCAGTAGTACACCAGCAGTAGCATGACGAAACTACTCACGATCGATAGGGAGTTGCTGACGGGAACTATCGTTGATCGGCCGAACCGCTTCGTTGTCCGCGTCCGTTTCGATGACACGCCCGAACGCGTGTATCTCGGCGATCCAGGTGCTCTTAAACAGATTGTTGAGCCGGATCGTAAGATGCTCTGCTCGCCCGTTAGCGATACCGAACGAGCGACTGATTACGACGCTATCGCGGTCGTCGTTGATGATGTGTACGTGAGTGTCCGCACAGCGCTAGCGAACGATCTCTTTGAACGCGCGCTCGGCCGCGATGCCATCCCAGCATTCGCTGAGTACACAGTCCGTGACCGCGAACCTTCGCTCCCAGATCACGGGAGAACAGATTTCCGGCTCACGACACCAGACGGTGACACTGCCTACGTTGAGGTCAAATCCTGTACGCACGTCGAAGATGGAACTGCCAAGTTTCCCGACCGGCAGACTGAACGAGGCCGTCGTCATCTCCAAAGCCTCGAAAAACTCCATGGCGACGGGTACGAAACCTATGTCGTCTTCGTCGTCCAGCGTCCTGATGTCGAACGTTTTCGCCCATACCGGGATGTAGATCCTGACTTCGCAGACCTGCTTTCCCGTGTACGTAATGCAGGCGTCGAGGTGCACGCCATTACTACCGCATTCGAACCACCCCACTACCGACTTCAGAACGCCGAACTCCCGATTGACCTCGACTGACGGTGGATTGTGACTGAGGGTTGATTAGTGAGCGCCACCAAGATCCGCCTATGGCAAAGCGATTCGTGCGCGCCCGTCCCAAGCACCAGCGACTGACAGAGCTCCGCGAACGCCTCGACAGCGGCGAGATTGAGTCGATGGAACCATTCGGGCGAGCTATGACACGAGCGCTAGAGAAGGCTCGGTACGATCCAGAGACTGATGAGGTCGTCTGGATCGAAGAGGACTACTGCTCGCCACCCCTTGCGATGGAGCGCGCTGAAGTACTGGACGACTACTTCGAGGAGATCAACATCGTTGAGGAAGACGTTGACGAGTCTGCCGGTTGGCAACAGATAAACGACCTGCCCGGACTCTGGGAACAGGTGCTCAACAACGTATAGGCTCGACCAGGGATACTCGTGCGCACAGCAGAATCTGGAAGAAGGGGGAATGTCGTTTTTGGGCTTTAGGGAGAAGGGCTGAAGCCTATACTGAGCAACTCCAGGTTCTTCCTAAATTTCATCTCAATCAGTAGTGGATATTGGGGTCTCCACTGGCAGATTGTGGTAACCATAGTGATAATTCCTTAGTATTTTGTACCCGCGCCGTCTTTCAAATGCAAGCGAATCGCATGACTCCGGCGACCCACATCACGCAGCGTGATGAAATCAGATCGGCCGAAGAGGGGTTCCTTTATAAGCGTCGTACCGCCGTCTGCCAAATGATGCCTGTCACGCAGAATGATGGGCGCTGCAGGGGGCATTCGCATGATAACTCAAGCGTTCAGGAGAGTCAGACTATGGACAGGTAATACAGTTCTTCCTAAATTTTGATATGTACAGACAACCAGAAACAGCGTTTAGAACCCCTGAAAAAGCGTTGAAATGCCTTATTGACTATACAGTGACTAGTACCGCATCCATAGCCTGTTGTTAGTCGTCGGCCTATTCTGCCTCGTACTCCGCGTATCAGTCGGGTGGTGGCTACAGCCATCATTGGTATGTCCTGTCGACTACCACGGGTGAACGGGTAGCCGGATTGTGTGCTGGTGGTCTCAGACCGAGGTTGGGAGTTGCCACTGTGCGATGAGTTGGTATGGAAACTCTGTGTTTTCCACCTACGACTTAGAACACAACCGTGTCGATGGTTTCAACCGACCCGTCGGGGTATTCCACGTCCCAGATGACCTCGACGCCTTCGGGAATTTCGTCCCCTTCCGCCACGGGAATCATGGCGTAGAAATAGGTTCGGGCGTAATCGCGTTCGTCGAGACACTCACTTGGTGAAGAGAGGTCGTCCCGCTCGATTTGGTCCCCGAACTCGTCGTGACCGTCGACTGGTTCGTCGGTGAAACTCGTCGTGACCGTGATTTCTTCGGCGTCCGCATCCTGCTCAATCCCTACGAATTCGGGGTAGACAGCGTCGCCCTCTTCGAAGTGGAATGCGCCACCCACGTCAACGACGGTGGGACCAGCGCGCAACATCTGCTCTTGGCCCGTTGGGAAGGTGACCTCGGACGTACAGTCAAATTCCACCTCTTGGAGTTCGTACGATTCAAACGTGACGATGTCTCCGGAGGATTCATCGTTGGTCGAGTCGTCGGAGCCACCGTCGTCGCCGTTCTCATCTACAGGGTTGCCCCCATCGTCCGAGTCGTCTGTTTCTCCTTCATCCGCAGTGCAGCCCGCCAGAGCCACAACCGCAGCGGCCCCAACGCCAGTGAGTACATGTCTTCTATTCATTATGGACATAACAAGGAAACAGAGCATATACGTTTCGTTGAACATAGTAAGATATTATATCATCTATAAAAGGTGAGTTAGTGCAGAGCATCCATATACCGCTGTGGCGGGGTAGTCTTATAACACCACTTACGGCCCCCTCCCCTCAATCGCTTGACCCATTGTCTTATCCGAATACCGTTTGCATAATGTTCAACTCCAAAAATTCACTCACATGCAGAACGCAATGAGCCCATTACTCCACAATTTTCTTCACAACCATCTGCATATCACGAAGTGTTCGCGCGATAATTCAAGTATTTAAGAGAGTCAGACTATACGTAGACAATACAGTTTCATAAATACTTACTCGTCGCCCCCTTCGTACCAATCTGGGGTAGTAACATCTATTCCACTGATGTCGGTGAATTCAACGGTTCCTTCGGTCTTTATCCAATCTGAGGATGCATCCTCCTGTTCGTGCGTGAACTCGATGTAGACGACGGCTCCATCCTCGTTCACGTACATCGTTGAGTCAAATTTTTTGAAATTCCTATATTCACTATCAATTCCTTCAGGCCCGGTCGCTACATATTCAGTCACTGTTTTCCCATTGTAATTCGTTCCACCGACCTCGCTGTACGCGCCCAACATCTCTTCGAGGGAAAATGCGTATCTATTGGTGAAAGGAAGCTCTATTATTTCGCCGTATTCGTACGGAATGTCCGTGTTTTCATCTTCCTCAACATCTCCGGTCGGACCCTTTTTAAATGCTGTCTCTGGGGTTCGGTACCTTCCGAGCAGCATATCATCTGTGTTGCCTTCAAATTCTTCTGCTTGAAGGTCTTCATATAGCCCGACATTGTCATCGTAGACGTATTCCACGTAGAACGTTCCGGTGTGTGCGATTCGGGGGTCTCCTTCAGTGTCTTCTGGCTCACTGTACGTTTCAACCTTACCGTCCATTTCGACCGTGAACGAGCCCGCATTTTCAAGTGCCTGCGCGTGGGTCTGAAGCATATCATCGGGAGCCGGAGGGCCTGATGGTTCATCATCCCCATCTTCAGCGGTTCCATTGTCGGTGTCACTATCATCACCACTCTCGCCGGGAGTTGATTCAGAGTCGTCCTCACCACTTCCAGTACATCCTGCGAGACCAACGGTTCCCATGCCAGCCAATATGAGGAGATTTCTTCGTTGCATGTCCACTCCCTGATTACACTCGGAATAAGCTTTCTGGATGATATTCTCGAAACCAATTCTGAGAAATATATGATTGGACTTTAGTATTATATATAACGTGTACTATTGCAGGACTACTGTTAAAATAGAGGCAACGAAAAGAAATGGAGTTCATGAAACGACGTACCTTCCTAGTCAGTACCGGAGCGGTATTAGGAACTAGTATGGCAAGTGGGATTGTCTCTGCCGACGAGGAGGAGGATAGGGTAGTGGACGGGGGTGCCCCATCCACCGACGACTGCGCCGTAACGTACGCAATCGAAGGCGTCGATGACTTCGACACGTTCACCCTCGACATCGAGGAAGCCCTTCTCTTTCCGAAAGAATACGGCGGGAACGGAGACGCTAGCGACGGACCGTTTGCTGAAGACCCAGAAGAAAACCGCGTCGATGTTATCTCCGGAGATACAATCGAGTTGTGCGATGTACCCGCTGGTGAGTACTCTCAGGTCCACCTCAACATCTCCGATATCGATGCGGGGAAAGATGACGTCTCGCTGCCCGGCAAGTCAACGTTCAAAATCAACGAGTCGTTCACGGTCGATGAGGACGAAGAGACCAGATTCACCGTCACAGTTCGGTTTCAACAGCGCGAAAGCGGGTACGTTCTCCAGCCAGTCCCAAAAGCTGTTCAGAGTTTTAAACAAGCTGACTAGCTGAATCGGAGAGGAAGATTACTGAACGGTGGCAGCTACGCCACCGGGCCCGTCTTCCTCATCTTCGTTGTCTTCTTCGAGTAGGTCCATAAACTTCTTCCGGCGTTCGGCCTTCTCCTCGTCCGACGCCTTATCGTAGTGTTTCCGGATGACGTTCGCCGAGTTGTCCGCCCGGTCCGCCACCATGTCGATAAGCCAGCCGTTGTCGAGATGGTGGGTGATGGCCGCCTTGCGGAGAGTGTGCGACGAGATGCTGTCAACGCAGTAGTGAGCGTTGTTCGCGCAGGTGACTTTGCATCCGTCTTTACACCCGCATTCCTCGTCACGGTACCCGGGCCACGTGACGTAGTAGATGTCCGATGAGAGCGTCGTCTTGTGGGCGCGACCGAACTCCGTCGAGATGAGCGGTCGGCGGCCGTACTCGTCGGTGGAATCCGCGCGCTTGTCGTCCACCCAGTCCGAGAGGATGTCTGTGACATCGTCGGAGAGATTGACGATTCGGTTCGACTCTTCCTTGTTCTTCAGGGGGGTACCGGTATCTGGACGGTGGTGTATCCGTAGCTGCTTCTTTTCCGGGCGGAAGTCCTCGACGTCGAGCGCGTAGACTGCGCCCTTCCTGAGCGTACAGTGCCATATCAACTCGAACACTACGTGCGCCCGCTCTGCGTAGTGGTACTTCCGCAGGTAGTCGCGGATTTTCTCGCATCGCGACGGGCTGATGACCTCGTTCCTGACGTTGTCCCCCTTCTCCAGCGTCGGCGAGACGACCGCCTCCGACATGCTCGACCGGCAGTACCCGAACCGTTCCGCCCAACGGACGAACACCCGTAGGGTGTCGAGTTGCGTTTTGAGCGTTACCTTCGCGAGTTCGTCCTCACTTCGCCACTGCTTGTACCGGCGCATGTCGGTCGGCCGAAGCTCCGACAGCGAGTCGACGTCGTTCAGTCCACACCACTCGACGAAGTGGCCGAGTCGCGACCGGTGCGAGTAGAGCGTTGTATCCGAGCATCCATCTAATTCCTTGTCGGCGAGGTAGTCTTCCAGTGCCGTTTGCGGGTCGATGTCTTCGATTGCTTGACTCATTGGCTTATCCGAGCGCCCTTGTGTTCGACGCTCTACCTCCCCGTATGGTATGGCCCTATATAAAAAGCTCGCTGATGTATAGACAATACAGTAAAGTATACATAGTGGAGTCACAATACAGTAGAGTGTAATGCAACAGAGTGGACCAGAAGTTGAAATGACTGTACGGAGCGACATGATTCACTGCCGCGTCCGAGGCGGGCCGGAAGACTCGCTAACCGACGTTGCGAACTGTTGCTCGGCACAGTGGAAGTATCTATATCGCAAGGGGGACGAAGCAGTCCTTGCCAAGTGGACGGACGTCAATGTAGTGAGGCCCGACTAGAATGACCTCTGTGACCATGACGGCCGGAAGTCTCACAGTATCAGTTTCGACCGACGCAGATGGCGACGCGCCGGGAGAGGATTGCTTGACGGCTGAGGAAGCAGCAGAGCTATGTCAGCGGCTTCAACGCTGGCAAATGAACCAGTGGTCTCGATTGGACGGGGAATGCGTCAGGACCGTCCCTGAGAGCTACAACTTGTTTGGGTGAACATGGGAGCAGATTGCTACCTCTGCTCAGAATGGGGACGGTCCTCCTGCAGCAACTGTGGAATCCATGTGTGCGAGGACTGCACATCCTCTCTGGATTCACATGGACTACCAGCGATGCATCGATGCCCAGCATGCGGCGATTACGAACTCTACTAAGTCGGTGTCAGTAGTATCAGCCCATGTTTCAATGATGATTCTGGCGATACAGTGCCTCAAGTGTGGATAGGCGAGGGGTCCAGCCCCTCTGCACTGCAGCAGAATAGCTTGACAAATGTCGTCAACCTCCTGCGTCAGCCTCCCCGCTTAGCAGCTAACTCCGTTTCGTTACACTACACTACATTACTGCTAAGATACTAAAAGCTAACTACCCTATATGGGGGCTGGTGGTATATATAAGTTGTGTGGTAATGTTTGACATTATAACAGTCGGTGAAATAGTGTGAGAACTTACTTGCTTAGTAGTAAATAGCATCTCGGAGATAGGAGTATATATGTAGGGAGTAAAAGTTGACACCAAATCGCTTTGTTAGGTTGACGACGACTGTCAATCTTTTCAGAAATAGTTGACGGTCAGTGTCCACTCGTGTCAACTTTGCATGGAGGGAGTGTCTAATGCTGGTCTATCAGGCCGACTCGCCGATTGCTTTTTCCAGCGACGCTTTGTCCCAATATATGTTCTTGACGTTTTCGACCCGAAGTATCCACCCGCCCTTTTTCTTCTTGAGTTTTACTTCGCGTCCTTCGAACAGTTCAACGAATTTCTCCATCGAGCGATGAACCTGCTTCGCCGAGAGATTGTTTTTCTCTTCGACGAGTTCCTGTGCAATGAGAGCGCCGATGTTGTTGCCTCTCGTTTTCAATGACCGGCCGGTATCTCCTCTTCCTTTCGCTTTCTCGGCATGGTCCATGAATATCTTCCCAAGGGCAATTGCCCGTCGTTTCGTCGATTCTCGTTGTGGTGGCATGTTTTTCTTTTTTGTTAGGTACTGTTCCATATCTGACAATCCAGACATCACTTCTAACTCTCCTCGGGTAGTCCCCTTCTCTAGAGCGGTCACCCTGCTGTTGGTATCTGCCAACTTCTTTTCAAGTTGGAATCGATTATCATCAACTCGGTCTTCGAGGACTTCCAGTCGCTTTTCCAACTCGTTGATGCGCTTATCCCGCTCTTCAAGCTCGGCTTCGAGGACGTTGATGCGGTCTTCGTCACTCATGCTTCACCACCGTTCACGGCCTCATTTTGGCGCCGAAAACGCCCGAATTGGCTCATCACTCGTCACTCCAATACATCCGGATGCCATCTCCAATCCAGTGTCCTCCTCGATTGTGAGGCGACCTGTTTCTCCACAATCAACGCATTCGTACCGCTCCCACCATCGTCGTCCGCCGTAATATTCGTCGCTGTCCGTGATTTTGCATACTCCTCCACAGTGGATACAACTCATCATTCTACCTCGCCTCCACGCTCCCACACGACTTCGAACTCCACGTCCGTGGGGTGCTCATGGTAGTACATCTCCCACGCACCGCTTTGCCCACGACACAGTTCGAGAAGTTCGTCCCCGTACATTTTGATGGCATACAGGTCATCCCCGTCCCGCTCGACGCGGTTGAAGTCGATGACGTCCTCGGGTGGGCGTCCGACGCCTTCGTAACACGCGATTCGAACCCCGGTAACGGGAATTTTCTCTCCGTCTACGACGAGGAACTCGTCGCAGGGGTCGCGGTCGCCGAGTGGACCGCGTTCGTCTGCTTGGCA
>LFCJ01000783.1_pt1 | contig 20712 bp, 21 predicted proteins | sample 643141 | NCBI WGS metagenome assembly LFCJ01 (sample SAMN03766243, study PRJNA286221) | soda lake metagenome | biome: soda lake; feature: Kulunda steppe; material: water; isolation source: sample B1-Br-g2 brine of Lake Bitter-1 | place: Russia: Kulunda steppe | collected 2010-07
AGAACCTCACCTACGACCAGGCTGCCGGGCGGATCGCCGACTACGCAGGCGGCACCGCAGCCCCGATCCGCGTACCCGCGACCGCCATCCGTGCCGCCGGCCCCGTCGCCGAGGGCGTCCGCGCGGTCACCGGCCGACAGGTGTTCCCGTTCGACCGGCAGATGGCAGCCCTCGCGACCCAGCGACTCTTTTACACCTCGCAGAAGGCCCACGACGAACTCGGCTACGAGTACCAGCCCATAGAGGCCCACCTCCCCGAAATCCTCGAGTGGTACCGGAGCCGATAGGCGGCGCCGACCACCACGACCGTGATCGTTCGTCGCCCCTTCTCCGGCTGTGTCAGCGAGCGATCTCGAGTCCACGACGCCGCCTCCGTGTACTCCTTCAATTACAAAGCCGTGAGGGCGACAATCCCGGGCCGATGCGGATTCTGGTCTTCGCGAACACGCCGGCGCACGTCCACCTGTACCGCCACGCCGTCTCCCGCCTCGGGGAGCGAGGCCACGAGGTGTGCGTCCTCGGCCGGGAGTACGACTGTACGACCGACTTACTCGAGTTCTACGGGCTGCCCTACCAGCCCTACGGGGCCCACGGGACGGAGCCGACGTCGCGGCTGGCGTTCGGACGGGAGCTGGTCGGCCAGCTCGGCCGGATCGCGACGACGACGCGGCGGTTCCGCCCGGACGTCGTCTTCGGCCGCGGCCCGTACGCCGCCTTCGCCGGCACGCTCGCTCGAGCGCCGACCGTGCTCGTCCTCGACGACGAACCGGGATCGTTCAACCACACGGTCTCGCGGCCGTTCGCCGACTGTATTCTCTCGCCAGCGGTCACCCGTCGTGACCTCGGTGACGCCCACTACACGTTCGAGGGCTTCAAGGAGTGTGCGTACCTCCACCCGGCGGTCTTCGACCCCGATCCGGCCGTCCACGAGTACCTCGGGATCGATCCCGACGAGCCCTACGTCATCGTTCGGTTCAACGCCCTCGACGCGCTTCACGACGCCGGCATCGAGGGCTTCTCGCCGCCACAGCGCCGTGATCTCATCGAGCGTCTGGGCGAGCGGGCGACGGTGTTCGTCTCCGACGAAGGCGACGACCTCGACCTCGCCGATCTCCCCGCCCGACCGTACGACCTCCACCCCGCATTGATCCACGACGCGATGGCCGGCGCCGATCTGCTGGTCGCCGACACGGGCACAATGGTCACCGAGGCCGGCCTCCTCGGAACGCCCGCGATCCGTTTCCGGGGGACAGACGACCACGTCTACGGCGAGTTCCGCGAACTCGAGCGCGTCGGCCTCGTCGAGCAGGTCGGGGGCTATGAGGCCGTTCGGGAGCGTGCGATCGAACTGCTCGAGGACGAGGCGGCGACAGAGCGCTGGGGGCAGCGACGACGCGAGTACGTCGGCAGCCTGGTGAACCTGACGGACGTGCTGGTCGACGTCGCCGAGGCTCGCGGATCGATCGACCGGCTCGAACCGACGACGCGAGACACGTTACGCCATCGATCCACCCCTGGCTGATACCGGCGGTCACAGCGCTGCCGAGACACCAGGTGGCGTGTCACTGATCGGCTACAGGCGGCCGTTCCAGTCGCTGTAAGGGAGTATTACGCGAAAACCCTTATCCCGACACCTAGCCAAGAGCGTCCACTGGTCGACATGTCCCTCTCGAAATTTATCTCCGGGCTCCGCCGTCGCTCGGAGGTCGTCGGCGCAGACGAGTACGACGAGCGGCGAATGACGCTCCTCTTCGAGTGTCGAAACTGCGGGACGAACGTCGCAGCCGAGACGGATCGGTGTCCGGCCTGCGACGCCACCGAGATCGCCACGTACGCGATCGACTGACGACGGAGAGTCACCGCCCCGGCGGGTCGTTACCCCCGGACGCCACCCACTCCCCGCCGTTCCGGGCCACTACGTCCGACACCCGGTCGCCGTCCCCGTCCTCGCGCTCGTCGCCGTGTTCGTAGCGGGTCACCTCGAGCGACTCGTTTTCCGCCGCGTCCATCGCGATCGCGATCCCGAGCGCGAGGAGGCCGACGAGGACGGCCACGAACGACGCGAGGAGGCCGGCGACGGCTCCCCCGCTCGAGGCCGCATCCCGCGTTCGCCCCCGGAGCGACGCGAGCGCGCCGGCGAGCCCGCCGGCGAGGCCGGTTGCGCCGGTTCCGTAGAAGACGACGGTCGGGTGAAAGCCCTCGACGACGTACTGCCGTTTGAGCCGCCAGAGGAAGCTCCGGAGCAACAGCAACGAGACGTACCTGATAAACGGCACGTACCGGATGCTGCTCTCCTCGTCGCCGTAGACCGCCGACATCGAGACGTCCGCGACCCGCCGATCGTCGACGTTGAGGTGCGTGAGGATGTGGTTGAGAAAACCGTACTGGTCGGTAATCGACTCGAGATCGAGTGACTCGATCGTCTCCCGGGAGATGGCGGTGTAGCCGTTCTGCGGGTCGCCGATGGTCCAGTAGCCCGAGGCGAACTTCGAGAGGCCGGTCAACATCGCGTTACCGACGAAGCGAAACGTCGACATTTCCTCGCGGTCCTCGCGGGTGAGCAGTCGGTTGCCCTTGGCGTAGTCGGCCTCGCCGGTGACGACCGGATCGACGATCCGATCGAGGATCGCCGGGTCCATCTGGCCGTCGCCGTTCATCACCGCGACGACGTCGATGTCGTCCGCGGCGGCGCGTTCGTAGCCCGTCTTGACCGCCGCGCCGTAGCCACGGTTTTCCTCGTGGCGGATCGGGACGACGCGCCGGCCGTCACCGCCGTCGGTCACCGCGAGTTCCGGCGACGGCTCCTCGCCGTCGTTGATCCGCTCGGCGACCTCCTGGATGACTCGCCAGCTCTCGTCCGGCGAGTCGTCTTCGACGACGTAGATCCGGTCGACGAATCCCGGCACCGTCTCGATGACGCTCCCGACGAACGCCGCCTCGTCGTAGGCCGTCACGACCACGCCGATCGTCTTCCCCTTATACATCGTCACCACCGTCCGTTCGGCCGGCCTCGAGCGAGTCGACGCCTGAGCCCGCCGCCCGCCGTCTGGATCGGGCCCCCTCACGTCGGCCGGTCGGGGGCGAGCCGTCGCTCGAGCCGGCGAGCGTGTAGACGCGGTGGCACGACTCGCGGCGGTCCGTTCCGTCCCAGCCGGCGAGGTCGGAGAGTGCATCACGCCCGTCGACGACGACCATCGGCTCGAGCGTGTTCCAGTCGATCTCGCCGAACGCCTCGTGTGGCGTCACGAGGACGGCCGCGTCGAACGACTCCGCCGACAGGTCCTCGAGCGAGACGGGCCGGGCACCGTACGCTGCTGGGTCGATCAGCGGATCGACGCCCGCGACATCCGCACCGGCTTCGGTGAGTGCGTCGATCACCCCCAGCGCGGGCGAGGCACGCGTCTCCTCGACACCCGACCGGTACGTGATCCCGAGGACGACCACCGACGCGTCCGCGAGGTCGCTCGCGACGTCCTCGAGGCCGTTGTCGGCTCCGGTCGCGAGTTCCCGCTCGAGGCGCTCGACGACGACCGCGGGCATCGACTCGTTGACTTCCCGGGCGGTCCGGGTGAGCGCCATCGGTTCGTCGGCGCCCGACAGCAGGAAGTGTGGATAGAACGGAATGCAGTGGCCGCCCACGCCGGGGCCGGGGTCGTGGAGCTGGCACATCGGCAGTTCGTTGGCCGTCCCCATCGCCTCGCGCACGGAGATATCGAGTTCGTCCGCCAGCCGCCCGAGTTCGTTCGCGAGCGCGATGTTGACGTCCCGGTAGACGCCCTCGAACACCTTCACGGCCTCCGCGGTCGTCGCGTCGGAGACCGGGTGGACCTCGTTGTCGGAGAGTTCGTCGTAGACGACGGCGGCGGCCCGGGTACTCTCTTCGTCGACGCCGCCGACGACCTTCGGGTACTGGCCGCGGATGTCCCGCAGCGCCGTCCCCGAGGAGGTTCGCTCGGGACAGAACGCGAGGCCGAACTCGCCGGGCTCGAGTCCCGACGTCGCGGCCAGATGCGGTGCGAGGACGGTCCGACAGCTGCCGGGGGGTAGCGTCGACTCGGCGATCACGAGATCGCCCGGCTCGAGGCCGGCAGCGATGTCGTCGACGACCGACTCGACCGTCGTCAGGTCGGGGTCGTGCTCGTCGTCGAGCAGCGTCGGGACGATCACGACGTGGATCCGGGCCCGCTCGGCCGCAGCGGGGCCGTCGGTCGTCGCCTCGAGCCGGCCCGCCTCGACCTGTTCGGCGACGAGATCGGCGAGGCCCGGTTCGCCGACGACGTGGCTCTCGCCGGTCTCGACCGACTCGGCGACCGCCGGATCGACGTCGACGCCGGTGACGTTTCCGGTCGTCTCGGCGTAGACGGCCGCCAGCGGTAGCCCCATCTTGCCGAGCCCGTAGACGGCGACGGGTATCTCACCCGAGGTCAACAGCGCACGCTGGCGCGTTTCGGGGACCTCGGCACCGTAGAGGGTGCCTCCGGTCTCGGGTTCGGCCGCTCGAGTTCGGTCGGCCGTCATCTGAGCTCCACCTCCCGTCCCCGTGCGGGCGGGTCGCCGTCGACGACCGCGTCGATCGTCTGGACCAGTTCGAGGGCCTCGATGCCGTCCTCGGCGGTCACCGCCGGCTCGCTGTCGGTGCGGACCGCCTCGAGGAACGACTCGAGTTCGTGTCGCAGGGGCTCGCCGTTGTCGACCCGGGGACGCTCGACGACGCTCTCGTGGCGGTAGCGTCGCTGGCCGTCGTCCGTGAGGTACTCGGGATAGGAGTCGCGGTGAATCAGCACGGACTGCTGGAGGTAGTCGACCTCGACGAGACACTCCGTGGCCGTGACGGTGAGTTTCCGGACTTTCTTCTGGGTTACCCGGCTCGCCGTCAGCGAGGCGACCACGTCGCCGTAGGCCATCGTCGCGGTGGCGTACTGGCCGTCGTCGGTTCCCATCGCGGAGACGCTGTCGGGTCGCTCGCCCAGCAACGATCCGACGACGTCGACGTCGTGAACCATCAGGTCGAAGACGACGTTTCCGCGTGCGTCCCGGTCGACCGGCGGCCCCAGCCGTTCGGCCTCGAGGCCGATCACCTCGAGGTCGTCGATCAGGTCGGCGACCGTCCGAACGGCGGGGTTGAACCGCTCGATGTGTCCGACCTGAAGGACGAGTCCCGCCTTCCTGGCCTGTTCGGCGAGTCGCCGGCCCTGGTCGGTCGTCTCCGCGATCGGTTTCTCGACGAGGACGTGGACGCCGGCATCGAGACACCGCGAGACGGTCTCGTAGTGGGCGGGCGTCGGAACGGCGACCGTCACCGCATCGCAGCGGTCGAGCAGCGACCGAACGTCGGTCGCCTCGGTACCGTACTCGTCGGCGACGGCTCGAGCGACCTCGGTGTCGTGGTCGCAGACGCCCGAGAGCTCCACGCCTCGAAGCTCGCTGTAGACGCGCGCGTGGTTTTCGCCCATCGCCCCGACGCCGATGACGCCGGCGCGTATCGGTCGCGTCGATCCCTGTGGTGTATCCATACTCATGAGGTGAAAGCGTAGTTGCGAACTGCTTCGGCGACCCGCCGCCGGTCGCGCTCGGAGAGTCCCGGATGAACCGGCAGCGAGAGCACGGTCTCGGCCGCCCGCTCGGCCCGCGGGAGATCGGCCGCCGCGGTGCTGACCGTCTCGTAGGCCGGCTGGCGGTGGATCGGCGGGTCGTAGTAGATCGCCGTGTCGACGCCGCGGGACTCGAGTGCCCGTTGCAGGCCGTCCCTGTCTGCCGTCCGGACGGTGTACTGGTGGTAGACGTGGCGGTAGCCGGACGGTACCGTCGGCGTCTCGAGTGACAACTCGGTGAACCGGTCGTCGTAGTACGCGGCGTTCTCGCGTCGGGCCTCGTTGAACGCCGGCAGGCGCTCGAGTTGGGTCCGACCGATCGCCGCGGCGACGTTGGTCAGCCGGTAGTTGTGCCCGAGTCGTCTGTGTTCGTACCCACCGCGCTCGCTGGTGGCACGGCCGTGGTTGGCGTAGCTGGCGGCCCGATCTGCGAGGTCGTCGCGGTCGGTCGTGATCATGCCGCCCTCGCCGGTCGTGGCGTTCTTGGTCGGATAGAACGAGAAGCAGGCGGCGTCGCCGAGGCTCCCGACGCGTTCCCCGTCGACCGCCGCGCCGTGGGCCTGGCAGGCGTCCTCGAGGACGAACAGGTCGTGGTCGTCGGCGAGGTCGGCCAGCGCAGGCATGTCGGCGGGCAGGCCGTAGAGGTGAACCGGGAGAAGTCCGACGACGTCGTCCCGGTCCGAGACGATCTCCTCGACGGCCTCGGGCGTCATCGTGTACGTTTCGGGGTCGATATCGGCGAAGACCGGCGTCCCGCCGGCGATTCGGATCGCGTTCGCGCTCGCGACGAACGAGAACGGCGAGGTGACGACCGCGTCGCCCTCGCCGACGCCCAGCGCCTCGAGCGCGGCGTGAAGCGCCGTCGTTCCGTTCGAGGTCGCGACGCCGCGGTCGGCTTCACAGAACGACGCGAACTCGTCTTCGAAGGCCGCGACCTCGTCGCCGGCGGCCAGGGCGCCGCGCTCGATGACCGACTCGACGCGCTCGATCGCCGCCGCGCTCACGTCGGGGGCAGCGATAGAGACACCGTCGTCGGTCCCGTCGGCGGGGCCAGTGTTCGTCGTCGACGCGGCGTCTCCGTCCGGCCCGGTACCGAGTTCCGTGTCCGGTTCGGTGTCGGTCATGCGAGCTGGTTCGGCCCCTCGAGGGGGTCCGGGAGCGCCTGGACGGTCGCTGGTGCACCGACGGCGAGGCTGTCCGCGGGGACGTCCCCGGTGACGACGGCGCCGGCTGCGACGAACGCGTTCTGGCCGATCGTCACGCCGGGCAACAGGGTCGCGTTGGCACCGATCGACGCGCCCGACTCGATCGTCGGCCCCTCGAGGCCAGCGTCGGTCCTGATCGGGTACTCGTCGTTCGTCATGATGGCGTTCGGGCCGACGAAGACGTTGTCCCCGATGATCGTCTGCGTGGGGACGTAGACGGCCGTCTGGAGGCTGACGTGCGAGCCGATGCGGGTCTGGCCGTCGATGACCGTCCTGGTGCCGACGAGGACGTCGTCGCCGATCGTCGTCCCCTCGCGAACCAGCACGTCGTGGCCCGTCGCGAAGTCGTCGCCGATCGTCACGTCGCCGTAGACGATCGAGCCGGCCCTGATCGTCGCGTCGTCGCCGATCCGGGTCGGCTCGTCGAACGCCCCGTAGCCGACCATCGCGTCGTCGTCGATCTGACAGTCCTCGCCGGTGACGAACTGACTCACGTCGATACACCTCCGTCGTCGTCCGGACACCCCGCTGGCGGCGTTAGCCGTCGTAACAGGGTGTGAAATCGTCGGTCTCGTTTCGTCATTGGTAACTCGATACCCTGGTGGGAATCGTCCTGATACAGCCAACGTGGAGGTTTTGTTATCCCGGGCCTGAGGGGTCGTAGACTCGAGCTACAGCCACGGGACCGCGAGGAATCCACCGTCACCGGGGCGTTCGACGATCCCGCTCGAACGACACCCTGTGTCCGCTCTCGAGGCCAAAACGTCGAATGAGGCGTCAGTCACGGCTTCTAACGGGTATAACTCGATTTCGACGGGGTAGCTGAGCGATAGTAAAGGGTGCGGGTCTGGCAGGAGGTTCTGTGAGGTATTCGTACTCCCCCGATCGCGATTCGAATCGGGACGCAGAGGGCACCCATGTCTGATCACGAACTCACCCAGGCCGAACTGTTCGACGTGTTCAGCAACGCGCGAAGACGTCGAACCGTCCAGTTTCTCAAACGCCAGGGCGGCAGCTGCGACCTCGCCTCGCTCGTCGAGCAGGTCGCCGCGTGGGAGAACGACGCCGACCCCGACGATGTCACCCGGACTCAGCGTCGGCGCGTGTACATCTCGCTGTACCAGACCCACCTGCCGATGCTCGAAGACCACGGCATCGTCGACTGGGACCCGGACGCACACGCGATCGAGTTGCTCCCCAGCGAAGACGTCTTCGAGCCGTATCTCGACCGCCACCTCGAGACTGCCCGCCAGTGGCACCGCATCTACCTGACGGTCACCGCCGTCGGTGCGGCCGGACTGGCGCTTGCGTGGCTCACACCGATGACGGCCACGCTCGCCCCGTTCGTCGCCCTGCTTCTCTGCGTGATCGTCCTCGCCGTGTCGCTCGTTCAGTACGCCTCGCGACGACCCGACCTCGACGTCCCGTTCGGTCGTGCGAGTCACTGACGACGGTCGGGACTGCCCTCCGTTCATACTGTCGGAGAGCAGTCGCTGAAGAGAATTCGCCGGACGGGAGACGAACGCTCACACGAATTCTGACGGCAGTAGCAGTCGGTAGCGTCCCCACGTCTCCAGAGCGATAGCGCTCCGACGGTGACCACCTGGTCGTCGGTTTCGCCCACCTCGAGCCGTGGCGTTCCCCAGCCTCCACTCGGGACCGAGTCCTCGACCCGAGGGCAGCCGCAGCCGAGTTCCGCTTCGGCATCGACGAGAATCTCGGTCCCGAACGTCCACGACGTCGCCGACCGCAGGACCTCGGGTCCACAGGAGTCCGTCAGTCGTCGTCGGTGTCGGGATCGTCCGTGACGGTAACCCAGAAGTAGGCGTCCGTCTCGGCGTTCTCGTTGGTCGGTTCCGCGGGCGGATCGCCCTCGTAGAGGAGGACGCTCACCCGAACGGTTTCACCCTCGTCGGCCGTCGGCGAGATCGACCGGTCGGTCGTCGCCGTCTCGCCGTCCGCGACCGACGCGTTCAGCTGCTCGAGTTCGGTTCGGTCGACGATCTCGTCGTCGTCGAAGGCCTGCTCTTGAACGACGAGCGAGTAGTCGGTCCGTTCGCCCTCGTAGTTATCCAGGGCGATCGTGACCGGCACCGACTCGCCGGGTTCGACCTCGTTCTGGATCTCACCGGCGACCAGGTCGCCGTCGTCGTCCTCCGTGTAGAGTCCGAGTTCGGTGAAGCCGCCGGCCGATGCCGGCGCGAGGAACCCGAGGAGTAACGCCCCGGCCGCGAGGGCGATCGCGCCGACGAGCAGGATCGACGAGAGCGTCGCGACGGCACCGTCGTTCGCCCGAAGGCGGTCGATACCGGCGATCGGCGAGACGACGAACCGCTTCGGTCGTGGCGTTCGGAGTCGTCTGATCACGCCGAGCTGGGCGAACACGATGGAGATCCCGGCGAGCGTGGCGGCGATCGAAACGGTTCCGAGCCCCCATGCGGTAAACGGCAGCACGAGCACGACGACGGGAACGATCGCCAGCGAGACCGCAACCGATAGCGCGAGGCGTTCGACCACGTCGATCCCGGCCCAGACCGACTCGAGCGGCCCCGACGAGTGGTGAACGGCCCGTTCGGTTCCGGGAAAGAGCACCGAGACGAGCGCGTAACCCGGAACGAACAGGACCAGCGGGAACGTCGCCAGGAGTCGAAGCGTGCTCCCCTCGGGGTAGGACGTGACGGCAGCGTAGGCGGCGATCGCCGACAGCGAGATCACGGCCAGATCGAACGGGTACTGCCGCACGACCCCGAGGTGTGTCCAGGTTCGGGTATCGAAGCTCATCGCTTGCCCCTCGTTGGTCGTCGGTTTGGCGCCGCTCGGCCGGCGCCCGGTCCGGTAGCCATTGACGAGCGGCTATTGTGTCGGTCGTCGCTTTGTTATGGCCGGGTTATTCGGCCCGTTACGCTCGGCCCGGCGGTCCGATCGTCGCTCGAGACGCGCCGCTGGTCACTGGCGGACGACCCGACCTACACGGGCTTGGTAGGCGAATTCCCGTTTAGTGGCGACGTTCTGGGTCGCGACGACGGAACAGAGAGAACCGGCGGGTGAAGTGGAGCGCAGCGGGCGGGTGAGGTGAGGGGTAATGGGCGGGTGGAGCAAAGAGCAACAGGCGGGTGGGATAATGGACAGCCGCGGCTACACAACAACGCATCACTGGCGGTCCTGACGATCCGGGACGGTCATCTCAGAACTCGACGTACTGTGCCTCCCACTCTCGGCGCTCGTCGATCCGATCTCGACCGGCCTCCGTAATCGCGTAGTAATTGGTCCGTCTGTCGAGTTGCCCTTTTTCGACCAGCTCCTTGTTGACCAGCGTGTCCAGGTTCGGGTAGAGTCGCCCGTGATTGATCTCGGAGCTGTAGTACGTCTCGACTTCGTCTTTGACGGTCTGTCCCGACGGTCGATCGGCGCCGGCGATGACATACAGGAGGTCTCGCTGGAAGCCGGTCAGATCGTGCATTGCTCAATCACGGTGATCGTTCCACTGAGAGGATATTTGTTATCCGTCTCGTACAATTTGGTAGCAGTTTATTCACTTTCGAACCGGTCCCGAACAGTTCGTCGAACCGGAACGTCACTCACCTAAGCCGTTGCTACCGACGAAACAGACAGGTCCCGACGTCGGGACGGACGACCCCGACCTCCCGGCGATCCGATCACTCGGTTGCAGTCGGCCGGGCGACGCTGATTCCGTCCGCGCCGATGCGGACGCGAAGCTGGTCGATCGTCGCCTCGTAGGCGGTCGTGTGGGAGCCATCTTCGTCGAATCGGACGCACTCGGCGATGAGCTCGGTCTCGAGGAGATTGTTGATTCGTCGATAGACGGTCGCCGAGGAACTATCCGTGCGGTCGGTCAGTTCTTTCGCCGTCTTCGGCCCGTTGCTCGTCTCGATGAGTATCGTTCGTGCACACTCATCGCCGAGCACGTCGAGTTGTGCCGCGGGATCGGGGGTCGGTTCCGCCTGGGTGTTGCTCGCTTTGGTTGACATGGACGTGCTTACTCGTCGTCTGGAAATCGCGTTCGTTCGCTCTCGGAGCCGAGAGGAGTCGGTACGGGGCGGTCGGGCTGGTCGAGGGCGACGTTCGCTCCTGGCAGCATTGTACGTTCCAACGCGTCGATGGGTTAGCGAAGATGGTATTTTATAACGAAGGACCTTCGCGCTCGAAATATACTCATTCCATCTCACAACGAGTCGTTTCGTAACCGAAACCCACGGTTTATCTCGGCGCAGGCGGGCGACAACGCGTGATTTGTCGGGCGAATGGACCGCAACCCACCTGAATTCACGTTGAGATAGGCGTGCTACCGAAACGGTCGTTCGTGGTCTGGTGGCCTCTACGGGGGACAGTCGGGCGGAAACGGAGAGTTTCCCCCCGATTCGGTCCGGAGTACGGTGAACGGTCTACGTCCTTTATTCGGGTCTACCCACCTCGGTTGTAGTGATGCCCGGACGAGTACCGGTGCGACGACCCCCACCTGCTACCGCTGCACCCAGCGTCCACGCTCGCCCGTCCGACCGACGGACAGCGGTGAACGCTCCACGCGACCGAGCCGACTCGACGATCGCCTCGATACCGTCCGCGTACGTCATCCAATCCACATGAGATCCTCACAGACGAACTGGCGACCGATGGAATCGTCGACGGCAGGCCCACGCTGTCGAAACTGCGGTACCCACGTCACCCAGCAATTCGCACGGGTGTTCGGGGACAACGGCGACGTCGTCCACGGCTGTCCCGCCTGTACCACGTATCGAGAGATGCAATCCGGCGGCCACCTTCCCGGAGAGCGCCGACGCTGAACGGGTCCCGTCCGTTCAGTCCGTTGGTCGTCGACCGCACAGATTTTTACATATTGCAACGAGTAGAGATTAATACCAGAGCTTAAAGTCGGTGGTTGGTGAAGAGGAGAGTACATGACGGTCGATGACGGACAGTCCGACGAGCGCGTTCTCGCGGCCTCCTCCTGATCAATGTCTGTTCAGACGAGCAGAACCGATTCGCTCGCCGAAAGCGAGGTCTTTCACATCCTCGGCAACGACAGACGACGAGCGATCGTCCAGTTGCTCGCCCAGGAGTCGGGCCAGGTCGACGTCTCCGACGTCGCAACCGAGATCGCGGCTACCGAGTCGGACGCGACTCCCGTCCCGAACAACCTCTACAAGAGCGTCTACGTCTCGCTTCAGCAAACCCACCTCCCCCAACTCGAGGAAGACGCCGTCATCGAGTACGACTCCGACGCGAAGACGATCACGACCGGCCCCAACTTCGACGCCGTCCTCTCGTACATCAACGGCCACGCGGACGACGGACCGCGCGTTCTGCAGTTCCACCTGGGCCTCTGTGTCCTCGGGCTCGCAGTCATCGCACTCGCCGGACTGAACCTCCCCGTCATCTCGAGCGTCGACCCCGAGCTCTGGAGCGTCATCGTCCTACTCGCCGTCGCCGCGAGCAGCCTCTATCAGCTGCTGGCCTGAGCTGTTCTTACATCGGTTACTCACGGGCTCGGACGCTGCCAGCGTCGAGGGGACGGTCGCCCGGAGCCGGCTACTCGGTTTTCGGCTGTTCGGGCGACTTCGATGCGGTCGGCTCGTTCCCCGGAAGACAGACCAGATTCTCCCGCCCGAGTCGGAGTTTCGTGATGTGCCCGTCCTCCTCGAGCTCCGCCAGGAGCCGGCTCACTTTCGCTTTCGACCAGTCGACGGAGTCGACGATCTGTGACTGTTTCATTCGGCCGCCGTTCTCCGTGATGAGTCGTCGAACCCGCTCGCGGTCGGTCACGAACTCTTCGGACTGACCACCCGTAGCCGCGGTAAACGAGTTTCGTTCCTCCAGGCGGTTTCGGAGGAGAAGAACGCCACCGAGTATCGCGAGTACCACGATCCCGGCGAAGGCGGCGAGGTGGGGACCCGCCAGCTGGAGGGGTCCACTGGCGACCCACGGACCACTCAATATTCCGAGAGGTGGGAGAGACCATGTCGTAACAGTAAGGACTCGACTCGGGTCTCGATGCTGAGTTTTCATATCGGTTATCTCGGTTTTCACTCGCTCACTCGTTGCTATACCGTCGTGAGCGGTCCACAAAGTGTTTTGTATTGCTCATGCAGTTATATCTGTTTTCAGTACTATATCCGAATGCTATACGTCTCGGGTGAACGATCCGACGCGTGGATCGCCGACCGTTGGTTTTTCGTTCCCCATCGCGGGCGTCGTCCGTGGTCGCCATCGCGGTCGGGGATCGGTCAGTTCCGGCTCGGTCGACGGCCAGGGGCGAACCGCGGCGGCGGCCTCCCGGTCGGCGTCGGCTCGTCCACACCGTTCGAACGCTCCGCGTCGTCGCCCGGTCGGGGCTCGAGCGTCGCATCGCATGTGCCGTGGCCGACGGATCGAATAAACGCGGCCGGACGTTCGGTACGGTTCGCCGGATTCTACTCGCGTTCACTCGGTAAACCCTTATTTCGGCGACCCTCAATGCAGTTGATCAGTTCGGGCTCGCTCGAGCACGAGGGTCGAACTCCGTGCTGAGACGGCGGGTCCAGAACACAGCGCAGGCCGACGTGACTCATCCGACGCTCGACTCGAGCAGTGGCCGGTCCGGACGGATCGCGGTCGTTCAGACGCCCGGAACGCCGACCGCCTCGAACCCCGTCACGCCGATGACGGCGAGGACGTAGAGGACGACGAGCACGGAGATCCAGGCGACGATCGTGATCGCCGCCGCGTCGATCCACCCGCCCGGGTAGCGCGCATTGATGACGGCCAGGTAGGCGACGAACACGAGGAGCGGTCCCAGCAGTGGGATCCAGCCGAAGAAGAATCCCACGACCGCCCAGACGACGGCACCGATCAGCGCCGTGATCACGGCGTAGCTGTAATCCTCGGCGTCGACGATGAACTTGGCACCGAGGTAGATGCCGAGCGCACCGATCAGCAGGCTGACGGCGAACACGATGAGGCTCTCGATCATGTCTTACCGTGACCGCTCCACCGTCGTTAGTTATCACTCACGTACAGGAACCAGAGTCGGTTTAAAAAGGAAAGACGCTCGGAACGACAGGCGGATCGAGGGGGTTGCGCGGCCGAAATGCGTCGGTTCCTCCGGAACGATTGGGGCCCATTATCGGCGACGATCCACCCTCGCCCGGCGACGGCGTCCACGGGCTCTCCGTGCCACGGGGACGCCAAATTGCGTACTGCTGGGCCAACAGAAGCTATATGCGCGTTCCTCCGCAACCCACGCGCTATGAGCGTCGACCTCGTCGTTCGGAACTGTACCGTCGTCACGCCCGCAGGCCGGGCGCCGGATTCCGGCCTCGCCGTCGAAGACGGACGGATCGTCGCGCTTGGAGAACCCGACTCCCTCCCCGATGCGGATCGGGTCCTCGACGCCGACGGGAACGTCCTCGTCCCCGGCATCGTCGACTGTCACATCCACAACCGCGAGCCCGGCCTCGAGTACAAGGAAGACTGGGAGTCGGCGACGCGTGCGGCCGCCGCCGGCGGCGTGACGACCGTCGTCGGGATGCCAAACACCGACCCCGTCATCGACCGCCCCGACCACCTCGAGTTGAAGTACGAACGCGGGGAGGCCTCGGCCCACGTCGACTTCCAGAGCTACGTCGTCGTCACGAGCGAGAACCTCGAGTTGATCCCCGACCTCGACGAGGCCGGTGCGCTCGGGTACAAGATCTTCCTCGGGTCGACCGTCGGCGACGTCCCGCCGCCGAACGACGGCGAGATCCTCGAGGCGATGGAACGAATCCGCGAGACCGGAAAGCGACTCGGCTTCCACGAGGAAAACGGCGAGATCATCGACCACTACACGGAGCGGTTCCGAGCCCAGGGCAAAAACGACCCCATCGACCACTCCCACTCCCGGCCGGTGATCGCCGAACGGGAAGCCGTCGAGCGGATGATCACGTTCGCCGAGGAGACCGACGCGAAGGTCCACATGTACCACGTCTCCTCCGGGTCGGCCGCCGAAGCCGTCGCCCGCGGGAAAGACCGCGGCGTCGACGTCACCGCCGAGACCTGCCCACACTACCTCTGGTTCACCGAGGAGGTCATGCGCGAGAAGGGCAATCCGGCACGCATCCAGCCGCCGATCCGCGACGCCGACGAGCGCGAAACACTGTGGGAGGTCGGCATGGACGACGGCGCCATCGACTGCATCGCCACCGACCACGCGCCCCACACGCCCGAAGAAAAGAAGGTCGACGACCCGTTCGGAAACACCTGGGACGCCATCTCCGGGTTCGTCGGCCTCGAGACCGAGATCCCCGTCATGCTCACGTTCGTCGACGAGGGACGGCTCACCCTCGAGGAGTGGGTCCGGCGCCACTCGACCCGTCCGGCCCAGGTCTGGGGCATGTACCCCCAGAAAGGGTCGTTGCAGGTCGGCACCGACGCCGACTTCACGATCGTCGATCCGGACCACGAGTGGACGCTCGAGGACGCCGACGCCTTACACTCGAAAAACTGCGTGACACCGTTCGAAGGCGAGTCCTTCACCGGCAAGGCGGTCACGACCGTCGTCCGCGGCGAGGTCGTCTACGAAGACGGCGAGGTCGTCGGCGAATCGGGCTACGGCACGCGGGTCGACGTCGACGCCGACCGCGAGGCGTAGCCGGCGATCGGCCCACGAGATCGGACGTCGTGTGGGTTGTTCTCACTGCGTGGGAGTTTCGGAACGGTATAACTGGATATCGGACAGTCAGCAGCGATGAGGAATCGACCGATGGCCGACGATTCAGCACCTCAGACGGCAAAAGTGGAACGACTCAGATCAGTGTATCTCGCGGTGACCGACGGAGACACGTCCCCGTCAGTCGAACGCCAGCAAGAATCGTCTCGGACTCGAGAGCTCCGGGCCGAGCGGGCCGAGTCAGCGGTCGGGCCAGCGGCGCTGCACGGCCTCGACGACGCGATCGACGACGCCGAACCCGTCTGAGCGCCGGGCTGACTGGCTTCTCGAAAAACCGCTGACGACTTACTCGAGGGGCGCACCGACGACTTACTCGAGGTCCGCGCCGACGGCTTCTTCGACCGACGAGAAGCCATCGCGCTCGAGTAACGTGACGAGACCGCGATTGATTCGTTTCGCCGTCGACGGACCGCCGTAGACGAACCCCGTGTAAAGCTGGACGAGCGACGCACCGGCCCGAATCTTCTCGTAGGCGCTGCCGACCGAGTCGACGCCGCCGACGCCGACGATCGGCAGTTCGCCGTCGGTGTGTGCGGCGATCGTCCGAATAACGTCCGTCGAGCGGTCTTCGATCGGCTGGCCGCTCAAACCGCCCCACTCCTCGCGATTCGGCGACTCGAGGCCCTCGCGGGCGGTCGAAGTGTTCGTCGCGACGATCCCGTCGAGGTCGAACTCGCGGACGATGTCGACGAGGTCGAGGACCGACGACTCGGGGTCGTCGGGGCCGATCTTCACGAGGATCGGCACCCCGCGGTCGTTCTCGGCCTCGAGCGTCTCGAAGATCGCCTGCAGGTGCTCGGGGGAGGCCTCGTCGAACTCGTCGGGCGTGTTCGGACAGGAGACGTTGACGACGACGTAGTCGGCGAACGGCGAGAGCCGATCGAAGACGCGTCGATAGTCCTCGATCGCCTCCGTCTCGCTCGAGGAGTTCATCTTGCCGACGTTGACCCCCAGCGGGATGTCGGGGACGCCATCGGTCTCGAGGCGTTCTTTGACGCGCTCCATTCCCTGGCCGTTGAAGCCCATGCGGTTGATCATGGCCTCGTCCTCGCGGAGGCGAAAGAGCCGGGGGCGTTCGTTGCCCGCCTGCGGGTACGGCGTGACGGTGCCGATCTCGACGAAGCCAAAGCCGAGCGCGGCGAGGGCGTGGGTGACTTCGGCGTTCTTGTCGAAGCCGGCGGCGACCCCGACCGGGTTCGGGAATCGGGTGCCGAACCGCTCGACCTCGAGTGCGGGGTGGTCGTACCGGTAGGCAGCTCGAAGCGCCCGCCGGGTGGGCCACGTCGACTGGGCCGCCCGGAGCGTCCGCTTGCCGAGGTCGTGGGCCGTCTCGGCGGGGAGTCTGAACGCGAGGGGGCGAACCCGCGAATAGAACGTCATTGCCGGAGCGAAGGGAGCGAAGCGTGGTAAACGTCCCGAAGCTGACTCGAGTCGGCTCGGCAGGGGCCGAGACGACGAGGCGCTCCCTCGACGATTCTGCTACCTCAACCGGAATATAGCGATTTTGGTTCGAAAGTCGAACGAGCGGCCGGTTTTCGGGCGTCTCGAGCGACACGTTCATACAACGTGGCGAGAAGAAGTACGTATGTTGACCCGACGGCAGGTGCTGGCGACCGCGAGCGCCGGAGTCGGTCTCGGCGGTCTCGGATTCGGGCTCACCAGGGTCGTCCACCAGGGCACGGTGAACGAGAAGTGGATCCGTGGACACGACGAGGACGGGAGCGAAGTCGTCTACTCCGTCATCCACGACAGCATGAACGTCCCGTACGTCATCGAGTCACACGACGAGGTAGACCTCTTCGACGGCCGGCGGGAACGCCGCCCGACCATCGACGCCGAGACCCACGAGGAACTGGCCAACCGGTACGACACGGTCGAGTACGGTCTCAACGTCTGTGCGCGGGACGGCCGACACGACTGTCGCGGTGGCGCCGTGAGCCGCGAGACGTTCAACGCCGTCCAGGTCGGCGACGAGGCCACCGTCGCTGTCGGCTCGAGCCGGCTCCACCTGCTCCCGCTCGAGGGCGACTGACGACGACACCCGTCCACTGCCGGCTGGACGCCGACCGACTGACGACGACACCCGTCCACTGCCGGCTGGACGCCGACCGACGACGGCTACAGCCAGCGGTCAACCCCGTGCTCGAGCCGTCTCGATTCTGCCGATTAGAGGTTCGCTACGGCGTCACTCACGTCCTCGACGGCGCGGAGGTCGTCGAGCGCCTCGAGTGCCGCGTCGGCGTCGACCGCGATCGGTGCGTGGTCAGCACACATCCGGAACTTCTCGTGGAGTTCGTCGACGGTGAGCGGGTCGTCGTGGGTTCCCGGTGGCTGCTCTTCGAACCGCTCGACGGTCTCGCCGTCGCGAGTCGTCACGGCGACCGTGGCCGCGTTCGAGTCGTAGGCGAGGTCGTCGTCTACGGCGAGCGTCGTGCGTTCGCGGACCGCCTGGACGCCGTCGTCGTCGATCGCGTCGTCTTCGAAGGCGGCGAGGCCGACCGCACGATGGGCGACGGCGTGACCGATGACGTACGGCATCGAGAACTTGCCCTCGAGGCCGGTGTCCGGATCGTCGTGGTGTAAGGCGTCGGCGGCCGCTCGCGAGGCCGTGACGACGATCTCGTCGACGTCGGCCGGCTCGAGGTCGTGCTCGTCGGCGACACCGATCGCCGCGTAGATCGCCGCGTGGGTGTAGTAACAGCAGGGGTACTTCTTCACGTCGACGCCGTCCTCGAGCAGCGACCAGCGCGAGCCCAGCTCGGGGAGCGCCTCGAGGTCGGGCTCGCCGTCGCCGCGATAGAGGTCGAAGTAGCCGCGGTCGCCCTCGATCGCCGTCGGGTCGGCGCTCGCCCCTTCGGCGGCGAGGAGGGCTGCCGTCGTGCCGGAGCGTGCGGCCTGGCCGGCGTGTAACGGTTTCGTCGTCGAGCCGAAGTTGCGTTTGAGGCCGGCGGGCATCGACGCGGCGATCGAGAGCGCGTCGATCGTCTCGTCGACCGAGAGCTCGAGGAGGTTCGCGACGGCCGCGGCGGCGCCGAACAGCCCGACGGTCGAGGTGGCGTGCCAGCCGCCCTCGTAGTGGCCGGGACTGAGCGGTCGCGAGAGGTAGTTCTGGGTCTCGAAGCCGGCGACGTACGCCGTCAGGACGGCTTCGCCGGAGGCCCCCTCGCGCTCGGCGACGGCGAGCAGCGGCGCGACCATCGGGACGCTCGGGTGGCCGTCCATCGCCGGGAGCGCGACGTCGTCGAAGTCGAGTGCGTGACCCGCCGTCCCGTTGACGAACGCCGCGTCGGATAGCGGCGCACGGTCGTCGCGCCCGAGAAGGCTCGTCTCGCCCGTTCCGGCGGCCGCCCCCCGCGCACAGGCCGTCGCGTGCGTTCCGGCGCCGGCGAGCGTGACGCCGACCGTGTCCAGAATTGCCCGTTCGGCTACGCGAATCGCCTCGTCCGGCACGTCGTCGACGGCGAGGTCGGCGACGAACCGGCCGAGCGCTTCCGTCACTCCGCTCGAGGATGATTGTGTCATTCGGTGTCCCGTGTATCGCACGTGGGGCTAAATCATGGTACCGATCGACGGGGACGATTTGGACTGCAAACTGCGTTGCATCTCGTTTGAGTGCGTGGGCCCCTCTGTTCCCCACTCCAGTGACGTATGTCGTGGTTCGTCAGGTACTCTATCGCAGCTTCAGCTGAGAGAGGATGCGGCTCACCAAACCAGACTTCTTTGCGCCGGAATCAATCTGCTCGTCGTCGATCGGCGGTTCGGTGTGCTCAATCGATCCGTCGGGGGCAACATCGGGGCTCGAATACGTCATGGTCTCTTGGTGGCGCCTACAGTCGAGACAGTGCTCGTTATTCGGAGTCGTGAAATCACCACACTGCTTGCATTTCCCGGTCTCTTTCTTCGCCGTGGTCCTCGAAATTCGCTGTGCCTCCCCAGCTACATCGACCATCTCGTCGTTACCTTTGGACTCAAAATTCTCTTGCAAGCTTTCTAACTCCATCTGCCGAAAATCGGGGCCGAGCGTGTTCAGGACCTTCAACCAGACGCAATTGTGCCTCTCGGGAAGTCGGTGATCTGAACAGAACGTTTCGTCGCAGTAAGAGCACGTGTAGCCTAGATCGTCTGTTCCCGTGCAGCCATCCAGTTCACAGTCGGCCATTCGTCGTTATACCTTTCGATATTCCAACGGGTTAGAACTACTGGTTGAATCGACGGACCGATCGGTGAGACATCGAATAGTGTCGTTCGTGCTTTCCTCGAGCGGGAGCCACATCTGACTCGAACGATCGTTACCACGTGGATAACCGCATTCTCCACCATTTACAATGTGTGATGCAGAGTCACTGCTATGGAGTACCACGACACCGAGAAGGCGAAGGCGGTCGCAAGCCGGGTCGAGGCGTTCATGGACGAGGTCGTGATCCCTCGAGAGCGCGAGGCCCTCGCGACGGGCGAACCCATCACCATGGACGAGATCGAGGACCTCTGGGAACAGGCCAAAGCACGGGACCTGTTCGCGCCGCAGGTACCCGAGGAGTACGGCGGCCAGGGACTCGGCTTTCGGGATATGTTGCCGTCGTTCGAACAGGTCGGTCGGTCGCTGATCGGCGCGCTCGCCATCCGGGCGAACGCCCCCCAGGAGGGCAACATGCACACCCTCGAGATGGTCGGCACCGACGAACAGAAAGAAGCGTGGCTCCGGTCGCTCGTCCAGGGGGAGATCACCTCCGCGTTCGCGATGACCGAGCCCCGCCAGGGCGGCGGCTCCGACCCCAAGATGCTCCAGAGTACGGCGGTCAAAGACGGCGACGAGTGGGTGATCAACGCCCACAAGTGGTGGACCTCCGACGGCCTCGAGGCCGACTTCTACCTCCTGATGGCCCGGACGGACCTCGAGGCCCACCCCTACGAGGGAACCTCGATCATCCTCGTTCCGCGGGAGGCCGACGGCGTCGAGGTCGTCCGCAACGTCCCTCACCTCGGCGGCCACGGCATCACCGAACGCACCGGTGGCCACGCCGAGATGAAGTTCGAGAACGTCCGCGTCCCCGTCGAGAACACGATCGGCGAGGAAAACGAGGGCTTTCGCATCGCCCAGCTTCGCCTCGGCGGCGGCCGGCTCACCCACTGTATGCGCTATTCGGGGATGGCCCAGCGATCGCTCGAGGTCGCGAAAGCCTACCTCACGGAACGTGAGGGCTTCGGCGAGTCG
>LFCJ01000784.1_pt1 | contig 20699 bp, 35 predicted proteins | sample 643141 | NCBI WGS metagenome assembly LFCJ01 (sample SAMN03766243, study PRJNA286221) | soda lake metagenome | biome: soda lake; feature: Kulunda steppe; material: water; isolation source: sample B1-Br-g2 brine of Lake Bitter-1 | place: Russia: Kulunda steppe | collected 2010-07
AGCACATACTCGTCTGCATCATACAGATTTTGAATGATGTTCAAGAGGCAGGTGGGCATGCAATTGCGTTGGAGGTGCTCCCAGAGGGCACACCTAGGAATGGAGTCATATGCCTGTCTGAAGTCAATAAATGCTGCATGCAACCTAGGTGAGCCATGAGGCTTTTTTGTTTGTGCAGCATGCATCAAATGTCTGAGGATAAACATGGGCTGGAGAGTGTTTTTGCCTGGATAGAATCCAAATTGCATGTCAGGTATCTTATTGTTCTTCTAACACCACTCCGACACGTTTACTCTCATTACATTCACATACAGCCTGTACATTGTTCCGCTCACAGCCAACATGCGATAATTGTTTGGATCCAGCACAGGACCTTTTCTATGCAATGGTGTCACTTTGGCTGCCTTCCACACCTCTGGAATCTGTTGCAGTTAAAGAAATGTTACATAGCTATACACTTTTAACCACGCGCAATCAAGTGCTCTGCTTCTGCTTTTGAACCAGAACCAATAAGAAAGTAATTTTGATCAAATAAGCAACGGAGCACGGGCTGGCAGGAAAGGCCTAGAAGACGACAAGCCGGGGCAGCTTATCATTTTATTAAGCGGGTCGCATTGGGAATTTTGCTTAGTTTGGCCAGTGTCCTCCATCATGTTGCGCAGTTTTACTGCGGGCCTCGTCAAGCAGGTTGGTGTTGTAGTTGCTGCCCACCTCCGGCTGCTGTTACCCGCGCGCGATCCGTACGCTTTTGTAGTGCTGGGTTTGTAGGTTGCCACATAGCTTGGCTCTCTGCCTCACGCACTCAGCCAACCTCGCCTCGGTGTTCCTCGTGCGTGTGTGTCTGTCCTGTGCTGCCCCTCTATACATCAAACCCGGCACTTCTCCTGCCTCGCTGTGCCTTGCTGTTTGTCACCTCACAGGCCACGAGCTCGCTGGAGTCGATTGGCACTCGGGCCATCAGGTGTGGTCTCCTGTGTTCACATCCCCAAATGTGTGAAGTAGCCAGACCACCACCAGCCCCATGATCGCCTTGGACAAAGACTACCTACCTGACAAGTTTGATCACCTGTGTGGTTGCAGCACCTCAAGCGCCCTTCAAGAAGCTGTGATTGGCATCGACTTGGGCACAACCAACTCATGTGTGGCCGTCATGGAGGGCAAAGTAAGGCTGTCTGCATGGAACCGTTCATGTTCATAGTCAATTCCCTGAACTGCACTTATGCATGGCGTGCAATTGCATGAGTGTGTACTCGTGCGCATGTGCTATGTTCATGGTGTGCACTTCACACGGCGCAACCTCATGCAGGCGCCCAAGGTTATCGAGAACACTGAAGGCACGCGCACCACCCCCTCTGTGGTGGCCTTCACTCCCAAGGGCGAGCGGCTCGTGGGCTTGCCAGCTAAGCGCCAGGTTGGTTGGCAGATATTTATGTAGCTGACGGCAGGTGGCAACTCCATGGAGATCCAGGGACCCTGCTGCCCTGAATACACTAACATCCCATACCCATGCTTCATACAGGCCGTCACAAACTCCGCCAACACAGTGTCTGCCACTAAGCGCTTAATAGGCAGAGCATATGACGACCCCCAGACCCAAAAAGAAGCCAAGGTGAGGTTGTGAGTGCCTTTGAGACCTTCATTTGCTGCGGCAGAGACACTCCTGATGTCCAAGGTATGATGCGATTTCAGATCCAGTTGTAGTTCGAGCAGGGTGAGATTCGGGGACTAACTCTTCCTCGTGTAAGCTTGTAACAGGCACTTCCGCTCTCACATGCATGAGCGCGACAGGCACCAGCGGAAGAGAGCGCGTATTAGCGCTCATGTACACGCAAACGCATACTTAATAAATCATGTCAAATCTAGCGGTAGATGTAAAACTTTTGCGTCATAAAACCTGTCCTGCAGATGGTGCCGTACAAGATTGTTAAGGGCCCCACTGGAGATGCATGGGTAGAGGTGAGTGTTTCAACTATCGTCTGGCCTAGTGTAATGGTGCAAGGGGATTCTGGGTCATAGAATATGTAGGAGCTTAAGTAAATGCTAGGCATGTGGGGCGGCAGACGTGTGCATGCCCCTGGTGCCTACACCTTGATGTATCTCCAACCAACTGTGCAGCGGCGGACATGCTGATGGCCTGGCCGTGACATGCTGATGGCCTATAGCCGTGCGTGACTTTGTGCCCTTCCCCTGCACCTCCTCCCGTGCTGCAGGCAGGCGGCCAGCAGTACTCGCCGCAACAAATTGGCGCGTTCGTGCTGACAAAGATGAAGGAGACTGCAGGTGCGCCCCTAACCCACTCAAGCAGTGTTTGCTGCCAAGTGCTGGCCCCAGTTTAAGCGTGGACGTGGGTGAGCTACACAGGGGCTATAGCTGGCTGGTTCCGTGCATGCTCGGCATTCCACCCCGCATCAGCTTGGCCTGTCCCCTACGGCTGGTGTGCATACGTTCTACTGAAAAGCTGCACACATTCTACTCAAAAGCGCGCTGATGGCAAGACTGGGGTCACAGGGCTGCATGCACATGTTGGGAATTCCAGGCCGGGTCCTCCGCGCGGTGGACGCGGTGGCAGGCAGAAACTTCAGAAACACTGCTGCGCCTAGTCGCAAGTGCATCGGGATGCCCTAATGGAGGTTGCTGCGTCAGAGCACAGGTTGCAAGCACACGCGCAGTGGGGCGCAAGTTGGCTCTGGGGCTGTGCTCACTGAAATCATGCGTCACTTGCTCTTCATTGGAGCTTCCATGTGCCAGCTCACCCCAACACATGCACCTTGCCTGTCGGTGTACAGAGACTTACCTGGGCCAGCCCGTCAACAAGGCCGTCATCACCGTGCCTGGTAAGTGTGCTTATCACCGCAGTGCCCTGTGTTTGTGTGCCACTTAGCTCTACGCCCAGTCTGCACATGTATGAGGGCTCGCTTTTTATATCTGGCCTGCGTGTGTATGTGTGTATGTGTGCGTGCGCACATGTGTGTGTACCTGGTCACTGTACCTGCCATCAGGTTGCTAACTGAGTGTGCCTGGCTCTGCTGTGCCCAGCAAATGGGCAGCTTGTCTGGGCTGCTGATAAGACGGGGTTGGGACTCTGATGGCTCGCTCACACCCTCCTCCCTGCCATTGTCTGCCTTGCAGCCTATTTCAATGATAGCCAGCGCCAGGCCACCAAGGACGCTGGACGCATTGCTGGCCTGGATGTGCTGCGCATCATCAACGAGCCCACCGCCGCCGCACTGGCGTACGGCTCTGACCGCAAGGAGGGCCTCATTGCTGTGTGAGTTGGCTGAGGGAGCCCTCCTGCTTGCACATGCGTGAGTGTCCTATGGCATGCCTCTCATTCGTGCACGTGTGTCCCTATGGGGACGCATGCCTGAAATGTTTAGAAGGACAGGCAGTGGGACGCAGCAGACAGCATAAGGACTGAAAGGGCAACACGCTCAAAGCATTTCTCTCCCCCCTCCCCCCCCGCCTGACTTGTGGCACAGCTATCTGCTTATTGGCACAGCTATCTTGGTGTTTGTGTCTTGGAATCAGGCAGCCGATCTCTGGCAGCCCCCTCCCTGTCCTTTGCAGGAGAACATCCTGCGAACGTGCAAGGCATAACCAGAGCATGCTGGTGGTACAACCTTATGCACCCTCATAACTGTCTCCTTCCTTGTTTGCCTCTGCCTCAGGTATGATCTGGGTGGTGGTACCTTCGATGTTTCCATTCTGGAGATCATGGGCGGCGTGTTTGAGGTGAAGGCAACAAACGGCGACACCTTCTTGGGAGGTGCGTATGAGCATACGTGCACAGGCGCCTCGGATTGTGTAGGCTGCTCTTAACGACCTTGCATGGACCCATAGCGCAGTGTTGCTGCAGGCAACCACACACCTGTGGCCTGTTTTTGTGTACGCGTGTCTGTACGTGCGCATGTGTGCTGCAGGCGAGGACTTCGACGTGGCCATCCTGAACCACCTCATCACCGAGTTCAAGAAGGACCAGGGCATCGACCTGTCCAACGACCGGCTGGCCATGCAGCGTCTGCGTGAGGTGCGGGTACCCCTCGCGTGCGCACCCTCTGGCGTCGGCTTGCTAGGCTGCGCGTGTGCTGCGCGCGCACCCTTTGCCTGGCTTCAGCTCGCAAGGCTGCACGTGTACAGTGCGTGCACCTCCTGAGCGTCCGCGTAACAGGCACCGGCTAAGGTGCAGGTGACGGCCTCCTGCTTTTGTTCACCACGGAGCAAATGCTGCCTCATGTCTGGAGGTCTGCCTGCATCGAGTCCAATGGACTGGCTACATTGTACAGGGCGTGCATCCTATTCCTTTGTGGGTGCGGTCCCAGGTGCTCAGCCTGGAGCTCCCAGCACCATGTCCAGTTGTTCAGCACCTTCTCTTGTCATGGCTGCCGTATCCTGCGCAGGCTGCGGAAAAGGCCAAGTGTGAGCTATCCAGCACCATGTCCACCGACATCAACCTGCCCTTCATCACAGCCGACGCAAGGTTAGCAGGGGCACAGGGCACTCATGCATTCAAAATGGGGTGCAATATACATATGGCCAACCTTATTTACTATGTATATCACTAGTTATGTGGCCAACCTTGGTGTCAGTGGTGCCCTGGTTGTCTAGTGTGGAATGTGTCTACCCTCGAGACAACAAAACAAGTCATGCTCAGCAAGCATGGTGTACCATAACCCACTGAATTTGAGGGGGAGAGGTGAGGTCTGCCTCGGTGTGCACGTCCAGCCAACCATCCGATCTTCTATGATGGCACCAGTGAGTCACAGCAGCAGTGAGGTGGCACCCGTGAGTCACAGCAGCAGCCCAGCCAGCGCACATGGTGTCGACCTCTGCACACTCACCCCAACTTGGCGGCAGCGCTGTCCCCAAGCACGTGCCGCCTGGTGCACACAGTGTCTGCCCGGCGTGCCGCGCCCTCTGCAGTGGCCCCAAGCACCTGGTGCGGACCCCACCACGGAATTCTTCCAGCCGGGCCAGGCGCCGGTGCTTTCTGCCACACCACCCCAACCCCTGTGTGTGTGTGTGCCGCCTGTGCTGCCCTCCGCAGCGGCCCCAAGCACCTGGCGCTGACCATGACCCGGGCCCAGCTGGACGCGCTTGTGAAGGACCTGCTGGAGCGCACACGCAAGCCCTGCGAGGCGTGCCTCAAGGATGCAGGTGGGCGGGGCAGCAGCTCTGAGGTCCCTCAGGATGGCCCCGGTGGGCGCGTCACCCCCACACCTGGATGCACGCCAGGGTCCTCTACTCTCGCACACCTACCTGTCCCGGTTGAGGCAGCCACCTGCCGTGTGTGCGCGCGCCCGCATGCTCTGCAGTGTCGCTGACTTGCACCCGTGCGCCGCGTGTGGAGCGCGGGCACGCCCGCCGCCCTTACTTGGACATTGGGGTGGGGATGGTGTGATCCCTTGCCGTCAGTTGTACCCAGCCCAGCGGCATGGCAGGGCATGTCGAGGCACGCACACACTCGGGTGGTGCTGCAGCACACACCTCAAACAGAGGGGTCCCTCGAACCTCTGGGTCCCAAGCCTGTAGGTGCAGGGGGAGAAGCGTCCGAAGGACCCTGTGCTGCTTCCAACTCGAGGGGTGGTGGTTGTCCAACCACTCCCCAACGATTCATGCTCCTTATGCTCCTTTTGCTGCTCACTCACATCCGTCGCATGATGTCAAAACTTGCAAGGCCTTGCGCGCAGCCACTGCGCTTGATGTAGGCGCACATGAGGTGCTTGTGCAGCCTTGATCGTCAAGCTCAAAAAGTGTGCAGGCAAGTGTAGCCGAAGAGGAGCCCACATTCAAGGAAACATGCAGTGCTGCAGCCGCTGCGCAAACAGACCTTGGTTGGGTGGATCGCTGGCAGCCACGTGGACTGTGGTGAAGTCAGGGCACTCTCCACGCTAAGGAGCTGGAACGGGGCATGGCTCACACGCCTTCAGCATGCTTGTGGGTAGAGCTGCATTTCAACTTTCAGCCGCCCAGTGCGGACAGAGGCACGGCACATGGGTAGAGCCCCTCTTCACCTTCCAGCTGCCCAGCGTAAACAGGGGCACAGTGTATGGGTAGACCCGCCTTTCAGCCGCCTGGAGCTTGAGGCGCCCACTTCGTGTATGTTGACATGGGTTTCCAAGCGCGCTCTGCGCCCGCGTGCTGGCAGCGCGTCCACCCCTGCCTGCTGTCTCACCGAGCCAGGGAGCAGGCTTGTGTCGTGTGCTGCGTCCCTCACAACGCTCGCCCATGGCGCATGGCCCACTGCATGCGTGCGTGCCCTGCCCATGTGTGTGCACATCTCTGGCCCATGGCCCATGCATGCATTTGTTTGTGTGTGCAGGCGTCCAGTCCAAGGACGTGAACGAGGTGCTGCTGGTGGGCGGCATGACCCGCATGCCCAAGGTGCGCCTGCTCCCGCCAATGCCCATGTCAGTTCACAAGTCTACAAAAGTCAGGGTTCACCGCCAGCGCTCTGGTAGTAAGGCTGGTTGGAATGTGTGGCTGGTCGCCGACAGCCTAAAAGGAGTCCATGGCTGCCCATGCTCGCGGGTGGCGTGGCCTATAGACAGGTGGGACCCATGTCCTCTATTTCACGCGCTCCTGTGTGGCGGGACCCACAACCCCTCTTTACAACACTCCTGCAAGCAGGCGTGCCAGCAAAGCAGGTGCCAGCAAAGCAGGTGGCCAGCAAAGCAGTCGTGCCAGCAAAGCAGGTGGCCAGCCGTAGCCAGAAGCGCAGCCTTAGGCTGACACGCCAGTGTACCAGGAAGGATCACTGCACAAGACCTGCTGTCTCAGGCTTCAACACAGTGGGCGCAGTGGGAGCCCACAGCGCTGGGGTTTGCCACACGCCTTATGGCGTGAGCCTTGGCGTGAGACCGCTGCCTCTACCCATGCGCCTGCCCTTGCCCGAAACGCGCCCTGCAGGTGCATGAGATCGTCAAGGGCATCTTCGGCAAGGACCCCTCCCGTGGTGTGAACCCTGATGAGGTGGTGGCCATGGGCGCTGCCATCCAAGGTGGGCGCTGCTGCCTTTCAGATGGGTCAATACCGTCAGCATTCACCGTCCTTAGGCTCACCATATTCAGATGGGTCAATACCATCAGCATACACCGTCCCAAGGCTCACATCCTTGAGCATGGGGAACTCCTGAAACCAGAAAAATGTGAGGGGTCACAGGTTAGTAAAATGGGTTGTGCCAAGAGGAGGGTGAACTAGGGTGAACCAGGATGCGGACGTGGCCATGGGCACAGTCATCCAAGGTGCGTTCCGCGGCCCTAAAGCTGCTTTTGCAGCCACGCAGCCACAAAATGAGTGCATTGCTCGTGCATTCATATTGTGTGTTGTGAGGGGAGTGGTGTGCCATGGCTCTTGGCCTGAGGGCTCTGCGTCAGCCGAGTCCTATGATGCGCGTTGAGAGGCTGTGCTAGTCCGGCGAAGGCCAGGAGAGTGCGACACGTGGTCGCAGCTGCTCTGGGCTGGCATAGTGTGCAGACCTACAGGATGCGCGCTCGTGTACGGCTGCCGGCAGGTGGCGTGCTCCGGGGCGATGTGAAAGACATCCTGCTGCTGGACGTGACCCCGCTGTCCATTGGTATTGAGACCCTGGGCGGCGTGTTCACGCGCATGATCAATCGCAACACCACCATCCCCACCAAGAAGGGCCAGGTCTTCTCCACGGCCGCAGACAACCAGACGCAGGTGGGGGGGGGGGGCATGCACGGCTCGAGGGCACGTGCCTGGCTTGAAGGCATGGGCGCAAACGCGTGGATTTGCCTGCAGCCCTCTGTGGTCCGTGCTAGCCCTTGCAGGCTCTTGCGGGCCTGCCAGACTTGGGGCAACGGGGAGGGTGGGATGCTGCATGCATACACATTTACAGTGATCGCTCAGGACATGGCTGTGGCCTGCCTGCAGCCCTAGGTGGGTGCTGCTTCAACTCTTGAGATGCAGTGGTCCCAATCCAGCCAGCGACATATGCCATGGCTAGCTCCCCGTCATTCCAGGGCCAAAGCCACTGCCGTCCGCTCTGTGCCCTTCACCTGCTGCCATGCCTGTGCGCTTGCAAACAGTTATTTTTGCAAGCTGCAGCTCACGCACTTGCACACATGAGCGCGTGCACACGCACACACATACACACACAGGCACGCGCACACACACATATACACAGGCACGTGTACACACGCGCACACACGCACACGCACACGTGCTGCTGCAGGTTGGCATCAAGGTGTTCCAGGGTGAGCGTGAGATGGCGGCTGACAACAAGCTGCTGGGGCAGTTCGACCTTGTGGGCATCCCGCCCTCACCACGCGGTGTGCCCCAGATCGAGGTGCGTGCCTCTGTGCGCTTCCTGCTTCTGCCCTTTGCTGGCTGGTGCATGCCCTTTGCTGGCTGGTGCGTGCCTCTGTGCGCTTCCTGCTTCTGCCCTTTGCTCTGTGCGCTTCCTGCTCTGTGCGCTTCCTGCTTCTGCCCATTGCTCTGTGCGCCCATTGCTCCGCCCATAGCTCTGTGCGCTTCCTGCTTCTGCCCTTTGCTGGCTGGTGCATGCCGTGAAGCTTCTGCCCAGCTGTTTGGCATTTGGGGACGTCTAGACCAGATGCAATCACATCCCTGGGATCATGGGCCTGCGCACGCATGCGCACATGGTTTGCTAGTTGTGATGCGCGTGCTTTTTCACATGCATGTGCTGCATTTGCTGATGCACGAAGCTCAAGAGTGCGCCTCCCTCTTTTCCGCCCCCTGCTTATTCATTTATGCCATGCCTGCGCTTCTGTGGGTGCGCGCAGGTCACCTTTGACATTGATGCCAATGGTATTGTCCATGTGTCGGCCAAGGACAAGGCCACAAGTGAGTTGACTCGGTGCTGCGTGAGTTGGACCATGCACGGTGCTGAGTTAGTTGTGCCATCTGCTACTGAGCCACAGGTGATGGCCAAAAGGACAAGGCCACCACAGAAGTTAATCCTCGCAAATTAAGTGCAGCCTCATGTGCTGCCAAATCACAGGGTCCGCCTTCCTTTGACCTCAGAGGCACTTGTGCAACTCGCTCAGCACCCTCATCTACACCACCTGTCTCTCACCACCCACATCTACATCACCTGTCAAATCATGAGCCTGAGAAGAGTAGCCCAAACAAGAGGAGGGTGAGACATGCGTAATGCCTTGCACTGCAGACCAACAGCTACACATCTGCATGCAGCGCGGCGGTAACAAGAGCTGCTCACTTCATTTACATGCATCACCTGCTGTTGCCTACGTGTGTGTGCACGTAGACAAGGAGCAGAGCATCCGCATCCAGAGCAGCGGCGGCTTGAGCGAGGACCAGATCCAGCAAATGGTCAAGGATGCTGAGGCGCATGCTGAGAATGACAAGAGGCGCAAGGAGATGATTGAGGTGAGGGAGGGGAATGAGGCTGAGGCTGAGGTGTGATGGTCAGGGGCACTGCGTGACAAAAGCAACTTACTGTCCATACATCATACATACTGTTCATCATACATCATACTGTTCATACATCATACATCATACTGTTCATACAGGGGCACTGCGTGACTTAAGCAACTTACTGTTCATACATCAGTTGCGCAGTTCCCTTCCATGGTTTGTTTGGCAGGCACGCCAAGTCGATCATTCACTGACACATTTTGTTGTAGGCAAGCATGATCAGTAAGTTTTTGTCGGCCCATTCTTGTAACACGTGTGGTTTGTGAGTGACTGGCTGCGCCTTGACAGTGTGCTGCTTTAGGCAGGCCAGGAGACGTGCATCAGCACTCTATTGCCCCGTTACGCACAGCAAGCAGGGCCTGCTGTGCACCTAGTGTGCACCTAGAGTGCACAGTTTGAACACGCAACCCCTGCCTCCCCGCCAATGCACTGGGGTAGCATGCTGGATTGGGCAAAAGGGTGGTGACAAATGAGGCCAAGTGATGTGGAGGCGACTGGCAGTTCAGATCACGCAAAGGGTGACCTTGAAGGGAAGGGACCAGGAGGCGAGCGGCGTATCACTTGCAGGCAGGACTTGAAGCCTGCAAACTTGCGCCCCTGGAACGCCTGCAACAAGTGAAAAGCGCGCGTTGACAGGGCAACCAGGTAGGGTCCTTGCCTTCTCCACCCCCTCACCCCCGCCACCCCTCCCTCTGCCATGTGCAGCTTCGCAACGAGGCAGACACGGCCATGTACAGCACAGAAAAGAGCTTGAGCGAGTACAAGGACAAGCTGCCGCAGGCGGTCGTTGATGAGATCAACAACGCCATTGGCGAGTGCCGAGAGGCAGCCAAGGTGAGCGCTTGTGCGTGTGTGCGCGTGTGTGTGTGAATGTGCGTGCGTGCATACTGTTTTGGTTCATGGTGAAGGCATGCCATACGTGTTTCGGTGTCAATTAATGTGCATATGTGTGCGCAAGTGCAGGCTTATGCTCTGATGGCTGTTGTGTCCTTAAGGGGAGAATGAGCATGCAGATGCCTTTCAAAAGCAGGCCCTTGGTGTCAAGGGCTGAAGTGGTTAGATTTCTAGGCAGTGCTGCCTGGGGCGCCCTGCGTGCGCCTGCTGATTCAACACTGGCGCTGACAACTGCTTTTATTTGTCCTGTGCAGGCGGAGGACCTGGATGCCCTGAAGGCCAAGGTGCAGGCATTGAGCGCAGCCAGCATGAAGATTGGAGAGACGCTGTCACAGCAGGGAGGCGGGGCCAGCAGTGGCGGCAGCACTGGTGTGTGTGTGATGTGTGCTGTTCTAATGTGCGCAGCGGGAAAGGATCGTGCCTGTCTAAGACTGTTGCATGGACATGGGAAATGCTGCAGATTTCACAAGTTTGAGTTCAGCAGGCAGATTTTTTTATTTGATTGGACTGCTAGGTCAAATGGATACTGGAGCGAGGTAACGCAAATGACGGTGTTGTCGGGCTAGAGCCACTCGCATGTTGATCCAAGTGACTGCAAGATATTCTATGGGTATGCTTTGCACACTGGAGTTAAGCTTGTTGATGTTTGCCCACGGCAAGACCGGGTCAAGCCTTGAATAAGCTCTGAGTCATGTTTACTGTGCACGACAACTGCGGCACGGGCTCCGGACATCCTGGTGTCAAGGGAATGGCTGCCAGGCCAGGTTCAGTCTTGCAATGTCCAAACTAATAACTAAACAATTTGTAAGCATTGCACGCACCCTCTGATTGCTTGTTGGCCGTTGTTCTGTAGTCCAAAAACCGACGCGAGCTAAAAAACACTGCTGTCTTGTCGCAACAACAACTCTTTTTTGTTGTGTCTCCGCAAAGCAGGTGGCTCAGAGGAGAAGAAGGAGTAAGCTGCGGCAGCTTCCAACAGAGGAGCAGAAGCTGCTGTGCACTGGGCAGCGCATCGCTTGGTTTTGCCCACGTCTCAGTGTTTTGAAGTGAGAGCTGGGCGTGCGCCAGCTGTTCTTGGAGCCCTACAAGCATGTAAGCACCGGTACAGAAATGTGCCAAGTGCAGAGGAGAGGATTTCATTGCTCCCGCATGTGGGACCTGCATGCTGGAAGCGTAAGAGAGGACGCGTGCATTTCTTTGACCCAGAGGCTGCCTGAGGTGGCCCCTTTCTTAATCATGATGGCCTCTGCCGGTCAGCCAGGCAGGCATGTTGCATTGTTGATGTGAGTAGGACCGTGGCACCTGGTTGCATTGGACAGGCAATTTGTAATCAAGATGCCAGGGTGATATGAGCAATCACTCTTTTGATGCAACTCTTCACGAACAAGAACTCTTCAAGAACAGCAGGTAAGTTACCTTATTGCTGGTCCTGAAGGCAGTAACTGAAGGCCACTAGTTGGCAGCTACCGGCAGCTCCCAAGCAGCAGCCTGCTGCTCCTGAGGTGATGCTCCAAACAGAACTTCTTGAAGGTTGCCAGAGCATGGTTGACTGTCTGCCAGATCGTTGGTAAGGATGAGCTAATAGAAACATGTTGCTTGTCACGAACCTTCCAGGTTAATAAAGAAGTGCTAAAAAAGACAACTGGTACACAGCAGGGTTGCACATCACGGTGTCGGGAAGCACTTGAGGATGGGTAAAAACTACGGAGGTAATGAAACACCCCTACGAGGGCAGCTCAGCTGCAGCCAATCAGGTCTGCGCATGCAGAAGGATTGCATTGCTAACACAAATGAGCACGAAAAATAGGTTTTAAGGTTTTTCAAGCGCGAACAATAGATGCTAGATGGTGTTATGAAGCACCACTTCCATAGGCACTTACCTTTGCAAGCCCCATCACTCGAAACCTCAGGCACAGTAATTGGTTAGGTTAGGTTACTTGTCTGTACCTGCTGAACGAGGGCAGCTTAGCTAAAGTTAACAAGAATAAGGTCTTCAGTCAAGAAGTGTGACTGCTAGCCTGCTAAAATAAATATAAATAATAAAAAACTTACCAGATGTCCACTCTATGTATGCATTAAGAAGTAGGATAGGGTGCTTAGGGGATCAGGGGCTCTCAGCAATAGCAACAGCCTACCAGCCTTCGACCAGAGTGCGGAAGTCAGCTCCCACCCAATCAGTGACTCATCCATCTTGTGGGGGGAAAGTACTGCGAAGATACCAGACCTAAGAGCCAGCTCGAGGCAGCTCACCACCAGCATAGTGAGCTCTGTCGACATCTTTGCCGAGCCGCCGCCAATGTTAGCCTCTACAATATCTTTCTGGGAGTGGGAGGTACCATCTACAGCCCTTATAGTTAAGAGCCTCCAACTGTTTCAGCTCATGAGGGACTATGAGCCTCTGAATGTTTCTGTCTGTTACATCTCTGTTTAGATCCTCAGAAAGTCACCAAGCTTGCTGTGAAACTTCATGCTCATTGGGTTCAATATGCTTATGAACTTGTAAGTACCAGATGCGCTCTTGAGAAAACTATTGCAGCAAATCACCATCAAGACAAGGAATGGGGTTCTGCTAGTCATCCCCCTGATCCCCACTGACTTCTTTGGTTTTCTTTCTGGTGGGTCTACAGTGCTTAGGCCCTGGGTGACTCTTTTCCTATGTAGTTTTTTCTTCGTTAGTCACCTCAGCCAGCTGGCAAAGACCAGCAACAAAACAATCAACCTATTGACCAGGCTAGCGGTTTAGGGTTCCAACCCTAACTTGTAAACTTTCTGAGCATTTCAGGGGATTGTGAGCAATTTTCGTTCACGTGCACTCTGTGTGGAGTCCTCTGTTTGGCAAGGTGTATTTGGACACTAGGGACATTCCTGCAAGTCCTGTTGTGCTGCTGTGCAAAACGAGGTACATATGCCAGCAGTGCTGACAGGGGAATCCCGAGAGCCTACCACAGCGAAAGGAAAAGGCTGATCACGGGAAAAAACTAATAATAGAAGAGACCACTCTGTCTGTTCAAGCAAAGTTCACCAAGATTGCGGATGTGCAGAAAGGGAAGGCAAGGCAAGCTCCATGCACACCGTGGCAGTGCAGCCAAGTAGACAACAACATCACTTAAGGGTCTTAAAGAACCTACTTCTACTAGATAGTACCACTGAAATCTTCAAAATCTCGCTCACAGAACTGCTGATTTATCCACTAGCGCATTGGCAAGCAGGGTCTGCGCAAGCTGGAGAGAAAGGAATGCTAAGCTCACAGGGGTTCCTAGCCCTGATTTATTTTGAGTCTACACTGGTTATGAATTAAATGAAGAAATCCTGCCCTTGCCTATTCGAGGTTATGTAGGAGGGGGCAACGGCGTGTTCGCTCTGCCCAGCTCTGCCCAGGGCAAGCACAGCGACATCACCATCACATGCAGGGCTGTGTCAGCGATTAGGGCAGTCCCTGGACCTACATAACAGAAAGAAGTAGAACAAAGGAACTTGTGCAGTGCATCCCATGCGCTACAAGCACACATTTGCCTAGCATGGACAAGGCTGCCCAAGCATGGGATGACTGAGCAGAATGGGCCAACTGTGCAGAGGGGATAAATGATTGTGCACAAGAGGTGATTATGCACGAGGGATGATCAAGCATATGCAGGCAAGGCATCATCATGCCAACAGGACATTTTTCAGAGGCTGCCCTGCATCACAAATCGGCCTACAACATACAGCCTCTCTCTCTCTCTCTCTCTCTCTCTCTCTCTGTGTGTGTGTGTGTGTGTGTGTGTGTGTGTGTGATCCAGCGTACAAGCAGTGGTTCTCCTATGTATGCAACAAGGCCAAAGATTGGGGGCCAACAGCCCACAAAGCCCTACCAGTGGCCAGGCTGATGGCAGTGGAAGCACACACCCTGCACTTGACCTGCAGACGCGCGAGGTACCCATGCGAGGAGTGCACTTATCAGGTTTTCACACAACTGGGGCACAGAATTCGCGTGAACCAGAGAGCTGGTGGCATGCAAACACAAGACAAGTACAGCAGCACGAGGCAGCGCGGCGCAGCAGCCTGAACGCAGCCTGCATGGGTCAAGGGGTGCACTGGAGATGTTGCACAGGCCTTGCTGCTCCAATATGCTGCAACATGCTAAGCCTGCTTGCGTGAGCGCACACCTGCACACATGAAGCTATGAAGCACATGAAGCACACACACGCATATTATCTACTGCCTGCTCACCTGTGGAACTAGCAAACAAGGGTGCTGGGCCACCCCCCCTAGCAGAGCTGTTGCCCCCGGTCCATCCACCGCTGCCACTGCCTCTGCCTCCGCCACCGCCACCACCACCCCTGCCCCCGCCGCCCCCGCTCCCACCACCCCTGCCTCTGCCACCCCCTTGTAACACAGGGTCCGAGCCGTCCCACTCATCCTCCCACAGGAACTTCAAGCACATCTGCATGGGAAGACGCGCCAAGCAAGGACTAGCAGGCATGCATAGAGGCAGGTGTGGAAAGAAGCATGGAGGCAGCCGCCAGCAGAAGTGCAAAGCACGTGCTGATGCACGGGCCAAGCATCGGCCAAGCAACACTTGCGTACCCGCCAAGCACTGGTCAAGCAACGCCCGTGAACTGGTCAAGCAACACCCGTGTTTTAGTCAAGCACTTATCAAGCAGGGTCCACGTACTCAGCAGCCTCCCCCTACCCAAACGCCCAAACGACGCCCCAGGCATCCCAGATGAGATACATGCAAGCACACATGGTTGTGTCTCAAGCAAGCAAACTATGCTTGCGCGGCCATATGGCATATGCAGGTGAGCACCAGCCCACGCACATCGCACTCGTCCTTGTTGGCACACTTGAGGAACGTGCGCCCCGGGTTGCGCTCTGACTTGCTGGTGATGCGCACGCAAGGCTCGCCATGGAGTGGGCAGCACGGTAAGCCGCCCCCCGCGCCCCCTCCAGGCCCCCTGCCCCCCCTCCCCCCCTTCCTGCCTCTTGCCCCGCCTCCCCTGCCACTCCCTCCGTCGCCTGCAGCACCAGTTGAGGCGCTGCTGGCAGGAGCCTGGGAGCTAGTGCGGCCGCGTTTGGCGCGGGACCCGCGCCCGCCGCGCCTGCATGTGTGCAGCGCATGTGTAGATGTTTGTGTAAGCGTGCGTGTGCGCATGTGTGTGCGCATTTTTGCATGCGTGTATGTGTCATGCATGCGCGCATGCATGTTGGTGGGCACTTGTGTGTGCACGTGTGTGTCGTTGTTTTGTAGTGTGCATACGTTTGTGCGAGTGAGTTTGTGCGCACATGCGTGCGCTTGTGTGTTGTTTGGAAGTGTGTTAGTGTGAATAATTCAATGTGCAAGCATGGTTACACTCGCAATGCGTGCACGGGATAGCACATGTGCATGACATGCCCACTTGTGCACAAGCATGCAGAAGCGTCAAAAGTAGGTGCCTGGGAGATGTGGCTACCTGCCAGAGGAGGCATCCACAGAACCTTGTGTGCTGCCCCCATCATCCGTGTCAGACTCGTGGCGTGGTCGTGTGGTGCCTGCGTCATTGCACACGCAAGGGGGGGGGGTTGTGGGTGCAGCGTAGCAGGAAAAAGACACAGGGGGTGCTGCAACCAGCTGTCCTGCACTCTGCCCACAGGCCACAGGGAGGAGCGCGCACAGTGTATACCACGGACGATTTTCACAGGCATGTGCTTCCCTGCTGCAGGGCTGCGAGCTCTCAGCCTCCTCCTCCTTTCAACTCTTGTCTGTTCCCTGTGCACCTGTCTACTCTCCATGCCGCTGGCCCAGCACAAACCTAAAATGAAACCATTATCCCCTTAGCTGGTGCTCTCTGGATGGTGTTTGCCCACAGCCACTCTTACCTCGCCCCCTGCCGCTGGCTGCCCCTCTGGCGCTCCCTGCGTGTGAAGATGGACAGCAGACAGACTTAAGAGAGGCTGCAAGTGTAAAGTGGACAGCAGTCAGACAAAAAAGAGGCTGAAAGTGAAGAATAAATGGCAAATAAGATGTAGAGACCCCCCACTCCCTGAGCTGTTGGACCAGTTGCAAAAAGCAGGGTTGCTGTACAGCCCCTTTCCCCCCAAATCATTCCTCAGAGCAAACATTGATGCAAGTCCAGGTCCGCCACAGCTCGCTCATGGTCTATGGTACTGCTCTGTACAAAAGAGAGGCACTGCCCAGTGCAAAAGAGAGGTACTGCTCTGTACAAAAGAGAGGCACTGCTCTGTACAGAAGAGAGGCACAGCTCAGTGCAAAGGAGACACTACTCTGTACAAAAGAAAAACACAACAGGCTACACTGCTAGGGTGCAGCGGCGGCATGCGCACACAAGCAAGTTGTGGAGCAGCTTGTGCCGCACAGAAGCTGCTGTCAGGCATGCCGGCACCCGCCAGACAATTCTGCTCCCAATGGGTGAACACTGCTGTGCGGCAGGCACAAGCAACTCTGCTGCACGACAGGCACAAGCACACGTACACACAAGCTTGCGCACTCACAAGCTCGCACACACACACACACTCACACACACACACTCACGAGCCCCAAAAGGGTTTCATCGGGCAACCCAGGGTCCACGCACCTGCCCTGCCACCGGGCAACACACCGCTGCCACGTGCTCTTCCTCCTCCTCCCCCCGCCGCTCCCCCTCGTTGGGCCGCTGTTGCACGAGGTGGTGGCCGGACCACCTGCAAGCACGCGCCCCATGAGAGCACGAGCCGATGCATGTGGAGGGGTGCGCTGGCGCATGCCAGGGTGCGCGGGCTGCGTGCAATCCCCTGCGCTCAAGCAGTCTGGGAAGCTGACTGTACAGGCAAGGGCGCGAAAACAGCGCGGCCAGCCAGCTGCCCCTGCTGCGTTGGCCCCCTGCCCCCCCATCACTCTGCATGGCCCTGCAGACGACCTGGCCCATTGCCACAGGCCGCCATCCCAGGTCTCACAGCAGGTTCGGGGGCGGCTGGCGTGCTCGTGGCAAGAAGAAAGAGCAGGCAATTGCCAGGCAAAGGCTCGAAGCATACGCACGCAAACTCTCACACACGAAGGGAGTCAGCCACCCCCCCCTCAGTGCCCTCTGCACCCGCCTGCACAATCTGCTGGATGATCTCGTCGCACAGGGGGCAGCCCTCAATGTCAGGCCGGTGCAGCAGGCCCACGGGCAGGCGGTTCACGTTGCACCTCAGCTGCAGCAGCCGGACAGGATGGCCGGTCTGCAAGCAAACAGGGCCGCAAGAGGATGCCCATGTGAGCACTCATGTGCCCATGTGAGCACTCGTATGCCCATGTGAGCACGCGTTGCAACACAGCTCTCTTACAGCCGGACGTGGCGGCCCGCCTGGACATGGACATGCACCGGAACGAGCGTGCGCCTGTGAGTGCACACGCTTTGAACACTTTGCACCCCAGCTGTAGCAGCCGGGCATGGCGGCCCGTCTGCGCGCAGGTCCCTGAGGGGGTTCTGCAGGCCCGCCTGTTTCGCACACGCTGCAGTAGAGCGCCTACAGCCACACACAGGGTGGCCCGTCTGCATGAAGGCATGTGTTTATGAAGGCGTGAGAAGGTGCTATAAGTTGTGCAAACTGTTCATTTCTCACGCATGTTGCACTGCGGCTGTGACAGCTGTGAATGAGGTGGCCCTTTTGCGCGTAGGGGAAGCCATGCAGGAGTACCCTATTGTGCACCTGCTCGTAGAGCAGTGCATGGACATGTGGATGATGGACATGGTGTGTGATGATAGACATGGTGTGGTCAGATGTGCCCTGCACATGCATTTGTTTGGACGCCTTCGTGCACCTGCTTGGAGAACAATGCTTGGACATGTGGTCCTTAGAGGGTGCCCATATGCCTTCATCCATCTTGAACAGCAGTGCAGATCAAGACAGCACGTCAAACGGTGCATGCACGTGTGCGCAGCGTGCATGCGCGCATCTCATGCACACGGGCTTGCTTTACTGTGAACAGTTGCTTGCGCCATGACCTGGTAAAGCTGGGCATGCCTGACTGAGCGAGGCTGAGCTAGGCTGTGAAGAGCCGATTGCCCCAAGGGTGCAGCATTTATGTGACACGCCTGGCGGCATTGATGTCACACACGTGCCCGGCAGCAGCGGAGCGACCCTCTAATGGGGCACATGCCTGTGGCGACCGCAGGCGGTGCCAATGTGACACACGCCTGGCGGCATTGATGTCACACACGTGCCCGGCAGCAGCAAAGGCAGCCCTGATATGACACACGCCTGTGGTGACCGCAGGCGGTGCCAATGTGACACACGCCTGGTGATGGTGAGCAGAGCTAGGCGCACTCCTAGCTCCTGCACAGTGTGTGGATCAGCAGGGCCCTTGGCCCACGATGCGCTTGCATGCCCAAATGTGTGTGTGTGTGCGTGTGTATTCAAGTGTGCATGCCCGGGTTGCTCGTTTGGAACAGCCCCAAGCCGAGAGCACTGCACACACGCTTCCTACCCACAACTGCACAGGCAAGAACACATGCACACACTCTTGTGGGTGTGCTTGCATATTGCGCCTGCACACACACACACACACACACACACACACAGAATGCATCCAGCACGACGTTCTCAAGCCCCTGCATTCCACAACATGAGTCTTGGCCCCCACGCTCGCGTACGCGCACGCGCCACCACACGCACATGTCAAACATGATGTGTCCACATGCCCACCTGTGTGCCCTCAAAAAGGATGCTTTTGAACGTGCTGGAAGCACCAACGCACCGGGTTACGCGAGCTGCAGGAGTTGCATGACGAGTTGGGCTTGACGGCCGCATGCACCACGCCGCGCGGCAAGGCCACCATGTTGCACGCACCGCCGCCGCTGCCTACGCACACATGCACGGACGCATGTACACACTGGCAAACGTGTGCAAGCATTCGCATGCACATCGGCATACATAGACATACACACTGGCATACATTGACATACACACCGGCATACGTGTGTAGGCATTCACGCAGGTACACGTGCTCCGGCAGGAGCAGGGAGGGGCAGACAGACAAACAGGTGTGCTCGCACACGCAGGTGCTCTAATGCTTGCACAATTGAATGGGAGAGCAGCTTTAAGGCAATGGGCTTGCACGTGGGTTGACAGTCTTGATTATTTGGTGCAGCCCTGCCTAGCACCAAGCGGTGCTGTGGAACGTTTTGGGTTTGGGGCACTATTGATTCCGGGGTGCCATGGTTTTGGGTGTTATGAGTCCCCGAGGGATTGTGTGCGAGTGAGTGGTAAGGGATTGAGCTGACCATACAGCACTATGCGAGTACGGATCATGTGCACAAGCCTGGAGGCTGGGTGCAGGCACGAAGGAAAGGACCAGCATTGTAGCAAGCACCAAGGCCATAAATTGCCACATAGAAAAGCATGGTACACAAGGGAGCATGGCACCAGCTGAGTTCACGAGGTAGCATGGCACCAGCTGCGCACACGAGGTAGCATGGCACCAGCGTGTTGTCGGAGCCACAGTTTAGTATTGGCACGAGCGTATGGACTTAGCATTGCACCAGCGTGGTGTGGGAGCTGGTGCACATGGAGTAAAGGAGGAGTCCTATGTTGGAGGAGTCCTATGTTGGAGTCTTATGTTGAGGCACCAAGGACTGAGGCACCAAGGACTGGGGCACCAAGGATTGAGGCTGCTCCAGCCCAGCAGCACCAGGGCGGCACCCGCGCAGTCCAAGCTGAGCTGGCGTGCACCATGTGTGCGTGCAGCGCATGCACAGTGTGCAGCACGCGCTTCTACAGGTCAGCCTTTCGCCCACCACACCGCCAGGTGCACAAACAAGGATGGCCCATCCGCACCTGCCATGGAGCAGCAGATCGTGTAGCATCCGTCGGCCCCCTTGTGGAGCAGCATCGGGCCCCCGCACCATGCGCAGGGCCCCACCTCCTGGCCAGTGCCTGGCAAAAGCAGAAGTAAGGGCAAGGCGGTTGTGGGGGCAAGGGGGAAGGGCGGAGTGTTGTTCATGACGTCCTGAATCCCCTGGCCTGTGCCTGGCCTGCAAGCACAATCAAAATGTGGCAAGGGCATGCGCAGAGGTGGCGCAGCGCGCGCAGCTTTAGTTGATGACGGGGCCAGAGCACGCACAAAGGAGGCAGGTCAGCAACTGTGATGAGGGCTCACACCATATGCAAAGCCCGCGGCTCGTAAGCCACACACCCCCAAGCAGCAGCCGGGCGGTATTTGCCAGGGGAGCATTTGCCAACAGAGCCGTTGCTCTCACTCATGGATCACTTACGGATTCACATGCATCTGCCCTGAAACCACAACCTGTGGCTGCCCTGCTCTCACTCATGGAGCACGCACCCACGCGCGTGCCGCTGACCTGCAACTGCCACATGCAACCGGGGATGGCCATGGAAGAACACTTACCCAAGGAGCCGCCGCCCCCACCCATGCCTGGCCCGCC
>LFCJ01000785.1_pt1 | contig 20696 bp, 20 predicted proteins | sample 643141 | NCBI WGS metagenome assembly LFCJ01 (sample SAMN03766243, study PRJNA286221) | soda lake metagenome | biome: soda lake; feature: Kulunda steppe; material: water; isolation source: sample B1-Br-g2 brine of Lake Bitter-1 | place: Russia: Kulunda steppe | collected 2010-07
CCCGAAGGAAGACGTTCGCTCGGTTCGCTCGCGCTGGGACTTCCGGGGCTTCAAACCCCGGCTTCGACGAAAATAGCCACGGCTCGTGAGTTTGCTCGCCGTGGATAATTATGGACTCGCCGGGATTGATATTGTCCGTTTCCGCTCGCTGCGCACCGCGGAAGACGGACAAGGACGCGCAGGCAAGCCTGCGCTGGTAGGCGGTCCTTCAAAACCGCACCGGAAGGACCGCCAACAACCCGGGGCCTCTGGGCCGGTTTATGCCAACCAGGTCCTATGTACCCACCAACCCTATCAAATTCCGCAAATCACCAGGTGTCACCAACATTTGACGGATGTGGGCGGACAGATCTGGTATGACAAAACTACACGAAATCACCCCCAAAACGGCCGTAGAGGAGTACATCTCGTCACGCCACGACGTAGCACAGTCAACGCTAAACAATCATCGCTATAGGCTCGAATACTTTGTAGATTGGGCCCAACTGGAATCAATCGATTCTCTCAGGGATCTCGACGGCTTCGACCTACAACGGTACAAAAACTGGAGAACGAACGGAGAGTCCGCACCTGACTGTAATCTAGTTACTATCGAACAGCATCTTCACACGCTCCGTGTGTTTCTCCGGTGGGCCGAACAGGCAGATCTCGTATCGGAGGGCACTGCTGACAAGGTTGTAATACCCAATGTGAGCTCTCAAGATAAGGCTCGAGATACTGCTATCTCGCGGGATCGGGCTAAGGATGTAATCGACTATCTCTGTCGCTACAAGTGGGCTTCAACAGCCCACATCGTATTTCATACGCTATATCATTGTGGAATGCGACGCAGCGGGTTACGAGCGTTAGACGTCTCAGACTGGCATCCAGAAGAACGATATCTCGACCTAAAGCATCGTCCCAAGCAAGGGACTCGTCTCAAATTAGGAGAGCGAGGCGAGCGCCACGTTACGGTGAAAGATGAAAGACTTGTCGATGCGCTCAACGATTGGGTAGAAAATCAACGTCCAAATTCTACAGATGACTACGGACGGGAACCACTAATCGCCTCGAGCCATGGAAGAATGCATTATCAGAGTATAACGAAGATCTGTTACAAGGTCACACGCCCCTGTTGGATAGGAGCTGAGTGTCCGCACGATAGAGTCGTCGAAGAATGTGAGGCCACGACCTACGGTGGCTATAGCAAGTGTCCTAGTTCTATTTCCAGTCACCCAGTGCGACGATCATCAATTACGCATCATCTCTCGAAGGATATACCAGCTGAAATCTGCTCTCAACGAATGTCTCTATCGACCAAAACACTGGATCTGCACTATGACGCTCGAGATAAAAAACAACGAAGGCAAAACAGAGAGCAATATCTCGATCGGCTGTAATATTAGACAAGTACTTGACTCTGCTGAAACCCCCATCGGTTGGTCTGAGCCATCCGATGAATATTTTAAGTATCAGAATGTCTTCACTGATCCATCCAAGACCTAGTTGGGAACCCGTGTCAACAGCCATCTTTTAGCCAGTGTGCCAGTTTTCGATAGGTGAAGACCACAGACACACTCAAAATAAACGCTCATGATTTGATTGGCGCCAATTGAAAAGTCACGATTAAAAATGGCTTGAAATAGAATCAAAGCCTAGATCGATACGTTTGATCCAGAGTCATTCAAACAAGATGGCTTCGACGATCGTGAACAATACGTCAAAATTTATGTCTCATCTCTCGCCGAAACACACACTACATTTGAACAGCGATCTCGTCGGTTGTCGAGGGATCAAACCGTAGGTTTTGTTGATGATTGGTTTGCGCAGAGCGGGCTCAGTCACCTCTGACTGCGATTCTCTCTTCGACGGGTCATTATTCATACGAACGGTAGACGCTAAGAAAGAAGTAAGCCTCTTTTGAGGCGATTATACCCTTATTCAGCGCAATTGTGTGACCTCGCGTTGATCGGCCGGCTGATCCCGGCCGATAACGCTCGAGAAACCGCATAGGGATGGGGGCAGTGGATGGGCGAACTTTGGCTCTGTTGAAATCCTCAGAGAGTGATATATTTCTGTGGTCGTGCTGAATATAGAGGTTATAGTCACCACGTTTCAACCAAACCATCTCAAATCATTGATCAACAGTTATACAATACAGACATTACAATTAAATATATGGAAGAGCCTCGCAGTTTCAATGATTGGGAACAATGGCGTGCTGCGTATTTAGACTGGTTTCAGAGGGCTGGTATTAGCGATACGATTGATTATTACCACTACTTTGACCAGAGCTATGACACCCGAGAGGAAGTAATATCTGATGCTAAAAACAATCATAATTTTGAAGCCCTGTGCAAAATGGGGATTCACGGCTTTGAGCGCCCCGCCGTCGCATATGAACAAAATATAGCAATTGTTAGTATTAATCCGAAACTAGGGCTGTCACCCGATTCTGGTGGCATTCCTACAGATCCAGACAGCGTATCCGATATCGATCAATACGATATGAACTATAGATTAGGAATCAAGGACACAAAGAAGTTCAATAGCGATGTGGTTGAAGCAGCAGGAGCAGGATTAAATTGGCTACTGAATAAGTGCGTGACCAACTATTCCCACTCAGTTTTCCGCGGACTAACAAATACTGTTCTTTCTGAACAAGATATTGATGCATTCCTAAAGCAAGATCCACGTCAAACGCTGGATCTGCATCAAAATATCTATTACACGAATTGGTTTAAATACGCGACTTATAGTAGCGACGAAATGGATTATGTGTTAGATTGTATCGGATCTGCTGGACAAAAGATGGATCTTGATGAATACTTTGATGATTCAGATTATATTGATCACAACAGTGATCCAGAATATAGGATTCCAAACACGGTCCTTGCTGCAGAATTACGACGTCTAAACCCAGACATTATATTGGCATTCGGGAGGCCAGTTTGGGACCGATTTTTTAAACGCGAGGATAGCTCTATTGAACCAGCAGATGAGTATCTAACGGGTGAATTGGCTTCTAAGGGGTGGAATTCAAATGATACCCATTCCACCTTGCATTCTCTACCCTTCTGGTACCAAGGAAGTGAAATAAGTGGGACTAGCTATCTGGTCATCCCACTCATTTTCCCCCAAGGACAACCTTGGCATCCATGTAAGACGCATATTCGAGGGGTTGAGCAAGATAGTTCACCTGAAAAGATAACTGAGGATCGAATTACCAAGGTCCTGGATAACTTCTACTGATCGTTGACCCTATCTGAATTATTATCATACTTCATATTTGTGCGAAATTATATATTATTCCAATCAGCAGACTCGCGCTGTGTATTCAGCACTCGTCTCTTGTCAGAGTCGATGGATTTCAACAAAGCCTAAACTTTGCACCAACTCGACCTCCTGAATCACTGCCATTTTGGATGATTAACTACGCGGTGAGACCCAGTCAGTCGAGGCAACCGACATGGGTCGGATCTCGGCCAGTACTACGCTAAACGGACGAATTACACGTTCCGTGCGATCAATACAATAGTTATGCTCGACTGCGAGACTGGTGTGATCCTCGATATACACTATTCGATGGAACAATCACGCTACTCCCAGATAAGCTGGCAACTGCTCAAACGAAATCTCGATAAGGTGAGTGTTCTCACAGTCGACAAAGGATACGGCTGTAGTCACTAAGCTAAACACATCGTTTGGGGGGCGTGAAACCAGTGAGCTACTTTTTAACCATTTTAATAGGGTCGCTTTTTTATTAAACAATATAATAATGAACGGTTATTCGAGGTGGTATTCTTTTCAAAAATATCTGCTGTTGTGAGGCCAGATTGTAGGGCAATTCCCAACATTGTTTGCATTTATATCTCGTAGTGACTACTGAAGGAGTGAGAGAGGAACTTAGGAACGGTTCCTTTCCACAGTCGATTTTCTCCGTCGCAATGACTGACAACTCCAAGTCAACCATTACCGTACCATCTCATAAGTTAGAAGAGCTCCACCGTGTCCATGGAGAGTATCAGAAATACCCGGCTAAGATCGCCTTGCATGAGACCCTCAGTGATGCGTTAGAACTACTCTCTGAACGTGCTCCCACCAAAGAGTAGAAGTGTAAATATTTGGAAACAAAGCCATGGTAATACAAACTAAGCGGTACAGGTCCAGCAAGATGCTGTGACAAAAGTACCCAAAACCACGGCCCTACGTCTCCCCACAATTCCACTAGTATAAGTCGACCACTGCAGGCAAAATCCTCACACAGAGTTCGTTGCCTGTGACTAACCAACCGTCGCATGATTCACAGATTTAGCGATGAGAGAGGTTACACCAACTACATTGATTCGGATAGTAACAAATCGATACGTGAACACCAACTCGTAGCTCTCGTAGAAAATGACGCTCAAGATGTTTTTCCGAACATACGGAAGTACACCACTATGTTTCCACCCCAAACAAATTTGGAGTTAAATTAGACCTCCCGAGCGCTGTTTGTGTGATGAACAAGTCAAAACATCGTGAATTACACGCCAACAGTGAGCATACGCCAGCTTTTATCGACTCAGTGTTGGGACATGGGGATTCGACAGAGTTCAAACTGGACGGTTTGTGATGAATGTCTAAGTTAAACATAGGGCTCAGTGAGATTGAAACTTCAGCTCAAGGCTCTGGACTCCCTGCAAGTAAGATCTCGTTCGCTTCTGAGTCGCTTGCAGATGAACTCCCAGATCGATACCTCACTGGACAGGGACGTCCAGTATCCTGGAAAAGAGCTGCTGAGAAGTACCGACAACATCAGATAGGTGAAGAAGCAAGTTCGAAGGCAAATGGATACATGGGCGGACTCCGACAAAGAGCTAATCGAAAAATGGCCACGGTATACGAAGCTGATAGAACATTCCGCGCAGAATTCGATACCCCTCTTGTCGGACTGGCCACTATTCTCGGCAATTACGAGCCTGTAAACCCCATTTACGGTCCGATCTTGGACTACGAGCAGGTCCTTTCTGAGTCAATAGACGGGGCAGCGCAGACGATCAAATACCGACTTCGACAGAAGCGAAGCGCAGAGTATGCGCTAATCGAAGCAGGGACCGGCACGAACGGTGTCCCACATTGGCACCTGATCGCTTGGGCAGACGAGACTAACGTTGAAGAACTCCGGTCGGATCTGGAAGCGATCGTCTGTCAGGCGCAGAGACACCTTCCACCGAGTATCCAGGAATTCGATCCAGCTACGAAAGAGATTCCGTATAAAACAGTTCGCATCGATGAGGCACCTAATACGGATCTTGAAGTGTTCCCAGGTGACCCAAATGGAGAGCCAGCTACAGCAATCGCCCGGTATGTCGCGAACCAATTACCCCATATCGGAACTGCTGACCCCAAAGCTGACACAATCGATAGGATGGGGCAGGCAGAACTGCAGTTCGGAGCAATCGCAGACGCCTCCTCAAAGCGTGGGTTTCGGTCGAGCGCCGGAGTTTCCAGATTCTAAGACGGCGGGTATCGTGCTCGAGAAGGACTGACTCGCCCGACTGCTAGTTGTGCCAGAGTATGCCAGAACAGGTCTTTGGAACAATTATCCGATGATCCGAAATCATAATTTGCGACTACCATCGAGGAAGACTTCCGGTTTCTTCTAAAGGTCCAGAGAGTGTCCAATAGTCTCAACGAGGCAGTGCCAAATAACGAGATGATTGGTAACAAGTGTCAAAAGATTGTTTGTAACAACAGCAAAGAGAACACGGGGGGCGTAGAACCACTATTATTGAATACCAGTTGTTGATTGAATGCTCCCCAAACAAATCAGGAATGTGGTGTCTAACCTTCTTGACTAATTGGCATTTTCATGGTACGTTACAGAAATCTTTCGAGGGGTAAATTGTTAGTAGCAGATTGTACGATTATTTGTAGAAACATACCAAGAGACTCTGTATGCGACTCGATTCCTACAGTGAAGTTTGACGTTTCTAACCTACAATAGCTCCTCTTCATCACAAGCCCTTCACTATATTCTATGCACATCGTAGATTTGGAGGGGAGAGGCAGTCTATCGAGAGATTGGCCATAGGGTCGTGACGCACGATTAGTACCAGAATAACTCTTCGACTACTTGAATCAGCGGTTCAAGTTCGACCTAACGGTGTCCTCGTATTTTCCGCACTAAACACGGCCACACTCCGTCCGGAACTACCGCACCCATGAAATTACGAGCTTTGATCTTCAATCTCTGCTGAAGCAGGGAGATGATCCTCACTAACTGTCATGTAACACCGGTTACATTGGACGCCGTATTCGTTGTATCTGACCCAGTTGTGTTCGATAGTGTCGTGTAGCAGTGAGTCACACGGCGGGATCTCAGGGGTCGTGGTGGTTCTCTGATTGCTGAGTTCCTGCCTAACTGATCCCGGGAGTCGATCTATATCAACCGAAACTCCACACTTTCGACAGCTAGCTTCGTGCTGATCCGCCCAGTGCTCTTCCCAATCGTGCTCTCCATAAACACAGTCAGAAATTCCGTGAGAGTCCCACCCAGTGTAGTCGTACTGCGACTCACTGCTCTCTGTGGTAGTTGATGCCTGTGCATTGGTACGTTTAGGAGGGTTTGTATCAGGCACTTTTGGGACATCCGGACGCTCGAGAGGACCTAAGACGCCCATATTGTCGTACAGATAGCGTGTTCGTTCGTGATTGTACGTGCGGTTTATCCGACAGCGAGCGCAGTACTGAAGATTCTCGAACTCTTTCCAGATATGCTCACAATTAGGGATCGGATCTTGCCAGAGAAGGTCGGTGTCGTCTACATCCTCAAGGTCGCCACTGTTGAAACTGGAGACTGAATGGGCCAGCGCCGTACTTGTTTCAAATGCCGTCTTGAGTCGGTCAAACCTAAACTCCGTCTCCGTAAAGTCTCGAGGTCGGGCCCAGTAGACGCTGTATTCACACTTGAGGTAGTCGCGTGTTACAGCTGGGATCTCTTTTCCCTTGTTCCGAAACTGAACCTCAACTATGAGACCCGCTCCGTAGGTGGGATGAGTACTATTGAACTCGACAAAAGCGTCTGCTCGGCGGAAGTTTACATCCGAGTCCGTGTGGGAAACGTCAATCCGGATCTCTGGAACACACCGAATGAACTCGCCGTCGAACTCTTGACGAAGCTTCGAGACGGCCAGCGATTTCATCTTTCGATGTTCGTCTGATTCGCCCCCTCCACTACAAGGGTCAGCATCAGGTTTGTGAAAGAAGTGACGAGCTCGCCCGTCGACTGATGGGCCTCGGGGTGACATCTCGCTTCCACACGACAAACACGTCACTGTCTCTCCATCGGAGACTTGCTCAGGGATGACCCGCTCCCCGTTGAGTTCAGCCAGAAATGCCATACCTCACTATCTGTTCCTGGTCCAACAATATAACTTCGAACCCAAAACTCGTCCTAAGCGACACACGGGAGCCCCTTTCTGTGGGCCAGCAATGGGTACCTGTTCGTTACGACGGCAGCAGGGAGAACACAGGGGTTGTAATTGAACGCGAGCCTTTTTGTTCCATACCTGTTGCTGGTTCCATGTTGCTCAGGTACGTTGGGACACAGTGACTGTTCGTTCTCATAGGTTCCTCATAGGTGGTTGGTGATAGCCTCAGAAGCGAAGATAAATGACAGATAACTACTCAAGAGTCCAGTACAACCCCGGACAAGGTCATACATCTAATCATTTGCAAGGTTGTCAGCGACTAGCGTCTGATCTACTTGGAGTAGTCTTCCTCCACCACAATCCCTTCACTCTATTCTATGCACATCGTAGAAACGGAGGGTAGAGAGCATCTGCAGGTCGATTCTTTGATTGGGGTCTTTGCGTGTCAATTGATTTTTACATGGTGGCCAGAGAACGTGTCGAAGTTCGATCGGATGGCCGTCTGGATGGTTGCCTCCCCATAGGTTCGCCCATCGGAGTATCGGACTTCGTCCCATTTGTCGCGCATTCGCTGGGATTGACGAAAACACTGGTCGATTAATTTAGCGTCTTCCCGACACCAGAAAGCAAGGTCGGAGACGAACGCTAGGTCTGCCTCCGAGCCAGAGGGAAATTCACGATCGGAGCCTGCCGGTGATTTCCATCGATCGAGCGCACGTTCCGCCTCAGAGCTCCCACTCTTTGCATATTCTTCGAGCGTACGTCTGATCTGTTCGGCTGTAATGTTGGTTGAACAACTGGAAACACTCTGGAGGTCGAACTCACTGTCGGTTGGGGATCTATTACTTGGTTCAGTCCGTTTCGACAGGTACTCTCGCTGGAGGGTAAGTAGGGGGTTTTCCGTACTGATCCCCTCCTGGTTGAAATCTCTGACCGAGTTAGCCGACCCAATCTGGTCGCCAGTCAGGACAACGTACTGGCCCGAGTCGAAAATCTCCAGTTTTCCTCGCTCCTCGAGTTCTGCCTTCCCGATTCGATCTGGAAGCAGCGAACCGATGCAGACGATGTGAACACCTTCCCTGGAACGACTATTCTCTGAGTACGTATTGAGCCGATCAATGATTGCAGCGAGCTCTTCTGTCATGTTTCCTTCCGCAGACTGGCGAACGTCATCGAAGTCGAGAATGACGTACGGATCACTGGCGTGGAGCGCGAACGCTGGTTCAGCATTATGTTCTCGAGCTATGTTGCAGGCGTTCTGGAATGATAGCTGATTCTCTGGACGTTGCCAGTCATTGGTTGGATTGATCGGCGCCTTCTCTTTGGTAACAATCCACTTATCAAGCGAACGGAGTTGCTTTGGTATCTCCCCCCACGCGTGTTCTCTTTGCTGGCTTTTTCGAGGAGACATTATTCCTCGTCCTCCTCTGCGTCCTTCCGAAATACATAGTCGATTAGGCGATCAATGAACTCCTGATCGATACCGTGCGTTGCGAGTTGAGTTATAGCCCGTTTTCCTACCCACCCTTTTTTGGCTTCATTAGGGTCACCGTACATCGCTAGCAGTGCGAAGCCGATACAGGCGCCATCAGCACCTTTGTAATTCTTACTAAATCCTTGTAGAGGCGTGTTGTGTACTTTCGATAGGGCGTCCGTTCGTGCCCATGCAGGTGTCTCACACGACTGGAGAATCGCATCACAGCGTCCGATCGTTGCTTCATCACGTACGATGGTCTTCCGGTTTGAATCCTTCTCCCAGGTGTGCCCACGCCCCATGTGGAGTTTCCACAGTCGGTCATATCTTTTTGCTACCTTGTGGTTGGTATCAGAGAGATCTCGAGAGTAGAACGTTGTTTGAGCGCTTGAGAGGCATCCATCACCTTGGATCTCTCTGGTGTGATCCCAAGCTTGCCACTCTCCGCTCTTAAGAAACAGATCTGCCCGCCGGTAAGTCTCAGACGCGTTTTCTGGACTGACCTTTGTGTTTAGCGATACGCGATCGTCATCTAACGGATGTGCTGGTTCTCGGAGGTGAGTTCTGTACTTCCAGTTAGAGGTCTTTTCGTTTGCTCTCATTTCTTTGAGGCATGTTCCCCAACCAATCGATTAAGAAAGCTAGACCGGTGTTCTAGCAATCTAGAACCAGACCCAGCGTGCTCTACCCGAATTGACAGAGCCTCTTCTGTCTGGATCAGTGTAGACTGATGGTTGCAGGCTAACATGCGACATTTCGACAGACCTCTTTCCTGCCAGGGCGCCTCTACAGTTGAAATACTGTTTAAGCGAATGTAAACGTCACGGTCAGTCGGGACCGTTGATCGTCAGGTCTGACCACTGGATGTCGAGAAAATATACGTCGTCGGATTCATTTATCGGCTTCAATTGGGGTCACTTCAGGTGATTGCCCCTATGCGCTTTTGACGAACAAATTCTGACATAATCATAACATTCTGAACCTTATAGAAATTCTGGCGTATCTCTCAGAGTTGACTATTGTGTGGATCGATACTATTATTGCTATGCCATTTCTAATAATGTTACGTTCCTGAAACGATCTCGAAACGACCGACTACGGCCAGTTTCAATCCTATTTCGGGGCACGATTACTTTGTGACCGACCGGTGCGTCCGGAACACCCCACAATGTCCGGAACCTGTACCCCCGCCCCCCACCATGTCCGCAATTATTCGAGAAAAAGGTGGGGGTGGGGTCAGGATAGATCGGACGCATAGACCGGATGAGACGGGCGCAAACCGTGGAATCGTAAAGAAGAGACGCTGTAGCCCGAGAAGCGGTCGCTACTGGTAGCGATACGCTTCGTAGTAGTTGCAGTACGGTTCTGGTACCACCCAGCGGTACATAAACGTTTCGGTCTACAGCATCCACGTTCCCTCTTTTCCGGACAATCTTGCCGTATCCCGTCACGTCCCCCACTCCTTCGGAGTCAATAATTGCGGACGTGGTGGGGGGGGGCGGTAGCTCCCTCCCCACCAGTCGTTTCGTATCCAACAGAACCAAAACTCGAGTCGTGTTATCGGAATCGATACTCTATCTTCCCACTCACACTCAGATCAGGATTCATTCCCGGCGGATCTCCACGCCCGGTATTATCGATCACAATCGTCCAGTCACCGCTATCAGTAACACGGAACGAGTCCTGTTGCCATTGAGTACTCTCTTGAATTGTCATCGAGTGTGCATCAACGCCGTTTGGATAGTGTCGCTCGTACTCACTTCGCGTCATCACGAATACAGTGGCACTCCCATCTGGAATCTCAACTGCAACTACCATCGACAACACACCACCACCGTGGTCTACATTGAACGACGTCCACTCATTGGCATCGAGATTAAACTCTCTAATATGACCACGATCATCGACACCGTCTGGGTTGTAGCCATCATCTGCGACAATTGTATACGCACCCACACCTGCGAGTAGTGCTCCACCACCAAGTCCGAGTACCTGACGTCTGGAGAGACTGTCTATTCGGTCGCTTAGTGTCCATTTCTCGTCGAATTGCTCATGCTCGAACGTATCTTCTTCGTCCGACTCGGCCTCTTCTATGAGATCTCCAACGTCATCATTCTGGTCTGTCATTATAACTGAATATAATCGCATACAAAACATGAGTGTGTCGGTACATACACCTCAACTATCTCCTTCATACCGTGGATCGATGTCTTGGAGGAATCGTTCCCGAGCTCTATTCTTTCCCGCTCTGTACATACTTCGTGCGATGAAGAGTAACAGTATGATCGTGAAGATCCCCTGCCACTCATAGAAGTAGTACTCAGGAGAGGTCACCATCACGATCAGTACACCGAGGAACAGTGTCCAGACCCACGGCCACGTTGCATTGTGTTGGGCTTCACTCCGCATCTCTTCTACGATCATCCCCGCATTTCGTTTTGGATCACCCAACAGATGGTACAGCGCCATGTCAGCCTGTGCAACTGCCTTTCCAGGACCAGTTTTCGCACAGTCCATACAGAGATCGATCCGACGAGACTCGATCGCGTACGGAAATCCTGGTTGGTCCCACCACCCAGCGAGTTCTAACTCTTCCTCGAACTCGTCGTCTATCGACTCGATTCTGAGGTTCATCCCAGTTTCGGCTCGACCACCGCAGGCATCACAGTGTGTTATCTGTTCGTATCTCTCGTCAGTCGTGGGTACTTCGATGGTGACCTCCTCGGTCGTTTCCTCTTCGACCCAGACTCTCTTTTTCACCATACACGTATCTAGAATGTAACCAGTAATAAGTGTATGCGACAGACCAAAGTGATGATATCGTACACGAGAGGTGCTCAGTCGGCCAATTGCTAGTTGTGCCAGAGTATGCCAGGAGTACTAATCATCCACGTCAAAGTCGATGTCTGACGCAATTTTATGTAAAAGAACTCTTATTAGTCTGGTATGGTACAGACAACACAAATAGTATCATACGCACGCATGTGTTTCAGGTCGTCTTAGACGAGTAATCGGGTATGAGATACACCATCTCGATGCAGAAAGGTGGGGTTGGAAAGACGAGGACTACGCTCAACACCGCTGGTGCGCTGGCTTCGACCGGTGATTGAGTGCTGGCGATCGATGCCGACCACGGGGTGGACTCACGATCAAGTCTGGATTCAGAGAGCACTATCGCGACATGTTGATCCAACACTGCACGATACCCTCTCGGATCATGGAAATGTTGGTGAGCACAAAGTTTCAATTCCATCTCCAAACATGACAGTTCTTTGACTCGGAATACCCCCCATCACGTCTGGAGCGTTGTGTAGTTTCGATATCATTCCCAGACATGGTTGCGTTGTGCCTGTCTGACAACGAAACGAACCCGGAGGTCGCTGATAGGTCACAACCCCATTTTGGGATACTATTCCGCTAAGACCGTGTTTATGCTGCGGAAATTCGCATCCTAAGCGAGATTACACCCCCGTGTTCTCTTGTTGCTTGGGGCTGGACCTCGCGTTGTCTTTGTCCCATATCGGGGCACGATTACATTGTGACAGGACGGAGAGTACCGGATCGTGCAGGACGTCCCTATGTTTCAATCCTATTTCGGGGCACGATTACATTGTGACCCAACTTCGTGGTCCGTCAGGACGGGTGCGACCAGAAGTTTCAATCCCAGGTCGGGGCACGATTACATTGTGACGTGGATATGGTCGCCATCGAGCACGGCCAGCTGTTTCAATCCCAGGTCGGGGCACGATTACATTGTGACGGAGCCACATACCAGCGAAGGGATCGATCCCCGCCATGTTTCAATCCCAGGTCGGGGCACGATTACATTGTGACCAGATCTCCTCGCCCGTCTCCGCATCCAGCGCTTTGTTTCAATCCCAGGTCGGGGCACGATTACATTGTGACGACGGTCTGAACCGCGCCCAGATCGAGGACGACCTGTTTCAATCCCAGGTCGGGGCACGATTACATTGTGACAAAGAGGCCGACGACTGGAACCGCAATATCAAACTTGTTTCAATCCCAGGTCGGGGCACGATTACATTGTGACGAACCCCCGCACGAACTGGGCAATACCGATGGCAAAGTTTCAATCCCAGGTCGGGGCACGATTACATTGTGACTCGAAGACTCCGAATTGACACTGGAGTCATTCACTGAGTTTCAATCCCAGGTCGGGGCACGATTACATTGTGACACTCTTTTTCTTCAGTCGGTCGATCATCCCAAAATCGTTTCAATCCCAGGTCGGGGCACGATTACATTGTGACTTGCCGATACTGCTCCGGGCGCGAGCGCATGGGGGCGTTTCAATCCCAGGTCGGGGCACGATTACATTGTGACAGGGGGTTGAAATCGACGGATAGGCGACGTTTCGCCTTCTAAAGGCGTACATTTAGCGTCGGACTTCGTGGACCCCTGCCGTACAGATCATTCAAGCGGGTCGATGAAAATATTTGCTATCGCAGAATTCCACGATCATAGAAGTAATCGACATCCGCCTTCGATATCGGTGCCTCGTCCTTACTTTCTGGAAACGGCTCTGTAGTGAGACCATCACGAATCCACCATGCAGGGATTTCAATACCGTAGTCTTTGACGAATTTCCAAAGGTCAGACCGACATGCCGTGTCGGTCGCGACTACAGAGCACTGAGGTCGGGAACACGTATGCTCTTTTTGCCATCTTTCATCAGGCGTCCACCTCTCCCCATCTGGTCCGGTATAGCTGGCTGCCAACACTGGCACTCTATAGGACGATATCGACCGGAGAGCAATATTGTCTGTTCCACCGGAATCCTCCGCGACAGGTCGGTGGGGCCCGAACAGCCAGTCCTTACTGATTGCTGATCGGATTGTCGTCGTATTGTACTCTAACTCAAACTCGTTGTATACCTTCTCAATCCATTCTTGGGCCCGATCAAAACGGTACGCTCCTGCCTCCCCGAGAACTGTCGCTGTTCTCTCGAGTAAGTTCCATTCGTCTGAACTGCGATCCTCAGCGTAGGGATACCATGACTCCGCATCTCCAAGCGGTGAATAGACCTGACATTCGTACTCGTGATTCTCCCGGCCCTTACACTGTGAACAGTCCGTTATCGAATAGCAATCTTCTGAGGTTGGTTTTACACCTGATCGATGGAGACGCCCCGCCCGTTGGAGTATCGCGTCAATCGGTGCGACATCAGTCAACAGAAGATCGGCTGAAAGGTCCAGACTAATCTCGCAAACCTGAGTCGAAACCAAAAACTCACGACGGCCTGAATTATTAGCGTTGACGCCAAACCGATCTCGGATGTCTTCTTCTTTCTTTTGACGGTGTGATCTGATGAACTCACTGCTGTAATATGTAACCGTCTCACCAGCAGCTCTGAGTTCCATCGCGAGATCGCGAGCTGCAGCGACAGTGTTCTTGACGACCATCACTTTCTTTGCACCAACTTCGTTAGATACTTCGAGAGTACGACTGGCAGTCAGTTCATTTTCAAAAACATCTATAATAAATGGCTCTCGAGGAGGCTGATCAGCTGCGAGGCGACCATCACTTCGAACTGTTGTCGCCGTAGACATGACAGTCGTATTCTGAATAGATGATGGAAGGGTAGCAGTCATCACATACCACGGAATGTCGTACTCTTCGAGCTTCCGTAACGCTCCGAGAAGATGCCCAGTCAATTGTGTGTCGTAAGCGTGGATCTCGTCGAATACGATTCCTGCCCGATAGAGATTCCCTTTTGCAATTGATGACCACCGATACCCGTTGATCATCGTGCTCAGTATATGATCAACAGTCGAAACAGTGACTGGATTCTGAAACCACCGTCGAGAACGCTCTTTCAACATTGGGTCGGATGTGTCCCACCGCTCTAATCCAATTTCGCTCTCGAAAAACGTCTCACTCGCTGAGTGGTACAGTGATGCGTAATCTGACTGTATACCGCTTTCTTCGGCGTCGTCGGTAATCGATAGAAGGAGATTGTTAGTCGTTACTTGAGTCGGCATCGCGAACACTAGTCGGTCAATCTCACCTTGTGCTGCGAGCTCGCGACCCCACTGGAGAGCAGAATGCGTCTTTCCTTCACCACATCCCGCTAGACCCACCAACGGGGTACCGATTGCTGAATCGATTGCTTGCTGGTATGGGCGGAGAGAGTCGAACAAGGAAATATCGTCGGCGTGCAACTGCTTGGGAACACCAATCTCGGTCCCTGTTGCGTTCGCACTCGCATAATGGTCTGCCTGAATTAGAAGGGACCGAATTACCGTCGATAATATCCCCGCTCGCTTGTACTCTGTTTTATGATCGTGCAACTGCTGCCGTGCATACCTCAAAAATCGTTTGAACTCCTTACTGTCCTCTCCAGTCAACGAGAGTGATGGGTACGCGAATTCACCATATTCGATCGACGAGAGAGTATCGGTCCACTGTTCAGCTGGATCACCAAAGGCCCTCGTGTCACTCCCTACAGTTTCTGGTGTCATGTGCTCTCGAGTGAGCGGAGTGTGGTGGTGAAGAACAGCAATAGTCAGTGCCATCGTTTCAGTCAATGGCAAATTACAATTCCTGGCAAATTTGAGTGTGTACCTCGCACTCCGGGCACTGTGATTCGGTTTCTCTGCCCTGTCACCGTGGATCCATGCTTGCCAATCAGGATGCACTTTTCCTGTATCGTGTAACCAAGCAGCAATTTTGACGAGGTCTTCTATCCGGTCTCCAGAAAGCTGGGTTCCAACGGCGTCTAACCGCTGAGAAAGTAATTCCTGGTTTGTAAATAGACTGGCGTATTCTGCGACTGATCGGCTATGGTCAATGAAAGAGACCGCTGGTGACCTCTTGGCGAGTACCTGATTATACGACATAGACGAATCGCTCCCCGCCCGGTGTTTCGTAGTAGCTGTCGACGTCTCCACCGGTTATCGATACTGTCTCCACGCGTGCCGGCTTTGGGACGTTTCGATAGCCAAGGTAATCCGGTTCGACGGGTAGAAGTTCGGGATCTTCACCTGTTTTAGGGACGACACAATCAACTGTTGCTGGTTCATCAACTCGTCTGATTGGGTCAATCGATACCTCACGGATGTCTACAAGATCATCTGATCGTCCCAAATAAAGTAACCGTTCGGGGTCTTTGAGCGCACTCTCAAACGTACTCAGGTAATGTTCTGGTCCACCAATATACATCTTATAGGTTGGCTTGATCAGAGATTCTACCTGTGTCGGTGTTGATTCATACACACCCTGATCAGACACCTTGCCCTTTTTAGAGCGTTTCATTCGGGAACGCAGGTCCCGGTGGCGCTTCGGTGGATCAATGATGCGCACGCCAAATCGACACTCCTCTTGTACCTGTGCTCGAAATTCCGCCTCTGGTTCATTGCCACGGTCCTTCCGAGTTGAACCGATAATTGAGGGGCGACCGAGAGCAGCGTACACGACCCCTTGTAACGTAGGTATTGGTGGTACCCTGTATGACGGAATACCGTTCATTGATCCGGATTTGGCGAACGCACACTCAAACGGGACGTCCAGCGTTGCCTGGAGGACTTGATCACTCATACTATAGATTCGTTTTCACGTGGCTCTTGAGTGTGTCAAATGTCTCCACCACGGAGTCTTGAGCTGCAACGCCATCGATTGATCCAACAACATCCATCACCTCATCCCAATTGTTCATCACGGATGGATTTCGCGTGCCAGCAACCCATACATCCGCCTCGAGAGCGATCAAGTCCTTGAGAACGCTCTCGAGCGTTGAGGGGTCTACTTCACCAGTTTCTGGATCGGTCCTAATGGCATTTGAGACCCGTTGGTTGTAAACGGGTTGGGCTGTCGCTATCAAAAAATCTGGCATGAAGTCTGCCATGTGCCTCGCCTGGCCAGCGAGATTAGAAGTATTCTGGATCGCCGTAAGCAGTTCCTCTATACGGTCTCTGCGTTCGTCACTATCATCGTCATCAAGTTCGTTAATGAGTTCTCGCTTTGCTCGGACTCCATTGTCTGTCTGTTCGACTTTTTCGATTTCCCGTTGACCGATGGCCGGGACGTCAATAGCAAGCGCGCCACGGAACACATTCTCTGTCATTTCGCGATACCCGATATTGTGATCCGAATCGGTGACGCTCTCAGCATCGATACCAGGGTCGTACTGGAGAATCATATCCGTTGTCACTGGCTGATCGTACTGACCCACGAGCGGAGTTGCTCGTAGTGGTGATACCCGGTTAATTGGGATACCGTCTACGTCATCCAGCTCTTCTGGATTCATGTATCCAAAGAGGTCACAGAGTTTGCACTCACTGATCCTTCCGCACTGATGTGCAGCATGACAATCAACTCCCTCCGCCGTCTGTGCTTTCAGAGCGTCTTTAATCGCATGCCGGTACGCCTGTCCACTAATATATGGCCGGTTCCCTACTTTCTTGAGATCTGAAAGCTGGCTTCCTCCCTCTCCAGCATTGTGATTACCGAGATCAACGTGAGTCAAGTGAGCAATCCCGATTTGGGCAATCTCACTCATTGTTATCACCCGCGGTGGTGTTGACAATATTTTCGTACTGTGCAGCCAAGGAAGCGTGAATAACGAACATGCGTTTTGTTGGGTCGAAGGTCGATTTGTTGGTTATCAGGTTGAGCACCCGCTCTACATCATCGTCTTTCGATGCCACCCAGCTGTCACTCTGATCGTTCTCGAGTGACTTCTTCTGAGCCTGCATAGCTGCCTTCTCAAACGACCGTAGAAACTGCTCGGGAGTGCCGGCGTTTTGTAGCTGAATGAGCACCCCGATATCGTTCCCACCGTGGAACAGCTGACCAATGTTTGAGGCGACTTGTTTGATACTCTCTATACTCTCCGAATCGATTTTAGCATCTTCTGTCATGTCCTGCATTATTGTTGTGAAGTAGTCGGTTACGTACTGTCTCCGTGGGATGTACCTAGAACCCGCATCGCCACGGATCACTGCCTTCGAGATTTCGAACGTTCCACGTTCGAGCAACTCGAGTTGTTTCTCAATGATACCAAATCCAATATCGTCTTTGAAATCAACGAGTCCTGAACTCCCATCTGTTGTACTGGCGAACCACATTAGCACATCGCGCACTGGCCAGTACGAATCGTTGTCCCCAACGGACTGTTCTTCGACGGCAGAGTATGCCCACTCACCCGGTTCCACTTCTTGCATCGAGTCGATTGTTCGGGTTTGACCAACTTCGCTGACAAAGTGAGTCAGGGCTGTTGGTCGGCGCTCAATCTCCTTGAACGGATTCTCCTGCTGAGTGTTGACCTCTCGCAAGACCTCCTCGTAGAAATCGAGTATCTGCAACCCAGCGGACTCGCTGTACAACTGTCCAAGTGTTCGCTGGCGAGACCGCTTTTCGTCGGTGGAATCGGTCATATCCTCCAGTATACGGTTAAGATCTCCACGAATGTTGTAGAGCGTCTCGAGATCACCTATCGGGGCAAAATAACGGGCATTGTTTCCATCAATAGCCGTTTGTCGTACAACCTTTGGCATCGACATATAGTAGAACCCCGCTACAAGACAGGCTGCACATCGGCCTCGATGCTTGTCTTTTCGTGACTTCTGCCCAAGGGGGGTTGCATCACCAGTGGTAGATGCAAATATGTTAAAACTCTGGTTGTATTCCAGATTCTTATTTTCGACACCCTTGTATGTCGGAACCGTCTCGGTCCCGCATGTCATGCAAGGATGGTCCCCCTTAGTAACGTCGTGATCCCCGAGAAGACTAGCTTCGAAGGTAGCAAAGTATCGCTCAAACCGGTCGATCTGTTTTGGGCCAGCCCGGCTGCTTGGGTTGCCGACGTATTCTGGTGAAAGAATGAACGCAGCACCGCCACCGCTCAGACCACGACCGAGCGCATCTTCAACAAGATCGGGGTCAATCCCAACATTATCAAGCATCTCCTCATTGACATAGTCGTCTTCGTAGACTGTTTGTTGTTTGTTGGGGTACGGAGTCCGTGGTTTGTCGATTCGTCGATCGTCATCATCCGGAGCGCCTATTTCATCGAGTGCTCGGTTGACCGCGAGGGCACGAGCTGATCGGCGATGGGTATGCTTTATCCGCTCATCGATGTGTGATTTTAAATCAGAGAGTACATCAGATAGCTTCCGCTCTTCGAGTACCTCGATGCGATCTGGGTACACCGAGACTTGCTCGTTCCCCATCGAGTTGAGTTTCTGGGCAAGGTCGGCGACCGCTTCGTTGACGAACGGATCGCTTGTCAGTCGGAACAGAACTGTCTGATCTGTGGTAGTCGTCTCATCAGTGAAAACCTGATTCAACGTAAGTTGGTTACCCACTATCTCCACCTCTCGGGAATCTGGTCAACCGGCATCACGCAGCCAAATCCGAGACCGGTTCGCTCACCGAGCCCCATTGTCTGAATGAACTCACTGGTTCGTGGATCTGTCCGGAGCGTGAGCTCCATACGAGTTCCAGTTGCCCACCCATCTCCGCTGGTACGAAGGCGAGATGTTTTGAACCAGTGGACGTCTTCAATAACGAGTTCGTTCGGAGTCTCTTCCCAGTTTGCCTCCATGCGATCTCGAACATTATCTCTTACTCGAGCGAACCACATTCCATCATCAGGGTGGAGGTCGACACGCTTTTCACCCTCATACTGGCTCACGTATACCGGACTCATGGTCCGATATTTTGCTCGACGTTCCGTTTCAACGGCCTCTATGTCAACTCCTTCAATTGGAACCTTCGTGTGCCCTAACTGAATCTCGTCCTGTCGAGCCTGATTCGCTACGGCATCGATGAGCTTTTTCTGATCACTATTGACGACCCAGTATCCGCGTTCGCACGTGAGACCATCCTCGTTTGTTTGGTACGGTCCTGTTTGTACGAACTCGCTGAATACGAAAGGAGGCGCATGTGGGAACTGATGCAACTCTGTCGCAAACTCTGGTTCGTGATTATTGAGCGCGTCGTAGATGAACGCTTGCATGCTCAAATGATAGTTCCAGGGGAGGTGGAACCGTGGTTTGCTCCTACTATCTGCACTAATATACAGACGAATCAGTTAACACCTCCATTGATGATAACCAAGTCACATGATGCGTGTTGTGTCGCCACACTATAATATTAGTGGTAAAAGAACTACATCGGGGGTCATCAGGGCCAGCGTTGAGGTACAATTGCTTTACTGAACGTAGGAACGGGAGTAGAACGAAGGCCGAGAAATAACTCATCAGCCACCTCTCGCACAGTAATAGTGAAATTGAGACGAGTTGCCCAAGCTAACCAATCTGATGAGTCGGTTATTATCCTAGCTACCATCCTTGTTGCGGAACTGTCTATCCCCAAACGGGCCCCCATCCCTCTGCGGTTTGGATATCGATCGGCTGACGCGAGGCAGTCGATCGAAAGTCCACAATAGAGAACCGGGTCGCAGAGTGCCAGTTGTACTGGTTCAAATTCAAGACTGATTTCCACGAGATAAAAGAAGCAATGTGGCGATGCCATCCTCTACGAGTGGTTTTGATATATTGGGTAATACTGTGCCGTCCGGTTATTGCCCCCGACAGAATGAAGTGTCACGCAAACATATGCTACGCTGTCCGCTCAAACAACAGTCCGAGTGGTGGCCGGATTCACTGTCCCCTCCGACGTGGAGTTGAAGCGGTGAAACCGGGCGCTGTCGGGTGATTTGGAAACGAGTTGGTCAGAAATGGACTCGCCGGGATTTGAACCCGGGGCCTCTCCCATGCCAAGGGAGTGATCTACCACTGATCTACGAGCCCGCGTGTGCAACCACAGCTTTCCGGTGAGCATAGATAAACCCCTCGAATTGTCCC
>LFCJ01000786.1_pt1 | contig 20679 bp, 23 predicted proteins | sample 643141 | NCBI WGS metagenome assembly LFCJ01 (sample SAMN03766243, study PRJNA286221) | soda lake metagenome | biome: soda lake; feature: Kulunda steppe; material: water; isolation source: sample B1-Br-g2 brine of Lake Bitter-1 | place: Russia: Kulunda steppe | collected 2010-07
CGTGGATGACCCTGTCGCGACCGGATGTGGGTGCCAATACAGGAAATGCGATATCTCTGCAACCTCTGCATGCTTTCAAGCCGGACAAGGACTGAGGTTTGCGGGGGGAAAAGAGGTATCTAATAAAACAGGTGTGGGTGGAAAGCGGCGGGCCAAAACGTTTCCTAACATCTGCCTCTTTTGAGTGCACAGCTGAGCGGCAGAGCTTCTCACGCCCAAACTCACACAGGATGTGCGGAGTACTTAAACACATCTGCAGGCATGTCAAGATCGAAGTTTGGGGCTGTGTATGGGAGACAGCGCACACTCTTCCAACCTAACATACCTTTTTTCTGAAATTGCCTTCCTCACCGCACCAATTTCGACTTCAAGAGCACCATCATAACCAGAAAAAATATAAGCTTTCCAACGGCGTGCTCAGGTTTGACCTGAAACGGTGCGGTGGCTGCTAAGTTGTGCCTTGAGAGGCCTAATTGGCCTTGTTTGCCTGACAAAGGGGTGACCTAGTGGTGGGGACGACCAGCTGGCTCTGGAGCAAAGCTGGTATCCCAAACAGTTGATGCGTTGCGCAATGCATCTTGAACCAAAGAAAAGCTTCAACCTGCCATTTTCCCTCTTGTCAGAGAAAGTTATGCCGAATGATCGAGAAAACTGAGCATGAATAAAGGAAAAAGGGCCTCAAGCGTAAATTTGGGAGGGGGAGCCTGGACTTTTCCAAGAACTAGAAGAAAACAGCGAGCGAATATTTTGCAAATTTTGCTTTTCATCAACAAACATAAACATATGGTTCCGCGAATTCTCCCAGCGTCAGGCGCAACCTAATCCGGATTGGGAGGCGAGATGTGTAAATAGGTGGCATATGCCCGCGACCGCCATGGTACTTCACCCGCGGCTGGAAAATAAGTTGTGCTTTTCATAATTGAATTCTGTGTGTAATTGCTTTGGCGTTGCACATTCTATACTTGCCTGGACAACTCTGCAGTCCCTATCCATCAAGAAATGGAAAGGGTGAAGCCGGTAAAAGGTGGGAGCATCCTGCACACACACAATGGCATGCAATTCAGGCAACAGGGGCGGATTCCATAAAGAGAGATTGCACCGTAAGAGCTTGCTCTTTTGTTTATCAAGGGGATGGCAATGATGACACAAGTGCCACCTTGGCTCATAATCACCTAGCAGCATGTCAGTAAAATACATGCTCTTTTAAACCTCACCAGGTATGGTACGGTGGCGGCAGCAGCAGCAGCAGCAGCAGCAGCAGCAGCAGCTGGCAATTTGAAAGCGCTTTTGTATTGGTTGCCTGTGAGAAGCCTGATTCATAAGTGCCCAGGCAAGACAGACACTACAGGCAACCCTACCTCTGGAAAAACCTTTCAAAGATAATCGTGCAAACTAGTATTGGCATGTTTAGAACAGCTACATAGCAGCTTGCACATGAAAGTATGCTTGCACTGTGCGCACGCACCATTGTGTACAATGAAGCGTTTGCAGCACGTCTGAAGTCAGCTCGACTCTTTGCGAAAGACTCATCCTCAGGAAAGGATATGTGCCACACCTGTGCAAAAAGTAGTTTGAGGCTCAGTCTCACCATGCACCAGGTGGCCAGGGAAAGTCTCACCATGCACCAGGTGGCCAGGGAAAGGAACAAGAGAGGCCATTTTCAAGCTGACAACCTGTATCATGTGGTTGCTGCCCATGTGCCCAGTATATGGCTGCCAAGGTGGTACCCTGACTTGTGGGTTTGCATGCTGTTGGTGCACACCATGTGCTGCACTCTACACCACAACTCACGGGCTCACACTGCTCAACCATCCAAAGGAGTTGCACAGGCAGATGCAATTGCAGGGCAAGGTCTGCTGTGCGCCCCTGCACTTTTTTTAGCCATCCCCTCCACGTTTACGCTCGCACCTCATGGTCGTATGTATTGTCCTTTCTGCCCCGCAGCAGCGTCATAGTGATTGGCAGGCCCCCGTAAAATTGCTCAGCCAAAGCCTGCACATAGAAGACCCATGACATTATGCACTGTTCAAGGGATTAATTTGAACTTGGTCGAGGCCTCTGTCCAGCGCCCGAGAACCTGCACCCCTGTCTGGCAAGGACCTGTTGTGTTCCCCCCCCCCCTTCTTAGTTCTGATGGCCCTCCAGCGCCTGGCTAAGGTCCAGGTATAAGTTGCAGGCTGCTTGCCGAGTAAGCCTGTGGGGGTTTGATGTGCTGGCTTGAGCAAACTCCAGGACAGTCAGGAGCTGCGGGCTACTGCCGGAGTGCCTGGTCATGACTGAGGAGTGCCTGATGCGCTGGCTTGTTTGCAGGCCGTAACCGCCGCACCTGCACCATTCCTTCGACCATGGCCCCCAAGTTCTTTCTCTTGCTGCGGTAGTGCAGCTCAAGGGAACTGCCAGTCACCTGCAGGAGTGATATGTCCATGGGCTTTTTGTTTTCGTGGCCAGGTCACCCAACCTGGTGTACTCACATGCGCATGTGCACTCAAATATGCATACAGGCACGGCTCCGTGGCAGACGCCATGTGTGCAGGCCAACATGCCATTCCTTCAGTCTACCCACAGCGGCAGACTGATTACCTTCTCAACCCTGAAGTCCGGCGTCACCAAGGTCGGCATGCCCAGGCTAAGTTGCAGGTGAAGGTTGTTGAGGTTGGTCAAGAATCCCGCGAAGGAGGTGGAGAAGTTATCCAGGAGCTTGCTGTAACCCTGGAACCCAGAGACCGGTGGGAGGCACCATGTGAGTGTGCCTTGCATGACAGCCTCCATCAGCCTGTGTGCTGTGCCTGGAGCAATGGCAGTATGCGCACACCTAGATGCCTGGACTGGTGAGCGCCAAAGCCTGTGTGTGTATGCTGGCCACACACCGCATGTAAGCACCTCTCTTGCACCCACCATATCAGCCGCATGCTGGATAAAGTAGCGACCGTACTGCCGCAGCACGGTATCAACATCGCATTTGAAGATAACTGCTGCTGCATCCCAAATCCTGCAGGGGACCAAGTTGTGCAGCTTTGGGCAAGGCTGGAGCGTGCCATGCCCCACATCCTCTGCAGTGCTAGCAGCTGACTTGCGCGGCAAGGCGCATCCCATGACCAAGGGGCGCTTGCCCATGCAACTGGCATAGGCCTGGCCTGAGAGAATGCAGGGCGGACCTGCTGCAACGGTGACCAGAGGCTGGACGGTGAAATTAGGACACGCACTAGTGCACTAACATGTCACGCACGATATCCACACACCGCCCCACATGATGATAACTAGACCAGCCACACCGCGTCGAAGACCAGCCGTCTTACTTGTACATCAGGCCATCCGCATAAGGGCACGTCGTCTCAAAGCTCGGCACGGCCAGAGGCTCGCCTTGCAAGCCGGTGTTCGCCAGCCCAGCCTCCACAAGAATTCTGCGGTAGGTTTCATCGCCGTGTTCAGAGCAGACGTAGCTCGCAAAGAGGTTGTGGATGTAGCCCAATACCATGACCTTTCAAGATACACTAAGGTGTACTAGGGACATGAATCATCGTATTCTTGTCAACTTATGCAAATGAACCCTGTCAACTTATGCAAATGAAACAAAAACGGTGTGCAACAACGTAAACTGTAGGTTTTGACTTTTAATTTCTGATCTCAAATGCCTCCAAAACTTCCATGGCCGGTCTCTGCGGCGTTGCTGGGTGATGTGGAGGGTTTAGTGGACGCCCTGGCTTCAGGGGCTGACGTGAGGGGGGCAATGGGATGGGACTAGTCATTGCACATACTTTTGTCAACAAGCTACTACCCTCAACATGACCCGGTTAACATCAGAAGTGATATGCTCATGGAGGCTTTCAGTTGTTGATGCATGTAGATCAACGAGGGAGAGGGGTCGCGCGAAGGAACGGCTTTGATTGCGAGTGCCAAGCGTGGCCACCTGGCCTGCATTCGCCTGCTACTTGAGCGTGACGCTGACCCTGATGCTACAGACGAAGAAGTGAGTATGCAAGAATGTTGCCGTGTGCGCTTAAAGCTGGCAAAGGTGTGTGAAGGAACAGAGAGGACTGAACATGAATTTAACTCACATAGAGATTGATTTGAGAGTGATGCGCACCATTGCCTCTATGTGATGAGGTCGTCCCTTGCGCGTATCATGCTTGCAGGAAAACACAGCTCTCCATGTGGCTGCTGAGAATGGGCACGTGGGTAAGAGCTTTGCCACTGGAGTCTGCTACCAGAGAGGTTTCTGTAATGCTATTGTGGCGTTGTCTTGATCCAGGATGCACGCTGTAAGCCCACGTTCCTGGGCACTGTGTTTTGCCCCAACATTATTGGCTGTTTATGTTGCTCTACGCTTGGGTTAACCCTTGCACCCTGCCTGTGCAACTGCCATGCAGAGTGTGTGCGAGCGCTACTGGAAAAGAGTGATGAAGATGCTGAGAATGACTCCGGAAATTCACCGGCTTGGCTAGCACTTGCTAATGGGCATGTGAAAGTGGCAGAAGTGCTCTTTGAAGGAGGGGCAGACCTCAATCTGGCCTGCGAGGATGGCAAAACCTACCTTCATCAGGTGCATTGCGCTCGTAACTCTTTCTGTTGCTTCCTGCAGGGTGTACATGTAGGTTGTGACTGAAACCCCTCCTCTTGTTTGCAAGTTGGTTGTAAGCTGCAACACAAGCAGCCTTTCCATTTCTTGGAAATACGCAACCTGTTACAATTTTGGCTCTCCCAATGTCTGAACAGGTCTGTGTGGTGCGCCTGCTGGCTTGCATCTTTGAACATTGCCATCGCAGGCAGCGGAAAGCAACGCAGCACCTACCGCCCAAATGCTCATCGACAGGGGGGCCAAGGTGGATGTATTAGACGGGCAGCGTTGTACACCCCTCATGGCTGCATGCTGGAGTGGTGCTTGGGAGGTGCGCAGATGGAGGCACCGTTTGGCGGATGCTTGTGATTTGCATGCCACACTGCATGTCCTCGTCCGGTTGGGGAGGGCTTGAGCGCGCTCCTGCCTCTCCTGCCTGCACATGTTGTTTTATTCCTCGCTTTCACGTGCCAGTGCATGTCTTCATGTTGGTGCTCCGCCATCTACAGGATCTGCACTTGCCCAATTACTTTGCATGTTTGTTAGTGAGGGTTGCACAGTTCTCTCCCTGATCCGTCGTTGAGGCAACGCAATCATGCATTTGCAATCTGACTGATGCGCAAATGGAGAGATCGCAATGCGCAGGCGTGCCAGTTCTTTGTACTTGCAGGTGGGACAGCTGCTTCTTAAGGCAAAAGCAGACGTGAACCTTGTTGGAAGGGATCAGTGGACACCCTTGCGTAAGTGGTTGCACCAGTTTGCACAAATTGTGTGTTTTTTTAAGTCTGGAATTTGGTAAGCCCAGCTAAATTGTGTGTTTTTTTTAGTCTGGAATTTGGTTAGCCTAGCTAAATTGTGTGTGTTTTTTTAGTCTGGAATTTGGTTAGCCTAGCTAAATTGTGTGTTTTTTTTAGTCTGGAATTTGGTTAGCCTAGCTGTCTCTCTCAGCACTTGATTAGCAAACTTATCTCTGCAACCCCTGCACCATTCTTTGTCTTGAGGAGTGCACCAAAAAGCTACTCTTTTACTGCATCTTGCAATGCCAAGCAGGCGGGGAGGGGGACTGCATATGGGTCAGGGTGCAGGGTGCAGGCAGGTGGGCGTTGGTGGACCAAGCACCATTTCGCGCACACACCTCCAAATCTGGCACACTCTGTCCTAAAAAAACAAGCACTCACTCCCGTACATCGGGTCTTCTTTCATCGGGAGAGCCTGCAGGGGGGAGATAGGGAAAGCCCCGCCATTTACGCACAGCCCACCGATTGGCCTAATTATAAGAAGCGTATCAATACCCCAGATGAGCGTATAGGATTAGTTGGCCTTGCGGTTGAGTAGGGGAAATGCATCAACGAAATGAGTACTCAATGATTCTCCAGCAGGGTCAGTCGTCCGCGCTGTCGGCAGGCTGCCTTACCATCCTCCCATGCAGTAGACTCTTTCCAACAACCAGACTAGCTTTATTTCAGCGGATGTGACAGAACGTTAGGATCTGTCAGCAGGCAATTTGACTCTTGTCACCCTTTGAGGACAGTTGTGCCTAACAGGCCTTCCAAAGCCTCACAGACAGGCCATGAGTTGCCCTCAATCCTCCTGGCTGCTCAGAACATGAGGAGCGGCATTGGAAAGCTTAGTAAGACGGTTGGGGGGGGGGGGCTCTTCTTGGGGACGTCCTGCAATTCCCGGGGATTTCTCCCAATCTGCACTTATGGCTGCTTGCTGTACGACCATAATACCATATCGCATTTCCCATGCACATCATTTCCAAGCACTGCATAACTGGCCAAAATTTGAACAAAAAGTTGTGATATTGAAAACAGCCTTATGACAGAGACAACTGCAAGTCGAGATGCCTGCAAATATGCATGATAACGATCGATCGTAATAATATAAATGTGTGCAAAATATTCAAGAAGACTTCCATAAGATCTCCATCCAGACAGGTCTTTCAAAGGTGTGGCCTTTGGCAGGGTCGAAAGGTGATTGGGCGGGAGAAGGGGTATCAATGCAAAATCTAGGTGCAAGCGTGATCTCTCAGTGGATCAGAGCAGTTTCTCTTGGGTCAAACACCAAGGCATCAAGTATGCACCATTCTTAAAGTTCCAATCCTAAAACAGGGATGTGCCTTGTCCCGACCGCAAGTATCGAGCATGGTGCCGTAAGGTAACCAAAACCTCACTGCTGTTGTTTCCACCCTGCAGTCATGGCACTGCTGCCAGCCTCCAAAGCATCTGCAATTTTCCTTGCACGCCCATGCTTGCTACTTTTATTGCAGACTTTTGTGCCCAGAACAAGGCTGGTGTTAGCGGCGCTCTTGATTTTGCTGACATTCTGATTCAAGCAGGTACGCAATGAAGGCTAGAACTTCTAGTAGGAGCAAACAATTTTCTTGCAAATTAGTGGAAGCTTTGCATCATGCATCCAGGTTTTTCTTTAGGGAAATGTGGGTACACAAGATCTAAATACCTCTTCAGAAGTACTGTTTTTGGTTCATAGGGTTGCTTTAGGGTCGGTACGAGTTTGCTTCATATTAGCCAAAGGCCCATTGCAAGGGGACAAAGGATATAATGGCACTCCTTTGCTGTCCCCCTGGTCAACATTTGGAAACCTTCCCACTCATATCATTTGTTGTTTACTCAAACTAGCTGTCTCCAGAGCATAGAACACTTCCACCAATCTTCCTCACGTTCAGTACTCTTCATGCCTTTTCTTGGCACGTAGCCACCCACCAATTGCATCTATGGAAGGGAAGATACACCAAATAAGTGCACGGTAGTCTGAACCTGCAAATTGTGTGACTGTATGAATTGTTTGAATTGAATTGAATTGTTTGCAGGTGCTGATGCAAAGGCCCGCACAAGGGATGGCATGACACCTAGCGCTTGCGTGGGTTTGGACAGCCAGGCAAAGCGAAGCAAGAAGGTGGGGCAAGCAGGATAGTTGCACTGCAGTACCAATGATGCAAACCAAGTTGTTAAAGCTTTTGTTTGTTGTGTCTGTGTTTTATACATCAGCATCATGTCTATTTTCTTAATTGCGTAGTATGGGATGGTATTTTTTGCAAAACTGATCACACCTAAAGCGCGTTTTGGGCTGTCAATGAAATTTCACCGAGCTCACTGCACGAGACAAAGACATCCTGTTCTTTCATTTCCCCCCTGTATGCAGGTTGCCCAAGAAGATGATGAACTAAGGGCAATGCTAGAGGATTTGGAAAATGAATGAGTCCCTGCTTGAAGCTAAGACAGTGCAGTTGCTTTCATGTATCCCCGGCAATGCAGAGTTTGCAAGGTTTCAAAGTGTTGGATGTGGTGGCTTCTTCATGTTGTGTTTCCATTTGTGTACCCCAACACCAGACCTGATGCTCAGCCGTGGAACGCGATAACTTCACATCATCCCTCACACCCTATAGTCGAGGAGTCCCTGGAAACCTGGCATTGTGGGGAGCTCAGGCGAACGCAGGTGCGCCTCTGCAAGGGGCACATGCAAATTTTGCCAGACCAACACGCGCTGGTTGGAGCTACTATGCCGCTCATATCATATGTGCCATTTTCTTTGCACGTGGAGGCTTTTGTATGGGGCCATAAGGCCTGGGGAAAGGTGGAGCTTACAAGCCTGCAACCTGAAGCCAGAGCGGGAAAACAAGTTCACACTTTCAAGGTTAAGGTTCAGTAGAGGACGGCCGCTTCTACATACAAGTTGATGAGTTGGGGTTGATGGCCATCCTGGTCATGTCATGCTGAGGGAGGTTGCTGCTCAATGAAAAGCCTCTCGGTACAACCATGACAAGTCAAAGGACACAGCAACAGCTTACACCATGCAGATAATAGGATGGGACATCGACTGCATGCCCCGCACGGGCATTAGAGCACGGGCACTAGAGCAGTGATTTGCGCGTGGTGAGCCGCGCGCTATGCACGCTGTGCATGCACACTCCTGTGCATGCTCAAACAGCTGGCAGCCTGCCTGTCCAGCCGGAGCCCGGGTCCACAAACTCAAGCAAGCAGGCAGTCAGCATGCGTCAGGCAGGGGGCAAGCGAGGGCGTGGCGAGTGGGGCGCGGAGTGTGCGGACTGATCAGAGCGTGCTTACACACCGTGGTGGTGACCATCCTCACACTTGCGCAACGCCCCACAGGAGACTGCACATTTGCAGCAAAAAATTAGTGCTTTAACATTGCCTGCACTTCTGCTACTGGCGCGCGCGCAATGGGCGGGGATCACACCCTGCTGCACCGTCCTTGCATCGCAATAGCGCTGTGCTTGCATCCGTCGGAATGTTGTTTTCATAACCAGCTTAGCTTTGTACTGCAGTGCAAACTCTGCACGTCTGTGTGGTATGTATTTGTGCGAAGTGCACATCGCGGTGTGCACATGTGCATGCGCGCTTGCATCAATGCTCAAGGGCGCATCGGTGCGGAATCGGGCCGTCTGCTGCTCATTCGGACGAGTACTTGATCAGCTGTGCCGAAATCGGCGTGTTATCAACATATCTACCATGATGCAATCACATTGTCGTTGCAATGTTGAACGGGCCTTGCCCTGGCTGATCCAATTCATTGCAACTGCCCAACCACCCAACTGACTGGCCACACAAGCCAAAGCCAGCCAAACGAGCCCACATTTCTGTGACATAACTTGTCACATAAGGCATGCGTTCGATGTCCAGGTAACACAAAGTTACACCGTTCCGTTCGGTGACACACGTGTTCTGTGACAGAGTAAAGCCTAGTCAGAGCTACGCATTTGAAGTCTATTTAGAACGAAAAGAAGCTACGCCAGAAAAAATGTTCTAAAAACACTATCATAACCTTGTTACCAAAGTTTCAAGCGGACCATCAGAGGTCCTGATGGGGCCCCCCTTGGAGGCGCACGCGCGAGTGCACCGAGCAGGCATGCCTGAGAGGTGCCCAGCATTACCCCCCAGAATTTTTAGAATCTGAGTATGCAGATGCTCTTAAGACATCCTCTGTACATAGCTACCAAAGTTTCAGGCAAATCCAGCAACTCCCCAAGTGCAAGCCTGAGAGCCAAGCAACTGCTGAAATTGCCTGTCCCACAGTGGTGGCCCAGGCAGCCTGGGTACGTTCAACAGCTTCACTCCATGCCATAGCCTGGGGGTATGCGTAAGGTACTTCTGTGTCCACTACGGTGGTTGGGAGGCCGTGGCCTGCTGCCTTTCCTCCTGAACACGGGAAGTGCTGACCATAGAATATCATCGCGATATTTAGAAAATACTTATTCAGACAAAAAAATTCTTACAATGAATGGTGTAGAAAACAGACAGGGTGTGGCTTGTATTATTTTGGTCATCGCCCCTGATTGGCAGGGTGCCACGCCGGAAATACCCTCTTGAATTAAAGTAGATTGCATTAAAAATGGTGCGGACGCAGGAGGTGAGCGTCGGCCAACTTTCCGTCCATGCACCGCATTGCTGCTGCTCTTCAAAACTCTGCTCTCAGCTGGTCTTTCACGCATGCTTCTCAGGGCATCTTCAAGTTCCACCAGTACCAGGTGGTGGGGCGCCACATGCCCACGGAGCAGGAGCCCAACCCCACAGTGTACCGCATGAAGGTTTGGGCGCCTGATGCCATCCGTGCCAAGAGCAAGTTCTGGTGAGTGCAAACATGCATGCCTTGCTCTCCAGCTGCCATGCTGCGTGGTGCTGTTGGAGTAAGCCCTGTGGCTGCTCTCAATGGAGCAAGGGGGCTGCATGCTCCCACTAGCGAACGCGTGCCTGCTAACTCGCCATCTCCCGACTTATGCACAGGTACTTTCTGAGGAAATTGCGCCGAGTGAAGAAGGCTAACGGCCAAATCGTGTCCGTGAACGAGGTATGCTTCTGACAAAAGCAGGAGACTAGTTTGCCTCTCTCCCGGCTTGCCTGGACTTGCGGGACAGCTCGCTGTACGGGGCGCAAGGGCCTTCAGACCCCTCCAGTGTTGCAGCAGCATGACTGGGCCCTGGAAGTGCAGTGTGCCGCGAGGAGTTGCCGCGGGAGACGAGCGCCCAGGCGCAGCCGACAGCGTACCAGCATCGCATCTCATAGCACGCGCCCAGAGACAGGACGCCTCATAGATCGCAAGCTTCCCGTATGAGCCGCTCTTGCCCAGGGATGTGCGAATCCTTAGCGTCAGCGGGGGTGGAAGCATGACGCCCATATACATGACTTCCGATTGCCAGCCACCCAGCATGTGTGCCCAATACCGGGCAGCAGACAAATGTGCAGGGAGCTGAAGACCTGAATAGACTTGACTAAGTACACAACAGATCTAGTACGCATGATGTTAGCAGCCCGCCTTCATGCAAGCATCTCATATCTGCTGCATCATGTATCAGCTTTTAGGTGGACACTCCAACGAAGTAACTACAGGGCCGCTCAGGCACAGGCGCGCTTCCACAAACACGCATATTTCAATGTTGGATGGGGGTAACACATGCATACGCGCACATGTATGCGCAGGCACGCAACCACGTGCATGTGCGCAATCGCACTTGTGCACAACACACACATGCGCACGCGCGCACACACACACACACACACACACAAGTTATAATGCAAGTTAAGGGGTAAAGACACTTACACATGCATACACCCACATACGCGCACACATGGACCCCGTTCAAGTATATCAGGGATAGAAAAGGCCTTGCCCTTGCACGGACGATAGCCACACCGGCTTGCATCTAGCCTGGAGGGCCATCCACTTGACTGTGCAGCCATGCTCGGAATCTCTGAGGTGCCATGGATGCAGGCTTGTATACCTCCATGCATGATTTCTTGTGTCACAGTCCCTGCGCCTCATGCATGCATGCAGATCTTTGAGAAGCGCCCAACCACTGTCAAGAACTTTGGCATCTGGGTGCGCTACCAATCGCGCACGGGCTACCACAACATGTACAAGGAGTACCGCGACACCACCCTGAACGGCGCTGTCTCCCAGCTGTACCAGGTAGGCTGCCTGTTGCTCATGTCAAGCTGTTCTCGACAGTGCTCATACCAAGGTCGCTGGAGGCATTGTTGATGTTGAGTAGTGTACTAACTGCATCAATAGAAGAGGTGTCGTCTCTGAGTCAAGGAGGCAACATGTAAGCTGCCAGGCTTGTGTTTGTTGTCACACACATGTTCTGTGACCTCACATCTAGCACGATTAGCACTGGTAACCTCCTGGGCTACCTGTCAGCCTTTTCCTTTCCTTAAACTGGACAAAAATATTCGTTTTTTTTATCAGTGCCCGTCAGTACAGCATGGATGTGCTGTTCTTGTAGCTGCAGGAGCACACCACCCATGCTGGGAGTGTCCACAACGGTGTCTGTAACGCTGCTCACAGTGTGGTCTTGTCCCCCTGTGTGGCCCCGCAGGAGATGTCTGCCCGCCACCGCGTGCGCTACCCATGCATCCAAATCATCAAGACTGCCACTGTGGCCCCCAAGGACTGCAAGCGTGATAACACCCAGCAGGTATGAGTATGGGACTGTGACGGACTTGCATGTGTATGCTCAAGAGTGTGGGGATAGGTCATGCGTGCATGCATGTGTATGAAAGTCTGCGCGCTCGTGCAGTCAATTTGCTGTAGCCTCCCTTATACGTGCGCTGCCAGTTACTTCAGTTAGCGGTGTTAACATGTGCTTGCCCTATGGAGGCACAGGCACAATGACCAGGTTGGCCATCCTACTTGGACAGCAGAATGATGACTGGAATTGTTGGCTATGGAGGCTCATTGCCACACTGAGGCTGCACCATTATTTGCGCATGCCTCCTGGACGAATAGATTTCCAGTGGTAGGGCTAGAAGCTTGCCCAGGCTATGCCCATAACACTTTGCACCTGAACGCCCCATTGCAGTTCCACAACTCCAAGATTAAGTTCCCCATGACGTACAACCTCATCCGCCCGTCTGCCCCCGAGTTCAAGTCCATCTACAAGGCCAAGAGGCCAACTGTGGCCATGAAGTAAGAAGGGCTTCGTCGCCTCATGTTGCCCTAGACGAATGCCTGGCAGCGTAGGCAAGTCTTGCAAGCAGTGCCCTTGCTAAAACATGTAAAAGCTGCTCTTGAGAGAGTAAAGCCTCGAGGGTAGCCTTGTCACAGTAGTATAGCACTGGTCCTACGGAAATAACTGGTGGCAGGTACATCTGGTTAGGTTACATAGCTGTATCCGCTAAACGAGGGCAGCTTAGCTGAAGCCTACAAGGCCTGCAACCCAAACCACAACTAAGATAGCACTTATAGCATGAAAAAGATAGTGTCTGAACACCAGACGTTTTTGGTGAATAGACTGAAAACCGGAGGACACTCGGAGGCATTTAACAGCACGCAAGGGCAAGTAACAAGTTAAGGGATCAACCGCCAGCCAGGTCGTTAGGCTGATTGGTTTGTTGCTTGTCTTCGCCAGCCAAAGAATAGTCCATAATGTCCGAAATTGAATGGCAGAGTCTATTGTGCCAATGAGAAAGAAAATCAAAGGGCCATTGAGAAAGAAAATCAAGGGCAAGGTGGCAGGTACTACCTAGTTTACAAGGGTTACAAGAAAAAAGGCCTTCAGTCAAGGAGTGCGACTGCTAGCCTGCTCATAAAAAACTATCAGTGCATGCAGGAAGAAATATAACTTATTGTTTTCCTGGCCCAGAAAAGCAGACACATTGCTTAGCCTGCAAAGAAAAAGGGAAGCATAAGTCCTTCGGAGAGAGACAATGTGTGGATGGGTGCAGTGGAAAAGGACGTGTTGCTCATCCTGTACGTCATGAGCATTACACAAGTCACAAGTAGGGGAGGTATTGTGAGTCCAGGTCACAGTTTCAATTCGTAGAGTGTGGACACGAAGTCTGAAGCGAGCCACGCTGCAAATAACGTCGCGAGGAAGATCAAGAAGCATGTATCTATAGATTCCTAGCTAGGAAGGGTGTATGGCGAATGTGTGACTTGTTTAGTAAGAAAACTTACTCTCCATCTAAACACTCATTCTATTCATTATGCTGCAGCAACAAAGATCATAGATCAGTTAGCCCTGGTGGTGTATCGTTTCCTGTCAAGCCTTCAAGGCTTGTTGCTTGTGAGCTGTCAGAAAGAAATTTTGTTTCTTCTTCTCTCTTTTTCTTTGCTCCTTATACCTTTTGCATGCCCTGCCTGGTCAGACTGCCTTTGATTTCCTTTCTCAACAGCACAACAAACTTTGCCATTTCATTTCAGACATTATGGATTACTTTTTGGCTGGCGATGACCAGCAACAAAACAATTAGCCTAATGACCAATGGCTGCCGGTTAACCTAACTTGTAAACTTGGCTGGCGATGATCAGCCACAAACCAATCAGCCAAGCGGCCAGGTTGGATATTAACCCTAACTTTTAACTTGGAAGCAGGGCAACGTGGTAGTGTTTAGCTTGAAAGCTGCCAACATGGGGCACATGCCCCAGAAGCATTAGAAAAGCACACCTATTGTGGGCCTCAGCAAGCCACCCCTGCACTTATGGGAACCAGCAGCTGCTCGTGTGGAGAGCATGTAAAAAGCAGTTCCTTTGGGCCTCAAATACTCTCCCCCCTCCTGAGGCAGGGCCTCATCAATTACTGTCGTGGCATATGCCCAGACGCGCTGCAGTAGGAAGCAAGAGAGCAACACACCAGGCTCAAACAACCCCTTAACCTGTGAGTTAGGCTAGACTTCAGATTTGTGGGTTTAGGTATGACAGGGACACATGCCCATCATCTTGCACTCACAATCCCATCAAGGCAGGCATATTCCATGCATGTACTGCGTCAGAGCGTGTTAGGGCCTGCGAATGTCGGATGAGGTGCATGCTGATCATCATAAGGCTAAGCCCTTGTAGGGCCACGACCTTGCAGCACGTTGACTATCACAGAGCCACGCCCCTCGCATCATGCTGATCACCTCGGGGCCACGCTTCTTGCAGCACGTTGATCATCTCAGGGTCACGCTTCTTGAAGCACGCTGATCATTTCAGGGCCACGCTTCTTTCATCACCCTTGTCATCTCAGGGCCATGCCCCTTGCAGCACGATGATCATCTCAGGGCCACGCTTCTTGCATCACCCTTGTCATCTCAGAGCCACGCTTTTTGCAGCACGATGATCATCTCAGGGCCATGCTTCTTTCATCACCCTTGTCATCTCAGGGCCATGCCCCTTGCAGCACAATGATTGTTACAGGGCCATTCCCCTTGCAGCACGCGCAGCCCTGCAACGATAAGGGGGGCGCAGAGGCACATCCTGAGTGCACAGCACGCGCAAAAAGTGGGATCTCATAATTGTAACTGCCAGTTGCGCAGCAAAAGCCCCAACCCTCAAGTAAGCACACTTGCTCTGTCACATGCGAATGGCCTGAACTGCTTGTACCCGACAGCCAATGGAAAGCACATCAAATTAATGGGCGATTGGAGCAAGTGCTTTTGTTCTGAGCCTGGGCAGGTATGTGAATATGGGTGCAGTGTCGATGCACATGTGATCAGGAAGCTTTGGTATACGCAAGTGCAGGCACAGGGCGGCACGTGGATGTGTTGGAGGTAGCTGCATGCGCACCCTCTCCTGCAAAAAGCAAGCTCAACATGTTTGCTACAGACTGTCAGTTCAAGATAAGCAAGGATGATTGTGTAAGGCAAAGCGTGGATGCATGGTTACCATTGGTCAATGGACCCTGACCAGCACACACCTTACACACTAGGTGAGCGCGAGGTGCATGTGCACAAGCCAATTTTGTCAGGGACTGCCTGCTACTGACAGCTTATGCAGGAGCCAGCAGTTTGCGAGCCGCAGCGCCCCGCCTAACTTTGAAGACACGCCCAGGAGCACCGTGTAAGCAATCTTGCTGAAAAAGATTGTGAGCTGCCGTACCTTGCTTCAATTTCTAGACCTCCACACGACTGAACTTTTTTTTTAACTTCTACAACAGAATATACACATTTAAGTGGGCGAGGAGCTTGATGCATATATCGCGCAGCCGACTTGCTGCAACAACAGTTGGTGAGCTGCTGCGCTCAGCTTGACTTGTTCAACTCCAGGGCACCCTGCCTGTGCTGCACAGCAGCCTGTCCAGACATTGCACAGGGGGGCAGTCAAGGACGCACTACCTTTCAGTGCAGCGCAGCCATCAGTGACGTTGCTGCTGCGCTGGCAGCCTTGGCTCAATGAAATTGCAGTGCTCACCAACCTGAGGCACGTCATCTGTCCACAAGTCGCATTTGCACGCCAGCGCCGCTAACTACTCCTCCACCATCGCAGAAAGCTGCGCTGCTAACCAACCACCAACGGCGCATCACCTGTCCACCAGCCGCTTCAATGCCGCCATCTGCTCCACACGCTCCTCCACCATCTCCCCCATCTTAGCTGCTTTCTCCTCCGCACTGATGGTCACCACATTCACGCGCCCGTGCGCGCACTCCCCAGCCTCCGCTTGTTGGGCGCCCTTGCCGCCCGCTCCTCCTGCAGCCAACATGGGGCCCAAGTTGGCCACCCTATGCACGCATAACCATGCGTGCGCACTGAAAGCGCAGACTGCCGCAGATGCATTGCTGGAGCAAGGCACCCATATGCAGGATCGCGTGAGACCATGATTGTGTGCAAATGGCAGAGACCAGGCAGGCGCAAGTGCACGTTCGCGCAAGCACGCGGGAGCATGCCAGCGCAGGGGCACGTGTGCATGGATGCGCGCCCTGCTGTTGGCTGACCTGCTCCTGTTCCCCATGCAAAGCATGCCCCAAAGTATGCTGCTGCATGCCTGCTACTGGACGCGCCTGAGTGTGCGCGTGTGCTGCCGCGTGCCTGCATCTGAATGAGCCTGAGTGTGCGCGTGTGCTGCCGCGTGCCTGAATCTGGATGAGCCTGAGTGTGCGCGTGTGCTGCCGCGTGCCTGCATCTGAATGAGCCTGAGTGTGCGCGTGTGCTGCCGCGTGCCTGCATCTGAATGAGCCTGAGTGTGCGCGTGTGCTGCCGCGTGCCTGCATCTGGATGAGCCTGAGTGTGCGCGTGTGCTGCCGCGCGCCTGCATCTGGATGAGCCTGAGTATGCGTGTATGTTGCCATGCGCCTTGTGTCCCCAGCTCTCGTGGATGCGTGCACCCACATGGCACCCACATGGCAGCCTACTCAGCCAGTCCAAGCCAGCTGCAATGTGACCCTCTTTTGTCTGCAACACAGCACTCCAGACTCTATGACACTGCTGGCCCTGGCACTCTGCTAGCCCACTGACAAATGACGCCGCTGGCCTTGGCACACTACTGGCCCACCGACAAATGACGCTGCTGGCCCTGGCACTCTGCTAGCCCACTGACAAATGACGCCGCTGGCCTTGGCACACTACTGGCCCACCGACAAATGACGCTGCTAGCCCTGGCACTCTGCTAGCCCACCGACAGAAAACAAACCCAGCTGCTTGGCACCATTTGCGTGCCCCTGCAAGTTGAGCATGCGGGGTGTGCGGGCCCACGCCCCCTGACGCAACCACTCGCACACCCACATTGCACAGCGCCCATGCACACACACACACACACACACACACACACACGCTTGCGCCCATCACAACAAGTACACATATAGCTTGAAACAGGCGTATGCAACCCTGCATGCATCCTGTGCTCGATTCACACAACACACACGCGTACACAAGTGCATGTGCAACCCCCACTGGCATGGCATACATCCTGTGCTCGATTCACACAACACACACACACGCGAACACAAGTGCATGTGCAAGCCCCACTGGCATGCAGTGTGCATGGGCAGCCCTGCGCCCCACGCATGCAGGCGCCATTTGACAGAGGGCCCCTCAGCCTCTAGCGGCCAGCAGTGCAGCCACTACCCACCTGCCGGCTGCGGGTCCTCTTTGACGCGCATCACAATGAAGGGGCGGTCGTCTCCTTTCTTGGTCTGTACCTGCGCAGCCATTCACCGCACGCAAGTAGCCACACAAACTGCTAGCGCCAGCATGAGGCATGCATGGCATGCAGCTCTCCCTCACCACATGCGGGCGCGCACTGCTTGCAGCCATACACGCTGCTTGCACATGCGCTACGCGCTGCTGGCCCCAGCGCATGCCCAAGGGTGCACACAACCCAAGCAGACACATAACGCAGCATGTGTTGCAGCCGTTGATGCAGCTGCAACATGCGCGGGGGATGATACGCTACTAGCCAAGTAGACACACAGTACAGCAGCTGCACTGCCGCGACGTTGACGCGAGGGCAGGGCACGCTGCAGGAGGAGGGCATGAGCAGCAGCACAGGGTCAGCTGCTCCGTCGACCGCACCTCGGCAGCTGAGCTACTCCCTGTGCGCAAAGCAGGCCCTGGAAGGTCAAAGATCCCTGTCACCCATCCCACTTCGGCTGTGGCTGTGATGCCCCTGGTGGTCCCTCCACCCCACTCCACCCCATGCAAGCTGCCATGCTGTACGCATGCACACATGGCTGCATGCACACGCCTCCAGCCACACTTACTACATCCCAGCTGCCCGGCTTTTGAGGCGTGCTCACGCGCTCACGCCACAGCACACCCGAGAGATTGCGCACCTGTATATTTGCACGTGCACCTGCACCAAGGGCCCTTGGCCTTCACTCTTGCCCGCCAGCACGCCCTCACACCCAGCCTGCTACCCACGCCTATGGCCGCCAGCCCCGTTGCCTGCAGCGCCAGGTGGAAGCGCTACAGCTGCCGCCTGAATGCATGCTTTTGCGCGCCCCCCACCCACCAAGCGATGCCCCCACCCACCAGGCGCTTGCGCTCCGCGGCAGCCGCGCAGTGGCTGAAGTGGCTGTCCTCCAGGCGGGCAGCGACGAGGGCCTCCAGGCTAGCACGCCCCCGGGAGCTGGACCACAGGCCCGGCTGCACGTACAGTAGCGACTCCCACACCAGCCGCGCCTGCAAACGCAGATAATGCAGGCATACATGAGCTGCACCACAGGCCCGCCTGCACATGTAGCGGGGCCTCCCACAGCAGCCGCGCCTGCAAACACCCAAAACGCAAGCACACGTGGATGAGCACGCTGTGAAGCGCGTGCAGTGTGCACAGGCAGGCAGGGAGCGGCGCCTGTGTGCAGGTAGGCAGGGAGCGGCGCCTCTGCGCGGGTTGGCAGGGGGCGAAGCCTGCGTGCGGGCAGGTGTCGCGCTGGCAGCTGAGGCACAGCCTCCCGGCGGGCCAGGATTGGGGAGGTTGCATGCACAGCCACCTGTACAAATAGCACAATCTGAGGTGAGTGTAAGTGCCTCTCGGAGCTGCACATCGGCAATACACGCACACACACAAAGCACAGCACAGCACAGCACAGCACAGCACAGCATTCTGCTGCTCTCCTGGCATGACTTTGAGGGCCCGCACCTTGATGCCCCTTCACACACCCTCACCCCAGCCACACTCATGGCCCCGCCTGACTTGCGCAGCCTTCCTGCAGCCACTGCCCCCACCTGATTTGCACAGTCCGTCTGTGCTTTTCTGCTGTGCACGCGTATGCATCCCCCAAGATTCCATGTCAGGGTGTGCGCCTGCACAGCACACTTTTCTTCCAGCATAGCATGCAAGCCCCCCTCCCAAGCCGCCACCTCTTCATCGCGAACCCCCTGCCCAGCCGCCACACGTTGGTAGCGAACCCATCAGCCCTCCCTCAAAGCGATTCACCCACCTCTCTCCTGTACAACTTGAGTTCTTTCTGTGCGCGTGCCACAAAGGTGGCAGGGGCCCCATATAACTTGGCGGCTTTGTGCTGCTGTTGCTGCTGCTGCGTCTGCAGCGGCTGCTGCGTGCTGCTGCCTGGCATGCTGGCCTCGCCATCCAAGTACGCAGGTGTGCGTCCCTCCACCATCGCACACGCACACTGCAAGTGTCATGTAGCAAAAGGACCTAGCAGCCCTGTGTCTGTCCCGGGGTTGAGGCTGCACAGTCCTCCGCTCACAGGCAGGCAGCTCCAGCTGTATGGAGCCCCTGCCTTCTGTGGTTTTGGGTCCCTTTGCCAGCCCTCTCTCAGCAGTCCAGCAGTGCAGCCTTCTGTGCGAATTGGGCCCGTTAGCCAGCCCTCTGAGCAGTGCACCAAATTGCTTGCAGCTGCAGCCAACTTGACATGCCGCCCCGAAGTACACGCATGCAAGTAAGGGGGGCGGTGCTCCATGCGATGGCAGCAGCTCTGCTGTGCCACTCAATCTTGCACACAGTTGCACACAGTTGCGAGCAGTTGCGAGCAGCAGCCGTGGCTGCTCAGCTGTGCCGCTCAATTCTGGACACAGAGACAGGTCAGCTGCACACAGTTTCACACGGCTGTGGCTGCTCAGCTGTGCTACTCACTTCCGATGCCATGCACGCAGCCCATGGTGTAGAAAGTAGCTGCTCCACCTCTAGCTTCTCGCGCACGCACTGCAGGTTTGGGGTAGGGTCTTCGATCTGTGTGTGCGCGGCAAGCACTGCAGTTTGGGGCAAGATCTTCGATGTGCACGCGCAAGGCAAGCACTGCAGGTTTGGGGCAGGGGCTTTGATCTGCATGCGGCATACAATGTAGATGTTGGAAAGGATCTGAGTCTACGAGCACACTGCTTGTGAGCTGGCTCGCAAACGTGCGAGCGCTCTGGCAGCTGGTTGGTTGAAGTAGCTAGTCAGCGAGCCTTGTTCTGTTTTGATCTCTTCAGTTGTCATCCGTTGCTGTGATCTAACCCTTGCGCGCTCGTGAACTGCCTTCAAACATCTTCCGGTTTTCAGTCATGCTATTCACCAAAACATCTGGCTCCAGACACTACCTTTCTTCTGATTTGAGCGTTTTAAGTGTTGGTTAAGGGTTGCAGGCCTTTTGGGCTTCAGCTAAGCTGCCCTCGTTCGGCGGATACAGCTATGTAACCTAACCTAACCTACGAGCACACGGCATGTAATGCAAGCGTGGCCGGGCCTCAAGGCAAGCACAACCAGGCCATGCGGCAAGCAGAAGGGAGCCCGAGCTCACCGTGAGGTCGATGCAGTCCCTGGCACGGGCGATGTCGTAGGTGACCTGCAAGGGCGTGTCAAAATGCAGAAAACGCCATCCTTTGGGCCACCCAAGTGCGGCCTAGATCGCACCCAGTGCGCCACGTGACCGCAGGGGTGCCACGTGACGGCAGAGAGAGTGAGGCAAGGTGTGCCACATGACCGCAGGGTGTGCCACGTGACGGCA
>LFCJ01000787.1_pt1 | contig 20679 bp, 16 predicted proteins | sample 643141 | NCBI WGS metagenome assembly LFCJ01 (sample SAMN03766243, study PRJNA286221) | soda lake metagenome | biome: soda lake; feature: Kulunda steppe; material: water; isolation source: sample B1-Br-g2 brine of Lake Bitter-1 | place: Russia: Kulunda steppe | collected 2010-07
CATCTCGAGTCGGCCCACTACAACGAACTCGGGAAGATCGACCAACGACGGATTGCAGGGCGATCAAAGCCAACCGGCGGTGACGGGTATCCACCAATCGTCTATTACGGAGCGGCGGCGTCGATCCTCCTAATCGCTTTTGGAGGTCTCCTGTTTATGATTACGTCCCTCGGTGGCACCGACGAACGAATTCACGAACACGGGACCCTCGAGGTGACGATTGACGGCGAGGCGGTCGATTTCGGCCAGCCACAGTACACGATGGAGGGTGAGAACGAAAACTCATTTCACTTCCATGCAGGTGACGACGAGGTTTGGCATCTCCATCCAAGACGCCAGTCGCTGGCTCAATCAATGAGCGATCTCGGATTCGAACTTACCGACTCCTCGATCACGATTGAGGGAGAGACGTACGACGACACTGATTCCGACACGACCGTCTCGGTGATGGTCAACGGCGAAGAAGTCAGTCCGGATTACGAACTCGAGGGTGTCGAACCCGTCCACGAGGCCCGACAGGGTGCCGGTGACGATATCGAGATCCTTGTCGAAGCCGGCGCCTGAGGTGGGCTGAGAGCGGGCGCACAGCACAATGGAAAGCCGAAAGTCACGACCGAACCGCCACCGGCAGGAGACGGTCACGTAACCGATCACATTTTGCTCAGGGCGACGCTCTCTGAGCCATGGATACAGCAGGAACGAAAGCCGAGCCGTTCCGGTATGACGCAGAGGTTGCACCCGGTGAGAAGCGACAGATTCGATATGAGGTGGGCGAGACCTACCTCGGCGATCCGGTCGAGATTCCGGTGACGATCATCAACGGCACCCATCCCGGGCCGACGGTGTTCTGTACGGCGGCGATTCACGGTGACGAACTCAACGGGGTCAAAGTCGTCCAAGAGGTCGCTGCCGCCTATCAGCCGTCCGACCTCCACGGCACGCTCGTCTGCATCCATGTCGCCAACATTCCGGCCTATCAAGCCCAACAGCGGTACATTCCAATCTACGATCAGGACCTAAACCGTTCGTTCCCAGGGAAAGCAAAAAGCAACACGGCCGAACGGATGGCCAACCAGATCTACAGGCGGTTTATTAAACCGTGTGACTACGGCATTGACTTCCATACCTCGACACGCAACCGGACGACAATCTACCACGTCCGAGCGGACCTCGAGAACCCCGCCGTCGAAAAACTTGCTCGAGCCTTCGGGGCGAACGTCGTCCTCTATGGCGGTGGTGATGGTGGCTCGCTTCGCTCGACGGCGACCGCCGACGGAATCCCAACGATCACCGTCGAAATGGGGCGGGCCCACCGGTTCCAGCCGGCGCTCATCGATCGGGCCATCGCCGGCGTCGAAAACGTCCTCGCGACGTTCGACGTCCTCCCGGAACTCGAGCCCGAAACGCCCGGCTGGTCCACCGAAACCGCTGCTGACAGCACTAAAACGTGGCTGCGGGCGGACACCGGCGGCCTTGTCGAGATGCAGTGGGGGCCGTACCCGCTCGTCCACGAGGGCGACCCGATTTGTACGATCAGCAATCATTTCAAGACCGAAGAACACGTCGTCACTGCCCCCTTCACCGGCCTCATCGTCGGAACACTCGAGAACCCCGTCGCCGCCCCCGGTCACCCACTCTGTCAGCTCCTCAAACTCGAGGCTGAGACGCGAGACGAAATCGAAGCCGAAATCGAAAGCGGAGCGTTCGATGGCTACCGAAATCTGACCGGCGCGTCCTCGAGTGAGGACTGATACGGGTCGCCCAAAACCCATCGATTTTTGAGGGTAGCTGACAAGGGGCGTACATGACCGCCACGCGCCGGCAGTTCACAGTGTGGGGTGTTGGCCTGCTCACCGGACTGGCTGGCTGTAGCGAGGTGTTCGCTGATGAATCACTCACCGAGGTCCAGTTGGACCTCACAAACCGGACTGACGGGTCCCAGACGTTTCATTTTGCGCTGGAAGCCACCGACGGCCTCGGCCAGTGGCACACGTTTCCCCTCGAGGGTGGGAGTACGCATCACGGTGTCGTCGAACCGGCGGCTGACCGAGCATGGGTTGGCTACCATGCAATCGCAGGCGACAAGCAAGTTTCCGGCACACTGTTGGGCCAAGCCGAGGAGAACGCCTGTCTCCACCTCACTTACCGGATCGAAGCGGACCAAATCGTAGCGAGTATGCCGACCAGCCAGGCGCTTTGCTAAGGCCTCACCGAGCCGTCGCGGTTCGTCTCCTACGTGATTCACCTGTACGATTTGACGTTACCAGTCGTACAGCCCATCCCACGGCCGCTCACTCTCGAGTGCCGCGCTCCCGGCAATTACGACATCGTCTCCATACCGCCGACCAACCAGTTGGAGGCCGACCGGCCGGCCGTCCGGGGTGAGCCCGGCCGGCACGGAACACACCGGATGGCCGGTCCAGTTGAACGGCCAGGTCAGCGCCCGGTCCCATTCCGCCGGTCCAATCTCGCTGTCGAAGCCGGCGGTTGCAAGCGTTGGCGTCGCAAGCAGATCGTACTCGGAAAAAATCTGCTGGACGGCGTCAAACACCGCGGTCCGAATCGGCCCCGTCTCAGCGACGTCTTCGACCGTTCGACGCTCACCGGTCTCGAGCATCGCCTGCAAACTGTCTGCAATCTGCCCCGAATCCCGAAGTTCAACCCCGAGGGACGCCTCGAGAGTCCGCACCGCCGCGAGCATCGATGTCGAAAATGTCGTCTCCACGGCATCGGTGAGCGTCTCGAGCGTGCAGCCATGGTTGAGTTCGACAGCCTCAACGGTCACACCGGCGGACCTGAGCGCCTCCGTCGCTTCCCTCGCGGTCGATTCGACGGCAGGTTCGACGGGAAATACGTCCAGATCAGGACTGTAGGCAACCCGGAGGTCAGCGGGGTCCCACCGGAGGGCAGCCCGATACTCGAGGTCGACGGGGACGCTTGCCGGATCACAAGGATGTGGCCCGACCAGGACGTCCATCAGCAGTGCAATGTCGGAAACAGTGCGTGCAATCGGCCCGGTAGCCGTGTGGTGGGTGGTCGTCCCGAACGCGTTCGGTCGCGAGTCGTTTGGGATGAGCCCAAAAGAGGGTTTGAATCCGACAACACCACAGCAGGCCGCCGGAATCCGAACCGAGCCCCCGGCATCGCTGCCGAGGGCGACGGGGGCCAGTCCCGCACCGACAGCCGCGCCACTCCCGCCCGAGGAACCCCCAGCGTTCAACGAATGATCACGTGGCGAGACGGTCTCCCCAAGAATATCGTTGTCAGTCGTCCCCTTGTGGCCCAACTCCGGGACGTTCGTCTTCCCAAGGATAATCGCCCCTGCGACCTCGAGCCGCTCGACTGGGACCGTTGTTCGAGGGGCGACGAAGCCGCGGTCGTCGATGAGTGCAGACCCAAAGGTATGCCTGATGCCGGCTTTCATGTCGCCAAGGTCTTTGAGTGCAACCGGGACGCCACAGAGTGGTCCGACACTCGAGTGCGCCGGTACGGGCTCAGTGCTCGGATCTTCGGTACACGCACCTGAACGTGTACGTGGCAGTTCCCGCTCGTGTTCGCGTTCAACGTTATGTTCACGTTCTCGCTCCCGTTCAACGGTACATCTGACCGCTCGAGCCTGCCGCCGTGCCAACTCGTCAGTCACAGTCACATAAGCGTTCAATTCGGGGTTTCGATCTTCGATACGCTCGAGAAACGCCTCGACGACGGCCGTCGGCTCGAGACTGCCGCCTCGGATTCGATCGGCAAGTGTTGTTGCACTCAACTGGGTTGGATGGGAACTGTTTGGATTGCTACTCATTTTCGGACGCGGTTGTGCTTCCGTTCACGCTCGCACTCACGTTCACCTTCACCGTCACGCCCACCGCTCAACTTCACCGCTCTGTTTTACCGTTGTCATCACCGTCGGCATCGTCACCGCCAGCAGTTTCAAACTCGTCGGCCGTCTCCTCGAGATCCTCAACCCTCTCCTCGAGTTCGTCCTCGCTCATCTCGAGGTAGCGTCGACGGACGATCAACACCGGACTGACCGTCTGTGCGGCAAGCGTCTTCGATGGCGTCCCGAAAATACGGTCGCGGATTTTGGGCCGGCTCTCACCGATGACGACGAGGTCGTACGCCGGAGCAGTCTCACCAATAGCCGCAAGCGCATTGTCGGCTTCGACGACAGTTTGTTCGATTCGGTCGCCATTGACACCGTTCTCCCGAAGGGTTTCGGCCGTCTCAGCCAGAAGGGTGTCGACGGTTGAGCGCTCGTCATCCGCTTCCAAAACGTGAAATAGTGTCACGCTTGCGTCCCCGCTAGTCAAAACCGCACCGACAAGCGTGGCGATATGTGTACTGTTGATATCACCTCTGACGGGAACAAGCACGCGCTCGAGTACTGGGGCCGGGTTCAACAGTAAGACGGCATCACAGTCGAGTTCAGCAGAGATACGCTCGAAGCTCTTCAGCGGATTACGAGTGAACACTAACCGCGAAGCGACGGTTCCGCCGGCAGCCTCAAATGCCGAGACAAGGGCGTCAAGTTTGGTTTGGGCCTGTTGCTCGAACTGGTCGCGGGCCTGTTCCGGCGCAGTCTGCTCAGGAATTTCGTGGTAGCCAAGAAGGACAACCGGGACGGACGCAAACGTCTCGATCAGCCGCTCGGAAATCGTCTCTCCGCGAAGGATCTCAATGGGAACGAGCACCCGGTGTGGCACGTCAGTCATTAGCACTTCCTCCTTTGAGCTGAACATCTCGAGCGTAATAGGTGTACCACCCGAGTGCGCCAACCATGATTGCCATGCCAATAGCCTGTGAGCCCGGTTGCATAAAAGCAATGAGCCCGAAACTCGAGAGCGCACCAAGGATTGGGACGACGGGATAGCCGGGAACGGTAAAGGAGGGGTTGTACCAGTCGGGATCCTCCCGTCGGAGGACAAGCAACGCGATGCAGATGAGTCCGTACATCACGAGGTGGAGAAACGAGGCCACCTCAGCGAGCAGTTCCGTCTGGCCGGTCCCGACAAGGACGACGACCGGTCCGCCGACGAGCGCCAAGGCGATGTGGGGGGTCCCATAGCGTAAGTTGACCCGGCTGGCTCCGGGCGGAACGATTGCATCACGACTGATCGCATACAGCGCCCGTGAAGCCGAAAGGATCGAGGCGTTCGCACTCGAGAGCGTTGCTAGCAACCCGGCGAAAAGAATTGCGACGGCACCGGGCAGGCCGAAGAACTCACGAGCAACCTCGACGATTGCCACTTCGCCGGCGGCTGCCAACGCCTCGCTCCCGAGGGCGCTTGTCGCCACAAAAATGGTGAGAACGTAAAAGAGGCCGACAAGGACAACCGAACCGACCATCGCCAGCGGCAGATTTCGGCCCGGGTTCGTAATCTCACCGGCGACCGTCGCCACCTGTGCAAAGCCGAGATAGGAGGTGAATACGAGTGCCGCGGTCGTCAGGATCGGAAAGGTCCCTTGGGGGGCAAACTGTTCGGGGACGCTTTCGGCCCCGAAGATTCCGACGGCGTCAAGGATACCGTAAGACAGGAAGACGCTCAACAGGAGCAACAGTATACCGACAACGACATTCTGGAGCGCCGCCGTGTTTTCCGTTCCTGTCACACTCATCGCCGTCAGCCCGATTCCGACGGCGATACCAAGAACGATGACGAGCGACCGGCCACCGACTGCCACGCCAGCCTCAGCAAGCCCGGCCACCGCATACTCGCCCAACCCAACGAGGTAGAACGCCGACGCAAACACAAGCCCTAACCAGAGGCTAATACCGACAATAGCCCCGAAGGCGGCCCCCATCCCCCGCGAAATAAAATAGTAGCCGCCGCCGCTTTTTGGCATCGCCGTCGCCAGTTCCGACGTTGGAAGAGCCACGAGCAACGCGATCACCGCTCCGATCGCAAACGAGGCCGATGCCGCCGGTCCAGCACCGCCAGCAGCGAGCCCCGGAAAGACGAAAATACCGGCCCCGATCATCGTCCCAACACCGATCGAGAGGCCACCTGTGAGACCAATGGTCCGCTCGAGTTCAGTCCCCCCTTCGTGTCGGGTGACATCCTCGGTAACAGTGCCGGTCGGTTCAGCCGACCGATCGGTATCCATACGTGACTGTTAGCCCCAGGGGCCAAAAGTTCTGGCCCCACGGCCAGTTTGCAACGGTGGTCGTCGTCGTGGCCTCGAGAAACGATCCGGCGTCTCCGAGCCTCCCTGATTTCGCGTCTCGGTCACGCACCGCTGTCGGTCTATCGCTTTGAAAAGCGGTGAGGATGGGATTTGAACCCATGAGGCTGGAAGCCACCTGCTTTCAAGGCAGGCGCGTTAGGCCGCTCTGCCACCTCACCTCGAGTAGCAGTTACGGCGGTAACAAAAAAGGGTTGTCGGTCTCGGTTTCGGTTTGCCGGTCGATTTCGGGTTCGGGCTTGGACTCGAGTTCGCCTCCAATTCACTGGCAAAAAGTATCCGCAGACGGCTCTCTCTGCCAGATATAAAATACGGTCTTTAATGCCTGCTAGAACACAGCACAGTGTGTGTGTAACTCGTATAATAAAAAAACATCTGAGCGTAAAATTCGCCTCCTTTGATGAGGATAGCGGGTAGATAATACCTAATGACCACCGCACAGATCGACACACATCTCAAATTGGTTGCGAATCACTGTCGACGGCGACTGATTCAACAGCTCCGAGACGAGACAAACGGCCAGACGACTATCGAGGAGTTTGTGACGCAACTATATCAAGAGGAATCTATCGGAGGTCACGAGCAATCTCCCAGCCGAAAGCAACTCACCGTCGAACTGTCTCATACCCACGTGCCAACGTTAGTGGACCACGGTATCCTCAAGCACGAGTTAGAAACCGGAACCCTTCGGTACCAGCCAGACGAGCAACTCGAGGCGGTCTTGGATGGCCTCCCTGAGCAAGCACCGCACACAAGTATGCAAACTGACCTATAACTCTTCGGCTGTTCTGACCCGTCATTACTATTACCAGTACTCGTTTATTCCTGAACATGGGTTTCTCTACAGCCGTGCGTGCGACCATCAGGGTCCTCGGACAGCGGCCGGCGGATCTCCTGCCGATCTATATCCTCAGTGGGAGTATCCCGGCTGTCGCCCAAGTCTCAGTCCTCGTTGGCATCCTCACTGCAACACTCTATCTCGAGGCCACGGGCCGACTCGAGGCGCTTCGGACCGAACTGGCGGCTGCGGATCTATCGCCGCCGGACATAGAGAACGAGGCGGAACTCGAGATATGGGCTGAAGAAGTCATCGGCATACTCGAGGCGACGCTTACCGTGACGGATCTGTGGGTTGTCGGTGGAGTTCTCGTCGTGGCGTTCATCGGCTGGCTGACGATTGCGTTCGTGCTGTACGCCGTCCTCACTGGCAGCCAACTGGCAGCCTGTTTCGCCCGCCTTCGTGGTGAGCAAGGGGTCGCCGCCGGTTTGGATGGAATCCGCCGATACTGGCTGACGTTTCTGTTGCTCTACTCCCTCGAGTCACTGCTCTGGGTTCTCTCCGGACTTCTGATCATGGGGGCTGGCGGAGTCGTGGGACTGCTCATCGCAACACCGACGGGTGAGCCGCTGCTTGCCCTTCCAATCATCCTCTTTGGGGCCCTCATATGGCTACTCGTTGGTGTGGCTATCCGGAGCCTCTTTGCGTTTAGTCACGTTGCAGTCGTCGTCGACGATGTCGGGACGATTGGCTCCCTCTCGGCGGCTGCGGGCTTTCTTCGCCGCCGGCCGCTGCAGGCCGGGCTCTACCTCCTGTTCGCCTTTGGGACGCTGCTGGCCACATCGACAGCAGCCTCCATACTCGCACTGTTTGAGGCGGCAAGTATCCTCTCGGTGCTCTCCATCCTGGTCGTGCTCCCGGCGCTTGGCCTGCTGAAGACGGCGCTCTACGGAGAGTATCGCGGGCAACTTTCGCCACCCCCGGCTCCGAGCGAACGGTATTGGACCAGATTCCGCCGGGGACTCAAACGCGGCGTGACCGAACTGGGTGCCTTTGTGCGCCAGCACCCCGGACTCAACCTCCTTTCGCTTGGGATTCTGCTCGCCGGCTTTGGGGTTGGCTGGCTCGCTGCCGGGCCGTTCGTCGGCATCATTGACGCCTCAATCGAAGCCCGACTCGAGGGGCTGATCCCACCGACCGCTGCCCTCGAGTTCTTCGGAAACAACTGGTTTGTTGCCCTTTCGATGGCGTTTGCGGGGAGTTTCCTTGCGATTCCAGCTATCTCCTCACTCTGGTTCAACGGCTTCTTTTTCGGACTGATCGGCCGACTCGAGGTCGACCCCGTGATGCTGCTGGCCTTTGTGACGCCACACGGAATTTTTGAGATTCCAGCGATTCTCGTCGCCGGCGCGCTCGGACTCTTTCTTGGGCACAGCAGTTGGCGGACGATTCGCCGACGGCAGCCACTCGAGGGGCTGGCCGAGGATTTAAAACGGGCGTTTTGGATTGCAATCGGGCTCGGAATCGTGCTCGCGATTGCGGCGTTCATCGAAGGGTTCGTGAGCCCGTTTTATTTCCGGCTCTTTCTCTGAGAGGTCAGTATACTCTGTTTCAGACCTGTTCGATTGCCCCTTCGAGATCCGCAATTACGTCTTCGACATCTTCGATTCCCACCGACAGCCGCACCAGTTCGGGGGTGGTGCCGCTTGCGAGTTGTTCCTCTTCGGTGAGCTGCTGGTGGGTCGTACTCGCCGGATGGATAATGAGCGTTTTCGCATCGCCGACGTTCGCGAGCAGACTTGCGAGCTCGACTTCGTTACAGACGGTGTTCGCGGCATCATAGCCGCCCTCGAGTCCGAAGGTGATCATCCCGCCGTAGCCGCCCTCCAAGTACTTCGTGGCGTTCTCGTGGGTTTCGTGGCTCTCGAGGCCGGGATAGTTGACCCACGACACCTTCTCGTGATCCTCGAGGAATTGGGCGACAGCCATCGCGTTCTCACAGTGTTTTTCCATGCGAACGGGGAGGCTCTCGAGTTTCTGGAGGGTGGTCCAGGAGTCGAAGGGCGATTGTTGATTACCCAAATCACGGAGGCCGCGGGTGCGGGCGGCGATCGCAAAAGCAAGATCACCAAACGTTTCAGCAAAGTTGATGCCGTGGTAGGCTGGGTTCGGCTCCGTCAGCTCGGGATAGTCGCCCTCTTCCCACGGGAATGTCCCGCCGTCGACGAGGATCCCACCGACGGTCGTCCCGGCCCCGGTGAGCCATTTGGTCGTCGAGTTCCAGACCAGATCAGCGCCGTGTTCGATCGGTCGACAGAGATAGGGAGTGGCAAACGTGTTGTCGACAAACAGCGGGACGTTGTGGTCGTGGGCGATATCGGCAATGCGTTCGATATCGGGGGTGACGAGCGCCGGATTGCCGACCGTCTCGAGGTGGACGAACGCGGTGTCCTCGTCGATGGCTTCGGCGTAGGCGTCGTAATCGAGGGTGTCGACAAAGCGCGTCTTGATCCCTCGTTTTTCGACGGTGTGTGTCAGATAGGTGTAGGTCCCGCCGTACAGTGCGGAGGCGCTGACGATGTTATCGCCAACTTCGGCGAGGATGAACGTTGCCAGATCGAAAGCGGCCATCCCCGACGCAGTGGCAAGCGCTGCTTTCCCGCCCTCGAGGCTCGCAATCCGTTCCTCGAGCATCGCGTTTGTGGGATTCATAATCCGCGAGTAGATGTTGCCGAACTCCTCGAGGCCGAACAGGTTTGCGGCGTGTTCAGTATCCTCGAAGACGTAGGAGGTGGTCTGGTAGATCGGCGGCGCACGTGCGCCCGTCGTCGGATCGGGTTCCTGGCCGGCGTGGACGCTTCGGGTGGCAAATCGGTGGTCGTCACCGTCTGAGTTGTCACTCATAATAGTGACCTCTGACTCAAGGGATATAAGCCCACAGGCGACTCCCAACCGGTGGAAACTCCGTGTCTCTAAAAAATCGTGTTCGATCAACGCGTGGGCCTGATGCTCCGTTTCGGTGACCGTCCCCGTGCTCTCTCGATCGGGAGGTTGTTTAGTACTCCGGTCGCTGGGTCTGGATAACGTCCGAAAGTTGCATATGTTCGTCAGCGAGGAGCTCACTGAGGTCATCGAGCGTGATGATACCGACCAGCTCATCGTCATCATTACAGACCGGGAGTCGGCGGACGCCGTGTTCGCTCATTAACTCGACGGCTTGGTAGAACCCGGCGCCCTGGTCGACGGTCGTCAGGTCGTCTGACATAACGTCACTGGCAGTCGCCTCCGTTGGGTCCATTTCGTTGCCGAGGACGCGTGTCACGAGGTCGCGGTCGGTGACGATACCGACCGGTTCGTTGCCGTCGGTGATCACGATGCTGCCGACGTGGGTGTCGTCCATGCGTGCCGCAAGTTCTGTTACCGGATCGTCTTCGGACGCCGTTATGACGTCGCTTCTGGCGAGACTTTCGATTGGCATAATGCGCGTCTCCCTCCCACCAACACCGGCATAAATCTACACCGTACGCTTCGTTCATCCTGAGTTGTATGGATGCTTCTGGACGCCGGTGGCGAACAGGATACCAGTGGCCCCAGGGATGGACGTAGGACACCCGTGACCCGACTTCCTCACCGAATATCCGCTACCGCCGCCCCACGGGAGGCGTATCCGATACCGAGTGCATCACAGCCTGAACACTCCCAGCGATACTCACCGCGGAATCCGCGGATGGAAACAACGGTCTCACAGGTTCGACAGCGCCGCTTTCGACGCACCGAACGCACTCGCTCGAGAAGGTCACCGACGGTCCGATTGTCGTTCATTATCGAGACTCTGGCAATCGTCACCCTATAGGTTTTCTCGTCTGGGACTGCGTTGGAGCCGTGGTGTATCGGCTGGCTCCTACTCGAGTAAGTTCTCGCCGGTCATCTCCGAGGGCCGTTCGATGGCGATCAACTCGAGGAGCGTCGGTGCGATGTCCGCAAGCGTCCCGCCAGACCGGACGTTTTTCCCGCCGTCGGTGCCGTCAGGAGCCAGATAGATGAACGGGACGTCGTTGTAGGTGTGGGCCGTGTGGGGCTCTGCTTCGGTTCCCATATCATCGGCGTTGCCGTGATCGGCCGTAATAAAGACGTGTGCGCCGGCGTCCTCGAGCACGTCGACGAGTCGCCCCAGTTGGGTGTCGACGGCTTCGACGGCTTCGACGGCCGCCCGATAGTCGCCGGTGTGGCCGACCATGTCGGGGTTAGCGAAGTTGAGCACGAGCACGTCGGGATCGTCACTGGCGATGATTCCCATTGCCGTTTCGGCGACTTCGGGGGCGCTCATCTCGGGTTTTTGATCGTAGGTTGGGACATCTGGACTCTGAATAATCCGCCGGGTCTCGCCGTCGAACTCGACTTCTTCGCCGCCGTTTAAGAAGTAGGTGACGTGGGCGTACTTTTCGGATTCGGCGAGCCGGAGCTGCGTTTTTCCGGCATTAGAAAGCACTTCCCCGAGCGTGTTTTTCGGCTGGTTCGGCGGGAAGGCCACCTCGACAGGGAAGGTTTTGTCGTACTGGGTGAGCGTCGTCATCAGGATCTCCGGCGGTGTGGTGTCGAACGCCCAGTCGTCGGGGCGAATATCGGCAAGCATTCGGACAAGCTGGCGGCCACGATCAGAGCGGAAATTAAAGAAAATAACCGCGTCGCCGTCTGTCAGTGCTGGTCCCTCATCGATCACCGTTGGCTCGAGAAACTCGTCGGTTTCCCCGCGCTCATACGAAGATTTGACGGCCTCGAGGGCGCTCGCTGCGGTGTGTTTGGCCTCTCGGTTGACGATTGCATCGTAGGCCCGTTTCGTCCGGTCCCAGTTCTGGTCGCGGTCCATCGCGAAGTAGCGCCCGGAGACGGTTGCGACGTCGCCGGTACCCTGTTCCTCGATAACGGACTCGAGTTGGGGGACATACGTTGCAGCGCCGTTGGGGGACGTATCCCGCCCATCAGTAAAGGCATGGGTAACGGCGTCGACGCCGCGTTTGGCGGCCATTTCGATCATCCCGTGGAGGTGGGTGTGATCGGAATGGACGCCACCATCACTGAGCAGGCCCATGAAGTGTACCGCGCCGTCGTGGTCCTCGGCATACGAAAAGGCGGCCTCGATGGCGTCGTTCTCGAGGAACGAGCCGTCGGCGATGGAATCGTTAATTCGGGTGTACTCCTGGTTAACAACCCGTCCTGCGCCGATGTTGAGATGGCCGACTTCGCTGTTGCCCATCTGTCCGTCGGGGAGGCCGACGCGCCGGCCTTTGACGTCCAGTGAGCCGTAGGCGCCGGATTTTGCAAGCCGGTCGAAAACCGGCGTGTGTGCTGCCTCGACTGCATCTCGACCGCCGTTACCAAGTCCCCACCCGTCGAGGATAATGAGTGCCGCGTCCATGTCTGGCATCTCACTCTGGGGCCGTAATTAGCTATCTGTTTTCCTTCTGTTCCGGCGGCGAACGCGCGCTGCCAGATGGCCGGCTATGCATCCAGCGCAAGTGGCAACTGCACCGTCACCGTCGTCCCATCGTCGACACTAAACGAAAGCGAGCCATCTGCGGCGTCGATAATCCAACTGGCCAGCCAAAGTCCCAGCCCACTCGAGTGCTCGAGTGGTGTCTCACACTGCTGTTCGATTACGGCTAACTCTTCGGCTGGGATTCCGGGTCCGTCATCGGTAATCGTGACCGCGAGCGTGTTATCTGCTGAACCCACCGTCAGATCAACGGTGAGGACCGGGTTGGGGACGGTATGAATAACTGCGTTCTCGAGGAGGTGATCAAACGCCGCCTCGAGTTCGACGGCCGTCCGGACGAACCGGTTAGGTTCGATGGTCGTGGTGACCGCTGCAGCTGGATGAGTGTCCCTGAGGGATGCAATACAGTCTTCGAGCAGTGCCGAGACGTTTGTTGTTTCGGCTTCAGGCTGGGACGTTGTGTCCGTTGTCGGGAGTTGATGGACGTTGTCGCTGAGTCGTCCCATATGCCGGGCAATTGCAGTCAGTTCGTTTGAAATGCGTTCGATATCACCCGTCTCCGGCAGCATCTCTGCATAGCCAAGCAGCAGATTCGCTGTCGTTCGAATATCGTGTCGGACCACGCGGTTGAGTACCTCGAGCCGTTGACGCTGGCGGCCAATCTCTCTGGCGTAGCGTTTCTGCTCAGTCATGTCCGTTACCGAAATCACGATGCGGTGATGGTGGGAGTGGGGGCTGGGGCTGGGGTGGGAGTCAACGCCCTCGAGTGGGACGGCGTTGACCGAGAGCCAGCGATGCTCGCCGTCGACATCGACGCTGACGTTTGCGCCGAACACGGGTTCACACCGTTCGCGAACGCGCTTGATCGGACAGAGCGCTCCGGGATCCGGTTCGCCATAGTCGTCTGTTACCGTCCAGTCAACAGTGGCCGTCGACTGCGAGAAGTCAAGGAGCTCGTTGGCCCGATCGTTCGCTCTGAGGACGGTATCGGTGGCGTCAAGCAACACGATGCCGACTGGACTCGCTTCGAAAATCCGCGTCGTCAGCTGCCGTTCACGTGCCAAATGGTCTTCGACACGCCGGCGGACGAGAACCGTTCCCAACTGTGTTCCAAGGGCTGAAAGCACCTCGAGCAACCGTTCGTTCCGTGGTTCGCGCCCCACCGCGTACAGTTCGAGAACCGCAACGATGCCGTCATCCGATTCGATCGAAATCCCGACACAGGTCCAGTCGGTCTCGCCGTCATCGGTGTCACACCAGCCCCATTGGGACTCGCCTGCGCTGAAGACGTCCGCAGCAACGGTGGCGGTCCGCTTTCGTTCTGGAGGAGAGGCACTATCGCCAGGGGTTCGTCCATAACTGGGAAGGGCCCGCACACCGTTTCGCCCCGGGAGCCACGCCGTTCCGCCGCAAAATATCGTCTCCTCACATATAACGCCGATTGCCCCATTGAGTGCGCCCTCGAACGAGTCGCCACCAGCAACGGCGAGAATCGCCGACTGCTGCAGCCGTTGGGAGTGCTCGTTGAAACCCTCGGTGCCGACAACCGACCGGAGTCGGCGCTCGAGCAGGCGTGGGTCGGGCATACGAGAGCAGACGAGCACCTCGTCGGCACCGGCGTCAAGTGCTGCACTCGCCTCCTCGTCGGTGGTGACACAGGCAATAATCCTCATTTGGGAGGGGACGTTTGCCGGTCTCCCGGCGCTCAACGCCGTTCCATCACAGATGAGGCAATCAATAGCCGCGAACGAAGCCGTCTCGAGGCTGGGCGCTGTACTGATCTCGATATCCGCCCGGACGTCCTTCAGTATTTGAGACAGTTTCCCCTCTATATCCGATATGAGCAGCACAGAAAGTGCCGGTGGGTGGCCGGAATCGGAGTTAGAAGTCACTGTTCTGCCCAATGTAGCTATTGGCAATAAATCATCCGACGCCGCCGCTAGAACTGATAGTAGTTGATAGTTCTCTGCTAAACGGTTCTCTGGAGTCTGGTACTCGGTCAAACGTCGACTTCTGAAATGAGTCACTGGTGACCCGTGAACTGCCGACTGCAGGGTCGAATCACGCGGTGCAGGTTGATTCTCCTCCAATTCAGGCTGACGGACCACCAGACGGTCACCGACACTGGCAACGAGCCGAACGTACACATCACGAGCTTTTTGCCGATTCGGTGGATTCAAAAAAACATGACGCTCGATCCGGTCCACTTTGACGGTATCGCGCGACTGGCGGGACGGATCGATCACGGAGCCGACGAACGCGACCACCGGGCGTTTGCCGAAACCGTCTGGACGGAGTTTCTCGATCCGCTCGTTCATAACGGCCGGACGATCTGTGAACCCGTCGATACGGTCTCTCGTCACCGTATTAATTGCGAGGATGTCGCCCTCTGTGAACGCCCGTTTCCAACCGAGCACGGCCTCGACTCCGGGACGATCAACCCGACGGCGTTTCGCAACGGGCTCGTGATCGATATCGCTCAAGCAGCGATGAGCACGACGCCGAGTGATCTCGAGCTCCACCGCTCGCGAACCGTCGTCGCCACGGTTCACGCGAGCGATCCAACGGCGACGGTTGACGACCGATGGGGACGGTTCGACAACGACACAAGTCGAAACCGTGTGGTGAAGGTGCCACCGCTCCCCCGATTCGCCGAAGGCGTCGTCCACGCCCTTGCGCTTTATCTCGCCGAATCCGAACACGCCCGCGAACACGCCGAGGCAGTCTCTGACCTGCTTGTCCTCGATGGGCCGCTCTATCCCCGCGGGCTGCTCCGCTGGGCCGACCAGCATCCCGATCTCGCCGACTTCCTCACCAACGAACCCCAGCCGAAGACGGTGCTCGAAAACTACATCCGACTCGTCGAGACGTTCCTCGAGCGCGGGGTACCCCTCGTCGGCTTCGTCAAAAACCCCGCGACGCGTGTACTCACGCGAGCGGTCAAATCAAAGGGCGGCGACGCACCCTGGAGTCACGATACCGCCTTTTTCAAACGGATTCTCGAGCGTGGCTCCTACGTGGATGATATCGAGGGTACCCGCTGGGAACGAGAAACGGCCGATCTCACCTACACTGGTTGGTTTCGCTCTCGAGGTGGCGTTGACCGGCCGCTTTCGGTTGAGGGCGATGCGCTGGGTGTCGACCGCCGACTGGAACCAGCCGCCTACGAGGTCTGTTTCTTTGTTATCTACGATCCACGGAACGACCTCTGTTATCGCATCGAGGCTCCCTACGGGTTCGTTCGCGATGACGACGTTCGCGACCAGCTCACACGACAACTGCTTGGGGATGTCGCCGTTGCGGGTGGCCCACCTGAAATCGTCGGGAAGGCAGATGAACTCGCTCGGATCTCGACTGCGGAAAAACGGTCACTGCGGGAGACGCTCGAGGAACGGTTTGAGACGAGTCGCGAGCGAACCTACGACGACCATCGGTGGGGCTCGCTGGACTCCTGACGGCCCCAGTTACGCGTTCTGTAGCTCCACATCCTCGAGCACCTCGAGTTCGACCTCGCTCACGCCGATGCGGGCGAACTGTGTTCTCACATGTTCTTTGGCGGCTGTCACTGCCTGTTCGTGGGTATCAAACCCCCGTGGCATCGGGGATTCGAACGCGATTTGGATGTCCTCACCATCGACGGTCTGGGTGCTCCCACCGCTGTCGACTTCGTAAAACTCGTCACAGATCCAGACGTACGCGGCGGCCTCATCCGGTGAGCCGCGGAAGCTCGGTGCCTGCTCGCCGCGTTCGTAGATCGTGCCAGTCAGGGCGGTTCCGCCGCCCCGTCCCCGAACCAGAATCATGGCTCCTCCCTCAAGTGGGACGGTGGGATCGCAGGCGATTGTCGACGAGCGTTCGAGTCGACCACTGGTGGCTGGAATCGGGAGAGAGACTGGGACGGAAGCTGTTTCATTGAGCTTACGTACGCGGCGGGCATTGAAAAGCCCGGTGGGCAATGGACTCGTCGGTCGTCCACGCAGCGACCGCACAAGCTCTGGTTAGCGAAGCCGAGATACTCGAAAAAGTGACAAACACCTTATGTTTGTCAGAACCTAGCCCAACGGTAATGGGAAAACAGGGACCGACTGACCACGCACCTCGAGCGGGTGAGTCATCCGCAGCGGGCGACCCGAAGCGACAGGCGAACACGCCCGCTTTCGGTCTCTATCAGATCGATACGGACGGTCGCCTGCTCACGGTCAATGATCGATTGCTCGAGATGACCGGGCGAACTCGAGGCTCGTTACTCGGAAGCCGTCTCTCGGCGGTGTTTGGCCCCGAAATAAGCGACGGGTCGGAAGCCGACCAACTGCATGTCCAGACGGTTCTCTCGGCGCCGGAACGGGAGGGAGACCCGCTCCCCTGTCGGGTTCAACAGGCAGCTCTCGAAGACGGTGGTGCTGTCGGCGTTGTTTCGTTAGAGGGCTCGATGATGGCAGAGTCAGGCCGAAGGCGGGTAGCGGGTGAGACCAAAGGCGAGAGTCAGGGGCAGTGTCAGGCTGAACCCAACGCTCACACGAATACGAACACGAACACGAACACGAACACGAACACGAACACGAACACTAACACTAACACGCAGACCTCCACCCAATCGCCGACTGCAACACAACCTGAGATCCTCGAGCGGATCGACGATGCCTTCTACTCAGTCGATACGAACTGGCGGTTTACGTACGCAAACGACGCGATTGCAGCACTCGCCAGCTGTTCACCGGAGGCGCTGATTGGGGCGAAGTTTTGGGAGATATTTCCCGAAACCATCGGTACGGCTGTCGAGCGACAGAATCGGACGGCGATGGGCAGTGGTGAGCCCGCCTGTTATACCGTTTCCTACGAGCCAACCGATTCACTCGTGGAGGTTCGAGCGTATCCCTCAGCAACCGGGCTGTCGGTCTCCTGTCGGGACGTGACTGCCGAACGCACCCTCGAGACGACCCTGCAAAAAAACAGCGAGACGGTCCAACAGCTGTATGCCATCTCCGAGGACCGTGACCGATCTTTCGGCAAGAAGGTGACTGACCTGCTTGCGCTCGGGTGTGAGTACCTCGACCTCGAGGCTGGCTTTCTGGCTGCAATTGACCGGTCGGTGGGGCGTTTTGAAATCGTCGAATCGAGTGGCGACCTCGAGTCGGTTCAGCCGGGGTCAGTCGCCCCGCTCGAGGAGACCTACTGCCGGCGGACGATCGAGGAAGACGGGTTGCTTGGCGTCTATCAAGCGTCCACCGAGGGGTGGGCGACTGACCCGGCGTATGAGCGGTATGATTACGATTGTTATCTCGGTGGGAAAGTAACGGTCGACGGCGACCTGTATGGAACGCTCTGTTTTTGTGCTCGGTCACCACGCAAGCGACCGTTTTCGACCGCCGAACGCACGTTTGTCGAGTTGCTCACCCAATGGGCTAGCTACGAACTCGAGCGAGTGACCCACCACCAGCAACTCGAGGACCAACGCCGGCAGTTGGCAACGCTCAACCGGCAGAACGCCCTCGTCCAAACCATTGCCCACGATCTCATCGGGACGACCAGCCGGGCGGAACTTGAGACCGTCGTCTGTGACCGGTTAGTCGCCTCCAAACAGTACGACACCGCATGGGTCGGTCGGTTTGACGGCGGCCAGACCACACTGACGCCGACCGTCTGTCTCGACACTGGCGGCGAACTCGAGTGTTGTCCGATCGACGTTGCAACCCAAAGCGAGTTGGGATCGACACTCGAGGATGTTCTTGCGAGCGGCGAGCCCACTGTCGTTGATGAGCCATGCCGGAAGACGGGTTTTGAACTCCCAGATGTGTGTTTGCCGGCACCGGTTGCCATTGTCCCCGTTTGCCATGACGGGCGAGCGTTCGGCGTCCTTTGTCTCGGCTCGGACCGACCATCTGCGTTTGGCGATCACGAACTGAAAACCCTCTGGCGTCTTGGAGACGTTATCGGACACGCGATCACGGCGATCGAACGCAAAGCAGCGCTCTCGAGCCAACGAGTGACGGCAGTCGAACTTCGGTCGAAGGCACTCGCCAAGCCATTTGTGGAGGCAGCAACCACGGAGGCCGATGGGGAGGGTCGACACGCGATTACCGTCGACCGGGTCGTTCCCCTCGAAGACGAGACGACCCTGATGTATCAGACGGTGAGCGGCGTCGACGCCGAGTCCTATCTGGATGGGGTCTCAGCACTCCCCGCCGTCGACGGAGCACGAATACTCGAAGCCGGTATCACCGATACCAGGTTCGAAATCTGCCTCTCGGGGCCAACAATTGCCTCGGCAGCGGTAGCCTACAGCGGCTGGGTTCGGTCAATCGAGATTGGGTCGACACTCTCCGTCATGGTCGATCTCCCGGTCGAAGCCGACACACGCCAGTTCGTCGAAACCGTCCGCGACAGCTATCCAAATACGGATATCGAACTCCACTCGAAACAGCAAGTCGACCGTCATCCACAGTCGGCCGCCCAGTTCCAAACCGCGGTGGCAAACCGTCTGACGGAAAAACAACGCCTCGCACTCGAGACCTCCTATTTTGCTGGGTTCTTCGAGTGGCCGCGGGAGACAACCGGTGAAGCGGTCGCTGACGCAATCGGCGTCTCCCCGGCGACGTACCACCAGCACCTTCGAGAGGGAGAACGACGCCTCCTCGATGCGTTTTTCCCTGATGATGACTCGGCTGACAGTCCTGGACAGTGATCGATCAGCCTGCCAGACCAAACCCTTTCGGACGTGACGTTTTGTCCCGTCCATCCCTTTCTCTGGGTATGAGTTCGGATTCATACGCCACCCTCGGTGGAACTGAAACACGCGTTACAGCCTCACGTGACCTCTGTGAAGCGCTCACGTCACCCCGGAGACGAGCGATTTACGCCATCCTCCGGGGCCGACGTCAGCCCCGTTCGGTAAGCGACCTCGCGACCGAACTTGTCGCCCACGAACAGGAAATCTCACTCCTCGAGGTGTCACGGACACGTCATCAGGCGATCACCTCGAGTCTCCGTCACCATCACCTCCCAACGCTGGCCGACAGCGGTATTATCGTGTGGAATCGCGAGGACGACACCGTCAGGTTGGCCCCGAACGCGCCGATACCGGCTGAGAACCTCGCTGTTCGAATTGCATCGACACCCTCACGCCAACTCAACCGACTGTTTTCCGTTCTCGCAAACGGTCGCCGACGAACGATCATTTCGGTGCTCATGGGTGGGGCTGTTGACACCAGTACTAGCAACGCCAGCACCAGTACCAGCAGCACCAACACCAGTAGCGCCAGCGCCACCGTCGCAACCACAGTCCTCGCCCGACAGGTCATCGCTGCCGAACTCGGCTGCCACCCCACAGCCGTCTCCGACGCCGACTGTGACCGCGTTCGTGTCTCTCTTCACCACTCACACCTGCCCGCGATGGACGCTGCAGGGCTGGTCGAGTACGATCACGAAACGAAATCGGTTCGGTACGAGGGTCATCCACTGCTCGTCGACTGCTACCCGCTAAACTGAACAGCGAGCGGCCACGAGGGGAAACGGGTTTGACCCTTCGCTCGGATAGCCTGTGTATGGCTGGGCTAGACGACTTTGCGGATTTTACACCTGATGATGACAGTGACAGTGATGTCGCCACTGACAACGAAAATGAGGGCAGCAAGCAACGGGCCGGTGAGAACACTGGCGGAGCCGGGAGCGTAGCCGAGACCGAGACGAAATCGTTCGAGCAAACCGACGTCACCCCGACCGGTGTCGATACCGGAATCGGTGCGCTGGCCGTCTCGCAAGGATTGACCATCAGTGAAGAAGCCGATGATACGACACTGCGGGCATACGTCACCCGCGGCAACCGCTCGTCAATCCGCATCGGCACCTACCTTCTCGTTCCCTACCCCGACGACGGCGAAACGCTCTTTTGTCGGATCACCGCCCTCGAGTATGCCCAGCAGTACCAAACCGATGACGCCACCGAAATTCACGCCCGGCGAGCGATGCGCCAGTCGAGCGTTGACGAATCTGATTACAAGTTCATGGCCGAACTCGAGCCGGTCGCGGTGCTCTATGAGGATGACGGTGAACTCAAGCGCCGGATGACCGACCGCGTGCCGAAGCCACAGGCGGTCGTCCGCGAGGCAACTCGAAGTGTCGAGATCAAAACCGGCCTGAAAATACCTGAGTCAGGCGTCTTCCTCGGCCATCTTGCGGTCGGTGGCGAGAAGGTGCGGACCGCTGCAACGCCGCCGACAATCGATTACCG
>LFCJ01000788.1_pt1 | contig 20666 bp, 20 predicted proteins | sample 643141 | NCBI WGS metagenome assembly LFCJ01 (sample SAMN03766243, study PRJNA286221) | soda lake metagenome | biome: soda lake; feature: Kulunda steppe; material: water; isolation source: sample B1-Br-g2 brine of Lake Bitter-1 | place: Russia: Kulunda steppe | collected 2010-07
AAAGCTCAACTTGTCTTTGGATCTTCTTACTTACATCTTTTTTGATTACGTCTTTTTCGTAAAAGCATTCTTTCTTCATTTGGGGTTTTGTTTCTTCCTTGCTTTCTTCCCTGCTTTCTTTCTTGCTTTCTTCCCTGCTTTCTTCTCTGCTTTTTTCTCTGCTTTCTAATTTGTGTTTTCGTCGTTCTTTTTTTGAAAGTTTGCGCTCTTCATTTGGTTTTAAAGCTCCGTCCTTTGTTTCATTGCTTGTTTCATTGCTTGTTTCATTGCTTTGGTTTACCGTATCTATCATGACAAGATCGGTTTGGGTATCAATCGAACGAAAATTTGGGATATGTGGATTATTATTTTGTGGACTACTGCTTTCACCAAACGTATTTTTCGGAGTAAAGAACAAAAGTACGTTACCGTATGGTATCATAAGACTTTCTAGTTTTAATCGTGTCATTTGAAGAAACAAGCTTCTCAATCCAAAATGCACATCTTTTAAGTTCAATGTGTCGGTCAGCTTTCTTTTTAAGGGTACATAACAAATATGGGTATAGCTTGTCGTAGTCTGGCCGCGCACCTCAAGCATGAGCGCTTGCCCTAAATGCATTTCGCCAGCCCATAAAGCGTCTATTTCGTGGCGAATCCTTTTTTCGATATGGTTAAAGTAATATTTATAAGGCGTTAAAAAAGGTGTGTTTATTGTCCCGAAAGCATCGGAAAAAATCGCCAAGCATTGTGCACGTGCATCACAACACCAAAGTACGTCTTTGTACGCTTTTATAGCAGGAATTTGTCGGTTTTGGATCACCTGTTGTGCCTTTTCGAATTCTTCGTGGGATCCGTATAAAACGTTTACTAAAGCTGTCATAAATAGCTGTCATTAATAAATAATGAACACTCTAAAAAAGAAAGAAGAAATGAAAAGTCAAGATCGAAACTAATTCGCGAGGAAAACTAATTCGCGAGAAAATGCAAACCTTGTAAAAACGCGTCTGCCAAATCATCACGCTTTTTGTGCCTTTCATAGCGCTCAGCCCATGGTGTGGTGTCTGTGTGGAAAGTGGGACGGGTCATGAAAGAAAGCAGTGCATGAGTGAGATGTTGGGCGAGCGTTTTGTTAAATTTATAGCCTTTCGTATTTTTCGCCTCGGTTGCCGATTGGTTTGTAAGCGCTTCAGCCTGATCTTTAGGCAATAAGCGTGTCACTTTCGTTTTATTCGCGGCCGAAATCAGATGGATGCTCAAGTTGGGATAGCGCATTTTCTTCATCATATGGAAATACGTAAACATCACCATCTGGATACTCTTCATAATCGGGTTTTTCATTACCGGCTGATTTTCAATCACTACATCCGTAACCTGTTCCAAAGAAGCGTCAAACCTTTCTTCGAGCAACTTTAACAGATTTGGTGCGACAACATGAATATCGTGCTTTTTACCTGACGAAATGTCACACACGTCCCAAGCATGCACCAATAACTCATGGATCGATTCATCTTTTTTATCAAAGAGGAGCGGAATTCCATCTTTTTTATCGACTTCTAGATCACAAAAGGCAAGGTTCTTCGTACCAATGTCAAAGCTAAGTACTCGCACCATGTGTTTTTTTCGACAATGATTAACCAATGATTAAACAATGATTTAACAATGATATAAGAATATTTAAAAGGATAAGCTCAATGAGTTACGTTTTTTTACATTTCTTTTTTTCTCATTTTCGCAAGTCCTTATATAGTTCGAAAAACTCGAAAAATGAAATTCGGTCAAGAGTGGAAACGCGTGACACAAAGCATGCCACCTGAACTAGCCAAGCGGTGCCTCAATTATAAGCGTTGGAAGAAGCGGGTCACGTTTTATTCGGATGCCTTTTTACGTGATATTCGAAAAGAAGCCAAACGTATCGATCACTTTGTCAAACAGCAATGGGCGAAGTTATATGCTCACACGCACAAACAGAATAAAGAGATACCGTTATCTCCCGCATTATTATGGGAATGTGCTATTACACCTTTTTCGATCTCGGCCTCAAATCCCTTCGCCGCAGCGCTCACACCTCAAGATCTATACGCTTTTATTCAAATCAACCGAAAAGCGCTACAAAAAATCTGCAAAAAGATCGACAAAAAGGCAAAACTTAACGGGCTGTTTCGTTATTGGTACAACAATGTCGCCAAGAAAAAGTACGGATTTCTTACCAACAAAATGCCGTTTTCTTACGTTCAAACGCTAATCCGCGAAAAAAACGAAACATGTCCGATTTGTCTGGAAGAGGACTACGATAATTTTATTATCCTCGATTGTGGTCATATCATCTGCATGGATTGCTTACATCATCTCACGAAAAATGTGCTTAAAGAAGGAAAGGGTACGCCGCATAACTTGTTACATCATTACCAATATCACCATAAAAGCGCATGTCCCGTATGCAGACACGATAAGCCATTCGATGACTTCATGATATGTTCGAAATAATGTTTTGAAAAATTTATAGTATATAAAGCCTTATCACATCTACATAATAAGAAAAGGCAATATAAGAAAAGGCAATATAAGAATAGGAAAAATTACTTTGGTAAAACTAACCCTAAAACCATGGATCCATCGACTTTTATGTTTGTGGAAGGAGTGATCGAAAGTTGTAAACCTTGTAAGAAGATTTATCAGATTCGTTTGGGGACGAATGACGGAATTGGCTATCAAGAAGTGATTCTCTTTCGTACGGAGCTGTCTGCGCATATGAAACGTTTAGTGAGTAGCGTGATGAAGAATGCTCACTACGTATATTCTAAACGTGATTTATGCGATTCACGCAATTTGTCAACGGCGGAATCACAAGAAGATTATAAAAAAGAAAAACAAGAGCAAATGGACCGCGTAGCACTTCTAGCGAAAAAGACGCCTTTGTTTCTAAAAGGTACCTACATGCGTGCCTATTGTGTGCCGTTTAAGGATACACTTTCTTTAAAACAATTTATCTTGGAGACCCCTGACTTATCCGAGGAAGTGCGTGTCAAAGAGTGGGTAAATGATTTCGATAAGTGGCTCAACGAGATGACATTTAAACATAGCGGTAAAAACATCGGTAAACACAACAGTAAACACACATCTGTCATCGGGCGTTGCCGTAAAACGCAAGCACTACAAACATACACGCCCAACGATGACGACACGCCTGAAAAAGATGTGCGCCTACCGATCGATATGATCGCTCACGCGCGCTCACAAGCTACACGTCTCAAGATCCACTCTAACCGTGAAGAATTAAGACAAAAACTACAAGGAAATGAATCGCCTACCGTATTAAACGCCTTGACATTTAACTTGTTGGAAAGAAAAGATCATGTGAGCGACATATTTGTGGTGATGCGAAATCTCTTAAAACGATGTAACATTTTCGCTCAGCTGAAGAAAGATATCGAAGAACGCACACGCATTATGCTATATCCTGATGGCATCATTGTGAAACCCTATATCGCCGACCACGAGATCGTAAAGCTATGTGAATATTGCGATGATTACGAACGCTTCACAGAAGACCCATACGAAGCGTACTTGGCGAAGAATAGCCATCACTCCAGCTTTAGTAGTCTCGAAAAATACGCTGCTTTAAATGATGTAGCAATGGATCGGCGCGTGCTGGGAAATCTCGTGTATAACATGCAAAGCATGATGAACAACGAAGGCCATACGTGTGTGCCACTTCGGGAATTGTGCGAGACGACAAAAAACTTTATGTCCGCTTTTCTCATCAATGATGCGCAGATCCGCTCGTTCGAAGAAATCGATCTAGTGAAATTTCTGCGCAACACAGCTGATCGTTTTTACTTGTATGAGTACGAAAAAGACGAAGAGAAAGACGAAGAGAAAGACGAAGAGAAAGAAAACGTCACTTTCGTATATCTGAACTACGTGTGGAAAAAGGAAAGCTATATCGTGGAGAGGCTGAAAGACTATAAAGATAACGGCATGTACTTTAAATTGGCCGATGGAAACGTAGGGCCCGGCGAAAAGTACCGTCAGAAGATCATTCGTCGTATCGAAAGTTACGAGAAAGAAGCCGGAATCCCTTTTAATGTAAGACAAAAACAGGCGATTATGAACTGTTTGGGAACACCCATCGGAATTAATATTCTTACGGGGCTACCCGGCACGGGTAAAAGTCGAGTCATTGCGTGTGTCAAAGATTTGGGTACAGATATGGGTAAAAAAGTATTACTCGCGGCACCGACCGGCAAGGCTTCGCAGCGTTTGGGTACCATGGCATGCACCCTCCATCGATTGTTGGAAGCCACCTATGATGAACGCAAAGGACATTTCAATTTTAAGAAAAACGATGAAAATCCAATAAAAGGAGATATTCTCATCGTGGACGAATCTTCGATGGTGGATTTTACGATGTTTTTTCATTTGTTAAAAGCTTGTCCCCCAGAACTATCTATTCTTTTCGTAGGCGATCCTCATCAATTGCCACCGGTGGGATTTGGCGATGTTTTTAATTCTCTCGTCAAAAGTAAAGCTTACCCATTGGTACACCTGAACAAAGTGTATCGCCAAGGTGAAGGCAGCATGATTAGCATGTTGTCAAAATGTATCGTAAAAGGCCTCATCCCATCTATGGAAATTCTGAACGACAAAAAAGAAACTTTTTTTATAAACACAAAAAAAGATGACGATTCTGGGATTCTCGATGAAATCGCCCAACTTTATAACAAATACGGAAATCAATCGGTGATTCTCTCGCCAATGCGTAAAGGTCCATTAGGCACCACTAACATCAATACCAAGATGCACTATAAGAATCTAGGTCTGAGCATGATCCCTAACGTCATGAACCCTAGTGATGATTTAACCGAAAATCTTGATGGTTTTTATCGTAAAAGCGAACGTGTTATGGTTTCGCAAAATACTTATGTGAAAGATCGCGATAACAAATTGGATATGAACAAATCAGCTTTTAACGGTGACATGGGCTACTTTTATGAGAGCTCTATCAATAAAGAAGGACACAACACGATTACCGTTTTTATCGAAGATGGGGGATTTGTGAAAGATGGAGAAAGGAAAGTGCGTGAAGTGAAAATGGAGCGTGAAGCGATCGATTTGGGACATGCCTGTACGGTGCACAAGATGCAAGGGGGAGAAATACCTGTGGTGATTTTGGTAATGAATAGCTACCATTGGCGCATGCTGCACAATCGCTTATTTTACACCGCGGTGACACGTGCAAAACAAAAACTATATATTATTGGAGATGAAAGCGCAATCATTCGAGCGGTGGAAACACCCTCACCAGATCGTTATGAGCTAATCAAAGAACGCATCCAAACTAACGAAAGCAATACCATATAAGACATTGTCAAAAAAAGATATTAAAATATTTTATAAAACTTATAAAACCAAAAACACGGAAAATTCAAAATGAATATGAATGTGCAACCTGATTGGGAACCTGTAGTCATTCGTAAGAAAAAGCCAACACAAACGGAATTAAGTAAAGACCCAAAATTATTGCAAGCAGCACTTCGTAGAGGCGAAGCAGTCGCGGTGGCGAAAAACAATGTGGGGAACAAACAACATACCGCTCCATCTATAACGCCCCATAAATTGGATGATGCCCCCGAAGATTTTCACATTCAGCGTGTCCCCACTGAGCTTAAAAAACAGATCGCAAAAGCACGTGCCGATAAAAAGCTTACGCAAGCGCAGCTAGCACAAGCTATCAACGAAAAACCACAAGTAATTCAAGAATATGAAAGCGGCAAGGCGATACCCAATCCACAAATCCTTTCTAAAATGTCACGTATTCTCGGGGTGCATCTCAAAAAATGATATTATTCGCTTTTATTTTCACTTTTTATTTTCACTTTTTATTTTCACTTTTGAAATCTTTTTTTTATTTTGTTTTCAAAACCAAACACTTTTTAGTATCAATTAAGTATTATTCTTTTGGTTAAAGATTTATTAAAAAAATTATGGAGGAAATATTTTCGTATTCTTCGCTGCTCTCCATTTTGGTTGTGGTGACCGGTTTTACATGGATGACGAGGCGTTTCATTATTTTATTAGAATCGTTTTTATTAAAAAAAGGCTCAGAAACAGGTGATCAAAACGAAAAAAACGTTTTTATTCAGTGTGTTTTGCAGACACTTCAAACACAAGAGGCCATGGGTGCTATATCTTTGGTACATTTGAAAGCCACATCTGATGCCAAAGCACGCATCAAGTATTTGTTCGACAAAAACGTCAGAGGACACGTTTTTTATCCTCTTTATCTCTCCAAAACAAAAGCATCAGACGAAGGGCATTGGTTGGAGGAGCGTTTTGGTTTACAGGCCAACTGCCATGGTGGAGCCGATTTATTCGGTTATGAAATCAAGAAGGCATCGGACAAGATCACGTTTGGCGATTGGGCGGCCGACGAGTATATCTTTCGACCGGGTGCAGTGCTTTTACGGCATAACCCACATGTCCCCCTTGGAGCGCTTGATAAAGACGCTTTTCTTTACCTTTTTGGGGTATATAATGACATACATAAGCGCTTTTCGTGGTCTGGATTAACATCTCCACGTCTAAATCAAGTGAACGCTTATGGGCAGATGATGATCATGGATGCGCAAGAAAATTTGTATGTGGTCTATCACCCGCATTTCGATATTTCTGTCGCGCGCAAACCTGAATGGGTATGGCATCGCGAAGTGACGGTTTTGGCGTATTGGAGTCGGGCGAAAATCGATCGGCATGTGAAGCAAAAATTCAATCAAAGAGGTTTTTTATTGTGCAAGAAGCGACACGAAGATGGCGTCTACACCGACTTGTGTTTTGGGCGTCCAATAAATACAAACATGTGGCTAGATGGTGTACGCAAAGGACTTGTTTTTTTGGATAGCGGTAGATAGTTGTGGCGGAGGGCAATAGGCGAAACTATAGTATGTGGCGAGCGCATATGGATTTTTGGGACACACTCATCGAAGAGGTTTATTAAGTTATTTGGGACACATGCATATTTGGGACACATGCATATTTGGGACACATGCATATTTGGGACACATTTACTTATGATAGCGGTTTAGTTTTTTCAACTTTTATTTCCGAAATATGAGCAAATGGAATATGTAAAAATTTATGATAACCTTCTGTTAAAATCAAATCCGGAGCCTCCACTTTTGTTAAGTGCGACGGCAACCTCCCTTTTAGAATCATTCTTGTCTCTGATGGAATATAACACGAAAAACGATGATGCAGGGCAAATGGGTACACAGTTAAAAAACCCACACCGCTTATTATTTCTTTATCCGCATTGTTTTTTTCGTCTTTTTCTTTTTTTTCGTGAAAAGGCAAGTCGCACGGAATCAAGAATAAATTGCCTTGGAATTGTGGACGATCATAAAACAAAATAAAATTATCTTGTTCTTTTATTTTCTGAGATGTCCGTGCAAGCATTTCATCCCGCATACGTGCAAAGCCATCCGCATCTTGTGCCTTGAAGTCGCCGACAAAATAATGTTTAAAACTATCTTTGTCATTCATACCCATTTCTTTAGGATCAAACGTTAGTAAAGATAAAATATGCCGACGTTGATGCTCACTTTGTCCATTCAAATTCTTTAAGGCTAATGTTGCAGAATCTGTATTTTCTTCGAAGTTTTCGCGAAGCACACTTTTTAAAGGTATAAGATGGATCAATTTCACCAATACATAAATCGCGACACTTATTATACCAAACCCTGCCACGATGATAAATACACTCAAAAAAAGAAGGTAAGGTCCATGGAAAGCAAGGAAAGGTGAGGGTAATTTCAATCGCATGATTCTTATTATTCTTTACATCAAAGGAAGATTTTTAGCGACCTACATTATAAGAAAAGGCAAGACCTATGTTTCTCAACTACACTCATTTATATAAATCGTCATTCGTGGTTTTATTTGTCATTGCTATTTTAACCATTGTTTGGTTTAGTGTTACAAAAGGTCATATCGAAAAATTCGAAGATGCAGAAAGTCAAGAAAACGAAGAACAAACACAAGTGGAACCAAGACAAGTGGAACAAACATCTCGTGCTAAAAGAAGATTAAGACGCAAAAAGGCGATCGAGTCATGTGATATTCTAAGACCCACTGATGATCTCGAAATGGACGGAAAATCACAAGACATGATGCGGTCAGCACTTGATGGCCATCGAATAAATGCTTATAAGCCTCAAAAAGGCGATCCTGTCGCCGAAGAAAACGGTTATAACCCTAATGCTATGAGTTATTGTTATATGTATAACGATCGACCGAACAATATGCAGGATTATATGTTAGATCCTTCTAACGGCGGATGTAGTATGAATAACATTCTCTTTAAAAATATGCCTTTTATCAACAAAGTGTATAGTACTCCTGTAAAAGATGATACGCATGCTGTCCCGGTCGAAAAATGCGTTCTTGAAATGGACGGAACGAAAATTACCACGGAGAACTTAAATGCATTTTGGGGAAACTTTGGTGAATCATCATGTGAAGGTATCAGCGAACCTATACGCACAGATATAAAAAAAGTGGAAACAGAAAAACGTGAAATAGAGCAAGATCTTAAAGCATTGCTCGCGGAAATCGAAAAATACGGTGAAGATCTTGAAAAAAATAAAGGCGATCTGACTATTTGTCAAGAGAAAAAGCAAAAAAAAGAATCCGACTTAAAAGACAAAACAACCGAATACCATACAACTTATGAAAAATACATCGAGACACGTGATGCCTATGCAGATAATGTGAAAAAGCATGAAGATAAAACGGCAAGACAAGACGAGCTGACGAGTTCGGTCGCCGATTACGAAAAACTCGTAGATAAATATCAAGAGTTGCGCGATACGTGTCGACGTAATTTACGTCAATGTCGTAATACTGTAAAAGATTTGGAAACACACAATAATCGCATTATTGGAGAACGCGACGATAAAATCGAAGAAAAAAAGAAACTCAATGAGAATCTCCAACAGACGAATACCCGAATAAACGAAAAAGACGTCAGATTAAACACATGCGAACGTAACAAAAGAGAAAAACAAGATAAATTTGACGCGTTAAAAGAAGACCACAAAACGAATATGACCAGTTTAGCAAGTTGTGAAGATCGCCGTGCACATTTTCGTGAAAGATACGAATACTATAAACCGAAAGCCGAGACGATAGAAGCTGACAAAAAAGAATGTTTAGAGGTTACCAAGCAATTAAGGAGAGATATTAAAGAATGTGATAAAGTTCGCGAGACTTGCCGTTACCATAACAATGCCGTTTTAAACGCCAAAAATCGATATGAATTAATAGCACGAAAGCTTAAAGAATGCCAAGAGCGATTAAAACAAAATAAAAGAATTAAAAAACAACTTGAAGAGCATAACGTGGATATGTATAATAGAGTCGAAAAAATGGCTCTTGAAAGCGAAGAGATAATGCGACAGTCTTATAAAGATGTTATGGATACAAGTAAAGAAAACACCGAGGAAATGATTAAACAACATTATAAGAATATGGAGACGATCGCAAATGATCATATGACTGAAATAGGATGCCAGAAAAATTCTGAGACATTGAAAAAGATCCAAAGTACCGAAGCCCGTAACGCACAACTGCGCTTTACTATCCAAAGTATGGACGAACAAACATGCTATTACTGTTACCCAAGTGTGAAACAATGTGCCGAAAAATTCGCAAATGATGATGTTTTATGTCATCATGTAAAAGACTTAAAGTAATGACTCATTTTTTACCTACCCAAGATTTTATTTTTGAAAAAGTTAAGAGATCGATTAATCATAGGTTCTCTTGGGAAAAACAGACGTGAGGTCAGACGATCTATAAATGGCGCTTCACTTTCTTCACCGCGACTAGCTTCTCTTAAGAAAACCGCTTGAGTACTATTACTTTTAATATAGTAAGGTGCTCTCCCCAATGGAAATTTCACGTCTATTTTGATACGACCGTCGCGTTTACGTTCTCTTTCACGTGCCTTCTTAGATTCTAGCATTTCTTCGATTTTACTTTCCATGTCTTCACTTACTGTTTTAAAACGTTCTTCAATGCGGTGCACTTCTTCCACGAGTTCTTGGGTATACTTTTTCATCAGATTTATCTGTGTTTTCTCTTTTCGGGTTTTATCGCGATCTCTCACAGTATTTATTTTCGAGATATTATCGTTATTGAATAAAAATTTTTCATTCGGTTCAGCACTATCAAGTAGTTTTTTATACTTGTTTCTGAATTTTTCGGTAACCGGTAAAAGTTGTTTTTTCAAACGTTCGTAGATAATTTGTTTTTCCTCATCTGTGGGAGAATTGTTGGGGTTATAATCTTTATGCCATGGGTTGAGATAAGGATTTTGACGGATGTCCTTATAAGCAAATTTAAATAAATCATCAATATTTTTACCTTCAGGTTTAAACCCGGTTAAACTAAGTAGTTGTTGGACTAATTGTTTTCGAAGATTACGTTCTTGTTGACTTAAAGGTCGCTCACGTGCTTGAACATCCAACTTTTCGATTTCTTGAAAGAGTCTTGATACTAGTTCCTTATGTTGAGGCGCTAAAAACATCATACTCGGTGTCATTGACATATTTTGGGCTATGGGTTGTGAACTTTGCATAGGATACTGCATTGAAGGCATTCGATTTTGCATTTGATTTTGCATTTGATTTTGCATTTGATTTTGCATTTGATTTTGCATCATTTGTTGTTGTATTTGTTGTTGTATTTGTTGTTGTATTTGTTGTTGCATTGCATATGGCATTGTCGCATATTGTTGACTGCTCATTAGTTGTGCAAAATAATTATTTAATAATTCTTGTAAACCTGTTTGATATTGCATATTCTGGGATGGAGGATTTCCAGCTTGGAGTGCTTTATTATTTTGATTATTGGTTGTTGGGACCTGAGTACCTTGTTCTTGTTGTTGCATAGATGGGGTTGTAACTATTGGAGTCTTATTCCTTTGATGAGGAGGGATTGCATTTGCTTCTGCAGTGGTTGCTGGATATATTCTGGGGTTTGCAGATGTACTTCGTTGTCTTCCCAAAGTTGGTGTTCCTTGCTGTTGTTGTGGTCGTTGTGGTCGTTGTTGTTGTGCTAAAAAATCTAAAAAATCACCCAAATTTTCTCGAGGTGTTTGACGATGAGATAATCTTGATGGCGTAGCTCCTGGTGTAGTTCCTGGCGTAGCTCCTGGTGTAGTTCCTGGAGTACTTGGCGCTGTACTGGGACCACTTAACGATCTTCCTGGCAATAATGTCATTACTTTATATTATCGAATTATTTTTTTGATTCTAAAGTAATTGTGTGAATTGGGTATTTTAACTGAAAAAATAAATGTGTATGCACTCCTTCACCTATATTGAATATCGATTCGTTTTTTTCGTAGGATGTAAAAACAATTTGATAACGTTGTGGGATGACACACGAAAATGTTTGACGATAATAAAACCGAAATTGTTTTATAAAATCTTTTATTTTTTGGTCAAACACTTTTTGAGGCTCGGCTTCGTCAGTGTAACGAAAAGGACGCAATGGTAGAAAATAAAGTCGACCTTTAAAATCAGGTTTTTCAAAGAAAATAATATATTCTTGTTGGTTCAGTAAATAAGACCAGCATACGCTGAATAAATCGCGAACGAATTTATTTAGTTTAGTTTCGGGCTCGGAACCTCTTCTTGATGGAATAACGAGAAAGGTTTTTGATTTCTGCGAATATTTATCGGATGTCCCAAAATACAAGAATCTCTTTAATGTTTCCTTTTTATGTGAACAATCACCGATACAGCTTAGTTCTTGGAGTGACAATGAATTCATCGTTTTTGTTATTATTATTTTACAACAAGAATATAAAGAATGCCAGAAGCAAACCTTAAAAACAAGGATTTTTTATATAGGTTTCAGTTCATTATCTTCAATGAAGAAAACAACGTCGTTCTGGAAAATATCGTTGTGCAGAAGTATTTAAAACAAAGCGGAAGCGAAGTGTTGAGACGTCATATTACACGATATAGTCAAATTAAACCGCCTTTTTTTCTTTATGTCACCGATATGACAACTTATGAACCTAATCAGCCTCTTTTACACCTCTTTTTAACGATAACGACATCGGATGGTTATTTGAATACTCCCGATTTGCGTATTCCTTTATCTTTTAGTTATCACAAAACAAGAAATCACGATCATCGGCGTTTAGAACGTGTTTTGCCTTGGTTTACAGAGTTCTCCTTACACTTTAATCTAAAACGCATGGACTATGCGTAAAGTCAAAAAAATCAGTAGTTGTTCTAGTTTTACAATGTGGAAAAAACGAAAATACAAAATACGAGATTCGGTATAATTTTTAAGTGGTTTAGATGTAGTGCCATAGCCTTTCCATGGAGTGTTTATCGACTTGTTGGGTCTGAAGTAGCGTTTTCAATTGTGAATAAAAAGGGAAGGGACGAGAGAGAATGCGTCGTTGCGAAAAAAACGCTTGACCGCCATGCACAAAATCATAAACGTCTTGATCATTGGGTTGAGATCCCCCAAAAACTTTTTGGTAAGATTCTTTGACAGGAAGATTAGGATGATGGGGAAATCCTTGTCCGTTACATTTTACGGTTGTCAGCCATTTTGTTTTATCGATAAAAACTGTCGGATCATTAAAAAGTGTTGTCATAAATTCTTCAAGGGTATTAAATTTACTGTATTTGATGGGATCGTCGGCTAGAAAAAGGACAAAGTCTGGTAAATGTGCGTATGTATCCACAATATAGTTAGCCCAAACTGAAAAATAATTTTCGTTTTTTTCGACAGGGACAAGAAGAAACTGAGGATAGATTTCTTTTTTATTTTTTTGCAAGAGTGAGTGTTTTTCAAATAATTGTTTTAGTGTGTCCATAGTATTATTTTCATCAGAATATGGATAAACTATAGCGATAGTCGTCATTTGTTTATTTTTCTTTTATTTTATCATTTCTTTTTTTAGGTAAATATAGAACGCGCATGTGTATAAAAATCGTAAATGTCGGATAATGAAGCTCTTGAAAGAAATCGAGAAAACAGAACAATGCGACGTTTAACTTCTACACGTTTTAAGTTAAATGATAATCAAGATAATAATCAAGATAATAAACAAGACAATGAACAAGATAATAAGGAAGTTAAAAAATATGCTTTAGTGGATGAGATGAATCATCAGGTCGTGAATGAAATTGTCCCTGATGATAATAATCAAAGTGACAAAATCAGTGATATTGCAAATAGAGAAGATTCTGACCGACCGATAAGAACACTAAGAAAAAAAGGAAGCACTTTACCTAAAAGACGGGCAAGTGAAAGAATTTTTGATGGAAGAGGTACACCCTTTCGATTATCGGAAAAAACAGAAAGATCTATGCAACACACTAGCATTAACATCGAACAACTTGAACAAGAAAGCCATGAAGGAGATGATAGCAAAAAAATAAGGAAATTAGCAGCATTGGAACCTGTGCGTGTAATTGATCGAGATAAGGAAATCCTTAAGTCAATAGGTTCTGATGAAAAACGATACTCTGTCCCACCATCTAGACGAACAACTTTGAAACAAAAGGACATTGATCTTGCTCTTTTCGAAAATGCACGTCAAAATCCATTTTTTGATCAAACAAACATGCAACAAGTGCTAACACAGAATAATACTCAACCAAGCAATATGTTACTCCATGGTTTGGCTAATTCAAAATTAGGTTTTAGTGGTGGTTTAACACGACGAACGTCTATGGAAAAGGCTCCTCAAAACAACGATGATTTAGACAACGAAATTGAGGGAAAACTTCAAAATCTTATTGACGAATGGTTTATTTTTTGTGAGAGAAATAGTGTTCTTCACAGTATGTGTTGTGCGTTTTACAAAAGATGGGGGAATATTGTTTCACTTTCAGCTATATTTTTGTCCACCGTAGCAGGGACATCGAGTCTAGCTACAAGTGGCGAAGAAGGAGAAAAGAGGCGTGCTATTTCTATCGTGTTGGGAATTTTAGGTCTTTTATCCGGAAGTCTCATGACTGTTCATCGCTATTTTAATTTTAATCAGTTAGAAAAAGACCATTCGTTCTATTCGAGTGAATATGCTAAACTCAAGAATGAAATGCATATGCAACTTTATATCCATCAATGTAATAGCAAAACGTATGTAAATCTTGTAGAATTTTGCAAGAGCATTAAAGGAAATATTGACTCATTGCTCGATCGAAGTCCTGCTATTTCTAATACTATTGTGCAGCAATACGAAGAAAGAAAAAAGAAAAATAAAAACGAAAGCAAATATATACCGTCTTTAATGATATTTAATCGTGCAAATTGAGAGTCTCAATCATTGAGAGTCTCAATTTGAGACATGTTTGTATTTTTATTTTTTCACTTTTTGTAGAAAATGTCTCATCATCGTTATCAACAAAGATAGAAAATATTATATCAAATATTTGTGAGAAAAAAATAAAAGAAAAAATAGTGTAACGTTCTTGAGTGTACGGACTGTATAAATAGTGTATAACTAGTTTGGTTGTTGATTTTGTGATTGATTTTGTGATAGATTTTGTTCTAAAGTGCGCACATGTCTATCAGTAAATGCTTCAATATTACCCTCCATTAGGATGGGATCCGGATACATTGCTTTAAAATCCCGCCATACTCGCACAGCTTCTTTCATGCTATCCTTCGTTTTTAGCCCCACCGAAGAATTCGAAAGTTTGTTCAACATAGCCTTAATAAATTGATGATAATGTCCTATTTTTTTAGGTTCTTTGTTTTTTGTATTAGGAATATTTCTAGATACTAACCCGGATGTCCCTTCTGATGTCCCTTCTGATGTCCCTTCTGATGTCCCTTCTAATGTCCTTTCTAATGTCCTTTCTGATCTCTCTTCTGATCTTTGTGGTTCTTTTGTTGTTTTCTTTTTTGTCGAGTTTTTGTTTTCTTTTGTATGTTTTGTTTGTTTTATGATCTCAGAATGTGTCGACTGATTTGAGGCAATTCGCATTACTGAAAGACGCCCGTAAGAGGTAAGAACATTGTCAAGAATGATAAGACCTTGGCTCACCGAAGCTGGAACGTCTTCGTCTCGAGTATAAGCCGCACGAATAGTACGCATAGCTGTTTCGATATCACCCAGCGTGGTGGGTTTTAACATGCGACGTTTTTCTTTAACATGTTCTTCTCCCTCTTCTTTTGTGTCTTTTTTAACTTCATCAACTTTATCGACTTTATCGACTTTATCGACTTTATCGACTTTATCGACTTTATCGACTTTATAAGAAGGTTCGGAAGGGTCGCGAAACAAATGCCAGCGAGGTGCTTCATCCTTTGGGCAAGAGGTATAAATATATGTCCGTGTGGTCTTAAGTTCATCGTCTTCTACGTCAACCATTTCGTCAATCTCGGGGATAACATCTTGTTCTGCGTAATTTCTAATGATTTGGTCGATTTCTTCATCTATGACATTATCGTCGCAGTTTATCGCTGCCATTGTCTTTTTAATAAGTTTAAACACTGAGTTAACACTTCTCAAGGAATGGGTATGAACTATCGTCTTATATATTAAAAATTTTCAAATTTTTCTAAATAGTAAGTAAACATCTAACGTGACTATGTTATTTACATTATTTGTCTTAATTATTGTTTTGGGGGCTGTAGGAATTGCCGTCTTTTTTCTTTATCGGATGTATGAATCGATCAAGGATGTGGAAGAGACGCAAGCAGAAAAAGAGAGAAATCAAGAGGAAATAAATAAAGAGATCCAAGTGAAACTGAAAAAGGCATTGGATGTAGAGCATATGCAAAAATTGGAACGAAAAATAAAAAACTTGCAAGATATCATCGACAGCACAAAATCGGGTGTCGATAGTTTGCGCTCTTCGCAACTCGAAGAAATCGCAGAAAGAGTCAGAGAAATGGAAGGACAAAATGAAGAAGAAATCCTTAAAGTTATCGTAGATATGGAAGACAAATTAAGTGAAGAGCTTAAAATTCTTACCGAAAATCATGGCTCAATGGAAAAACGTATTGATACAATTGAAAATGTTTTATCAGCAGAAGGTGACTATGAATCATGGGATGATTTCGTTAAGAACGCCGACGATCAAATCGAAAGTTTCGTACAATATCCCGATCTCAAAAATAAAATTATTGACACAAAAAAGAAGGTCGCAGACTATATCATAAATTACGATAAAAACATTCGGAAAAAATTTATGTAGAATAAAAAGAAGAAAAAAGAAGAAAAAAAGAAGAAAAAATATGATATAAGAATAATGCGTCTGAAAAAAATAATGCGTCTGAAAAATAATTATTAAATGTAACTCAATTTTGTATTTAAACTTAAACCTAAAATTAAAAAAATGGATAGTGAACCTTGCATCTTAATAAAGCAAATGTTCGATTTATACAATGAGTTCTTATGGATACGGGATTCTGAAATAATTAATCTCTCTGACAACGTTATATGTATAAATGTACGTTATGCTCTCAAAGAATATGACTCTATCGATGGCGATTTAGATTATGATGAAGAGCAGTATGCAAAAATATGTCTTGACTTTGAACGCTCTTTCGATCTTATATTGAAAGAGACTTTAAGCAAAAACAACGAAATTTTGAGTATTAAATGTGAAAAATGGAATTGTGTCTCGACAATAGCCGGAAATGAGTATCGTTACGTTTCGACACGAGAAATGCACCCTACAAAAGTTGAGAATAAAATCAGAATATCTTCCAATCATTTCGAAACCTTTCACGCAACTTAAAAAATAAATGATAAGAAAATATGAAAATGATTTTTACATTTCTACATTTCTATTTTTTATGTGTACGCCATGCTGTAACAGCATCGCGAAAAATATCTTTTGAAGAAACATCGGCATCAAGATTTTTCATGCGAGTGATCTCATCGCGAATAAACAAATTATATTCCGTGGGCTCTCTGTTGAACTTTTTTTCATATTCGAGCGGTCGACCGACTTTTTTAACAGGATCAGAAATACCAATAACATCATCCCATTCTTGCCTATAATTTAATGGCAATGGTTCGTGAGAAATATTGTTCATATACATATACATATACTCGTGAGGGATCTTTTCGTCGACGAATTGTTTATAAGTTAAAGAATGATTTTGCAAATACGGATTATAAAAATCATTTGCATCCAGTATATCATTGAATTTGGTTTCACCAAAGATAGGTGAAGAAGGCATTTGTGTGTTAAAATAAGGGTTGTTCATCATCGAGAACGTCGAAAAATCCATTTTTAGTAAGTTACTATAACTTTACTATATCAAAATGTTGATTCATAACGTTGATCAATTTTTCTCATTTTAACGAAAAATCAATAAGTTTGGATTTTAGATTTTATAACCTAAGACATGTATGAACTGCGTGAGTAAAGAATCAATATCGATATTATAGTTCTTTGTTATAGTGCTGTCTTTTGATCCATTATGCTGACAAAAACCCAATTTAAAGACTTCGCATTCTAATTTGATGTTTATAAAGATAAATTTGTCATTTTCAACACGGAAGCTGATTTTATATGGTCGACTAGCTAAAACAATATGATTAATATCCCCTAACAGCACGTGTTTACGAAATTGTCGCCAATTATTATTATTATGGTTTGCTGGATAATGTTGTTTATCTATAGCAATAATTTCGTTATTTGTTCTTACGGAACTTAAAAGTAAATTATAAACGTATGTGGGAAATGGAGACAAATTTGATAATTGTTTACGATCAATGATTACATGGTCAACTATACGATGCATGCGCGTAATGCACCAAACCAGATAAAACATAATGAGTAACAAAGCGATCAAAATGTGAAATTTTGAAAACATTTTTTCTTATATAATTTAACTTTACTTAATTATCGTTTGTGTACGGTGGTTTTTCAAGATAGCGCTGAGTGAAGAAAATATCGTAAACTTCTTCGTCGTCATCTTTTTTGCCTTTTTCATCGATGTGACAAAGAGAAGTTATGATAGTAACAAGGGGCATTTTTAGCAATGGTACTTGATAAGACAGATCTTGCAAATTATCAGAGACAACTTGCATTGAAATCGTTGGATGTTGATTTATAAGTTGATTTTTAACATGTGCGGCGTAAAAAGGGCAAACAAAAGTTAAAAAAACATTTTGGACTTCTTTTGGCGATATGTCCTTATGTGTGCGTGTCGGACTTTTTCTGACCATTGGAGCCGAATAAAATACCACATCTTTGTAATGCATTTTACGCAAATCAGAACTAATTAAACTTTTGGTGTTTTGCAATAAACTTTCTTTTGTGGCTACGATGGAAAAAACAGGAGTGTCATAGGGTAAATATCGACAAGTATAGTTTTTTAAAATTATGGGGGGTGGATGATCTCGAAGTAATTGTGGGCGACTCGACAGAAAATTCATTTATTCTTTATTTAATTTGAATTTTTAATTTGAATTTGTTTTTTATAATCTATGGGGATTTTAAGCGTAAATAAGCGTAAAAATAAATTAAAATATCCGAAAATTTTAAAGGATGTTGACTTTTTCGAATGTGCAAATGGAAAATTTTATTGATCGCGAGGATGATAGTAAAATGTCTTTTAATGAGAATTCCGAAGATCATCCTAAAGAACATGTTTATTTTCAATGTGAAAACAATCGAAGGTTCGAAGAACTAATGATGGACTTTATTTTAAAAAACCCTAAAATCATGTCACTCTATTTTATGTTTATTATCGTCCATCCTCTTAAAAATGCGCTTGTCCCACATCTGATGGGTAAAATGTATGCAAAGGTGCAAAAAGATGAACCTATCAAATTACTTCTTTATGTGGTTATAAGTCTTGTTGTTCTTTTACAAGTTGTTTGGATATTTGCCGAATACGTTGAAGTCAAAATGCATCCTCTCTTGCAAAAGCATTTAATGGATGATATTATTAACCATGTTTTTCGCATTAATAAAGAAAACTATAACGAACAACAGGTGAGTTCAGTAATTAACAGTATAAGTAAATTTCCCATAACGTGTTATAATTTTATTTCACAACTCAAGTCGTATATTATCCCGTCTGTGATTGGTTTGATTATTATCGGGATTTATCTGATTTATCTGGATTTTCGTATGGGATTGTTTTACGTGGCTATTTTGCTCACTGCATTTGTTTGTCTGCGTTTTGCTTTAAGAAGTTGTGATGATATGTCCTATTTGTGTGATCAAAAAACAACAGATTTATACAGTGGGATCGATGATACGATTCATAATATGTCAACCATTTTAAATTTCGATAAATCGCAAGAAGAAATCGAAAAAATCGCCGAAATATTTTCAAGTAAGAATGATGTGTGTGGCAAAACGTTTAACTGCACAATTGTGAGTAAATATTGTGTGATTCCGCTCATGATTGTGTTTATAATTGTGTCCCTGACATATTTTTATAAGAAACTCAAAAATAAAGAAATCGAACCCAGTAAATTCGTAACTATCATTGTAGTGAACTTTATGATTATGAATACGGTCTTTAATCTGACTGCAGTTTTTAAAGATATGATTATTCGCATGGGTATAATCAAAAGTTCAATGCGTATCTTTGACGAATGTCATATTATTCCGGAGTATACGGAGACGAAGCCTGATTATAAAACAGGTATTCAATTTAAACATGTTGATTTCAGTCGGTTTGTCGAGGTTCCTAAAAATCAAGAAAATGACAAGGATGTTATTAAAGTGCATTTTATAAAGGATGACGCCGAAATATTGCGTAAAGAAAAGCGGATTTTTGTTGACTTAAACGTTCATTTTCCGAAAGGTAAGACGACTCTTATTATGGGTAAGATTGGCAGTGGTAAATCCACCCTGATTAATCTTATTTCTAAGAATCAGACTATTCTTCGTGGTAACATTTTCATAGATGGAAAATCGATCGATCGAATCGATAATCTGAAACAAAAAGTGTTTTATGTTCCTCAAACGCCTATTTTGTTCAATCGTACAGTTTACGAAAATGTTGCTTACGGGATAGAAGACAGGGTTTCTAAAGGAGATGTTATTCAGAAAATAAAACAAGTGGGTCTAACCTCATTTTTCGAGAGTCTATCGAGTGGTGTGGACACAAAAGTTGGATTACTTGGTTCACATTTATCGGGTGGTCAGCGACAGATGTTATGGCTGATCAAGACGTTCTTTATAAAGCCGGATTATATAATCATGGATGAGCCGACTTCGGCAGTGGACGAAGATTCCAAAGAGATTGTCCATAACTTACTCAAAGAAGTGACGAGAGGCAAAACGGTCATTATGATAACCCACGACGAATACTTAAAACAAATGTCAGATCGGATTATTTATATGGAAGATGGCGTCATCACGCATATCGATGAGAAAAATAAAAATAAGAATTAAAATGATTACAACCCCCTAAGGATTACTACCCCCTCATTTTTCAGATAGTATGACGGTATCAAGCGATAAGGGGCGACATATTCCAACGAAGGATTACACCCCCTCACGATTACGCCCCCTCATTTTTTAAGAGTGTGACGGTATCGACAGATAAGACCGACATAATCCAAAGAAGGATTACAACCCCCTAAGGATTCCAACCCCCTCATTTTTTAGATAGTGTGATGGTATCGACAGATAAGACCGACATATTCCAAAGAAGGATTACAACCC
>LFCJ01000789.1_pt1 | contig 20663 bp, 26 predicted proteins | sample 643141 | NCBI WGS metagenome assembly LFCJ01 (sample SAMN03766243, study PRJNA286221) | soda lake metagenome | biome: soda lake; feature: Kulunda steppe; material: water; isolation source: sample B1-Br-g2 brine of Lake Bitter-1 | place: Russia: Kulunda steppe | collected 2010-07
CCCACCCACCCGCTGCCTACAGCCGTCACACCTGCAGCTGCATGGGTCGAGTGCGCACCTGGAGCAGGTCGCTCTTGATGGCGGCGGCTGTGCGCCAGTAGCGGTGGTGCATGAGGTGGTCGTACAGCAGCTGCGGAATCAGGGGCGTGGCCGTGCTGCTGAGCAGCGGCAGAGGCGTGGAGCTGATGCTAGCCAGGGCCTGCACATGGTTCACCAGGACACGCGCCGTGAGGGGCATGGGCACGCTGGCAGGAGCGGGAGGACGTTGCCTGCTAGTATGCTCGGCATGCGGGCAGAGGGTGGCATGTACAAGGCGCACAAGGAGAAACGTGCATGTTTCTACTGCACAAACATAGGGGGGGGGAGGCAGGAGAGAGGCGGAGGGACGCTTTGGACCCTGTGCCCTGGCTGCCTTGCTTATGACATGAGGGGGTGAGCCATATGGGCTTTCCTGACCCTTCCTGCCACTTCAGCCCCCTCTGCACACCCTCTCATCCCCTCGTTTTGCCCAATCAGTGAGGGGCTGGGGCTGGGGCGTCTTGGGTGCAAAATAGGAGGCTATGGACAGCAGGGCCACAGAGCCGCACACAGAACCCAGAGGACGGGCGCACAGGCACAGCCCACAGGACAGGCGCACAGGCACAGCCCACAGGACAGGCGCGCAGCCACAGCCCACGTTATATGGGCACGCAGGCACAGCCGCAAAATCTGTGCGCTGGAGCATCAATTTGCCAAGCAACTGCATTGTATGTGCGTGTGTGTGTGTGCGCGCGCGTGTGTACGCGAGTGTGTTTCCATTTGTATGTGTGTGCACGCGCACATGCGGGGGCCCTGTTGCTGCCCCCTGGATGGGCCTGTCGCTGCACGCAGATGCACTGACCTTGGCCTTGTAGCTGTCCAGGATGGCATCAAAATCGATAACAAATGGCGCTTTGCTCATCCCGGATTTCTGGCTGGTCGCGCTGCGCTTGTCACCCCCAAGCTTCAGCACCACCTGCAGGCACAGCTCCGCCGAGAGGGACACACAGCAGCACGCGTTCACTCTTAAACAGCCCCAGGATACAGAGCCCACTCCCACAAACACCTGCACACTGTCGCAAGCTTGCCCTCCTGGGCACCGCGCAAGCGCACGAGCGACCACATGCTGCATCACACCAAGCAGCGCGTGTGGCGTGTGCATCCACACATAGGCATTGCCCACGTGGCCCCTGTGGACCCTCACACAGTCCAAGCACAAACCACACCCCCTGCGCACAGACCACACTCCCCTGCGCACCCACACACACAGTCCAAGCATAAACCACATTTCCCTGCGCACCCACACACACAGTCCAAGCACAAACCACACTCCCCTGCACACCCACACACACAGTCCAAGCACAAACCACACTTCCCTGCGCACCCACACACAGTCCAAATTAAGACCACAATTGTTTGGCCCACTCACCCCACCCCGCTGCGCATGAGCACCCCAAAAGCATGCTAGATCGCATTCGCGAGCAAATTGCCTCTGACAGGTGGCTTAAACAGGCCAAAGTACAAAACAAGTGCCCCTGACCCCATCCCACACCAATGCCCAAGCATACCTCCTCATCCCGCGTGCGCAGCCCCACGCAAGGGTAGAGCCGTTCCTCTGTCACGTCTGTGAATGCCGTGCCCAGCGGCTGCCCGTTCTTGTAGAAGCTGCGAGGCAGCAGTCGGTGGGGCGCCGAAGATCGGTGGAAAGTGCAGCAGGTTTGGCAGAGCGCAGTGAATCAGGGACATGTGCTGCACATGTGCATGCAGCACATCAGTGAAAACGTGCAGCAAAATCAGTGGGACGCAAAGCGATGCATCAGGGCAGCCCTGGAGAGCTGCAAGCACCTAAGCAGCAGGCATGTGTTACAGGGGGTAGGCAACCCTGAGGCCCATTCTTGTGTGGCGTGCGCGGCATGCGCGCAGCGAGAGGCCTGTGAGAAGACCTGCCTCAGCATGTACAGCAGGCCGCAGGAGTGGTGGGAGCATGTGGCAGGCATGCCCACCGCGCGAATCACGCCTCTGTTGCTGCACCGCACTTGATGCGCCAGGTCTCTGCCCTTGAGAGAGCATTCACACGAGCATGGCTTGCATATGCTAACAATGACATACGTGGCATGGGCTCAAACTACTTGAGCACAGCCCCTTTTGGGCAGCAGGAGCATCCGCTTTATGGGGTGGACCAGCGCAGTTGGAGCAAGTCAGGCCTGTGCTGCACATGCCCTGGCTGCGCACAGCGCCGTCGCGCGGCAGGGCGCGTGCCCGGAGCAAGAGGGCACACCATCGCAGCAGTGGGGCAGAGCCACGATCCGCAAACGCATCCGCCACCACTGCTCTTTTACAAGCCTCGAACGCATCCGCCACCACAGCGCTTTGATAAGCCGTGCACGCATTCGCCACCACCGCTCTTTACAAGCCGTGCACGCATTCGCCGCCACAGCCCTTTCATAAGCCGCACATGCATCCGCCACCACCGCTCTTTTACAAGCCCCCAGCACCATCTGCCACAGAGGGCAAGTTTAAGGCCCAGTCCCTGAGCAGATCGCCCACAGGGGCAGCATGCATGCAAATCACCACACAGGGCGGCATGCATGCACATAACTATAATCAGGCGGCATGCATGCACATTACCAAACCCAGGCGTAGGTCTGCAAATCACCACATTCAGCGGCATTCATGCACAACACCAAAGCAGGTGGCATGCACGCACATTACCAAAACCACGCAGCATGCATGCACGTCCCCAATAAGAGCGGCAGGCGGCGTTGCTTGCGGAGGCTCACCCACCTGATGGTGCGGTCAAACCTGTTGAGCAGTGCCCCGATGACATCGCCCGTCCCATACGTTGGGCCGTACAGGCGGCCTGAACCAGAGCCCCTGAAGGAGTTGCCATCGTCACCATGGTACCCTGTGGAGGCAGCGCAGGAGGGATCGAGCGGGCGTGTGGGTGCTGCATGGCTCGTGCGCTTTGCAACATGCTCACGCACACTTGAGGACACAAATTGCGCGTTTGCGCCTCAACATGCACATGTGCGCACTCACAAGAGCATGTGTGCTGTGCAGATTTTGGTACACACACACACACACAGACTAGCCTAACTGCATGTGTTTATTCACCAAATGGAAGTCAATTGTGCCATGGTTGACGGAACTGTGCGCCTTGTGCCTACTTGTCCCGAATCACCCTTATCCCCTTTTCATACCACGAGCAATGCCCGGCCCACCTACTCCGCACAGGAGGTAATTGGCTTGTCGCTCAGGAGACGCCCACTTAGTACTGGATAAGAAGGCAAGAGGTTTCCTTAAAGGAAGCAACTTCTTCTTTGCTGAATTGGGATAGACACACTGGCGAAAAGCCAGGAAGGGTTGAGCTCAGGGCAGCTCTCTTACCCACCGTAGCTGCGTAAATCCCATCCTGGCAGCCGCGAAAGGCTGACGTCCTCCGTTTGGAATCCTACTCCAATATAGCCCTTGTGCCCTTTGCTCACGATCTCCGCCTGTGCATGTGGAGGCGCATCCAATGAGGCAGGCTGAGTAACCATTTGCAGCTTAGGCACTCGCATCAGGACTCGAGGAAAGCATCACTGCATCTGGGTTGCTGAACAAGTAAAGCCTTGCTCAAGCCCAACAGGGGTTGTCCTGTGTCAAAGGTCATGCCAGGGCTGTAGCCCACCCAGCTCCCCTGCCTGCCCTTCGCACAGTCAAACTTGCGCCAACTAGCAGGCGGTCACCTCGAAGTAGTACAGGGGGCAGTCTGCGGGAGCCGGAACATTGGTGCGGATGGTGGCAGCTTGAGAGTCATCCTCCCTGCAAGCAACAGCAGCAAGGACACACGCACACACAAATGACACCTTTGGAGCTTGCGTACCAGGGTGAGGGCCACAGCTGAGGCACACGACTTCAATCTCTTGTGAACAATGCACTCCTGTGAAGGACATTCAGCTAATTAACTCACCCTGGCCCAGTATAACGAACACGAGTGCCATCCACCTGGCACAGAGATGTAAAGCATGTGCTTGTGAGGAGAGCGCATATTTGCACAGGAGCAAGCAGGGCTCAGGAAGCTGTGCCACATAGTATACCATCCACACTCACCTTGAGATGATTAAGGGCAGTATGGTGACGCCCTAAGATCCTGGCATCCAGGAATGAGGGAAGCGTGTATCTGGAGGTGTAAGTCATGTTGGGACACAACCTCCTCAAATAATCATGACTTTAAAATCCTTGTATATATAGATCGTATGGCCTTGCCAGCCTGACTTGTCTTTTTTTTCGTTCTCTCTCGCTGCATGGAGAGTTACATTCATTATGAATTTACAAATTGAATTGCAAACAACATATCCTAGCCTAGGCGGATCAAGTCATGTGCCTGACTGTACTCATCCTCTTGATCTTCATGTATGTGTACGCTTGTCAAACAAGCAGAGAAGATTGCATCAAAATAAAGCGTACTTCTTTGTTGTCTCCTGCTGCTGCACGGCACATCTTAACGTTTGCACAACTTTCTTGTTGTAGTTAGTCCGTATTTGGACCCAGGAAACCACTGCATGCTAGCATTAAGGGGCACGCTTTACAGGCCGTATGCCAACATGCTGAGAGATTGGGTGACTAGTTGGTTGGACTAGTTGGTGTGAGGCTAAGAAGAAGATCCCTGACATGCAGTTTGGGTTCTACCCACGCCGCAACACTCGGCAAGTTGCAGACTGCAACCCATGTTTATACAAAGGCACCTTCAGCATGCTGCGCAAGCTGAATGCCCCAGCAATTCACCTAGATTGCATGCCGCTTCTATTGAGTTCAAGCAAGCTTATGACACTATCCCACGGGAAGCCGCGTTCAATATAGGACTCTCCCATAAGGAAATCCCCTGATTTCTTTTACCTGATCCCTCCTCTGCACCCACAATGTATCGTGACTGCTCTCAACAAACCATTTCTCAAGCCAATTCTGGCATTGGCTGGAAGAGGTCTTGCAAACATCTGAAAAGGAAAAGGTGATGGACGAAAGCGCAGATGGGAGCTGGATAGCATCCATCAAGCTCGAGAGAACATGGCTGCAAATCATGTTGGATGTCACGTAATTTCTCCTCAAAGAGAGGAGGCAAGGTAGGGAGCATCGAGATAGCAAAATATTTTAGTAAAATTCTCATTGCCTTCACAACTTTGTTCCCTAGCTTTAAAGCGCATCAATAGCTGGACAGCATGAGGCAGAGTCCCCTCAGTGGGAACGGTGCTACCATGCACACACCCCTTAGAAGGCGGAAGAAATCCTCCTCATCCAAGCATGCTTGCATCTATGTTCGGAGTTGCTACATTGCTTCGCCAAATGCGTCCGGTGCTGGTTTGGGCCTGCTGTACAAGCCCACACCTGGGGCGACAGGCGCCACCCTCCCAAGCCGTTGTGCCTGCTGCTGCTGCTGCTGCTGCTGCTGTTGTTGCTGCTGCTGCTGCTCATAACCCCCCTGCATTTCTGGCATCATGCCTGGTAGCCTGTAGCCTCCTATCATGCCCACCCCCTGCTGCTGCTGCTGCTGCTGCAGCTCCTGCTGCAGCTGCATGTTGTTAGCTGAAGCGGCTGGTTTCATAGGTAAGGGCCCGAACATGCCCATGAGTCGGGCGCGCTGCTCACCCTACAGGCATTGGGCGTGACAGTCGGACAAGGGCAAATTGTGTTCTCTGAGCCAAATTGAAGACCCGTTAGTGCACAACTGGGTGGTTACCCAGTGTCACCTAATCACCATGAGAGCACTTAGCATATCATCCCAAAAGAATGCAGGCATCAATGATAAAGATGATGAAGTCTGGCATTTAGCCTGGTAAAGCTCCTGCCTCCCCTGGTCAACCAGTAAGCCAAAGGCAGACGCAAGGAGCAAATGTCCTATGCACACACACACACACACACATGCACCCACACCCCCATCCCCAAGTGCCTTCTAGACACACCCATTAATACATGCGCAAACTATCTTGGTGCAATAGTTCTCAAAGCCTTGATGCTCAACTTACAAGCATTTATGCACACATAGTATGTTGACACACACCCTTGCACGCATCTGCATCACATACTGCAGCTCCTACCTCGAACTGGATGACGCCTTCACTGACAAGTGGTGAGCATCGATAGCAGGCCAGCAGGAAGGCGATGCCGGACGTGACAATGCGGATGAGGTTGAGTGCGTGGAAGGAGGCGAGGCGGCTGTGGAAGTCTGACGTGAAGGAAAGCGTATGGAAGCGCGAGTTGCGCTGGGACTGCGTACATAGAGCATGCAAGTGGCAAGGCAGGGCTGGGCAAGGAGGCAGGTGTGCGGAGCGGGCAGTAGCCATGCATGTGCTTTGGGAGACACTGCTCACACATGGAAAGCTACATAAGTGCATTGGGACACCGCTAACACACAGGAGGGTGCTTGACGCAGGGTCAGGTGGGGGAGGCAGTCACTTCGGAACAGCAGCAAAGTTGCAGACGGGGCTATCTGAGGCCCAAAATGGGTATGGTTTTGGCATGCTCACAGGGCATGGGCACCCAGACGGGCAGTTTTCAAGCTTAGTGTTAAATGATAGCCCTGGTTGCAAGCTGTCCACAACACCTGAGCATGAAAACTGCCCATCTGGGCGTCCATGCCTAATGGGCCGCGGCGTGAACCCTACTTTTCACAGCCAGATGTCCACATCAGATCAGACACTGCACCAAATTACATGATTTTTGGTGTTTTGGTGCTCTTGTAATAAACAAAGATCATTGCAAAAGAATTGGAGTGAAAAGACCCAGTGGTTGGTGAGATGTCGATTGGTCATTTCCCTTGAAAAAAGCAGCAAAAGGGGTGCCAAAATGGTCAAATCCGACCCCTCCAAACCTCAGTTTCAACATCCAATATCAATTTACAACATAATAGAAGTATGTTGATGGTGTTTTGGGGGTAAAAAGACGTGTGGTTGGGTCGTGATGAGGGCATACGTGTGCTGTTTAAGCCAAAATAGGCCAAAAACAGAGGCTGAGCATCCACCCAGGCCAACAGGGGCGTCCATTTCACCCCAAATTCTGTCAGTAGCCTAGTTATATGATAAAAATACAATTTACATCAAAAAAAGGAGCATGTCCGGACTTTTGCTCAGATTGGCCCCTCTGGCAAAGTTGAGCTCTAGGACCGCATGCACGCAAGGAGTTGGGGTGGGGATAGTGGGTCAAGCGCCGAGGGCATTGCTGTGTCACCTGAAGACCACAGACTCAGCTGCGGCAATAGGTAGGGGCACCACAAGGCACAATTTGGTGCACTCCATCCTGCGCCCCATTCCAGGCAGCAAGCTCTGGACTTGGCGCAGCCTCTGCTCCACTTCTTGCGTCTGCTACCCTGGCACCGCTGGCCTTGCGCATGAGCATGGCATAGCACCCCTGCACAAGGGCAGCAGCGCCTGCTGCGGGAGGTGGTTCACCTCACAGCACAGCTAACCAGCCAGCGGCTCATCTCTGAAAGTACAGCTGTTCAGCCAACGGGGCACCTTTGGAGCACAGCTGTTCAGCCAGCAGCGCACCTCATAGTACAGCTGGTCATCCAGCGGTGTAGCCAAGGTGGTGGTGATGTAAGCGGCCGTGTACAGCAGGATCTGAAGCCAGTCCACGATCTGGAGGTGCGCATGCGCGGGGGCGTAGCGCCTGAGCTGGTCCCTGCTCAGCCTGCAGCGGGGGCGCACACAGATAGGGTGCTTGTGGGCATATGGTGCAGGGGGTGCCTTCAGGCAAGCTGCAGGGCGCTTGTGGGCATGGTTCGGGGTGCTCTAAGGCAAGCTGCAGGGCGCATGTATGCAGGCAGCGCGTGGCGTGTAGGCATGCTGCCGTGCTGGCAAGGCGCCAAGTGCCAATGCGAAGAAAACTGTGCTTGCAAACATTGCTGTGCGCGCACTCACATGCGTGTGTGCGCGTGTGTGTGCATGTGCGCGCGCGTGTGTGTGTGCATCTGTACGCGCATGCCCGCGCACATATGCATGCATGTATCTATGTGCACGTACACAGATCAGGCTACCAAGCGGGCTCGGACTGCTTGGACTGACTGCAGTCCCAGCTCGGCGTTGTGCACACATGTGCCAAGCAACATGCACGCATCCCTGCGACCTGCCCTTCACGTCTTTTGGTGCACTGGCGCTCGTGCGCAGGCTGCGCACCTGGCTGCGGAGGCCACAAGGCTCATGGAGATCAGCGAGTAGTAAATACGGCTGCAGGCCAGGCTCACAGGCCCATAGTACCTGCGGCGCCCGGACACCGCAGTAGGAAAGTGTGGAGGCTGGGGAGGCAGGAAGCATGCGACCCCCCCTGCAGAGCTTGCTTGGAGCGTGGCACAGGCCGTGCGTGCTGTTGAGGCGGAGCTGATGTCTGTGGCGAGCACATCTTGGTAGGCAGGGGCAGGGGCGGCTTATTGCCTGGGAGCAAACTTCCGCGACTCCCTGAGCTCTCAGCAATGTAGTCCGCGGAGCGCACGCCACTGGTGGACGGCAACTCAACAGCCCTCTGAGGAGCTTTTCCCGAAAGGCATGCGCTGTTCCAACCCAGACGGAGCCAAACAGCCCTTTCTGAGACCGTGGCCAAAGCAGCCAGGCATCCAAGGCAGAGGAGGACCAGAGTGCTCGCTCAGGGGGCTGCCCTCACTTGCACCTCATCCCTAGTGCTCCCTGTTGCAGGACTCGCGCGCAAGGCATGCCCGCCCTTCGTTGCGCTCGCTTCCCTTGCGCTCCCTGCCCTAGCCTCTACCGCGCCCAGCACTGCTGTGCAGGCTTTGGCGTGCATGCCGCCCCCCCTTTTGTGGCGCCCCCCCGCCCCCCACCCACCTGAGCCATAGCCTCAGGCCGTTGTACGAGTACAGCATGTAGGTCATGAAGATGTTGAGCAGCGCGAAGCCCCCCAGCAAGCCCTTGTTACAAAGATGCGCACGCCATGGTTTCAGCCATGCAAGCAAGAGGACAGGTGTACATTGCGGTGTGCGCCATGCGCGCGAGAGGATGGGCGTGCAGTGCGGTGTGGGCCATGCACGGGAGAGGGCAGTATGTGAGCCGTTGCGCACGAGCGCACATGTACACAGGGAGCTCACAGCGGCAGGCGCTGCTGCAAGGGGAAGCAGGCGCCAGGCAGGGCGGGCGTTCGCGGGAGCTGGACAAAGGGTGCCGTGCCGAAAAGGCTGGTGCACGTGGCTGCAGAAGTGGCTCAGGGTCATGGCTTAGGCTTGACGATGCGTAAGCAATGCAGTGCATGCCAGTAGAGGCTGGGCAGCCGCCTCAAGGAAGGGTGCCACGCCAAGCGGGAGGCCGGTGCGCGTGGCTGCAGAAGGGGCTCAGGGTGATGGCATCGGCTTGTCACTTGGAATGCAATGCTGCGCGATGTGGCTAGGCAGCAGCTACAGGCACCTGCGTGCAGGGCCTACCTGTGCAAACAGGCCAATCACGCTGAACACGGCCGCGCTGACAAACAGGGCGCTGCGGATGTCCCAGCCAAGCGTGCCTGCACCACAGGATGTCGCGGGGCGTGAACACATCAGCACTGTAATGGTCATACGAGGAGCATTTGACATCTCAAGCACACCTTTTGCCTTTAACCCTACGGTGTTGCGAGCACACATGTGAGCACCCATGGCTCATGAGTCATGAGCCACAAGTCATGCACATGAGCTCGCATGTGAGCTCTCAAGGATGCACGCATGAGCACAAAGTTGTGGTTGAATTCAGCAAGGCCAAGAGGGCCTGCACGCCAGACAGAATGCCCTGGCAGCCCAGCTGCGCGTGACGGCTGCATCAGGCAGGTGGCCAGGATGCAAGCATGGCTCGGCTTGCACACCGGCTCACTGCAGGGCAGCACCACCAGTGCTTGAGCCACAGATCCTGCTTGGGACGGCAAGCACAGGCCCTGGTCAACCGACACCTCCCCTCGGTATGCCTCCAGGTGATCTCATGGCATATCTGACCACTGACAGGAGGAGGGCCCGGGTGACATCCTCATCTGCAGTTACGCCTTTAGGGCAAAGCTGTGAGGGGCACCTGGGGTGAGGTCCCTGTAGGTGAAGTCGTCTTCCTGCTGCGCCAGGCCCCCATCAGCCTCCCTGTCATCGTTGCGTGCACTCCTGTTGAGCCTCTTGGCCAGACCACCAAGCAGGCCTGTGCACACGCACACAAGAGCACGCTTGCTTGTGCTTGAGGCCAAGCCCAGGTAACGTGTAAGATCGAGCAAGCGCGCATGCATGGGCAGGCCGAGTTCTATCCTTGACCTTTGGCCAACAAACTTGCGTGCCCACCATGCGCATGCATTGAAGGAGGTGTGCCTGGCCAGACTGTGAGAGGTGGCGCTGGTGTGCATTTGGGACAAGCAGCGCACTTCAGGCCTGGCGCTTGCAATGCACGCATGCGGGTGGTGGCCCTTACACAGAGGCTCCCTTACAAAAATGCTGAATGCAAGGCAGCAGCCCACTCACCATGTTTGTCCATGCGGTAGAAGCGCCCTGTGGCAATGTCCTGTATGTACTTGTGGCGCTTGGGGTTCCTGTCAGGCTGGAGCACGTCTGCAGAAGCGGGACCGGCGCAAGCCAAAAGCAGCATCGATGTCCCTTGAGCCCACCGGCATGCAAGCTACAGCGCAATGTGCGCTTCGAGGCAACGGCCATCAAGCAAGGGGCGAGATGTGTCCGGCTATTAAGCAGCGGTGTGTTGCGTGCGGCCATCACGCAAGCAGTGCGTTGGGCGCGGCCATCACGCACGAGGCGCACATTGGGCCTGGCACTCCTTTTGGGAGGCCTAGCGTGTGCGTGTGTGAGTGTGCGTGCATGTGTGTGTGTGCGCGCGTATGCATGCATGCATGCATGTGTTAGCAAACGCGCCCACACAGCGATCCAGCTTTGCTGTGCAAGACTGAGCGCTGGAGCTGATGTAGCGAGCAAGGGTGGGGGGGCGCTGGTCCTTGCCTGGGGCCTTGAGCACTCCAGCATCCTCGTCGTACTGGATCTGGTTGGGAGCCTGCAGCCGCAGGTGCAGGTGCCGCGCAGCGCCTTTGACGTACTCCAAATGTATGTGTGATCAGTGGGAAGAGAAGGAGGCAGGGCAGCTCCACAAGGTGTGCAGGGGCCTGGGCAGCGTGCTGTCCGTGCCAGCCTGGAGCATGCAAAGTGTAATTCAGTAGAGTGGCGTCCCAGAAAGCCCGCGATCACGACCATGTGCATCTCCCCTCCTTCTGCTCCCCCACTTCCCCACCCACAGAGCAGAACGCACTCCTCTTGCACGGGCACACGCATAGAGGAGAACACACTCCTCTTGCATGGGCACACGCGGCCGGCCCTCATTGCAGCCCGGCTCCCTGCAGCTGGGCGGGGTATCCAGCATGTAAGAGAGCACGCGCCCTCGCTCCCCGTGCGGGTGCCCACCCACCTGCGAGCTGTAGAAGCCCAGCGGCGGCGCCGGCACAGAATGCACTGGCTGGCCCTGCGCGTCATAGCCCAGCAGCGGGCCGGGGTGGCCCGACAGCTCCAGCTGCCGCGCTGCGTCCTCCAACGCTCTGCGCTGCAGCCTCGCCTGCTCCTGCGGGGCATGCAGGCAACAGTGCAGAGGGAAGCCCTTAGTACGCGTGGGGAGAGTGGGGGGGAGTGCGTACGGAGGCTGGCGCTGCAGGGTTCCATCCAGACCTGGGACAGCAGCACATGGCCTGACAAAGCTTCCAGGCCATTCCTTTCCTACAGGGACCTGTGCAATGCTCATGCACCACACGCCCCACAGCAGCCGAGAGCTCACCAGGCGGACGCACACACCGCGTTCACACATGCACATGCTCAAAAGCACAGACGGTCAAGTCACACATGCCAGCACACGTGAGCGCACGCCTGCGTTAAGCGCCAAGGCCTTCGCGCACTACATGACACACATACACATACGCATTCAACGATTGCGCTCACACATCGCAACGCACCGGGTCGATGCCCATCTCCTCTGCAAGCCCATACAGCCGCCCATCATTGCTGACGCCACTGATGGGGGGCAGCATGCCCTGGGGGCCTGCCTTCAGGGGCACAGGGCCGCGGCCAGCACCCATGTCCTGCACAGAAGGCACCATATGCAACAAAAGGTGAGCCCACAGGAGCCGTGCGTGAGCCCACAGGTGCCATACCATGCACCTCAGTGCAGCACATGCCTTGTGCAAGCAAGCCAGGGCAGCATGCAGTGGCAGCAGCAGCAGCAGCAGCAGCAGCAGCAGCAGCGGCGGCGCACACGCACAGCCAGTCAGCTGCGCAGCCTTGCTACCTGCAGGAGGATGTGCGCAAGCAGTGGGTTGCAAATGCTGTGCGGCAGTGTGCCAGAAACAAGGGGCAGCTAGCTCAAGGGGTTGTCGAGGGGCACATGCACACAGGGTGCCACAGCATTTGCACCTGGGACTCCATGAGCGGCGGGGGCTGGTTGATGAAGGGCGCCGTAGGGAACTTGAGCCTGCAATTTTGGAGTGTGCGGCTGTGTGAATGTATACATGGACATGCCTTGATGAGTGGAAAAGCACAATCGGTGCGTGTGCTGGTTGTTGGCTGTGAATGGCAAGGCAAAAGGCTGCCGGTGGCAGCACCCAAGCAGGTGCGCAAGCCTAAATTTACGGGCCGGGCCATACAGGCACGCAAGCCCTGACAGCTGGAGGCCAGGCTGCACTGAAAGCCTTGCCTGCAAGAGGCGTGCTGCTGACAGCTGCCGACAGCTGCCTGAACCTGCGCACACTGCTCGAGATACCAGGCGTCCTGGTGCACTCTAAGGTACTAAGCCTCCTTGACAGGCAGCCTCACCCGTTGGCTTCTACAAATGGGTCGCCCAGCTCAGCATGTGGAATGCCTCCCATCGAGGGCCCCTGCATAGGCTGATGGGCCTCGGGCATGGGTGGCGCACCTGGGCGGCCATGCGAGGTAGGAGCAGCAGGATGGCAAGCCGTGGTGGAGGTGTCTGTGTGCTTGAGGGTGGGGACAGGTGCTGCATGCCACTGGTGCTGCTTGCCCGTGCACTCAGCCTGTGCGTTCGTGTGTGTATGCGTATGCTGTGTGTGTGATTGCATGTGTATGTGTGTGCGTGTGTGTGCGTGTGTGTGTGCATGTGCTCGTGCACGTGCAAACCCGTGCTGCACGCACATGAAATGCACCTGATCAGCCTCTGGCCTCTGCTGCTATTGTTTCAAGGAGCGCTCAGCGCATCTCCTGCACTGCCCAGTGTGTTAACCGAGCCAGACCCAGGAGCTCCATAAGCAGCCAGTGTGCCCATTGGGGACGTACACGCACAGATCAGGAAGGTGTCTCCAACAATCTTTGCTCACACGCCTGCATGAGGCTGAATGGCATCCTCCCCCGATCGGATAAGACCACATGGGTGGTCGCATGGGTGGTCACATGGGCACGCCAGTGCGGTCAGTTCCTCACCGTACTGCGGCTGCGGCCCGGTGCCGTTGCCAAAGCCAGCAGAATACGGCGGCCGGCTATCCATGGGGCTGTTGGCCAACAGGCGCTTGCGAGGCCGGGCGACAGCCCCCCCTGGCTGTGGCGTGAAGTGGGGCCCTGCTTGTGTACGCATGCCAAAGTTCGTCCGGAAGTTAGTGAAGTAAGCGACCATGGCGTTTGAGATAGCAGGAGGGGTAGGCAGCACGTATGCTCTTCCAACTATGAGGCAGGAGTGGATCAGCTGGTACGCAGCAGGTGGGCAAGACAGGGTAAGTATGCTCAAGCGCATGCGTCCCCTCCCACCCCCTCGGATGGCCAGGAGCAAAGCACGTGCTGCCCACAACCTTGTCCGCGAGAGTAGTTTGAGCACTCAATAGGGGCCACTGGAGACGCGGAAAGTCATGACATTTACCTGCCCATGTGCAACTTGCCTGTGTTTGCGTCGTCACCAGCTTGCCTGGGCCTGACGCGCTTGGCAACATCATCCCCCCTCTGAATATCAGACATCAAGTCTGAATCTTCAGGCACCTGGCCAGCACCTGAATGTTGCTGGGTATGCCAGCCAGAATTCAAGGGACCGGGATTGATGTTGGGCTGGGAGGTCATGGGTGGCTGGAGAAAGGCCTGTGAATGCGGTTGACTGGCCTGCTGGGGGCCAGGAGAGCTATATAAAGAGGCTGCCATAGCTTCCTGCTCCAGTGCCTCTCCAAGAGCACGCCGTGCTAGAGGTGCAGGAGCAGAAATCGGGACAGCTGTGGCTGGCTGTCGCTGTGCTTCTAAGGGTTGCAGCTCCGCTGCAGGGCCCCAAGTCAATCCAGTCAGACCACCGCCTTGATATGCTACTGAAGATTGGGGTTCCGTGTGGTGGGTGAATGCAGGTGCACGTGTGAGCACCAGCTCTGAATGGCCGGGAAGCTCGTCATCACCAGCTGGACAGTCGGGGTTGACTTGCATGCCTCCTTGGTCCAGCATTGTGAACTTTCAAAACAGGGCCTTTAAAAGTTTACTCGGAAGCTCCTGGATATAAGTTCCTGCCTATTCATGGCACTATTATGGCACTCTGCTGAAACATCACGAGATCTCGCTACATTAACTTGGGAAATAAAAATTAGATATGAGTGTTTAAATAAATCTGGTGTACGTATTGGATCAGATGGTCAACAGATGGTCAAGATCGCTGACATGTGATACAGTGGTTTTAAAAAGCATTTTAAAAAGTTAGGTAACTGGAACTGAATAGTTAAAGGCTAAACAAATAGGCCAGAACTCACTGGTCACACGGCGAACAGGCGACTCCAACTACTTTAGACTCATCACCGAGCTCAAAATATTAAAGATAATTCTGAAGATACTGACAAGTCTATGTTCTATGTTCTACCCATAGTGTATAGCGTAACCATGGTCACATCACAAGGACTGGTCCTGCATGCAGGACATTGTGCCACACATCACGAGCCAAGAATGACGTAATATTCACAAGTTTGTAGGCCCAAAATGAATCATTGACCTTGCTCGGTAGTTTCTTGCTCGATTTTAAAGTTGACCTGTTCAGGTTGCTGGTGAACACCAGCCATACAGAAAACATCCATAAACTCTGAGATAAAACAATAGGAGTCATATGTTTGTCTCTGGAAAAATTTGATTACATCCTCAGGACAAGCTTGGGAGAAATAAGAAGCTCCAGTCTGATTGACAGTAATTTTGTGTGCCAGTGGTAAATCGTGGAACAAGTCTGCAAATTAAAGCCTCAAAGAACACATTTGCTTGCAAGGACACAGGAAAAGAGCGTGTTTTTCGTCTTGTATTGCCTGCAAGCCAGACTTATCACAGGTACCATCATGATGTTCCCAACTTCTTGTCTCGACACGCAGCGTATGGAAATGTAACCTGAAACATGCCACGTTGCGCTGTGTTTGCCTGCCCAAATCCAGATGCAGATACCTAGGTTAAGAAAAAGGCGGTCCATCAACAGTCACCGGCCTAAGAGGCAAAGCAACCCAGTTATCAGTGATAACTTATCACATTTTGCGGCCTTGTCCACCTGATCTTCATTGCCTAGCTGGTTTGCCTGGCTCCAGATACTTCTCAACCTCTTCCTCATATCAACAACAAATTCTTATGGTGGGATCGTTTGCAATGTTCTCGCGCGATGTTGGAAATCACCACTCCTTTCCAGACCATGTATGGCACTCAAGAACTCAGCACTCCAGGATTTCTTGTTCACAGTGCTCATTGCAATATCAGCCTTGAGAACTTTGGCAAAAGTGCCACTATTACTACATAGCAGGTCAAATCTTGTAAACTTTGTAAACTAAACTAAAGTTAACCTGAAATCCTTTCCTAGATACATGCTTCTTGATCTTCCTCATGGCGTCATTCACAGCATGGCTTGCTTTGTGCCCACACTCTACGAATTGAAACTGTGACCAGGACTCACAATGCCTCACCTACTTGTGACTTGTGTGATGCTCATGATGTACAGGATGAGCAACACGTCCTTTTCCACTGCACCCATCCACACGTGGTCTCTCTCCGACAGATTTATGCTTCATTTTTTCCTCCCACAGGCTTAAACAATGTGTGCTCACCGTCCTAGACAGACTCGCCCCGAGAACCTCCCTTGGCTGCGTCGTACCACTCATCTCATTGAAATCAAGTACTGTGAAAACACTCGCCCTGAGCAGCAGCTCCAAGCTGCCCATGCTCAGCATGGTCACCTTAGATGCAGCATTGCAGGAGACCATGTTCTTCATGTTATTCTCTTAGGTGTAGGTGTTATTTACATTCCTCACACTTTGATTCCTCTGAAGAGTCGGCCTTGACTCACAAAGAGTCAAGAAACTTGCTCTCAAACTCCATGCTCATTCTGTGCACTATGCTCATAAGCTTGTTCAGACCAGACGTTCTCTCGAGCATTCTCCTCACCTTCAAACCAATCAGGAGAGGTATGATGGCTTGTCTGCCTGCAACCGGTGCCCCTCATGATCCTCACTGACCGCCCTCTTCTTTTCTGGTGAAAGAGGCTTTTCTTCCTAAGTGGCCCCTTTTCCTTAATCGATGTAATTTTTGCTGCTTGCATAGTTTTTCTTTTTCTTTCTTTTTCTGTGTCTGCTTTTCTGGGCCAGGAAAACAACAAGCTATATTTCTTCCTTCATGCACTGGTAGTCTTTTATGAGCAGGCAAGCAGTCGCGCTTCTTGACTGAAGGCCTTTTTCTTGTAACCCTTGTTAACTTTGTAAACTTAAGCTTGTTCTGAAGATGTCTTCAATTTTTTCCAGAAACAAACTAATGATTCCTATCGTTTTATTTCAGAGCTTATGGATGTTTTTTTGATGGCTGGCGTTCACCAGCAACCTGATCAGTCAAACTACCTGGCTGAAGGTCAAACTTAAACTTGCAAACTTGTAAACTAAAGTAAACATGAACCCTTTATAACCCTAAGGGGGAGGCCTCCTGTTGAGCCAACTCTTACTTAATCATCTATGGATGTACAGTAATGGAAAGAAAAGAAAGACCTCAATCTCAGGTGCCCTGATGTAAAAACTGCGCCAGCAGGCCCTGGGATAATCCTGGGATAATCCTGAAATAATCCTCAGGGCCCCTAGAAAATCAATTGCCGGGCATGTATTAATGGGAGTGCAAAACGCGGTGTAAGATCATTAGAAAGAACGGAAGAGGTCTCAAGTCCCTCCTGTCCGGCTGAGTCAGCATGCATCAAGAGAGAAAAATCTTGTGCAAGAATCAGACAGCTTGGGGCCCATGACAAAAAATTTTTTGAGGCAATGTGGGTCAGGTCCTCTTTGGTACTACCCAGCCTTGCTCCATTCGTGACAAATCAGGTTGCCCTGGTAATAGGTCCATCCCTGCTTTGTTTGAGAGACATCGTCAGAGGCACTGCCAGGGTCTATCTTACATAAGGGGTTTCTCATTATGCTACAGCCATGAAGCTTGTAAGGCCAACAGAAAGAAATTGAGCGAGTAAAAGCCAAGTTGATGCAATGCAAAGCACCAGCAAACTGTACAGATAAAATTTTAAGGGCAGGCAGTGCAACAAGCACACCATAATAGAGCATTGTGAACAGGCTGATCAGCAAGGAGCGCCATTGGTAGAAGCCGCCTGTCTGCAATCTGGCACGCCATTTTAAAACAATGCATAAAAGGTTTGCCGCTTGGCTTTTTGCTCCTCATAGTCTGGTTGAGAGTAGTCGTATTTCAGTGAGTTGTTGCGAGACCGCAAGAGGACTTGACGCACTTCAGGGGGGTATTGAGGGGGTACCTGAGTGTAGCCAAAATCAACAAGTCAGCAGATCATGTGAAGGAGGACACGCAGAGCATGGCATTATCTTGCCGTCAAAAATGGCTTGGCAATAATGTGTATTTGTGTGAAGGCGCGCGTGCGTGTTTGTGTGCATGCGAGTGTGTATTTGTGTGCATGCGAGTGTGTATTTGTGTGCATGCGTGTGTGTACGTGTGTGCATGTGTGCACGTGCTCGTGCGCGTGTGCATGTGTGCGCACGCTTGCATGTATATTTGTGGAAGTGTGAGTCAGTGCATCTCCAAGCCCATGCCTTTTCACTTCTGTACACGCACCATTGGATGGCGGAACTCATCGACATAATTTGCGTGGTACCAGATGGGGACTGCCATGAATGCTCCAAAAAGAAGCCAGGCCTTGCCGTACCAGTACTGCAGAAAAGAACCAAAAAGTAGGATGCTGCATCAATGAAACATTTGACTCCTGAGTTTGCTATGAAGAGGTTAAACATGCAAGCAAGGAAAAATGAATGGTGATAGTTGTACGTGATGTGTGCTGCAGGCGTCTTACGCATGCATGTGTTTGAGCAGAGGCTCATGCCTGGTGTACATGAGGTTGAATGCCCTTCAAGGCAGTGTCCACTTTTGCTTTCAACTAGAGCATGGGCACACCTTGCTCCTCATGCCTGTCCATGTACACCGCGCGCTGTGTTTATAGAGTATGAAAGGGCCAAGGTGGTCAAGCACTGACCTCAATCATGGTCTGTAACTGCCCAACAGACTTGCTTGTGAACCCCACTGACATCATGACTGCATGCGCACGCGGCCGTAATAGAATTGAGAGCACGCACCTCCGTCAAGTTGCCTGGCATTGCTCCATACATATGGTCAACTGCAGGTTGGCCTGGAAAGATGCCATTGTCCCACCAGGTCTCGTACCACATAGGGAGCTGCACAAACGGAGCAGGAAGCATGCGTGAGTATGACTGGTCCAACCCCATGCAACTCCGTATGCTATCCATGGCCCCAGAGCTGAGATGATGTTTTCCCATCTGCCCTTGATGCCTGTTCTGTGCTTGGCGCAAAGTGCAGCATTTAATGCTCTTTCCCCAGGCAGGGTGCCCTGTTTCACGCACTGGCTTGTCTGGTCGGGGAGCCAGCTTGATGGGCGCGCCTGCACCTCCTCTGGTGGGTAACGCCTTTGATGAAGCCACGATGAGTCCTTGGGCGAGCCCCAGGCCCTTTCTCAGTGAGCTCGACATGGCAGGCCCCTGGAAAAGGAGCTTGTTCACAGTTAAATAACAAAAATTCCAATGGGAGCTCTCTCGCTGGTCTCAACGACGGGCGGGCAAGATAAACTTTGATGTAGATGGAATTGTAACAAAGAAGTTTTGATCGTATCAAAGATTTTCATCTTCATTTGCCCAGCATGGACAAGCCACCTGTAGGATGGCAGCTGCCTCCAGGGGCAGGAGGCCCCACGCCTCCTCCTGGACCATTAGACACTGTTAAGTGGGCGCTGGAGCTCCCTGGGTGAGTACAGCTCAGCTGATCTACCATCTCCCCATATGATCTGGCAAGGATCAACCCCGACCTCAAGCTTGCCGTTTCCCGCGCAGTGTGCGCGCCAACAACCCGACCCCCACGCGGCAAGAACGCACAATCCAACGTGAAACACAGCATTCCCCGGGGCGTCCACCTCTTAAACCTCTCCACAAGCTGACGGCAGGCCTGGTTGGCGGCCGGCCTGATCTTGAGCCTGTTGAGAGTACTGCCATGGTGCGCTTGCTCTAAATTGCCCACCTGCTACATCAGAAATACCTGGAAGCATCATTCTACATGGCTACAATGAATCACCACTGTGAAGTGTGCCCTCTTTGCCTGACGCAGACCACCAAGGAGGTGCTGCAACCAGACACAAATAAGGAAGGCCTAGACGCGCTGGATGCACACAATACGGACGTGGTAGCTGACCCGCATGATACGTCGGCTCACATGCACCACCCCCCTCAGCCCATGCCCTCAGGCCTCCACATCAGGAGGCCGCCTCTCGCGCATCCTCTTTCCACAGCAGGCACCCACGGCTCCCAAGCCCCCAAGCTTCCTGGCTCCCCAACAGTGCAGCCTGTGAAGCAGCAGTCCCCTACCTCCACAAATTCCTCAGCACAATTGGTTGTCAGTGAAAAGCTTCAGGAGCCAGCTGCCCAGGAAATGCCGCTGACGACGCATGAGACTGAACACAGCGTGGCCAGATTTGTTGCATCAGGTGATTGGAAAACAGGTGATTGGAGCTCGGGCTGCCTTAAACACAGAAACGAGCTTATTCAAAACTCTGGAAACTGAAACAAGCATGTATTTCTTATCTAAGCTTTAGACTACTGCCGGTGTTGTTGCAAATTTCGTTTGCATTGTGCTGAACTTGACTGTGCATGAGAAGTGAGGAAGGGGTCTGGAGGCGCCATCATGCACCCATATTTGCATTTAAAATTGCGCTTGTTTATGCACTCTTGTGTGTGTGAGCATGTACAAGGTATAGTCTACTCAAAACCGTCTTGTTGATGTGTTGAAACTTAAGTTAATCTTGTCGACATGTTCAACTGCAGTGACTCAGTAAGCTCAATTGAGCAACTTCATTCAAAATTGTTTGCTCAGGGTGGGGAAGCGGGCAAGGGCTACCGGAGGAACGCCAGGAATCTGAGGAGGTCAAGTTGGTGGGAACCTGGAGAGAGTTACTCATCAGGAGAGCAAAAGAGGTGTACCAGAGCTTCTTTGGTGAAGCAGAAGGCGAAGCCCCATCATCTAGTTAGCTTTCTTTTATGCTGCAATGCATGGTGTGTTGCATGATAACATAGTTGCACAGTACGGTAGTACGGGTACGAGTACGGGTACGGGTACGGGTACGAGTACGTCAACATTTTGCGTGCGGTACGGCGTGCGTGAAACAGCCTAAAAACCATGCCTTCACACATGCCAA